>Ga0210050_1000321_pt1 | contig 64075 bp, 60 predicted proteins | sample CryGey132114_all_FD_185463 | JGI IMG/M metagenome (GOLD analysis project Ga0210050, IMG submission 185463) | Groundwater microbial communities from aquifer - Crystal Geyser CG22_combo_CG10-13_8/21/14_all (SPAdes) (version 2) | ecosystem: Environmental > Aquatic > Deep subsurface > Groundwater ... | reverse complement strand
TTGAATGCAACCAACTGTGCTTGAAGCTCAACATTTAAAAAAATCTTATGGCGGAAGAACCGTTGTGAAAGATGTTTCATTGAATGTGAGCCAAGGTGAGGTTGTGGGCTTGCTTGGTCCTAACGGTGCGGGAAAAACTACATCGTTTTATATGATCGTTGGTCTTGTAAAAGCCGATGAAGGATCGATCACCATGGATACGGATGTGTTAACGCAACTTCCGATTCATGAGCGAGCTATTAGAGGAGTGGGATACCTTCCTCAAGAAGCTTCGGTGTTTAGAGATTTAAGTGTGGAAGAAAATATCTTCGCTGTTCTGGAAAATAGAAGACTTCCAGTGGAGAAGAAAAAAAGTTTGCTCGATGCTTTGATTAGCGATTTTGGTCTTGATCATATTCGCAAATCCCAAGGTGGAGCTTTATCAGGTGGTGAAAGACGACGTGTTGAAATCGCTCGTTGTTTAGCACTTGAGCCAAAATTTGTTTTACTGGATGAACCGTTTGCAGGGGTTGACCCTATTGCCGTCGGAGATATCCAAGAAATTATAGCTGGTTTGAAACGTCGAAATATTGGCGTTCTTATTACAGACCATAATGTTCGCGAGACTCTAGGGATTGTTGATCGCGCGTATATTATGAGTGCTGGTGAACTGCTTGTAAGTGGAACACCAGATGAAATCGTTAATGACGAGAGAGCAAGGAAGTTCTACCTCGGCGAAGAATTTAAAATGTAATTGAAGTACGTTTTTAAGTTTTAGTTGGTAACTGAATTAGGTAGGTACGCTATGGCCAAACTTTCTCAAGGTCTTCATCAGACGCAATCTCTTGCAATGACTCCCCAGTTGCAGCAAGCGATTAAACTCTTGACCCTGACCCATTTAGAAATGACCAATGTCATCGCTCAAGAGATGGTGGAAAACCCCATGCTTGAAGAAATGTCAGCAGGTGATTCTGAAGGTGCGGCGGCGAATGAAACTGACTATCAAGCCGAGCGATTGGAATCACAAAACCAAGAAGCTAAAGCAGGTGATTTCGATGAAACACCGATGGTGCAAAAAGATGATTTTGATTTCCAGTCTTATATAGAAGCCTATAACTCAACGTCGAGTACGCCGAATATGGCGACTCGTGATCCAGACGAAGCTCCTAACTACGAAAATATGGTGTCAAAGAGCATGACTCTCGCTGAGCACCTTGAGTGGCAACTGATGATGGATGAGTTAAGTGATTCTGAAAAGAAAATCGCTCATTTAATTATTCATAATATTAATGACGATGGTTACCTTGAAGTAGCCTTTGATGAAATCGTTCAAGATAGCGGTTGTGATCGTGATCAGTGTCAAGAAATGCTGGAGACGATTCAAGCGCTTGATCCAGTTGGTTGTGGTAGTGCCGATCTTGTTGAATGTCTTTTAGCGCAAGCTCGTATCGCTGAAGAGAGATCACCTCTTTTAGAAAAGATTATTAGAAATCACCTTGAAGATCTTCGTCACAATGATTTTGAGAAAATTTCAAAAGCGATTGGTGTTGATAAAGAAAGAATTAAAGAAACAGCGATGCTTCTTCAAAACTTTCACCCAAAACCAGGTCGTTTAGTAAGCCCAGAAGAAACTCATTATATCGTGCCAGATATCTTCGTTGTTGAAGTGGCAGGAGAGTTCGTTGTTCAAGTGAATGATGAAGGAGTTCCACGTCTAAGAATTTCTCAGATGTATCAAAACCTTCTTAACGCCAATACAGCTAAAAATGATCCAACTCGTGAGTTCGTGCAAGATAAACTTCGTGCGGCGATGTGGTTGATTAAGAGTATTCAAAACCGTCAGCAGACAATTAATAAAACAGCAAAAGCGATTGTCAGCCAACAACAAGAATTCTTTAAAAAAGGACCTCGTTTCTTAAAACCAATGATTCTAAAAGACGTGGCAGAAGAAATTGGCATGCACGAATCAACCGTGTCTCGTGTAACAACCAATAAATACATGCATACGCCGATTGGTACTTTTGAGTTAAAATATTTCTTCAATACTGGTGTCGGTGGCAAAGACGGTGGGATTGATGTTTCTAGTGAAGTTCTGCGCATGAAGATTAAAGAAATGATCGAAAATGAAAGCCCGAAAAAGCCATTATCCGATCAAAAGATTGCAGACCTTCTTAGTCGGGACGACGTAAATCTTGCCCGCCGTACAGTGGCCAAGTACCGAGAAGCAATGGGAATTGCCTCTTCTGCGATAAGAAAACGTAAAGAATAATTGGTAAGGACCGAACTGAAGTTAGGCCCGACAAAGAGGAGAACAGCTAGTATGAAAGTCACTATTTCCTTCATCCACATGGAACACACACCAGCTCTAGACGAACGTATTCAAGACAAATCGAGTAAGTTCGAAAAATATTTTGAGGGTGATGGTCGAATTAAATGGACGTGTTACGTTCAAGATCAAAAGCATTATTCAGAAGTTCATCTCTATGGTCCACATGGCCAATGGCATGCAACTGCTGCTGCAGATAATCTTTATAAGAGCATGGACTTAGTTGTCGAAAAACTTGAAAAACAAGTCGATAAATCAAAACATAAAGTGAAGAATAAAATTCACCGTGGCAAGCCACCACTAGAAATCCACGATCCGGTAGAGGCGTGGGGCGATTTCGAATCCAAAAAAGTCTCTTAAGTTTAATCATGAAATCGGAGAATTTCGTCGTCAGTAAAAGCTCAAAAGTCCTGCGACGTAGTTAAAACTACGTCTCGTCCTTTGAGATTTTACTTCCTAGAACTTCTCTCGATTTGATGATTAAAAAAAATTAATACATGTAAGGCACAGTTGATCTGTGCCTTTTTTTATTTAGAGCAATCCTGTTTGTTTGGTATACTTAAAAAAAACATCAATGGTTACAAATGAACTATTTAAAAGAAATCCACCTCTTGCTTTCAGTCTTTATAAGTTTTTTTACAACTTCTATCCATGCTACCGAAGCGCTAAAGCCTTCTTTTGAAAATGAAGTTTACTATTACAGTAAACATTATGTTCTTCACTCTGTTTATCATAAAGAAATGAACGGAATACAAGTTTACACTTGGGAGCCTATGTCTTTTTATTCTGATAAAGAGTTGAAAACTAAAGTCGCAGAAATAACTGATGAAGGATTCTTTTATAAAGGTAGTATTGTTGCAGAATTGCGTAATCTTGAAAAAATAAGCGCTTCTGTTGTTTTGAAAAATCAAACAAAGCTTGCATATAGAATGCTCAACGTTTTTAATTATTCTTGGAAGGGAAATAAAAAATGTAAGCTGCAAACAGATTATAACTATGATTTAGCAGGTCTTTATTTCTATAAACATTCTGCTTGTCCAGAAGCTAGTGCGGCATTGTTGTACTTTCTTCATTGGTCAATATCTCCATTCGCTGCAGAGATTGTTTCTCAAAAGAAGGAGATGCACCCTTTGTTTGGTATTCATTATATTTTTATTAATGAAATTGATGGTAATATTGCAATGATAGATCATCCAACTTGGGGGAAGATATATTTTGATATTAGTAAAATTTCCTATGTGAGAATATTACAACCTCTCGAAACTTATCTAAAAGACAATAAGATTGGACAAAAATTATTATCAGAAATTAAAACATTAAGTACTAATCCTTGGTCCAAAATAAAAGGGCAACAAAAGTATTCTGGTGATGAATATTTAGGAATTGATCTTGATAATGCAGTATTACAGCAAGAGGATGATAGCACTTTATGTTTTTATTCATATTCTACAAAGAAACACGACCAAGCATATTGGTGTTATAATGCAGATATTAATAAATTCTTTTTATCGTATAGAGGGGGGGTACCATGGGCAAGAATAGAGAATATTCAAAATGACATCTTAATTTTAAAAAAAGAATTAAAAACAAAGTAGTTCCAACATAATTAGCCGCAAGGATTGTTTACTTCTTAAGACTACTCAACAAGATGTAAGATTTTCCAGTCATTCAGCGTCTCCCAGGCTGTTCGATATGAGCTATAGCTTTTCTTTGCTAAAGAGCTGACTGATTGCTTAACGCTTGTTTCAAGAAGTTGCAGGCAATCCGCTCGATAGGTTGGGCCGACTAGAACTCGATAATAGATTCCTCGATGAAGTTTTACTAAATCACTTAGATCGATAATATCTGATGGTCTGCTTCGAAGTATTTTATTAGGGATAATAAGTTTGCCTAATTTAAACCTCTCATCTGGCCCATTTCTCTTTAGAAAGAGTTCACCTGATGAAGCGCCAAGAAGTAACTTTTGACCCTTATAAAGTGAAGCTAGTCGTTTAAAGCGTATATCACCATGTAGATTCTTAGCAATCGTAGACCAAAAGGCGAGTAGCAAAGTATCTTTTTTTAGTTCAGTAATGGCCCTTGTTAATCTATCAACGTTAATGACAGTGGAGTGTTTGAAGATCCAATCGACTAAGAGCGAGAGTGTTCGCCAATCTTCATTTAATCCTTCGATACTTGCGCTGATCAGTACATCTTCAATATTAGGATTGATGAGAGGTTTAGTGGATAAATGAATTCCAATTCCCGCCATGGCACTTGTTAGCTCATCGCCCTTAAAAAAACTTTCAGGCAGGTTAACTCTACTAAAGCTCATGACTTAACCTTTTTGCTAGTTGGTTAAAAACATTATCTACATGCTCTGGCCAATCTTGATTCGTATCAAGACTTTTAATCCACTTTTTAATGACATAAAGCTCAGATTTTGTGGGATTCAATTGAAGACAATCAGCAAGATCAAATCCTCGATCACAGTAGGCATAGAGTTTTGTTCGAAGTAAATCAATTCGTCCAAGAGTTCTAAGTCTAAGGGCTTGACCTTGAAAAATCACTTGTGTGCGATCAATCCAATTTTTCGGTAAATCTTTAACTAAGTCCTTAGGACCGTTATTAAGCCAATTCGAATCAAGATTGTGTAATTTAGCAAACTGCTTTGACGCTTTAAGAATATTGTTTGGAATAATGGGGTGGAGGACGTCGCAGTCTCTCGTTTGGCGTGAAATAATACCTAAAACTGAAAGTGCTGTTCCACCGATGATGACGGCTTCAAAACTAAGATTCTTTTTATTAATGAATTGATCAAAATGCATCAGGACTTCGCTTGGTTTCATTAATACCCTAGTGGTATTACTATATATAATACCACATGTTAAAGACGTTCTATAGTATTAAACTGCAAGGGCTAAACTTTTGAATAAGCTCTAAGCTCTTAAATTTATTAATATTGATTGAAATTCTTTTAAAAATTGAAAAGATTAACTTTAGATAATGACGACTAGTCGACCAACTTAGGATGAGCGGCTTTTAAAGCCTCAGCTGCTTTGAGGTATTCACCTTTGGTATATCGCTGTAAAATCCCTTTTAATACAAAGAATGGATCTGGCTTTTCATCTCTATCTAGAAGTTGATGGACATAATCTTCTGCTACTCTAAAAATAATCGCTAGAGGAGTAATTCTATTGTCTAAGTGATCTTCAGGAAAGCCAATACCATTGGGGACACCGTGGTGTTGTAAAATAATATTCTCAGCTCCATAGGGAACATCAGGGTGATTCTGTAGAAGTTCACAAGCACTAAAGGCATGCTTTTCAACTCTTACTTTTTCTTCTTTTTTCAAGTCAGACTCAAAGAGTTCTCCACCGGTATGAATGGTGGCTAAGTGATCTTGTGGAATACAAATATCGTGAAAGAAAGCGGCAAAGACTAATTTTGCCTTTTGCTCATTGGTACCCCAATCCACATTATCAAGCATGGCCTGAGAGACGACGGCCGTCATAAGGCAATGTTTCCATGCAATTGAAGATGGGTTTTTAAGCAATATACTTAGAAGGTCTTCTAGCTTTGGGCTACTATTCGCAATTTTTTCGATAGCATTTATTGTCGCTTGGGAAGCTTTGATTGTTGATTCAGTAATACCCATTGAGCTTAGCAAAGTTGCAACAGTATTAAAGGATTCTCCTGTTAGTCCAACCAGATTTTTTGTGTCTTTTTCATTTGTAAGTAATTGCTCTAAACGTGCACTAACACTTTTTGCAAACTCAAGACGATCTGTATTCAAAATATATAAAAAATCAATTCCATCTAATAAAAGTTCCTCTATTTCTTCTTCGTTAAACTTAGAGTTCTCGTCTCGCCAAACTTTATAAGACTCATTTTGTTTCTTAAAAACGCTAAGCCCCAATTCTTGACTTCCACGAAGAATCCCTGTTGGAAAAGGGTAGTATTCTGGCACGTTAAGCTCAATCATTTGCTCTGCAGTCACAGTCATTAATGCAGCCGCTTTCTTGATGACTTGTTGCCAATCAGTACGTGATACTTCTTCAACTTTTCCTTTGATTTTGGGGTTTTCCCCTAAGAGAATTACAGGAACATCGAGCTTTTGAGAGTTGACAAAATAATAGACTTTTAAAATGGTATATTCATCACCGGCCATGTTCTCACTAATGATGAGGTCTGGAACAAAATCATCGCGTTTTAAAAAATCAATTAACTCATCAGCATCGCGCTTAATGATAACCTTACTTCCAGTATAGACTTCAAGGTTTTGGACCAACAGCTTCCTGAGATTGGGATCACTCTCAATCAACAGGATATTCCTGGGTAGTACAAACCCATCCGTTTTATTATCGCTATCCATAGATCTATTTTACCATGAGTTATTGGCCTATAGCTCTTCGTTATGGCCTAAAGCTTGCTTTATAGTCCTATATGTATTGGCAACCTATTAAAATCCTATTAGCAAAACGGGGACTACTGTCTATTTTTTTGACAGTTGCTCTCTTTGTTTCTTCTTGCGGGCCTAGCCAAATCAATCCCTTTCAATCCAATACGATTAATGCCTCTTTAACTGTCTCACAAGCGCTTAAAATGTGTTCAGATCAATCTGCCGAAGAGTTTGTGGCTATTTCCGCTTTAAGATCAAAGCATGAACTAGGTTATCAATGGCTTGCTAGAGTGGTGGTCACCAATCCTAAAAAAGAGCTTAATACAATCTCGTACTTATCCAGAAAAGAGCTCAAGGCGAAAGCGATTGAGATGCTTAGCGGTCCACTTGCAAGCGCTGAAATAATCTCACTTGATCAGGCGATTAAGTATCGTAAGCAGCTAGATGAATTAAAGCTTTTACAGCAACAAATTGAGCGTCTTGAATTTCTTGAATGTCATATGGATGAGTATTTCTATCTTGGAAAAATTCCTTTTAAGTCCTATGTCGAATTAGTAGGTGGAGTTGGAGATGAACAAAGTGTCGTCGAGCTTTGTACAGTCTTTAGAAACTCGGCCAGCTGTAAAGCAGAGCTTTATATGGCTAAAGCACATTCGATAGTTGCACAAATGATTAATAAGTATAAACAGCAATTTGAAATACGCTTTTTAAATCCACGTTTTAATCTAGGCGCGAAGCACCCATCGATTAGCTGTCAAAAAGTTAATGGCAGCTTTGAACTTAAGGTTTTAATCAACGCTTCACCTGTAGACTTTATGGCCGTTAAAAATGCCGCTAAGTTTTGGCGATCTGATGATAAGAAGGTGAGCCTTTCTATTATTGAATCGAATAATGCTGAAGCGATAAAAATCAATCGTATTGCCAGCGGTCCTTCACACGTCAATATGCTTGAGAGAAGCTCTATAAATCTCGCACCAGGCTTAGATCATCCTAAAGTCATTGCTCATGAAATGGGACATATCTTAGGTTATCCGGATTGTTATTTCGAAGCTTGGGATAAAGAAAAAGAAGCCTTTCTTTATTTAGACCTTGATCCTATGGGCAACAACCTTATGTGTAATATCAACGAAAAAGCCGTCATTCCTGATCAATATTTTGATCAGCTGATCCACTCTTATTGTCGTTAATCTTTTTTAAGCATTTTTAAATGGGTCAAAACTGTTGCTCTCGCAGCAACATACTCGTGATGATCAAGACGCAGTCCATGACCAACGTGACGAATGAATTCAGCTTCATCGATAGAAACTTCACCGTCACTTGCAGCTAAATGAAATAAAGCTTCTAAGATTCCAACGCGCTCTTCGTCATTTAAAACTTTATCAAGAGCACCGGTATATTGATGAACATCCAAAGAGGCGAGGGAACTCACTTCTTTAAGTGTAACTTCAGTCACTGTTTGAATTTGCTCATCACTTAATTTGCACCATTGTTTTAAAGAAGATTTAATATCTTCAATCTCAGACTGAGTAACTTTGAAGTCTGCATTAGCAACGCATGCCAAAAGGCCAGAAATAGCCGCTATTTTTACTCTAGTTTCTTCGTCAACATTTGGTAGATATTGTGCCAATTTTTGTGGCAATGAGGCGATCTCCTCTTTTGGTGAGGTTTTGCCAATATTTAAAAAATCCCACAGTGACATGTTAGTCCCTTTTGTATGAAGTTTTTGCTAGAATATCCCTAGCATAATCATCCTGGCGTAAGCCCGCAAGGAACAGGTGTTAAATAATGAATTTGTCCTCAATTTATATGAGTCAAGAAGATGAAGGCGACGGTGAAGGTGGCTTATCAACAATTGTCAAAGATCGCGTTAAAAGACCACCGCGCTATAAAGTGTTACTACATAACGATGATTACACAACGATGGAATTTGTTGTTTATATACTAAGAGCCGTCTTTGGTAGAGAGCTTCCTGCGGCCCAGGCGATTATGCTTCAAGTTCATAACGATGGAGTTGGAGTTTGTGGTGTTTATACTTACGAAATTGCAGAGTCCAAAGTCGCAAAAGTTGCAAAGCTAGCGAAAGATAATGGGCATCCTCTTCTTTGCAGCATGGAGCCGGAATAATTCGGTGGAGATCATTTTATGATGAGTAAAAAGTTAGAAATTATCCTCAATAGTTCAATTAAAAAAGCAAATAAGCTTAAGCATGAGTATTTAACGCTAGAGACGATTCTTTTAGAACTTGTGACCAATGATGAACAGGTCCAAGAGATTATTAGATCGACTGGTGTTGAAACAGCGGTGGTTAAAAAAGAGTTAGAAGACTTCATTAACGACTCCTCTAATTTTAGTATTCTTGATCAGACTCAAATTACTCTTTTAAGTGAAAAACAATTTGTTGATGATGAACTAAGATCATTAGCTCGTGACAGTGGTATTGAATATCAACCAGAAATTAGCGCCTCTTTGCAACGAGTGATTCAGCGTGCGGCCATTCACGTTCAAAGCTCAGGTAAGAAAACAATTAGAGGCATCAATCTTTTGGTCGCAATGTTTCAAGAAAAAGAAAGCTTCGCTGTCTATGTATTAAGAAAACATGGCGTCGAGCGCTTTGACGTAGTTCGTGCTATTTCTCATGGACTTGATCAATCTTTAACTGAACACCGAAGACAAGGTGAAGCTAATCCTGAAGAGCAGGACCCTGAACTTGGTGGAACGGGCAAAAACTCTCGTGCCATCGATCAATATGCACTTAATTTGAATGAGATGGCCGAAAAGAAAAAGATCGATCCTGTAGTTGGTCGTGAATCAGAGATTGAAAGAATTGTTCAAGTACTTTGCAGAAGAAGAAAAAACAATCCTCTTTTAGTCGGTGAAGCCGGCGTTGGTAAAACTGCTATTGCTGAGGGCTTGGCTTGGAAGATTGTTCAAAAAGAAGTGCCTGAAGTTTTAGAAGATACCATCGTGTGGTCGTTAGATATGGCTTCTCTTCTTGCTGGTGCAAAATTTCGTGGTGATTTTGAACAACGTCTAAAGAATGTTGTGAAAGATCTAGAGAAGATGAATGATCAAGGTCAAAAGACTGTTCTGTTTATCGATGAAATGCATGTTGTAATAGGAGCAGGAGCGACAGCTGGCTCATCTATGGATGCATCCAACCTTTTAAAACCAGCACTATCTGCTGGGACTTTAAAATGTCTTGGCAGCACTACTCATGAAGAATATCGAAAGTTCATTGAAAAAGATCCGGCCTTTAGTCGTCGTTTTCAAAAAATTGATGTTGAGGAGCCTTCGCTTGAAGATACTTATAAGATCCTTCTTGGGCTTAAAGATAAGTTTGAAGAACACCATTCAGTTAAATATCCACCAAGTGTTTTAAAACTAGCCGTCGATCTTACAAATAAATATATAACGGACCGAAAAAATCCAGATAAAACAATTGATGTCATCGATGAAGTAGGGGCAGCCATGCAACTTCTTCCAGCTTCAAAGCGTCGCTCACAAATTACCAAGAAAGATATTGAAAAAGTGGTGGCACAGTTAGCACGCATTCCTCAAATCAGTGTGATTGGTGAAGAAAAGAAAAATCTTAAAGATTTAAAAGAAAATCTTCAGATGCTGATCTACGGACAAGAGCATGCGGTAGAAAAAGTCGCCGATACAGTGATTATGTCTAGATCAGGTCTAGGCGATGATCGAAAACCGATGGCGAGTTTCTTGTTTGCAGGACCAACTGGTGTCGGTAAAACAGAATTAGCACGTCAATTAGCGATTCAGCTTGGAAGTCATCTAGAAAGAATCGATATGTCAGAATATATGGAAAAGCATTCAGTCGCTAAATTGATTGGAGCTCCTCCAGGTTATGTTGGATACGATCAAGGTGGATTATTAACTGATGCTCTTAAAAAACATCCTCATTGCGTGCTTTTATTAGATGAAATCGAAAAAGCGCATCCTGATGTTTATAATATTCTGCTTCAGGTAATGGACAATGGAACATTAACGGATGCTCAAGGTCGAAGCACTGACTTTAGAAATGCTGTCATTATTATGACAACTAATGCTGGTGCTAAAGAAATGGAAGCTGGATCTATCGGATTAGCGGCTCGAGTTGGACCAATTGAAAGCACAAGTAAGCGCGATCAGGCCTTAAAAAACTTCTTTTCACCAGAATTTAGAAACAGATTAGATGCAATTGTTCATTTCAATAAGCTTGGATCTGATTTTATTGTAAGAATTGTAGAAAAATTCCTTATGGAGCTTGAAAATAAGCTCGCCGCCAAAAATGTTGCGATTGAAGTCACTGATAAGGCCAAAATTTGGTTGGCTGAGACAGGATATGATCCGAAAATGGGCGCAAGACCAATTGGAAGACTTATCGACGAACGCTTGAAACGCCCTCTATCAGGGGAGATGTTGTTCGGTCATCTTGTTAAAGGTGGCAAAGTAACGATTGATCTTGATGATAAGAATGAACTTCAGTTTTCATACGAATCTTTAAAATAGTGCCAACCATTGAAGCCACTTTTTGGACCTAGGGGAAGTTTTTTCACCTAGGTTCAAAAAAATAATGCAATTATTTCATACCTCCATTCAGTCTTTTTTTTGATCTTTTTCAATCCCAATTGATCATCAAGATGAAAAAAAAATCAATGTGATGTTTTTAATGAAAAGCTAGTGTTCATCGTGCTTTCAACTGATGAAATGCTTTGAATTGAACTTCAATTCATGAGAATTGAAGCGGAAGTGTTAAAGTAAAAATGCAATGAGTTCGATAAGATTCATGTAACGCTTGAATTTTTTTGTTTGCGTTAAAATAAAATTGTGTTTATCCTAAACTTAAGTACGTCGAACTAGGAGGATGTCATGGCTGTTAAGAAGAAAGCTACAAAGAAAGTAGCAAAGAAAGCAACGAAGAAAGTAGCTAAAAAAGCAACTAAGAAAGTTGCTAAGAAAGCGAAAAAGAAAGTAGCTAAGAAAAAAGTAGCTAAAAAAGCTACTAAGAAAGCTGCTAAGAAAAAAGTAGCTAAAAAAGCTACTAAGAAAGCTGCTAAGAAAAGCACAGCTAAAAAAGCTACTGCTAAAAAAGTTGCTAAAAAGAAAAAATAAGAAGCAATAGCTTCTTTTTTTGAAAGAGGGGTTCCATTGGAACCCTTTTTTTTGTCCAAAATTCCAGATTTTTCCTGAATTCCTGTAAATATCCCAAATTTCCTTCAAATTCACCCGTCACTTGCTCGCATTTTTTGATCATTTCTCGACAAAAACCGAAGAATTGGCTAATTTCGCCTCAATCGTTATCACCGTCAGGATTTAAAGCTGGTTGCGGTGTGGACGGACAAGATAATTTCAAGGAAATTGTCGATTCAACTACCTACTTTCAGTAGTTTATCAGTCCTATCCTCACAAAAAATGCGCCACTATATAAGGAAAAGTCGTATGGAATCAGGATTAGGCACTACAAAACTAGAATATCCTCGCGAATGGATCACCAATCCTGAAACTGGCGACAAAGTTCTTCGATTAGGTGAACTTGAATTTCCGGCCAGAAAAGTTTGGATGAAGACATTTGGTTGCCAGATGAATTATCACGATTCTGAAAGATTACTATCTCACCTTAAAGATCTTAACTTTGATCGCACCGAAGAGTTGGAAGAAGCCGATATGGTTCTTTTCAATACCTGCGCTATTCGTGATCTTGCGAATAATAAATTCTATTCTCATCTTGGTGAACTCAAAGCGCTCAAAAAAGAAAAGAACGGTTTGGTGATTGGTGTTGGTGGATGTGTTGCTCAAACTGAAGGCAAGCAATTAATCAAACGCTATGGTCATTTGGATTTTGCTTTTGGTACTGATGTCATTGATCAGATTAACGATATGGTTTATAGAACCTATGCCGGTGAATCAAAATTCTCTGTTAATGCTTGGGATCGCTCGAATAATTTCTCGATCGAGACCAAAGTGACTCATGGATCTCCCCAAGCTTTCGTTAATATCATTAAAGGCTGCAATAAATATTGCACCTATTGTATTGTTCCTTACACGCGCGGCAAAGAGATCTCACGTCGCCAAGATGAAGTGGTTCAAGATATCAGAAGGCTAGTGGAGCATTCTGGAATTCAAGAGGTCACGCTTCTTGGTCAAAATGTGAACTCTTATGGAAAAGAAAACGGTGAGAATCTAGCTGGATTACTCATGGCCTTGGAAGATATTAACGGATTAGAGCTTGTCCGCTACACAACCAGTCACCCATATGACGTTAGCGATGAATTAATAGCCGTCCACGGCTCTGCAAAGAAGTTATCACGACATTTACATCTTCCAGTTCAAAGTGGCTCAGACGCCGTTTTAAAGCGTATGCACCGCGAGTATTCGGTTGAACATTATCTAGGTCTTTTAGAAAAACTAAGAAAAGCTCGTCCAGATATGGTTTTAACGACAGATATTATTGTCGGTTTCGTGAATGAGACGGATGAAGAGTTCCAAATGACGTTAGATATGTTGGATAAAGCTCAATATGACTCGATTTATTCCTACACTTATTCAGAAAGACCAAAAACTCGCGCCGCTAAGATGGAAGATTTCTTAACTGATGATGTTCGCGGTGAAAGACTTCGCTATCTTCAAGGCCATCAACAAAAAATCCAAGAAAAGATCCGCCAAGGTCTCGTCGGTGAGACTTTTAGAGTCCTAGTTGAAGGTCACGGAGCTATGGGTGGCATCAAAAAATGGAAAGGAAGAACAAATTGCATGAGATTAGTGCATTTTCTACCTGAAAATGATGAAAAAGATTATCAATGGCATTGGGTTGATGTGGAAATCGTTTCGGCCACAGCGTGGTCACTACAAGGCAAGTTAGTTGCCGATTGGGGTAAAAAAGCTCCTTCTATGCAATAAATTTTTAAAAAAGTGTAAAATGAGAGCATGAACATAAGGTTTTTGCTCTCATTTTTCGTTTTGGCCTTCTTTTCTTCAAAAAGCTTCGCTTTCACAGAACTTTCTTTTGATTTTGGCTACGACAAGCAAGTTTACGGATCACTTAAGCAAAATAAACAAACTTCACGCAGCTATCAGGCCAGTGTCGCCTTTTATTTGTTTAAATATACCGCCATTGAATTTAATGCCAGCCACTCTGAAGAGGAAACCCTGGAAAATAATGTGATTCCAGTCTCTGGCACCAATGTTTCTGTCGTTTCGTTATCAACCAACGTCACAAGCGACACTCTTGGTCTTGGACTTAGACAGGCCTTTGCTGCACGCGGCGCTTTTGTGAGGCCTTTTTTATCGATTGGATATGCCAACCAAGTGATTCGCGATCGAACAACTTTTACTTTTAGAGATAATACATCTGGCGTGACTGATCGCTTTTCTGATCCGATTAATAAAGCTCGCTTAGATTCAATCTTCATGAGTTTTGCCATGCAATTTCAATTAACAGAGCTCTTTTCGATCAAAGGCTCAGTTCAAAGTGTCTTTCCTGCCTTTGAATTTGATCGACTCACTGATGATCTTAAATATACTGCAGGCTTTTCTTGGATTTTCTAAAACTATTACTTCTATGCTTGCTGCTTTCTGGATGTGCTAAGGTAATTTATATTGCTGAGCAGACTAAAGGGCAGTTGTCTCTTCAGTGGAATGGTATTGAAAACAAAAAACTCTTAGATGATGTAACAGTACCTCCTGAGATTAAACAAAAAGTTCAGCTGATTGAAAAATATAAGCAATACTTTTATGAGTATTGGAAAATTGAGCTCGGTGGCATTTATTCAAAGACAACCATGCTTGAAAATGAAGCGGTGACTTGGCTTGTGATCACTTCAAAATGGGATGAAGTCAAAGCACTCAAAGAATGTTTTCCTTTTACCGGTTGTTTTCCATATTTAGGATTTTTTAATAAAAAAAGTGCCCAGGCTTGGATGAAAGACAAGCAAAGATCAGGTTTTCAAGCTTGGATGAGGCCTGTTTATGCTTATTCAACACTAGGATATTTTGAAGATCGCATTCTTTCGTCATTTTTTGAATATGATCAATACGAATTGGCCGAACTGGTTTTTCATGAGCTTTTTCATGTTATGTATTTTTTAAAAAACAATGTGGAATTTAACGAAAATTTAGCGAATTTTTACGGCGAAGAAATGGCCAAGGAATACTTCGAAAAGAGTAGTGATTCTGGTTACTTAGAATGGAAAAATAGACTTAAAGCGTCCTCAGTTTTAAGACGAAAAATCTCCTCTCACGCAAGTGAGCTTAATCAGCTTTATGCTGCACAAAAACCAAAAAGCCAAGCTGACGGCGAAGCCATTCTTCAATCGTTTGTTGATGAAAAATTTAAACCAATGATCGAAAATGAATGTAATAAATTGGGACTAAATAATTGTAGTGCTAAAAAAGGCGAGTGGAATAATGCTCGCTTTGCAGCAATGCTAACCTACGAAAAAGCCGCGCCTGACTTTCATAGTCTTTTTAAGACTCATGGTGACAATCTAAAGGACATGCTAAGTTATATAAAGGATCGTGAAAAAGAGTTTAATGACAGTAATCAAAAGGATTTCACTGCCTTTCTTTTTTCATCCACAATTGATCAAAAATAACTGAGGTATAGTTTGGCCCGTCACTTTTTACTTATCGATCCCCTCGATAAACTTGTACTCAAGAAAGATTCAAGCATTCTTTTAGCACTTACTCTTCAAGAGTCTGGCCATGATGTCTTTGTTTTTTTTGAAAGTGATTTTGCTTATAACAATCGTTCAAAAACTAAAGTCGTTGCGACAAAGTTCACTGGCTCCATTGATAAAGAAACAAGTTATATCAACGATTTTAAATTAACTGATAAAGTTGAATGCGAACTTCATCACTACGACACTCTTCATATGCGTCTTGATCCACCTTTTGATGCAAGATATCTGCGTGTGCTTTGGATGCTAATCGCTTGGCAAGAACAGTCCGGAATCAAAGTCGTCAACAGTCCACGAGGCATTGCTCTTCATAACGAAAAGCTTGCAGCTTATGCCCGCGAGAAATCTCTTCATAGTTTTGTTGGAGCTTCTTTAAGTGGTTTTGAAAGCTATCTTTTGGAACTTAAAAAACAAGGTGTCGAACAACTTATTTTAAAACCACTTGATTTGTTTCAAGGTTACGGCGTTGAAAAAGTTTCAATGAGTGAAGCGACAACAGCGTTTGTTAGAAAAGTAAAAGAAGCCGGTGGCGCACTTGTTGCTCAGCCATTTGATAGCTCTGTTTTAGAGGGAGAAATTCGCTCAATTTACTGGAAAGGTAGAGAGCTTGGAACGATTCTAAAGGTTCCACCAAAAGGTCAATACCTGGCTAATATCGCTCAAGGAGCAAGCTTTTCTAAGCACGAATTATCTGCTGATCTAAAAAAAGAATGCGAAGATATTTGTCTTGAACTTCATCGTGATGGAGTTGATTGGATCGCGTTTGATATTTTAGGTGACAATATTTCTGAAGTGAATATCACGTGTCCAGGCCTTCTCGTTGAAGTGAGTAAGGCCATGGGCGAGAATTTAGCTAAATATATTAGTTAATGATCGGACGGTTCCAAGAACGTGTGTAGTCAGTTGAAAATTGTAAATCAAATGAAACACATTCAGTATGCCAAACCGATTCCATTGGACGAGTTGGATCAGTGCCACAGTTGCCTGCAACAGGACAATCCCACTTCATATCTTTAACTTGAACAGTTACTGGACCTGTTAGGCCTGCTGGAACTGAAAAACGATATGGATAAGATGGCTTATTGACTGGAATCTTTTCAAATGTAAATGATTCATAAACGCCACTTGTATTTGACGTTTTAATTTCCACAGTCATCGATAAAAGAGTGTAACCCATTCCGATATAGCCGCAATTCCCACCGCCATTAGTTGTTGCAGTACCTTGTCCTGGTGCAGTTCTTGGAATAACGCGAATATTTAATTCAGCATCAGTTTCAAGAGAACCATTTCCTGGCCATGTGAATGAATTCCAAGAAATCGGAGTTGGACATGTATTTCCATTTCCGATATTGCCACAGCCTTTGGTCACTACTCTTGGAATAGATTTACAATAAGTTGATAAGCCGGCTGGCTTAATAATTGTACAGTCTGCACTTACACTATCAGTTCCATTAAGATCAGCGTGCTGACCTGGTGGCGGAGGATTTTGTGTAGGGTCGACATAAGGAGTAGGAGTTGGATTCGTCGTTGTATTACCTGTACCATTAACGAAGGTGTTACTGCCGGTAGATTTTGTATTCGTTTTTTTAGTCAAACAGCCACTTGTAAAGAGAGCTACAGCTAAAATCATCAGAATTGTATTTGTCTTTTTAGGCATCATAAATTCACCTTTTTCATCCTATTCTAGTAGTTTATCGGTTAAATACTCGAAAACCTTTAAGATGGACTAAAGATCTCGTATTGAATCAAAGCAAATGGCCTGTTATGATGGTCCCATGAACGCATTTTCGACATCTTCCAGACTTCCGTTTCTTAATCCCGAGCTTCATGCTCTGGCTTTTTGCGTGGTCGCCGATCATGAAAAGGCTCAGACCTTGGTTGAGCGAGCAATGTCGGCTTATGCTCTTCACCATCAAGAACTCGAATTCGGCGAGCATCCATGGACACTTGCGATTGATGATCTGTCTGAATGGACGCCAAAACATCGTCTTGAATTAATGCAACAACTTTGGGAAGTGCTTAAGCGCGAAAAAAGTTTTGAAGGCACTGGCTTTCATGCTTTAGGTGTTAGTGAACGTGTCGCTTTATACCTTCGTGCCAGAACTCCACTTGAGTTAGAAGATATCGCAGGATTATTACAAATCTCAAACGCTGATACAGTTGCACTTTTGGAGCGCGCTCGTCGTGAACTTCTTGAACGAGAAGCTCCAGGTTTATTACTTGAGTCTGAAAAATCTGATTGCCGTCATTCGATGAAAGCTGAGGCCTTAGCAGCTTTAGATGTCGATCGCTTTGGAGATGATTTTTTAGTACGACATATGCAAACCTGTCCAATATGTACAGAGAGTTATAGTGTCGCAAAAAAGAAAAGAGATGCATGGCTTGCCTTTATTCCAGAAGGTGCAATACCAAGAATTATGCAAAGAGATTTCGAAGAGCGTCTTCCAAAAATGCTTAAAGAAATTTTGCCTGAAAATAAAAAGTCGATGAAATCAAAAGCTAGAAAAGTAGGACAAGGAAGTGCGGCCGTAAGCGCAGATCTTCTTCGTACTCTAGTCAATCCAAGTTTTGTTTTTGCGGTCGCAGGTGTGGTTATAGTAACCTTAGCTTTTTGGGCCTCACGCTAAAAATCTCAATTCACTCTTAATTGATAATAAATGGTCAGAGTATTGTCTTTGTTTAAAAGATCTTTCGGTGGATTCGGAAGTTTTCTAATATTTCGAAGAGTTTTTTCAAATAATTGGTGAATATCATCATTAGGCGATGATTTTAAAATTCGAATCGTCATAATATTTCCTTCTCCATCAAAAATCACTCTGGCAGTTAGAAAATGATTTTGTTGCAAAAGGGGATCGCGCAGTCTTGGCATCGATCTTACAAGGTCATTATAGGTACTTAAAAAAGAAGAAACATAAGTTTCAAATGTTCTTTTTTGAAAACTATAAAACATTTTTTCTGCACTATTAAGCTCATCTTCAGTTACACCTTCAGGTGGAATGAAGTTGACATCAAAATCAGTTTTAGAAAGTTTTTGAGCATCGCTTTCTGCCACGCCCATATTTTTAAGAGTGTTGTAACGATCTTTTGCTCTAACCGTTCTTACTTCAACTGGGGCTTTAGTGTCGCTCATAATCTGAAAGGGACTCGGGTCCATCTGATCTTTAGGCATGACATTTGTTTTTGGAACAGGAGTAGGTACTTTTGAGGTATCAACACCACCTAGTTGACCCAATTTAATCGAATCATTTTGATTCGCTTGTGATGTTGGCTTAGGTCTGGTGACCGGTTTTTTAATAGGAGTATTGAAGTCTTTTGCTCCGTCTTTCACGCCGACGGTTCGATATTTTTTCATCTGCTCCGAAGTCATCGTCGTGACTTTAATCGGCTCTTCTTTCGCTTTTGGTACATCAGCCCCATGATCCATCCGAGCAATGAACTCGGTCATTACACTAAAAACCAATAGATGCAGGATCAGGCTGACAAATGAAGGTAGAATAAGTGGTCTTAGACGATAAAAAGTCATGTATACTTTATACAACTTGAAAGGTGTAAAAGTCCGCTTGAATTCGGTCTTTTTTACCAATTCTTGACACGCCAGGCCTGTTTTTGACACCATTAAGGTGAAAACAAGCTTTGTGGCTTGTTATTTTAATTTCCACGGTAGGAAATCGTTATGACCATGAAGGCTATTAAATTCCCCAAAATGAAATCTCGTAAAGAATGGGCCGCCCTCGGCTTATCTGTCGGACTCATTATAAGCGGAGTTTTTCTCTTATCTGATTCACAAAAATTACAACGTCTCGCTGTTCTTGAAGAAGGAATGGGAACATGTTTTCAACGTGTGGCCCAAACGTTTACAGCGAAAATGATTGGCGAAGATCGCTCTGTCTATCTTGATAAAGGATTTACTCAAGCTTCAGAAGAATGCTTCGGTGAAGCTGCTTCTGTTGCTAATCAAGTTTCAGTAACAACAGTGGCTACTAAAGCAGCTGCTCTTGTTAATAAGCTTGCTAATGAAGTTAGTTTTTTCCACGCTAAAATTCACGGCACTGATGAGAGCTTTGCTAAAAATAACGATATTGTTCAATCATCACAATTAAACTCACGCTTTCAAGGCCTTGAAGCTATTCGCGAAGAAGCTCTATCTGACGTTGCTGGTGCAAAAGCTCAAGCTCGCTCCGGTGTTCTTCGCTCTAAAATTGCTTTTTATCTCTTCGCTTTCTTTTGCCCATTCGCTTTTGTGATGTTGTGGTGGAATGCGCGTGAGCAAAACCGCACCAACCAAGAAGTTGAAGTTGAAGCCTTCAATTCTCTAGAAAGTGGAAGAGCGACTCTTAATGCTACTAAAACACTCATTGATCGAGTGCTTGCTAACAATGATTTGCCTAAAACTAAAGATCTTTTTGATCGTACCTACGCTCTATTAAGCTTAGAAGGTAAGGGTGGCCTTAAAGTTAAAACAATCACGGCGCAAGATAATGAATCTCGTGAAGTTGCGATTGAAAAAGTTTGGCAAGAATCAGAGCAAGCAGATCTTGTGGTTGAAAATAAATCAAGACAAGCCCAGCTTAAGGCCATGATAAAGCCTGAAGGCCCTACTACTGATCTTGAAGCAACTCTTTCAAGGCACCTTGATCTTATTAGTGGCACTGTCTTTACCCGTGGCATTCGTCTTGATCTCAATATTGATGAAGAAGCAGGCATACGTATTAAAGGTAAGAGTGAAGAGCTAGAGCAGATCTTATTTCACGCTCTAAGTGAAGCCGTTAACAACGCTGCTGAAGGTTCAAAACAATTATCTGTTTCAATGAAGAGACTGGGTGGTATTGCGCTGGTTAATATTGATGTTCAAGGTTCAGTTTTCCCTGAAGAGATTCTTTTAGAGTCATCAAAGGTTGCTAGAACGAAGCCTCTACCAAACGTTGATCTACAAATCGCTCGTGAATTAGTCGAAGGTATTGGTAAAATCAGTTTTGAAAATACTGAAACAGCCAGAAGAACTCAATTTGTGTTTAACGTTGTAGAAAAAGCTAGTGATGTTCGAGTGAAGAATGTGACTAAAGCGACAAAACGTGAACTTAAAGAGATGTTCGCTAATCAAAACTAAAAAAAGCGCTTCTTCGTTTCCTGGTAGCTTTTGCCAGGAAAGACTTCTTTCATGATGGCCAAAAAGCCTGTGACGTCCCAACGATCAACTACCGTTTTTCTAGTAATTCTTTGAAAGCTCTCAGGCTGAAGCGTAAAGAACTCATGATAGAGTGTATCTCCTACGGCCTGGGATAATCTCTTTGCAATAAAAGCTAGATCTTGAAGTGATTTGCCTTTGATATAAACTTTAAATTGATCTTCTTCGCCGTGCTTAAGTGAGAAAATACTTAAAACCGTTTTAATATTTTCACGTTTTTTTGGATTAAGTTTGGCCCGTCTCGATTGCATTAAAAGGTCTTGATACAAATCACACTTACGATAAGGATTAATGACCTTGGCACATAGATAAGCTAAAAGCATAGGATAGAAAAATCCAAGAAAGCGTTTATCAATTTGTTTGGATTGTAGGTGAGATAAAAGACCTGCCTTATTGGCTTGCGTCCGCAGATGATCTTGTAAGTGAAGGCCAGCCAGATACGCTAAACGATTGACTGAAAAATGGGGACAGTAGTAGTCGCGACCACTTAACAGTTTAAAAGCCTTTGCCCGTTTGATTTGTTCGCGTTGCCACTTGATGAGCGAGGGCTTTTGAATGGTATCGACTCGATCTAAGACTGTTTCAAGTTGTTCATGATCAAATAGATTAAAGTCCTCAAGATCATCTTCACTTAGACCTAAATTAAAAGAGCGATTGATACGTCCACAATAATAGAGAAAATTCTCCGCCGCTTCTTCTGAGGCCGTCTCCATCATGGAGTTGTGAAGATCAAATTCAATATCCTCGGCAACGTTTTCATACCAGTACAGCATGCTTTCGTATTTTACCCAAGGAGGCGAGCTTTGAAGGGAGAACTCTTTTTGATTGAAGCGAACGAGGGAGGCATCGTCTCCACCACTTTTCCAGTAAACGCCATCAAGATTTTGATGAAGGATGCAGTGTTTAGGTGCTCTGGTAAATTGTTTCGAGACTCGACTTGGAAGTTTATCTGAAACGATATGCAGTTCACCAAAGAGAACAAGCATCGTGGTTTTTTTATGAATTTTAAGATAATTACTAATCAGTGAAGCGGCATGTTTATCTCGACTGGCTAAGTTTCCTTTTGAATTAAGAGCGATAATTTCAAGCCCTTGTTTTTTTGCCATCTCAAAAAATGGTCTGTAATGCTTCCAAGGAAATCGCCAGCTTTCATGATAATTAATACTTTCTAAAAACTCCTGCTCACTAATCAATCCTTGAATATAACTATCAAGGTAGATCTGATCCTCTTCATTGACCATCTCCATTCCAAGAGAGAGCTTCTTGTCTTTTGTTTTAAGCATATGACGAAGTAGTCTTTGGAGAGTTCTGGAGCTTTGATCAAAGGTGTGAAAATCCCCTAAATAGATCAGACGAGATTTATCGATTTGCTCAAAAAGCTCATTCATCGGTACAGCTTTAAATTTACGTTTTGAAAATCGTTCTTGATCGCGGCGATAGCGAATCAGCTCGGCCGGAGGGTCTCCCTCTTGCGCCAAAGCTCTCTTTCTCATCGAAAGATAAATAGAGCGTTGAATTTCTCTGACGTCGTCAATCGTTGCCAAGACTTCTCACTATTTGAAGATATCAATATTGTAAGGGGACATGGGATATGGAGCAAGCAAGTCGATTAAAGTCTTAGCGAAGCTGGGATTGAAGAATATTCTCAATAAGAATTTGTGTCTTAGATTGCAGTTTGGTCATCATTTGAGAGAGATCACGGTAATTAGAGACGACCTTTTGTAGATCACTCGCGCTTGGAAGCTGAAGACCGTGAAGAATTTGAGAGATAGGGGCACCTAAGCTTCCGGTTAAGATAAATCTTACAAAATGTAGATACTCTTCGCTGCCATGAAGTTCAATAATGACTTCGCCTTTATGCAACAGCTCAAGACTGCAATTTTGCTGAAACTTATTAAAGTTTACTGTCTCAAGCTTCAAGTTAAGGGAAGGGCGATCACTGGTGATAACTTTCACATATAAATCATCGTGGTGCGGAAGTAGTGGTTTAGCTGAAAGCTCAAGTAGTGGCGTTAATATTAACGGATTTTGGTAATTAATCACTTCAGGAGATTTTTCTAAGCTTTGAGAAGCACTCATGAGTTGAACTTTAAAGCTAGAAAGCATTGATAGTGAATGCCAGCTATAAGTTTCTACAGAATCTCTAATTATTCTCTCTGACATCTCAAACTGAGCCTCGACATCTTTTGGATGAGTGGCCAGGAGGTCATTAGAAGTCTTTTCCAAAATTGAAAGTGCTGTTGTTACATCGCTTGAGTAAAACTTTGGATAAGCAAAGAATCCAGGAATTAAAGTACTGCTTAATTTAGATTTTAAATTAGATGTACTTCCACCAAGAGAGAGTTGAATTAATTGCTTACCAAGAACCGAGTTAAAGAATGTTTTAAACAAGTTCGGATTCAGATTATTCATCTTAGGCATGAGGCCAAAATAATGGAAATAAGCATTTCCATACTCTTCACGCTTAGCTTTGTAAGCCTCTGAAGAAATCAACTCAAGGCTCATTTCACCCGGGTCTCTATTATCAACAATCAACACATAAGGGTGATGTTGTTTTGTTTTAAACATTAGACCTAGAAAGTCTTCTTTAGCATTTGCCGTCGCTTGATACTCAAGAGTTTCTAACTGGAAGAACTGATCAAATGGAACACAACGACCCGTCAGCTTCTTAAAGAAAGAAGGGTGAGTGATTTGTGAATTATCTTCATTGGCCGAAGTTAATAATTTCCCTTCAAATAAGGCATCCTGATGGAAGTTATACGAAAGACCATCTTTTTCAGCTTGAAACAGTGGAGTGGCATAAGCTTTCTTAGAGAAAACAAAATTTTCAAATTCTTTAGCAAACCATGAAAACTGGCTGAACATTTTGAGTTCGCCGTCCCATTGAAAGTTTTGATAACTTTCGCGAGCATTTGCAGGAAAGGTTTTTAGATCTCTATGGGTAAAGACATAAAGGTAGTTTGGAATTTCGCCTTTACCTTTTACGTTTTCAAGACTGATTCCTGCGTGAACCTTGGCCATGCCTAGAAGCTGTTGAAGCTTATCTGTACGACTTGGAACAAAAAGTTTCTGATTAGTTAAAACAAAAAGCCATCCGTCGCGGTCAAGATCTTTTAGCTGCTCTCTCACCTTAGAAATTAAATGTTGGTGAGGATTACTCTTTGGCTGATTGATAAGATTAAGTACGATACGTTTAAAGCCACCTGTACTTGCACCTTGCTCTCTTGAAAATAAAGAGAATTGTCCAAGGCCATTTGAGCTGGTCTCATACTTTTCGCGCATGATTTTAGAAATCAATTGAAGAACAGAGAAGTCCTGCTCTTTAGCGACTTTCACTAAGAAAGTTAAAAATTGCAGTTCATGACAAATTTTAACAAAGCTTCCGTCAGTAAAGTCTTTACCCTCAAAGTCCGGACAAATGATATCTTCCCAAACTTTGTTGACGTTATCCTCTTGTGCCAGCCAATGAGATAAGCATAGAGAAGTCAGCTGATCCCCAGTGAATTTAGTTTTAATCACCCCAAGCGTTTTTGGCTTAGTTGTAGGACAAGTATGAGTTTTCTCATTTAGCCACTGAGGCATATAAACTAAATTCAGTGTTAAAAATCGGCCAAAAGAACAATGTGATAAAGAATGTGAGTAAGGCGAGTCATCAAATACTTTCTTATTTTTAAGAGCGTCAGTATTGATGGTCTTAAAACTGCACATCTTCACCATTTCAGTGATGTGAGTGTTTTCTAAAATATGGCGAAGCTTATCGAGGTGGACTTGATCTTTATCTGAACAAGGTCTAAACCAGCTATAGCAGTTAGGTCTAAAAGAATCACAAACAAGCTCACTTGAACTACCTGGTCTAAACAATTTAGTTATAAGGTTAGACGGGTTTGCCATATGGGCAACATTAAATGGCTGCTTGATTTCTCTCATCAAGATGTTCAAGAAACGAATCTTAAACATATAAACGGTCACTGCTCTAAAGCAGTAGATATCTCTAAAAATGGATAATTGTTCAAAATGAGCAGAATTCTCATCTTGAAGCTGGCGCCAAAACTCTAAAGGGGACTCTAGGCCAATTAAAGACAGTTCACGAGTTGAGCAATAAAGCAGGAATTCCTCATGAATCATATTGGCCAAAGTCGTTGTTGGCTTTTTAATGGCTTTGAGCTGGTTTATGGCTTCATGCCATAAGGCGGTGATTGACTGGCTTAAAATCGCTGTATTCTTCGACGGAAGACTATCTCCCTTCCATCCAGGAACGAAGTAGTTAGAAGGAATAAAGCGATCTAGAGCTTTGTCGCTTGTACGCAGATCGGCGCCAACTTGCGCTGAAGCGGTCTTCCTTTGAATGGTGGGGATGAGCCATGAGTCTGCTCTGAAGCCTTTCTTATCCATGGCTTCGCCCACTAAAAAAACAATAAATCATATTCAATATTCGTGTGTGTTTTAGCTATTTAAATTGGTTCATTTTTGTACCTAAGAGGGCTGTTTTTGTCACAAATATATCCTTAATTTTTCTTACAATTCATTTATAACTCATTGAAATAATGAATATTTTTCCTCTCAAGTTGCGTCAAAAATAATCCGATAAGTTGCTTGACAGGGACCTAATATAAGTCGCTTTTGCGAGGGTATTTTTATGGCAGATAATAACGATGAACAAATCTTTAACGAAGACGAGCTTCAAGACATCATGAACGAGTTTGAATCACTCGAGCAGGAATATAATGACGCTCCTGAACAAGCTAAAGAAGTGAAATCTGTTGCTCCAACAAAAGTTGAAGAAGAGGTTCAGCAAGTTGAAGACGAAGGCGAGCTCAATATAGTTGATGAAATCGTCGATGATTTCAATGATGAAGTTGAAGAAGAGACTCATGACAATGTTGTTTCAATGTCAGCCAAAACTTCAGCGCCAAAATCTGCACCAGCTGCAACTCATACACATCATAATGCTTCATCAAATGTTTCAATGTCGATGGAGTTTCCAATTGGCGATCAAGTGGCGCAGATTGGATTAAATCCAGAGTACGGCTTTTCGTTTAATATGGACGGAGTTGAGCTTACGATCGATGCTGAAAATGGTTGTGTGATGACTCTTCCAGGCGGAATGACATTTACATTCCCAGCTCAACATAATTCAAAGCAAAAAAAGTCAGCTTAAAAAATGTCATTATCCCTTTTGGGCGGCATCGCTAAGGGCTACACATTAGTAGTCCCTAAAGGCGATACGGTCAGACCAACTTCAGTCATGCTTCGAAGAAAAGTTTTTGATGCCAATCAAGACCTAACTGGTACAGTTTTCATTGATCTGTGCGCCGGTACAGGTGCGGTGGCGCTTGAAGCGTGGTCGCGTGGAGCATCGCAATGCATTCTGGTTGAAGCCGATCCAAAGACTTTCAAAGTTTTGACTCAAAATATAAAAAATCTTGAAAAGCGTTTCCAAGAAGAGCTTGATGATCGAGAGATTCAAGCAAAATGCCTGAAGGCGTTGAATTGGATGAATCAATTTCAATTTCAATACGAACAATGGGATTCACAAAAACAAGCAGACACCATTCTTTTTTTTGATCCACCCTATGAAAAAAAAGATCTTTATCAAGATATTGTAAGTTTTAGTCTAAGAGAGTGGTTTAAGGGAAGAATCTGGATTGAATCAGATCGTCAAAAGGGCTTGGCCAGTGATTTTTGGCAAAGTTGGGGCGAACAATACACAAAAACTTACATTCAAGGCACAAGCTACATTGCAGTACTCGATTTGCGGTAACGAGTAGGTTAGAATTTATGCAAATCACGAACAGGAGGACTTATGTCCCAAGTTGCAAGAAAAGCAATTTACGCTGGCACATTTGATCCGTTTACCAATGGTCACGCCAATATTCTTAAAAGAGCTTTAGATCTCTTTGATGAAGTCGTTGTCTTAATTGCAGTTTCACCTACAAAGAAGCCACTTTTTAGTATGGATGAAAGACTCGCGATGATAAGTGAGCTTTATAAAAGCGAAAAGAAAATCACTGTTGATTCATGGGATGGACTGATTGTTGATTATGCTAAAAAGCATAGCATTGGAAATATCGTTCGTGGACTTAGACCAACGGGGGATTTTGAAATTGAATTTCAAATGGCTTCAATGAATCAAAAACTTTATCCTGAAATTGAGACTGTCTTTTTGATGACTGGACCAGAACATTATTATGTTTCTTCATCCTTAGTTAAAGAAATTCACAACTACGGTCGCGATATTTCTCAGTTCGTTCCAAAAGAAATTTTAAAGCATTTACCAAAAAAATAAGGATTATTTTTAAATGAAACTAAGTTCACGCGTAAAAGATCTCAACGAATCAGTCACCCTAAGACTTAATGCTAAGGCCACGAGCCTGGCCGATGAGGGAAAGGAAATTTATAACCTGACGGCAGGTCAATTACCTTTTAGACCTCTGCCTGAATTTACAAATCTTTTAAGATCAGAGCTCGATTTTCTTAAAAGCTATCAGTATTCACCTGTTCCAGGATTTGCTGATCTTAGAAAAAAAATTATTAAAAATATTGAAGCGTCTAGAGATATAAAACTTCCATCGGACTTTGAGTGCGTTATTGGAAATGGTGCTAAGCACGCTATCGCCAATGTGCTTGGTTGCTTGCTTGAACTTGGTGATGAAGTTGTTTTACTTGCACCTTATTGGGTTTCTTACCCAGAGATGGTGAAGTTTTGTCGTGGCACACCAGTCATCGTCGGCAGTACCTCTTTTGATTTATTTGAGCCAAATATTGATGAAATAGATGCGGCAATCACATCTAAAACTAAAGCGATCATCATTAATTCTCCTAATAACCCATCAGGAACTCATTATAGTGAGAAGTGGATGAGAGAATTTGCTACAATGATTAAAAAGCATCCAGACGTGGTGATTATCAGTGATGAAATTTATTATGAACTTGCTTACTATGACCCAAAGCCAACTTATTTTTATCAGTACGATCCTGAGCTTTTAAACCGCACAGTTATCGTCGATGGCATATCAAAGACACTTGCAAGTACTGGCCTTCGAATCGGTTGGTGTCTGTGTCCATCAGATTTAGCAGCAGCTGTAAGTAAGCTTCAAGGTCAAACCACTTCTGGTGCAAATAGTCTTGTTCAGCGCGCTCTATCGGGCTTTGACTTAACGCTTATTGAAAACTTTCTTGAACCAATTAAAAGACATCTTCGAGATAATTCTGAAACGCTAAAAGAAGCGCTAAGAAATGAGAAGCTTTCGCATTCTTGGTACCAATCGACTTCAGCTTTTTACTTCTTGGTTGATTTTTCTCAAGCCCCAATCATGGAGCACTTTAAGAAATCAAATGATGATCAAACTGACTACTCTTATGAGCTATGTGAACAGCTTTTAGAAAAATTTGGTGTTGCCATGGTTCCAGGCCAAGCCTTTGGTATGGTTAATACAGCGAGATTATCTTTAGTGATGGAAAAAGAACCATTTAAGATTGCTTGTCAAAAACTCACTGAGTTTATGGCAAATAATTAGAGATCAAAATGCATATCAAGAAGAGTGAGAGCAAACACAATGCGCTCACTCTCTTTTTCTTTATAAGCCGATCCAATTTCTGTTCCGTAGAATCCAACTTTTAAATTCATAAACAAGAGATCAAAACCTACACCATAAGACACGTAGCCACCATTCCAACCGCCATAGACGGATAGAAGAGGAAGTCTAAGGCGTGAGTCTAGTTTGATTTTACTGGCGAAAGGAGTTCTCGCATCAATGATATTGCTGTAATCTGCAGAAAAAGTAGCATCAAATATTTTGAAGTCCATACTATAACTAGTACCTAAGTTGACCGACATTTCTTGCGGTTGGATATCACGGTAAGCCGAATTATCTTTTTTAAACTTAGTGTCACCTACATCAAGAATCGACAGACCAAAAACTAAAAGACTACCAGGCATTCTAAAGACTTGTTCAGCTCCGACATCAAAACCCCAACCATCTCCTTGAGTGTAGCCAAGCGAGCGCCTAATTTCTTTATAGCCACTGGCACTATTAATGATTTGTAAAAGTTCCGTTCCAAAAAGATCAAAACGTCCTTTTAGGCCATCTCTTTTAACGTGTTTGATGGATGCACCAATTGAAAACTGTGAAGGGGACTTGTAATTTCCTTTAAGGTTATGCGAGTAACCCATAATAAAGCCACGATCATAACGATAATCAATATTAAGATTAGGGTAGACGGCATTTTCTAAAACCATTGATGTTTTATTATTGGCAAAAAGACTAAAAGCAAAGTGCTGCATTTTAACTGTAGGTGTTCCACCGACTTGAAAGAAGACTGGAATACCTAGGACTCGCTCTGTAATTCCCTCAGCTGTTTTTGGGAAATCTTCAAAGCGTCCATCAAGACCAAACTTCATCTGCTTAACATTTTTATCAAGCACATCAGGAAGTTCAAAATCAGGATTAATAAATTGCAGACTCACACCACTGTGGCGAGATAGAGCTGCGGGATTATAAAACAACGTATTTTCATCATCAGCGACAGCAGTATAAGCATCACCCATCAATGAACCTTCGGCCGATCTTCCAAGATAACTAAACTCAGCTTGAACATTGGTAGCAATGCTCAGCAAGAGAAAAGATAATCCTAGAAGAAATTGCATCACTGGTGTAGACCCTCCCAGATGACGGCGTAATATCTTTCTAGATGTTCGATATTATAAGTATTGTCGGCGTTGTTTTCGCAGATGCTTTGAGTTTTAACTGTACACGTGCCACCAAAGTCGACACCGTAATTTGTATTCGCATCGGCACAAGCAGTTTCGATTGATGTCCCAAGTTCATCAAGATCACCAAGGTTGCCATTATTACCAGTAGGATCAAGAGTGACGTTGGTAAGAATATCAATGAAGTTATTCATTAAAACGATGCCTTCGCATAGTCTTGCTCTATTACCAGTAAGATCGGGGTTACCCTCTACAAAAGTATCGCAAGTACCAAGCGCTCCCACGGCAGTCAGATAGGCTTGGGCCCCGTTAGCGGCGTTATCAGTGTAATTGATATAACAACCATTGGATGAAGGGTTGGTGCCTGTGCCTTTGGTTCCAGTTGTTTGATCGGCGTTACCATAATAACGTGAAAACTGACCAAGCTGGGTGAGTTGAAGATAAAGAGTTTGAATGGCAAGATTGCTGGCTTTAGAAGTTCCAATGGCAGCGGCGCGATTGGCATAAGAGATCGTTGTAATTCCACCGGCCGCTAAAAGTGTATTAATGGCGGCACGAAGATTTGTATAAGCACCATCGCTTGGGCTGGTCATTACAGCCTGAGTAAATGTCGCTGTACTTCCTACAATCGCAGTACTGCTAGCAGTACTAAGTTTATCAAGATCAGTTGCAAAAAATGTAACGACTTTCCACGGAGCATTACAGGCTTGAGCCGAAGCATAGGCAGAGAGCCAGTCGGCATTAGACGTTTGTTGGCCAACACCATTTAAGACGGCGATGGCTTCTCCACATTTATTTGAACTAAGTAGGCGATGCGCTTGTGTAATTGCATCATCAAGTTCTTCTTCTGTAGATAACCCACAACCGTAGGTCAAAATTAAAAGAAAAAGCAATACTAGAGTTTTTTGCACGGTTTTTCCTCCCGCTCTACCTTTATTGTAGTCTGATAAAGAAATAAGTTTTAGGTGGCAAAATCTTTTCAATCAATGACTTGCTTCATACAATTTAGGGAGAGAAATGCATTGATAGTCGACCATTATGGTCAAGCTACGGGTCAAGCCAATGGCCCAAGTAAAAATGAATTTTAACTTTGTCCTATAACCCACACATTTTTAATCGTGATTTAATCCATTTTCACGACTCTTTTGGAGGTCGCTTTGAGTAAGACTTTCGTTCTAGATACGAACGTAATTTTGTTAGATGCCCAGTGTATTTTTCGCTTCGGCGCTAACAATGTTTTTATTCCTCTAGTAGTTATTGAGGAAGTCGATCGCTTCAAAAAAGATCAAAACGAAAACGGGCGAAGTGCGAGACAATTTTCAAGAGTCGTCGATGACCTACGAGGCTCAGGATCCCTCGCTGATGGTGTCAAACTTGAAAACGGTGGAACACTTACGATTTCAGTTGATCTGATTGCAAAGACTCATAGTGAGCATATTGATTTAAAAATCAATGATAATAAAATTCTCTCAAGTGCTTTAGCGCTTAAAGAAAAAGGTGAGAACGTCACCCTAATTACTAAAGATATCAACTGCAGACTAAAAGCAGATATCTTAGGTTTATACGCAGAAGATTACGGTAATCAAGATAAGTCTCTTGATGATATGTACACTGGTCAAAGAAATTATGAAGTTAGTCTTGCTGATCTTCAAGAGTTTGAAAAAAATCGTTTCTTAGCTCTTCCAGATGCTATGGAACAACATATTCATCCCAATGAATATATGATCGTGACAGAAAAGGGTAACGATAGACATCGTGCTTTAGGTCGCTACCATAAAGGAAAAGGCGGGATTGTTCCTTTGATTCCAATGCGTGAAGGTATTTGGGGAATTTATCCAAAAAATATCGAACAGCAATTTGCACTTGATGCTTTATTAAACGATGAGATCAAATTGGTTTCACTGGTTGGTAAAGCTGGTACTGGTAAAACTCTTCTTGCCATTGCTGCAGGTCTTGAAAAAACGATCAGTCATGAAAATTATTCAAGACTATTAGTTTCTCGTCCAATTCAGCCAATGGGTCGCGATCTTGGTTACCTGCCAGGGGATGTTAACGAAAAGTTAGCACCGTGGATGCAGCCAATTTTTGATAATATGGACTTCCTGTTTGGTCAGCACCGTAGTGATAGCTCAAGCAGTTATGATGATCTTATTAATCATGGACTTCTTCATATTGAACCACTGACTTATATCAGAGGTAGAAGTATTCCAGGTCAATACTTGATCGTTGATGAAGCTCAAAACTTATCTCCACACGAAGTGAAAACCATTATCACTCGTGCTGGTGAAGGTACAAAAATTGTTCTAACTGGGGATTGTCAGCAGATTGATAGTCCTTATTTAGATGAAGTGAATAACGGACTTGCTTATTGCGTAGATCGTATGAAATCAGAAGATATTATCGCTCATACCATTTTAAAAGTGGGTGAGAGATCGGCTCTTTCTGAGGCGGCTTCTAAACATCTGTGAGTCATAAATGGGCCATCAATTTAGGCGCGCGCACTTACGCGCGCCTTTAAATTCAATCTTACTTTATGAGGATGATGGCCACGTCTTTAAGGCTGGAACAATTAACATATCCGAAGGTGGAGTTCTTTTAGAGAATCTACCTCGTATTCCAGAAATTAATGCCATGCCATTGATGATCAATCTCCTTTTTTTGCCAGAACTTTCAAGGCAGAGGATGGATCAGTTATTATCGAAGACTTCGAGTGATTATGAACGAGTCATTATTAGAGCAAAAGCAAAAATGGTTCGAAGCTTCGATGTACAAGAGGAAGTTGATCAGATATTTATCACCAGGATTGGCTGTGAATTTGTAAAACTCCCTCAAGATTCCCTTGAAATTATCAAACAATACGTGGCAAGGTTTGCTAAGAACACGATTTATCTTTTATCGCTTTTTGAAAACCACGGTAATCGACCTGAGCAAATTTATTTTTTACGCCATGTCGCTGGTCTTTTAGGCTACCAAGCCCAGTTGCCGTTGCCTCGATTAAGACAAAAAGTTTTACATGACTATCAGTCATTGGAGAGTTTATGAATTTATTATTATCACTATTTATGATGGCCGGTTTTAACGATCCTTGTGTTAGACACCAAGAAATCAATATGGGTATCAAAATTCAAACAGGTGACTTTGGTAGTGGCCAATGTTTTATCACTGTATCCGATAGTAAATTTCGTGGCATGGTTTATCGCAATTACCTTTTTTCTACCCAAGGTGATGTGATGATTTTTAATTCTTTAGGTGATGGCCCAAGCTCTACAGATACAGGAGCGAGAGTTTTTTATCTTCGCCCTGTTAAGTACCAACTTGGCTGGAGATTTGCTAAAAACGGTGATCTTCAAATCTTAACTCCTAGTGGATCTCTGGCAACTTTTAATAGTGAAAAAGCTGATTGGACTGAGCTTACCGGTGGAGAAGTTAAAGTTGATGAAGAAATCACACGAACCAATAATGGTGGCGTTGAAATAAAATATTTTGACGGCTTTCTCATCGATTCAGGTTTTAGATTTGGTGGACATCCAAGTACGAGAATGGATAGAAAAAGTTATGTCACTCGTCGTGGACAAGGAACTTGTGAAGTTGAAAATAAAGAAGTTTTTTATCGTGTCGGGGATGAAGTGGAATTTAATTATCCAGACGCTGAAGATTTCAACGCCTGGTACGAAGATCGTTGTTTATAATTATTTTCTAATCACAGTGTCGACCTTAGCGTCGACATTGTTTTTCATACCAAGAAGAGACTTGGCAAAAGTCATCGATTCACTTTCAAGACGAGTATAAAACTCACCCATGGCCTGACGAGCGCGAACCAGCACTTCCGCATCAAGACCTTCTTTATCTAGGTCACTAATAATATCTTGTGTCTCATGGATCAGTTCATTAAAGCTTAGAACGCCAAAATAGTCGCTCCAACCCTTTGATGCCTTTTTCTCACAGAGGCTCACTACCTTTTTTGTATTGTGCATACGTCCTACCAAAATAAATGTCACATCGTCGTGAAGTTGGGCGACTATCGCTGTTCCTCCATAATATGACAAACACTTGAAATTATACGTGAAACAATTACATTGGCTTAGATGCGTTATTTATTGATTAAGCTCGCTAAGGGTTTGCAATTACAATATTAAGAACAGTGATTAACTATTTCCATTGCTTAGATATTTAGACGTAATATCAGGAGTTTAGTCCTTTTTAATAGAATAGTTTTTATTGAATTGGACTCGCTTTAAACCGATGAGAATTCAAGATAATGAAGTACTTTATTCTATTTTCTATTCTTATCTCCAGTGTTGTTTTTGCTGATGACTTTTGTAAGTCACCACTTAAACGCCAAGGAAATCGTTGTTTTTGGGAGCCAAGAGCACCTTTCAATATTCTAAATGGCTGTCCCAACTTTCAAGAATTCGATAATGTGAGTGGCTGTAATATCAGTGGAAGTGCTGATAGCTGTGGGAAATTTTTAAGACAGAGCTGTCAACAAATTCGAAATACTTGTGTTGGAAACCAGTTGCACTGGAACGATGTTAAAAGACAGTACAGTAAAAATCCAAATCTCATGGCAGCAAAAGACTTCAATCGTCTTGATAACGAGTATAAACGCAATGAGCAGTATTGCAGGGATGGTCATAAAAATAATAAGCCATTTATCTCGGTAAGCATTAATGAAACTGATCAACCTATTGTCGATTGTGACATTATTAAAGCTGATGCGAATGAATGGATTAAATCAGCATTTGAATCAGGCTATAGAAGAGCAAAGGTTTCTAATGAACTTGTTAAGCATTATAGTTCTGATGAAATCGGCTACGGCCTATGTGAAAACTTTCTAAAAAAATTAGTTCGAAATTATGTTGTACCTCCAAATCCTACAAATACTATCGTTCTCGCCAATCAAGTTTTAACTAGTGAGGAAGGGCTTATTCCGAATCAAGTAAGTTGTCCTACTTCTAACTCGAGCGGGTTAAATGGAGCTTCTACGCAAGGTTTAGATGGAGTCTATCCAGGTGGAAGCTTATTTGGAGACGGTAATATAAGCTGTCAAAATATTCCAATGGAGCTAATCGATGGAGTCGAAAATGGTCAATGTTCAGTTAATCACAATAAATTATTAGAACACTTAACAAGTGCTGAAGGATTTTTAGGTAATCTTAACAGGACTTTCGATGCTCTTAATCAAAATGCTAACGGCAAACAAATTAAGCAGTGTACTTCTGAACAATTAACAGGAAGTGAGAATCAAAATCCTGCAGGTATTGATTCAAGTGGTCAAAGAAAGCTATCTGTCGCATGTCCAACACAAGCAGCTGACTTACCTTGTCTAACTTCAAACGAAATATTGAATTTTTTAAAACAAGATAGCGACGAGCTCGATCAATCTTATACCCAAGGTGTCTACGATTATGTTGATAATATTGGCTGTGGTTTAGAAAGCGTTACAGGTATTGGTGACGGTCAATCTTCTACTGGTCAGGACTGTGAACAATTTAACAAAAATTATGGTAAGGGAAATCCAAGACAAGCAATTGCTCGTATGATTGGGCCTGAAGTTGTTCCTGCACTTGTTAAATCCCTTGAACAGTTTGATTTAGCTCCAATGACTTCATTAGGTAAGAAACAGGTACCAACGAGTATAAATATTCCAGGAATAAACAGAAAAATCTGCTTAACTAGTTCTGGGAAACACTATAGTGAATCATCTCAACCGAATAAAGAGCTTGAAGAAGGATCAACCAATCACTCTAATTTTAATCACGGTATTATTAAAATTATTGATAATTTTGTTACAACTACGAGTGATTCAGATGATAGAAAGCGAATTGATTGTGTTAACGTACCGGCTGAGATTTTAAGACATGCTATCTATAACGATAGTTGTGGTGGCATAGATAAAATTCGCGAATATCTCTCAAGTGGTATTGATAGTTATAATAACGGAAAAATGGCTGCCAATATTGTTATAGGTGGAATCGCCTCACTGATCCCTGGGGGACCATTTGTCGCTGCTTTAACTGCCTGTGCTGTTAGTTCAGTTCAAACTTATAATGAAATTTCTAATAATGATCAGTTCAATCGACAAGCGGCAGTCGAAGAAATTGCTCGTGCTAATAATGTTTTAAAAGCTAACTATGAACAATTGGAAAAATTATATACTGAAAATAAACAAGCGATTGAGGCGGGAGCTACTCCAAACTTAGAGCTTGTTAAGTCATTAACAACTTCCTGCGTAGGCTCTTTGCTCACCATTAGAAAGTATGCAACAATTTCAAAAATATCGACTAGGGCATCAAAGCTTCTTCCAGCTGGTAGGATTCAAAATCTAGCACGTATTGCTGCTCGTAACCCAGCTTTAACAGAAAGTCTGGCAAGTATCAGTCTCAAAAGGAATATTGAGGTCATTGACTTAATTGATATTGCTGAACAAGTCGTTACTGATCGAATGGCGAAAAGAATATTTGGTAGCCAAGAGCAATCTAACGATGAAATCTTTCTTACTCGTTTAAACCAAATAAAACTTAAAGCAAAACAACCTGGTGCTAATAAAGCAGAATTATCAAATGATTTCTTAACACTTATGAGTAGAGCAGATAATAAAACGTCTCAAGATTTTATTGATCAAATCGCTATTAGAAATACACTTGAACCAAACTCCTTAAACCCAACAACTCGTCTTGTTTCTGAAGTTGAAGTACGTGCACTACAAGAAACCATAAGTACCGCAACGGAGAATTTGCAAACAAGAATGAATCAACAAGATAATGGTATGTCTGATACTCAGCGTTTTGATAGAACTCTAAATACTATTAGGAAAATTGATAAAAATTTATCTAAAAAGCCTGAAGTAGAATCCGTTGTCACAAGTGCCGTCGGGTTAATGAATGATACTTCTAAATTTCAACAATGGTGGGGAGATGTTGTTCTTGATGTTAAAACTAAAAATCCAGAGGGTTTTAAAACGAAAGAGCAATTTGAAACAGCCTTAGAAACCGAGCTTGTTAAACGCTATCAAGTATTAAATGGTCCTGATGCTAAACCGGTCGTATTTTTAGACCCTAATGGACCTGATAGAATTGAGATTGACTCAAATGGGAGTGAGCGAATTATTAAAAATTGTTGTAATTCAGCCAGCCACCTTATTGAGGTAACTCAAGGTCGACCATTTATAGATATCAACGATCCAGGACCATCAAATCAAGAAAAACCAGAAAATCATGGTCGTCTGACTCACACCATACAGCAATTGTATTTAGCAACATCACTTGGACGTGAAAAAAGTAATATGCTTTTTGATTATTTCAAATCCGACACATCAGGAAAAATTCAAGATAGATTAATTGATGACAACAGAAGTATTGGCATCACAAAATTATCAGATCCAGAGGCGTTAAATCATCTGATTATTGAACCTACAATTCTAAACGTTCTTGCGCCTTAGTCTTTTCTTTTTTATCACTATAGAAACAACAAAAATAATAGCGACGGCAAAGATGACGAGATTAAACTGTTTTATCGAGGCGATAACGCTCTCGCCGTACTTATAATAGAGAGTGAAATACACGCCACATGAGATAGTCGCGGCAACGAGGTCTGATAGAGCAAACTTAAGCGCGTTCATCTTTGATAAGCCAGCTGTGAGAAACAATCCGTTTCTTGCGCCAAAAGGGATAAAGCGACCAAAGATTAGAGTCCAAATACCGTACTTCTCATAGAAGCCAGAGATCTTTGCTAGTCTTTCTGGCGGAACCATATTGGCAAAAAGTTTAATTTTAAAAAACTTCGGTCCAAGAAACCGTCCTAGGCCATAGCAGATCAAATCTGCTCCATAGGCACCTAGATAGACGGCTAAAAAGAGCGACCACATTTTTTCTGGATTTGAAGCGGCGACAACTCCAGCAACAAACAACATTCCGTCTTCTGAAACAGGTATATTAAACCCACCAAGAAGCATAATGGGAAAGAGTATCCATGGGGCATTGGTGGCTAGATTTTGAATTTGTAGTAGTAGGTCTTCCATTAAGCTTTCGACTTTTTATAAGCCCAAAGTTTCTTGATGCCCCAAAGAATAATAAATACTGTGAGTGCGCCAAAAAACCATATCTTGAACTCACGCACAGTCGAGAGAATTTCACGACCATAATAAGATATAAGATAAACTTGAGTTGGAACTGAAATTAAGGCGGCGATTCCATCAACGGCGACAAACTTCCATGTTTTTGTTCCAAGCATGCCGCAGGCAAGATGACCTGGAAAACGAAGACCTGGAGTAAACCTAAAAATTCCACCGGCAAAGGCTCCATATTTTTTTGTCCAAGAAAAGATTCTCGCCTTAGCTTCAGGACTTAATTTTTTAAGAGCTTTAGATTCAAAAATTCTAGGACCAAAATGTTTACCGAGGCTAAAGACTAAAAAGTCGGACAGAAAAACGGCTAAGAAGGCGACAATCGCGACATTGAGAGTTTGAACGCCAACCGCTCCCTCGTAAGGAGGAGGGTATTCTGCAGGATGATTCGCCATATGGGCAACGAGGCCAGAGGATAAAAGTGTGACTTCTTCGGGAACTGGTAAGCCAAAACTACTAAGAACCATCAGTACGACAATAATTGCGTACACAATAAGAGGAGAGTATGCATATTGGGCGAAAAAACCCAGGATCTGTTCTTCCATTACCAAGATTCCACGATGGCTAAATTAAAAAAGGGCCGCCCATAGAGGATGGCCCTTTGAAGGCAAAGTGTTAAGCCTTTTTACTTAAGCTTATTGAAATATTCTTGTGAACCTTTTGGATCTGGCTTCATTGTATCAGCGCCATTATTCCAACCAGCAGGACAAACTTCGCCGTGCTTAGCTGTATATTGGTAAGCTTCAACTAGACGAGCATACTCATCAACGTTACGGCCAACAGATAGGTTGTTGATTGAAGCGTGTTGAACAACATCTTTGTCATCGATAACGTAAGTCGCGCGAAACGCTACAGCGCCGTCCATTAGACAACCGTAGTCAGTAGCAACTTTCTTAGTCAGGTCAGATAGAAGAGGGAATTTAATTTCGCCAAGTCCACCCTTGTTACGTGGTTGCTGAGTCCAAGCAAGGTGAGAGAAAGCTGAGTCAACTGAACAGCCGATCACTTCACAGTTTAATTTTTTGAAAGCTTCAATTTTGTCAGAAAAAGCTGTGATTTCAGTTGGACAAACAAAAGTGAAATCTAGTGGGTAAAAGAAAAGAACTTTCCATTTACCTTTGAAATCAGCCAAAGAAATATTTTTGATGTCGCCATTAATGACGGCGTCGCCTGCAAAATTTGGTGCAGTCTTACCTACGATAGTTACAGGTGCAGTTGTGTTTTCACTCATCTGAAAGCTCCTCTTTAGAGTTAGATTGATTTGGAAAAATCTTTTTTTAAAACAGGTTAATGTATTGAGTCTAGGTGAATGATTCAAGTCTCGGGGCGTGAAGATTCCTTGATAAAAATGCTCCACATTAAAGAGGAAATATTAGCTTGCGCAACGCATATGCTTGTTTTTATTAAGGAGCAGGCTTAATCTTTGCTTAAATTAAGCTTAAGTTTTTGATCATCCAAGTCGAAAAGTCACAATGATATCAATGATTTTGCTTACACGTTGAAGCCCTACTGTTGCTTAGAATAGCTGGGATTTAGGAGTTCCATTTTATGACCCAACCAAAAGCTTATATTCCAAACCCAATCGTTATCGAGCAAACAGCACGTGGTGAAAGGCAATACGATATTTATTCGCGCTTATTGCTGGATAGAATCGTGTTTCTTGGTACTGAAGTAAACGACACTGTTGCCAACCTTCTTATCGCCCAAATGCTATTTATGGAGCAAAGCGATCCTGAAGCGCCAATTCACTTTTATATCAATAGCCCAGGCGGTTCTGTTTACGCTGGTCTTGGCATTTACGATATTATGCAACATATTACCTGCCCAGTTCATACCTACTGTGTAGGTCTTGCGGCCTCAATGGGCTCACTGCTTTTAACTGCAGGAGCTCCAGGGCAACGCTATTCAATGCCTCACAGCCGTATCATGATTCACCAACCGCTTGGTGGTGCTCGTGGGCAGGCTAGTGATATACAAATTCAGGCTCAAGAAATTCAAGAACTAAAAGATCAGTTGAATGATATTTATATCAAACACTCTCACGTTCCTATGGAGCGTTCAGTAATTGAAAAAGCCACTGATAGAGATAATTATTTATCACCACAAAAAGCCATTGAAATGGGCTTGATTGATAAGATTATTTCTCGCGAGAAAAAATAAGCATAAAGAGAGCTTACGCTATAGGACTAAGGGAGCCCCATGAGCAAAGATAAGAATTTTGGAAGCGCACTTCATTGTAACTTTTGTGGCAAATCACAAAAGGAAGTCAAGAAGCTGATCGCTGGTCCAGGCGTTTACATTTGTGATGAGTGTATTGAGCTATGTAACGATATTATTTTTGAAGATACGGTCAAAAGCCAAGGCAAAGCTAACCTTGATAAGGTTCCTAAGCCACACGAAATTAAACTTCATCTTGATGGTTACGTGATTGGACAAGAACGTGCAAAGAAAATTATCTCTGTTGCTGTTCATAATCACTTTAAACGTATCGCTCATACACCATCAGGTAGAAAGGGTGATGAAGTTGAACTTCAAAAATCAAATATTCTTTTAGCGGGACCTACTGGTTCTGGTAAAACATTGATCGCACAATCACTTGCAAAATATCTTAACGTTCCATTCGCTATCGCAGACGCCACAAGCTTAACTGAAGCTGGTTATGTTGGTGAGGACGTTGAAAATATTATTCTTCAACTCCTTCAAAACTGTGACTTCGATACAGAAAGAGCAGAGCGCGGGATTATCTATATCGATGAGATCGATAAGATTGCCAGAAAGAGTGAAAACCCATCAATCACCCGTGACGTAAGTGGTGAAGGTGTTCAGCAGGCTCTATTAAAACTGATTGAAGGAACAACTTGTAACGTTCCACCTAAAGGTGGTCGTAAGCATCCACAACAAGAATACATTCAAGTGAATACTAAAAATATTCTCTTCATTGTTGCTGGTGCCTTCGTTGGTCTTGAAAAGATCGTTGAAAAACGTATGACAAAAAGACCAATGGGTCTTATGGCCGAAGCAGCTAACGATGAGGCTTCTGTGGTTCAACGCCTTGGTGGTATTGAAGCAGAAGATCTTTCAAAGTTTGGTTTGATTCCAGAATTTATTGGACGTGTTCCAGTCAATGCTATGCTTGAAGAACTCGATGAAGTTGCCCTTGTTAGCATTCTTACTGAACCAAAAAATGCCATTACGAAACAGTATCAAAAACTTTTTGATATGGATGGAATTGAACTTGAGTTTGAGCCTGATGCTCTCACAGAAGTGGCGGCCATCGCTCTTAAAAAGAAAACAGGTGCGCGTGGTCTTCGTGCCATCCTAGAGCAAACCATGCTTGATGTGATGTATGAAATTCCAACCAATGAAAAAGTTAGCAAAGTTATCATTACAAAAAACAGTATTCTTGGACTAGAAACACCAAAACTTGTTGAGGGTGTGAGAAAGCAAGCCGGGGCACAAAGTGCTGAAGTCGGTAAAAAATCCATTGAAAGCGCTTAGATTTTCTAACAAAACGTGACAGTAATTAAGAAGGCCAAAGAGGATAAAAACTTTTTGGCCTTTTTTGTTTTTAATAATTCTAAGTAGTTAGCTGATATATTCTATAAAATTTTTTGTATCTCAGGCCGTCAATTCAGCTTGTTTTGGGCAAGATTGTCCAGCAAGTTTTTTTTGACCGAAACCCTGAATGTGTCACAATAGTAGATGAGAGACGGTAAACGGGTCGCCAGGGCAGGATGCCTTAGCAATGGTCGGTTTACCAGTAATAGTACAGGAGGTGCTATGTCTGATAAGAAAACTGAGAATTCGAAGCGCTTTCCACTGCTTCCTCTTAGAGATGTGATCATTTTCCCGCACATGGTTGTTCCATTGTTTGTAGGGCGCGAGAAATCCATGGCGGCATTAGAACAAGCCTCCAAAAACGGCAATGAGCTGTTTCTTGTGACTCAAAAAGATGCGAGTGTACTCAACCCTGATCGTGAAGATGTTTACGAAATTGGTACAGTCGTTAATATCATCCAAATGCTGAAACTTCCGGACAACACCGTTAAGGTTTTGATCGAAGGTAAGTACCGTGCGAAGATCGACGGTTTCCATGCCTCATCAAAAGGCTATGAAGTCGACGTTACTAAATGCGGTAATGAAGTTGATGATGCTGTTAATCTTGAAGCAACGATGCGCTCGATTAAAAGTATCTTCGAACAATACGTAAAACTTAATAAGAGAATCCCACCAGAACTATTGATGAGCATTTCATCAATTACTGATCCTTCTCGTTTGGCCGACATCATTGTTGCTCACTTAACAATGAAAGTGCCTGAGAAGCAACAGATCCTTGAAGCGATTAATGTTGAGAAACGTTTGGCCCTTCTTCTTGAAAAGATGCAAGGTGAAATCGAAATCATCAATGTTGAACGTAGAATCAGAACTCGCGTTAAAAACCAAATGGAGAAGTCTCAAAAAGAGTACTATCTCAATGAGCAGATGAACGCGATTCAAAAAGAACTTGGCCAAAAAGACGACGGCAAATCTGAACTGCAAGAGATGGAAGAAAAACTTGCGAAGAAGAAAATGCCAGAAGAAGCTCGTGAAAAAGCGGCTAAAGAACTTAAGAAACTTAAATCAATGTCTCCAATGTCAGCAGAAGCGGCAGTTGTTCGAAACTACGTTGACTGGATGATTAATCTTCCATGGCATGAGTACACAGTTGATAACAACTCTGTGAAAAATGCTCGTGATGTTCTTGATGATCATCACTATGGCATGAAAGATGTAAAAGATCGTATCGTAGAATATCTAGCAGTTCGCTCTCTTCTTAAAGAAGAAGGAAAGGGAACTCTACTTTGTCTTGCTGGTCCTCCTGGTGTTGGTAAAACTTCAATTGCGAAAAGCTTGGCAGAAAGTCTTGGTCGTAAGTTTCAACGTATTTCACTTGGTGGCGTACGTGATGAATCTGAGATTCGTGGACACAGAAGAACTTATGTTGGTGCGATGCCAGGTAAGATCATCAATGCACTGAAAAAAGCCGGTACTTCAAATCCAGTTATTCTTCTTGATGAAATCGATAAGATGACAAGTGATATGAGAGGCGATCCAGCTTCAGCGATGCTTGAAGTTCTTGATCCAGAACAAAACAAAAACTTTGGTGATCATTATATTGAAGTTGAATATGACCTTTCAAAAGTTATGTTCATCATGACAGCAAATGATCTATCTCGTATTCCTGGTCCACTTCGTGATCGTATGGAAATCATTCATCTCTCCGGTTACACACCCGTTGAGAAGCTTGAGATCGGAAAGCGCTATCTTCTTAAGAAGGCTGTAGCGGCTAACGGTCTTCCTGATTACGACGTTCAAGTGAGTGACCCTGTGATGCTTAAAATCATCCGTGGTTATTCTAAAGAAGCTGGGGTTCGTGAGTTTGAGCGTCTTGTGAATACAGTATGTCGAAAACTTGCAACTGAAGTTGTGACCAATGGTGGACCAGAAAACAAGAAATTCAATGTTACTGCTAAGCAGTTAGCAAAATTTCTTGGCCCTCAAAAGTACGATGGTACAGATATCGAGGGTGAATCACAGGTAGGACTCGTTAATGGTCTGGCTTGGACTTCGGTTGGTGGTGAACTTCTTAATATCGAAGTTGTCACTGTCCCAGGTAATGGCAAGATTCAAGTGACTGGTAAGCTTGGTGAAGTGATGCAAGAATCAGCGAAAGCTGCTCTTTCTTATGTTCGCTCAATCAGCGCTACACTTGGAATTGATTCTGAATGGTATAACAAAAATGATATCCACATCCACGTACCAGAAGGCGCTACTCCTAAAGATGGCCCATCAGCAGGTATTACGATGGTAACAGCTCTTACTTCAGCTATTACAGGCATCAAGGTTCGCCAAGATGTCGCAATGACTGGAGAGGTTACAATCAGAGGACGCGTTCTTCCAATTGGTGGCCTAAAAGAGAAAATGTTAGCGGCTAAACAAGCTGGAATTAAGACTGTGATTATTCCTTATAAGAACAAAAAGGATCTTCCAGATATCCCAGCCGAAATCAAAAGCGGCTTAACTGTTAAAGCCTGTTCTCATGTTGAAGAAGTCTTGAAATTCGCTCTTGAACTTCAAGATCCAGAAAGCTTCATGAAGCACGTTACTGGCCTAAAAGTCATCGACGGCTCAGTCGGAATGGAAGTTGCGAACTAATTGAAAGTTAATTTGTAGCATTAATAGTACTAATCTCTCACCAAAGGCCCCTTACGGGGCCTTTTTTTATTTAAATAACAATAACTTATACGTCTATTTATCATTGACATCAAAGCGCTAGGTCATTATTCTGCCGTCACCGAAAAATTCAAAAGTTTCGGGCGTGTAGCTCAGTGGGAGAGCGCTGCCCTTACAAGGTGATGGTCGGTAGTAGAAGCAGTGGCAAACAGGGAAATTTTTTGACTGTTATTTCCTTGTCCCGTAAAAAGTACGAAACAGTCAGAAGACATTTTTTAAGAATGGGCGTTTAGCTCAGCTGGGAGAGCGCTACCCTTACAAGGTAGATGTCGGCGGTTCGATCCCGTCAACGCCCACCATTCTTTTCAATGACTTACGGTTCAAAAAATTCCCAAAAATTCTTAAAAATCAGCATGTACGGCAAAATGTCCGAAACTTTCAGGAGCTTTAGGCCACCTGAGTGGCCATTTTTAAAGCTTGATTCTCTTCTTTAAGCTCGATAATTTCCTGCTTCAGGCCCCTGATTTCGGCCGCCATTTGCAATAGTTCGTCATCCAATTGCCCTGTATAATGCATCTTGTTGACACTCTCGCTATTGCCAATTTCACGCCCTCTTTCTTTGGCCGAAAGCCCACGAATTTTGTCGTTCATTTCGTTGCGATAACGCCGAAAGTCATGAAAATTGATTCCTTCAAAACTATAGGAGCGAACATCCGCCGCTTTTAAAAGAGATTTCCACGCTTTCTTAGCACTATCAACTCTGCGTCTGCCGCCATCGTTATAGCGTCCATAGTCGTTAATGGTGAAAACAAATTGGGCCTCATAAGGGGTCATTTCTCCCTTGATATAGCCCACGATCTTTTTACCTCCGACTTCCGCTTTGATTTCTTCCACAATCGCCAGCGCTTTTGGCGTTAGGGCCACGTCACGTTCACCATCACATTTAGGAATCCAACCCATGCCGTACTTTGTCGGGCACATCGGCTTTTCTCGGATTTTCCAAATACCATTTTCAATATCAGTAAATTCAAGATGCAAGGTTTCGCCCCATCTGGCCCCAGTTTCGGCCAAAAAGATAATCAACCTTTGGATAGGAAAACCATAACGGTGAGTGTAGCGAGCATCCAGAATTTGTCCGATTTCTCTGGTTGTTGGTGAAGAGGAGCGAACGCGGTCTGATTTTTTGGGAGTAATCTTTTTGACTTCATCACAAGGATTGTAAGTCAAAAATTTGTTTTCTTTTAACTTGTTAAAGAAAGTAAATAAACGCCTAAGTTTTGTTTCTGCCGTTGCGTAGGAAAGTCCTACTGATCTTGAAAGTTTTTTCATTTCATCGAAAGCGTCAGCATCCTTAATGTTTGCAGACTTTCTTTTAAAGCTTTCTTCTGCGCTTTTTCTAAGCTCTGCTTCGGACAACAAAAAACTTCTATACTTGATGATATGATCTTGTTCAATATCAGTGAGATTTTTAACCTTGTTTTTACCTTTGCTGTCTTTGAGTTCTTCAAACCACTTTAATGATTTGCGAACACAGTAGCTATCGGCCTCCTGAGTTTTTTTACCTTTGATATGAGTATCAATAGTAAGATAAATTTTAAAGGCCTCTTCAAAAGTAATAATCTTATTTCCATGAGATGCTTTGTACTTTTCGTACTCTCGATCATTAAGAATCCCTTTTAAAAGATCAGTATTTTTACGATCTTTAAATTTTTCGGCATCCTCTCGCGTTTGAATCTCAGGAGGTAAAGTGATGGAAACTTTTGAAGTACACTTTGGAAGAAAGTAAGTTAAAAAATATCGCCCACGGCCAGAACGGTAGGAAACTTCAAACTTAGGTTTATAATCAATCGGTATTTCTATTTTGTGCATAAACGAACTCCATTAAACATCCCTGTGACTAATAACTCGTTTTGAACGAAGGAAATTGTCGAGGTCAGTTTTTGTGAAAATGAGTCCGTTTCTACCAATCTTTGCAAACGCGAGAATTTTTGCGCGTAAGGCATAGTTTCTAATTGTATTTTTCCCTTCACCTTCAGGATCGGAGAGCCTTAGATAACTAGCGGCCTCTACTTCACTAAGATACTCATGTTGCAAAATAACAAGTATTCTTTCAACTCGATTGAAAATCCTATCAAATACACTCGATAGTTTTTTCTTTGTTTCTTTCTCGTCTTCTAGCTGTTCACTATTATTCAAATTGTTAAAGAGCGAATCTTCTTCATTTTCATATTCTAAAAATGAAGAAGTATTTTCTACATTTATCATATCAGTTCCTTTAGGGCTTGAGAGGTCGGAAAATGACCTCGGGTGAAAAAAATTGAGGGTGAAAGGGGTGTGAAATTAAGAGCTTACAGAGGTGAAAATGACTATTTTTACAATTGGCCCTGAGAGAGAGAATTTTGCATTAAAAGAAGCCCAAAATATTCATCCTTAGTAACTTGTCCGTTGGCCTTACAATACTCCTGATACGCAATTTCTAGCCGGTCGGAATTTGAAAGCGTTGCATGTTTGATCTCTTCAATATGCTCATCATTTAAAAGTGAGAGTGATTTTTGAATAACGTCATCATGCTTAACTTTTCTTCCAAGTGGTTTTCTATTCAGCTTGGTGAGAATTGATTTAAGGGCCTTTGCGGTCGTTTTATGAACTCTAATTGGCACAGTATTGAGTTGCACTTTTTTGGTCGTTTGAGGTGTAGTTTTTTCTTGCTCCATAATTGGAACCTCCTGATTGTTTTTTATTTTTTGTAGAATTAACTGACTCGCTTTTCAGCAAGCTGGAAGTAAGAAGAATCAAGCTCGATGCCGATAAAGTTTCTATTTAATTTTTTACAGGCCTTGCCAGTTGTTCCAGCTCCCATAAAAGGATCAAGAACTGTATCGTTTGGATTTGACCATGAGAGAATATGATCTTCTGCAAGTTGCTCAGGGAACATGGCCGGGTGTTCGTATGCAAATTTATCTGTAGTCGTTTTCATATAACCGTTATTGATTTGCCAGATATTTGTCCGCATTCCAAACTTGCCAACATTCTTAACTCGTTTCAAAGTCAGAGAACCGTCACGCTGTCTTTCTGTACCCTTTACCTTCTCTCCCGCACATTTATTTTCTTTGTCTTTGATCGGGTTGAATGTTTTTGGTTTTCCTTTGGTGAGAACAAACATATATTCAAAAACTTGCTGATAACGATTTGTCATTGGAAATTGAAAACCACTCTTTTGATAAATCATCGTATCGTGGATATTAAGGCCTACTTCCTTGAAGTAGAGAGCTTGACGAAAACTTGTGCCGCTTTCACTTCCTTTTAAGACAGCATCACCAACAATCCAAACAATAGTGCCACCATCCTTGAGAATTCTTTTAAGTTCGTTAGCGATTTCTTTGAAATCTTCAAAAGTGAAAGGTTTTTGATCGTTATATGTCCTCAAATTGTCATAAGGTGGAGAAGTCACAACAAGATCAATGCTGTTAGATTTAATTGCTTTTAGGAGTTTTTTGCAGTCTCCATGCAATAGGTTTACTTCTCCATTACTTGAATGTTTTTTTTTCGATTTCATGTGAATGTCCTTTGGGTCGTTTTGATTGAAGAGGAATTAGGTGGAAGAGAGGTGGGGGCTAGGCGAGATTGATAGCGATTAGTTCAGGTGTTGAGAGTAGGCCTTCTTGTTGCCATGTTTTTAAAACATCAGTTTTTTTCCATTCGCAATAGTAGTCATTGAGTGCGGTCTTGGAGCCATATTCTTGTGGAATTTCGCGCCAAGGGATTCTGTTGCCTTTGACATATAAAATACCTTCAAAAACTTTTTTAAGATCAAGTCTTGGACGACCTCCTTTTGTTGATGGTTGATAATTGGGTAAGTAACGAGCAAGACGAATCCACAACTCGTCTGAGATGGTGAAATATTTCATTTGAATGTCCTTAGTATTTAGATGATTAGGAAATGGAGAGGCTGATCTATCCGAAAATTAGAGTGAATTAGATTGAAAAAGAGTTAGCGATAAAGATTGTTTTTAATGAAAGCAAGAGCAGTTATACAATTTTTAAATGAGTTAGGACTTAAATTTGTGTAAAGGTCATCAAAGTGTATCCCCCCATAAGTGCCCCAAATATCCATCGCAATCAGAAGTAGAACTTGCTCACCAGAACTAAAACATTTCATTTTTGCTTTCAATATTTCGGGAGTTGTTGAAAGTTGTGACTTTGTTGAATGAAAGAGAAAACGAACAAGCCTTTCATCATTGTCTAGTAGTATGGTGATGGCCTTAAGTCTTTTTTGATCGTCTTTTGATGTGTTAGTCCATTTAAGCATGGTTTCCTCCATGGGTTAGTGGTTGTTTATTTGTCTAAGTATTGATGTAGAGGCGCATTTGTATATTTGAGAGACTCCGGCCTTAAACATGAAACAGGCACGGGATGAGTCCAGCCACAATTGGAACAGATTGGACTTGATTTTTTGAAGAGGCACCAAATGGCAAATGGTAGCCAAAAGATGAACCATAGAGGAAAAAAGAGCAGAGGAAAGAAGCCGAAGAAACAGAGCCACTTTTCTAGTGTTTTTGGCTTCTTCTTGGCCTCCCCTGCGTGGTCACATTGACTACAATGATAGACCCGTTTCATTGGTTGCCATCCTCAGAGGTAATGCAGACCATGACCTTCTTTACTTCCTCTTGAAGCTCTTGCATTTGCGTCCGAAAATTGGCCCACGTTTCTGACATATCATCATCAAGCGAATTTTTGTTTTGTTCCCTTGCCGCTATGACTTTAAAGATACCACCTTGGACATTGGCCAGGGCTTTATCCATTGTCTGTAAATTGTTGAAGACTTTTTTAGTTGTTTTCATTTCAGGCCACCGCCTTTGCTGTTGGCTTTTTTATGTCTGTAATATCAGCGTATGCAGCTTTCCATTGCCCACTTTCCCAAATCCAATTTTTTAAAGTGACAGTTTTTTGATTTACTCTAACGACTGGATACCAAGTGCCTCTGTACTTAACCAGATCGCCTTTTGAGATTGTAGAGGGGGAAGGTATTACTTTCCCATTCTCGACCCTCTCTTGCATGACTTCATTTAAAAGACCTTTAAAATAATCTAGCTTGTCGGTGACTTCTTGCTTTCTTGATTCATAATCCGATAACCACTTTTTATTTTTTTCGATCTTTCTTAGTCTTGCTTCGTTTTCCTCAATGCGGTTATTTAGATAGGTAGGATTGTGTTTTTGTTTTTCTACTTTCCAGTTGATATGAGAAATTCGACGTTGATAGTGTTCTGCTTTTTTATCCTCTTCGATACTTTTTCTTGTTCTGTTATCAATTTTTTCTAAATCTCTTCTGTGGCGTTTTTCTGAATGATGACCAATTAAAATTGGAGTCCCTGCCATGCAGTCAAGTAAAGCCTTGTTAGTTTTATAAAGTTGGTTAGAACGTCTTACAGCATTGTCCGCATACTGTTCATAGCGTTCGGCCCGGTTGATGGCCCTTTCTTCTTTCCTTTCTTGTTGTTCAGCAAAGGAGAGGCGGCCTTGCTCTAGTATTGCCTGAGCAATTTCTAGGGTAGGATCACCTTCCCAGAAAGAAAACATTCCGCGCCAACGACGGCGAGAACAACCGAGATTATAAAAAGCTTCTTCTAGGCCACTTGTACGCCCTGAAACTTGCCACACTGGACGCGGCTTTTTTCCGGCCTTCTTTGGTGCTGTGGTTGTTTCTTCAATGAAGACACCTTCAGTTTTTAAAACTTGTTTAGCTTCTTCAATTGTTAGATTTTCAGCATCAAATGATGGAAGTTCTTTTTTTGTTTCGTCCGTTATCTCTCTTTGAATTTGTGGAGTTTCCTTTTTCTTTGTCCGCTTACTAATGGGAGTAATTACAGGCCTAAACTCGTTTGAGTCAAACGTATGGCAACAAACTGTAACAATGCCGTGCCCGTCCTTGTTCACCCACCAACCTGAAGGGTCTTCGATAATACCTTTCACAAATTTAACTGGGTCTTTGATTTCTCCGGCTCCACAATCTTGGCAAGTGTCGTCAAGGTGTCGATACTTGCAACGAAGCCCCTCATATTGTCCATTTATTAAGGCCCTAACTACATGGGGAAGAGTCCATTTGTTAGGTTCTTCTGTAAGTGGTTTTATGGTGGAAAGATCAACCGCCAAAAGTCTTTTTGATTCAACCTCTCTAAAATAAAATTTAAAATTTTCTTTTTCTAATTCTGAGGGTAAGGCCTTATTTGTTGCGGCCTCAAATAATTCTGTCAGGTGATCGGTTAGAAGTTCATTCCAGATGGCACAATCTGGGGCGTCATAGTTGGCATTGACTGAAAGCTCACTGCAAGTTGTTCCCCGTTTCCCTGCATTGGTGAGGTCAGTAATTAAAAACGCGTTATGATTCCAAGTTCTGACTTTGTAGATTCGCCCCTTATGCTCTAAGTGTTGAGCATTGAAGCTATTCATTTCTAATTTTTCTTGAATTTCAACTCTTAACTTTTTCATTTGTTCCCCTTTGTATTTGACTTAAAAGCCTATCGGTATTTCTTGGAATAATTATATTAAAAATTTAATATAAAATCAATTAAAATTATAATACTTTTTAAATTAAGAAAATAATTGCTAAGTCAAAATGAAAAGGTGAAAATGACAAGATGTTAGTAGATGCAAACACGACAAGAGAAAACCTAAGGGCCTTATTAGAACGTCAAGAGATGATAGCGCCTATCAATGTTTCAAAAGAAAGACGAGCTAACTTTAAGGCAGCATGTGACCTTGAGGGCTTTAAAAAAATTTCCATCGTCCTAGAGGATTTGATCGGTCAGCTTAACGAAACTTATTTTAAAGCAAGCGGCAAACTCAAAATTGAAGTCGAGGGCTTTAATGATAGGGCCGTGTCTTCTATCAGTTGTGAGGTCACAACGTGGCAAACTTTTAAAGAAGTTTGCAACAAAAATCATCTAAAAATTGCTGATGTGATCGAAGCTGTCATGGGGGATTATGTCACGCAAATCGAAAAAACTCGCAAAATCAAAATAATCAATGGTAAAGTAAAAAAGTAACAATCTACTCCTTGGATTGGATAAGAAAGAGGAATGAGTTTAAGTATTCATTCCTCTTTCTATATCGGTTGAGATAGTGAGGGGAGGAGGAGATTGTAGTTAGGAGTTACAAATTAGAGATAGAATCGTTCAATACAAGAATAAAAAGGAAAAAGCACTACAAGTACATATAGTCAGGATTTAAGGGCCTTGCGTACCGGCCAGAAAGCTGAACAATTTTGAATATTTAATGTACCTCATTGGAAAAGAGTGCTCCACGGTCTTCGAGTTTAATCTTGGAGGTAAATTGTGCATCAGTCTTATTTCCCAACTCTAACACTTTTCCTAATCTTGAAGTGAAAGCAATACTTTGTTTTTGCTTCAGTTCATCAAGAAGAATGTAATAGATTCTTGGCCTTTCATTCTTATATTTACTTTCCTCCACTCTCTGTATGGCATTTTGAACATGAATATTTTTGCACACATAAAAAATGGCAACTAAATCAGGTCTGCTGTAAATTTGATATAGATGATCTTCGTAGCGTTTTATACTCTTTGCATTTGATTCATATTCAAGAGGAAGCCAAAACTCGTCATTATCCAATTGAATTTTGATACAGGCATCACTCCTTAACTTAATTGCTGCTTCTACTTGGAATGCCTTTGAGTAGGCATTCCAAGTATTCAGTTCATTCTCAGAAATATAACACTTAACTTTTTGCAAAGAACAAAGTGCCGAGCAAATATCAATCAGTTCAATATCGTGATCGACTGATTTGCTACTCACTTCAACCATTTGTTCATCACCATTGGCCATAAACTCCTTGAACGCCTTTGTTGTAATACCTCTGGCTTTTTTGTTCGCATGGAATTTAGTAAATTTACCATGCAAATAATCAAAGCGTTCAAGTTTCTTTAAGCGCCAATATATTGTATCTGTGCGTAAATGTTGCAAAATGTCTCTAGCAATTTGATCGACTAGTGCACCCCTGAAAAAGTGAAGGTAGCGAAATAGCTTCAGGTCGGAGTTAGAAATTTCAATTCGACTCTTTCGTTTTCTTTTCATTCTGTCCATCCTGTAATTTATTATCAAAATTAGTTCTCGCCTTATTTCCCTTCTCCTGAACATCATCTCCAATTAAAGAAGATTTCTTATTGGGATGATTTTCTTCAACCTTCTCCTTGATCCTCTGACAAAGGGACTTGATTTGTTTTTCATCAATATAAGGAGCTTGAACGACAATTTTTTTACTTCCGACACGCCAAACACCTCGGCCTGGAATATCAGGAAGGTCAGAAGCATCTTTCGATTGAAGTAAGGCATTGCTTCCATGAAAGGAATTGGCACGAAACGCCATACGACCAGTAATGTTTTCAGTTACCGTTGTAGGAATTATATTCTTTTCGACTTTTTGTGTTGCTAGTATCAAGTGAATTGCAGCAGCTCGGGACAATTTTGAAATATCATCAGCAAGCTGTCTTGCCTGCATTACGTCTTTATAATCAACATCATCTCGACTTCTATTCATGTAAAGAACACTGGCCTCATCGACTGCTACAACGATACGGGGAACTTCATCTTTTTCTGGTACGATGATTTTTTTGCCATCAGTTCGTGCTTCCAAAATATCAAATCGTCTATCCATTTCTGCTTTAATTTGAGTAAGTAAAGTGACAGCTTCCTTGATATTTTTGACGATCTTCACATTAGGGGCCTCTTTAAAGTCAACTGCTTCAAGCCCTCGTTTAAGGTCAATAATGTAGAGCTGCAAATGGCGATAATTAGTCGAGTTAAGAAGTGAATAGAGTACAGATTTAAAGAAAATACTTTTCCCTGTATTGGTTGCACCAGCAATCATCATGTGAGGTAATTCTGCAATATCTTGGCTGATGACACCTTCAGGTGAAAGTCCCACATAAAATGAATGGGGAGAGAGAACTTGTCTGTCTATAAACTCAGAGTAATCGACTTTTTCAGGGAACTTGCTCTTATTAAAAGTAATAAGAACTCGGCCAGGGTTTTTACCTGATTTTATGGATTCAATTTCCATTCTAAATAGAGATTCAATTCTCTCTTTCTTAGCTTCAAATTCACTTAGACCGACACCATTAGTATCAAAGTCATACTGAACACGGTATTTATCAAGACGTTTCAAATAAACAAGCTTAGGAGTATCGCCAACACCATTTGTAAGTCCTGCTGTGGAAAATATTTTTAAAAACTTGTTGCGAACAAAGCGAAGTTGAAAACCTAAGATTGTACTTGTGAAGAAAACAATGAGTCCTAATAGAATCATGTGGTGATAAAAAAGAGGAAGTCTAAAGCACCATTCAAGTCTTTCCATTGTAAATACAGTGGGTGCCGATTCATGGAGATAAACGAGGTGATGTAGGCCAGAAATAAAGTTCCGTGTAGTAAGATAACTTCCATAGAGCATCACGGCACTCCATGGAAAATGACGAAAAATGAGTTTGAAGGTTTCACTAAGACCAATGGCCGCCATGACACATACTTCTTGTGCGATGTCGATAAACATCATGAAGCCTTCATCAAAGGTTTTCATCATTGATTGGCCATTTGGCGAAGGTGAGGATGCAGTCGTATTTTCTTTTTGCATGAAAAAGTCTCCTTAAGTTTTAAAGTTGTTTGGTGAATTGAGATTTCGGATTGGAAGAGATGAAAAAAGGCATCGTAAAAGATGCCTTTTTTTAAATTGAAAGTGATTCAGCTAGGATTATTTCGCTGATACTCTACTAGGTTTATAACCCATATTGCCTGCTGCGGTTTTTGCTCCTGCCGATAAACCAGCGCCGACTCCTGCGGTTGCTCCACCTGTGACAGTGGCCCCAACTACGGAGACAGCACTCGAAATACCTTCAGGTGCAGATTCCTGCTGAGAATCGCTTAGAAAACCAGTGAACATGCCCCAAGCAAGGACCATGGTAGGTAGTGGCCCTATAACTAATTGAAGCCAAGAATAAATCGCATAAAACTGATAGATCTTGTTGGTTATTAGTTCTGATGAGTACAGCGAGACTCCATCATTAAGTCGTCCGAAGGCCTCCATTACGTCCGTAGAAAGGGCTATCGTTGTCATTAGGTGATAGAGAAGTGTCCACAAGGGAGTCCATAAGAGAACCGAAAAATAAACCGCCCACCACGAAATGACGATCTTCCACTTTCCAGCGAAAATGAAAAAGATTAGCCATGGAAATGCAGCAATCAAAAAGAGCTTAACCATCCCTTTTAAGTGAGGGGCACGTTTTAAGTATTCATTAAACTGTAAGGCCCTTTCGGCGGTGAGATTGGCCCCTTCTAAGTCTTCCTGGCCAAATAAGCTTAAAACTCCATCCCATGAAGTTACTCGCTTCCATCCCAGAAGAAATTTAGCAAAGCCACCGGAAGGAACTTCAGCTCCTTTTTGAATGTTAAGCCAGTAGGTTTCGGCCTTTTCGTTAAAATAGTTATTCAAAGCAGAGGATGAAATTTCATTGATAGTGTCGCGTCGAACTTTAAGTGAAATATTTTCCTCATACTTTGCAACTTTCCCCTGAATTTTTCGTGAGTAGTTGTAAAGATCAGTTTGAACTTTTTCTTTAAGATCGTAGCAAGTAATTTCATCTCCACTTTGAGTTGGGATTTTGATTCCTTTAAGTGCTTCATCAACTACGCCGTAGGGGCGAAAGAACTCTGAAATCTTATCTGTTTTTTTGGCAACTTCTAACTGTGGAATAACTTTATCGAAACATTCACTTGAATAAAGATCAATTAAAGAGCGTAGGCTTTGATCTTCAATCGAGACTGACCCTGCATACATGATTGCTTTATAAAAAGCCGAAGGGGCATGAAGTTCAGAATTGGATTTTTCAAAAAGCTTATCCACAACGAGGCCCATGAAATTGGCCACTTCTTCGGCCGATTGAGTAAGTACATCAAACAGGAAGCTGACTTTGTATTGTTCTTGCAAATCAATGACTTTGGTTGCGATATAGTCATTACCATGCCAAGAGACTCTTTTGTGATCTCGTACATTGCTAAAAGAGCCAACTTTTAAGAGTGAAACTCCAAGTAAGAATGAAGCAATCAATTTAACAAAGGTTCCAAGGCTTGCTCCACGAAATCCTCCGAAGACTCCAGGAAGATACCGTTTGAAGTATCCCCAAACGGCAAAGAAAAAAGCACTGCCAAAAGTTAAGGCCAGGATGCCAGCAAGGATTGCTTGGGAGGTGATAATTTTTATCGAGGCCTCATGGAAATGAAGCCCAATAATGCTGTAAAAGGCCTCATAGGCCGTAGATGAAAACATACATTTCCCCTAAGTTTAGTTAAAAATCTTTGTGACAACCGATGCCATCGGCACAATCGAAAAAGAGGTAATCAAGACGTTTTGAAACTTCATGACCTCGGTCGATTTGCATTTCCTCATCAACGACAATGCGTTGATATTTTTCTCCCTCTTTATTGATTTGTTGGAGAACGGCATTGAGTGGTTCAGAGTTTTGTTTTTCAAGGGCAAGAGTCATTTCAATTTGATCTTTAAGTACCCTTGTCTTGCGTACAGCTTCGTCTTGTCTCTTGGTCGGAAGGTGTGGATTGGTTGTGAGCTTGGAAGAGGCAAAGTCAATCGTGCGTCCCATATCGTCTGCAAAGACATTCATCGCCAAAGCATCGGAGAGCTTTTTACAGGCAATATTACGCTTGTTATGGGGCAAATAAGCAAGGGAGAGGATAGTTTGACGATCAATCAACTGATGATCGGCACCTCCACTTAAGTTTTGTAAGTCATCATCACTAATGAGTTTATAGACATTACTTCTATAACCTCCTTGGGTGATAATCTTCTTTACGACTCCATCACACAACTTTGCGAAGGTATCTTTTTTTACATCAATAAGATAAGTTCTTGGCGTAAGCTGAACGCGGTGAGGGCCATAATCAATGGTTAGGCTACCACGCTTGATGATCGTATCTCCAATAAATGCTTTAGTCAGATTCACGACACGATCTGCACTTGCTCCTTTGAATCCGGCCCACTTTGCGGTACTTTCAATCAAACGGTTTTCAGGTGATTTCCCATCTCCTGACCAGTCTGAAATATCAGCATCCAAATAGTTTTTGCAAGACTCCATCGACTGTTCAAAATTGCCACCAGATTGTTGATTGGCCTTGCGAACACACTCTGCACGTTGTTCGTAAAATTCACTGACTTTTGAATCAGTATAGGAGTCGATGGCCTTACACTGATTCATTCTAAGTTGAGCAAGAAAATTACTTTGAATCCGCGAGTGCTTTAAAATACTGCACCAAGTGGGGCTAAAGTAACATGTAAGAAGCATCGGACTTGCCGCCATAATATCCTTTCCCATATCACCCAGATAACGGGCATCGAGAATATTTTTTAAGGCGGCCCGCATGGTATTTTCAATTGAAATACGCCCACAATCGGCCCCTAATCCAATGTCCAGATTAAGGTCAATGGTACGGTATTCATCAAAGACAGGATCTTTTGCTCTTCCATGAGAACCTAAAAGATAATCAGAAGGAGAAAGAGTCCCGACATTGCGGTAATCCAAATTTCCATTGTTTGCAAATACAGTTGAAATCATGGCCACAAAGGCCATGAAAAAAGAAAGAAAGTTTTTCATAGAAATCCTTAAGAGAGTTTGAAGGTTTTAGTTAGGATAGTTCTTCACAAGATAATCAAGAGCTTCCCATTTATCTTCGTACTTTTTAAGAGCGTTAAGTGCTTCTCTGGTATCTTTGGCATTAGTTGGACTAAGCCAACGTCCCTTTGGAGTTTGGGCGTAACAGAAAGCTCCCTGCACTGTTTTGTTTTTGTTAGAGTAGAAAATTTCAGCGTGTTTTCCCTTAATTGTTTTTAATGAACGAACAATCTCACCAGTGGCCTCATCAAGAAGAGATGATTTTTCTAAAATAAAGTCCACGTTATCAGAGTTCATTTGTAGAAAAACATAGTTGGAGGCCACTGACCAAAACGCCTTGCCGACTTCTAGCTCAAAGTAGTTTTGAGGCCTTGGGGTAAGAGTGATAAGCCAGCATCCGCGCTTTCTCATGGTTTCAGCAAAGTCGATGGCAAAATCCCTGAAGGCCGGATTGTTGCGTCCTAACATCGCAAACTCTTCCATCACAAGAAATCCTGTGCGTCCCTGATTTTCCGGCAACGAAAGAATGCGACGAATTTCTTCAATTACCGCCATAGTCATCAGAGTTTGAAGAACAGGATCAGAGTCTAGGGCATCAAGATCGTAGATATAGAAAAGCTTAGATTTGCCCTTTTTCTTTTCCCTGCCATTGAAAAACTTGGCATAAACACCATCAGCATAAAAAGGACGAAGTTTTGATAAGAGGGAATCAATTACTTCACGACTGCGTTCATTTTTCTCATCAGTAAGAGAGCCAAGTTCAATGATGAAATCTTCCATCAACAGTTCGACTTCTTCATCAGTTTCTTGTTTAACAAGCTTTCCATCGAGATAAGTTAGTCCCTTTCTTTCACATTTTTTTAAATAGGCGAGCTTTAGTGCCTTTGTGATAGCAGATTGATGCTCACTTTCTAGTTCAAAGCTGGGTGAAGTTAAAAGAACGGCCGAAGAAATAAGCTTCGTTAAAAAAGCGATTTTTTCTTCATCATAGATTCCACGAAAAGGAGAGAAAGGAACTGAAGTATTGCGGTCAAAAACAGTAAGATCACCGTCAAAGTATTCAGAAAGCATTGAGTAAGAGCTTTTCTTGTCAATGATGAATACGAGAGGCTCTGGTGACATTCTTTTTGCAGCAATCAAAGATTCAATAACAAAGGCTGATTTACCTGAACCAGTATCGGCCAAAACAACTGTGTGGTTTGAAGTCTCATTTTCAAGCAGAGAAAATGGCACAAGATTATTCTCACGAGATTTAAAAAGTGACAGTGGATTCTTCATTCCTCGAAAGGAATCAAAGATAGGAACAAACTTAGTTGCATCAGATCGTAAAATCCTGATAGCTCTTTGTGTGGAGTAGTCGGCATCTGGCGAATAACAAAGAGGTAAGGAATTGAGAGCTAGTCCAAGTCCAATATCGTTTTCTGTGATAACTTCACAATCGAGTTCATTGTTAAAAATCTGACAAATTTCTTTTTCACGATCATTGAGTTCTTCTGCTGTTTCTCCCTCAATGATGACGTTGAATGTAAGATGCAGGCAGCGATCATTTCTGGCAAGTTGTTCCTGAACTTCTTTAATTTCTTCTTTTTGTAAGCGGGCTTTGGCAGTCGTGCCATGTTCTAAGAAAAACTCCTTAGTATCGAAGAAAAGCTTCGTTTTTGATTTTGTTGGGAATGAAAAACTTAAAGATAACTTGAAAGGAAAAGGAACTTTGAGAAAGTAGGCCATTCCTCCGGGGTAGGCATAGATTGGGCTTGTTTTTAAAGTGAGGGTTCGACTTTTTGTGCCTTCGCGCTCAATTCCTGAAAAATCCAGTGTAGGTGAATTGTAAAGAAACTGGTCTGATAGAGGGACATTTTTATTAAAAGGGGCAAAACTTCTTTTGTAGTATGTTTTGGGATTAAAAAAACGTCTAAGCATATCTAAAAGAGCTGTTGCCTCAAGCCTTTTAAGCATTAAAGGAGAGGACATCTCTAATGTCTTGAGGATGCCTTTAAAATTATTCAATTCAAAAATAAAGTCTTTAAGCTCGCAGTAGAGAGCTACCTCACCTCTCTCCAAATAGTCTTTTACTTTTTTACTTTTGATGAACTTCGGAAAGTAGCGAATAGCGAGATAAAGCTTTCGCCTTAATGGGGAGGATTCATCTTTTTGAAGGCAAGATTCTTTTACTTTCTCCACTCTTTCTTGAAACAACGATTTGCTGACAGGGTGAGCATCCGAGGAATTGGATTCAATACTAGAAATTTGAGAATCAAAAGATGAAATCAAAGATTGGTCAAAGATAAACTGCAAAGTGCAATTCTCTGGTAGAGAAAAAAAAGATTTAAGCCCCTCAACCGCCTCAACAACCTTTTTAGATACCATTGGTTCATGTTCCAATAGCTCCACTTCATAGATGGCCCCAAGGGAGCCATCTTTAAGAATATAAAGAGAATCTTTTACAAGAAATTCATCGTAAGGAAGTAAGGCAGCCAGCGATGCTGGACGAGTAAAAAGAGCGTTTGTAAACGCAGTTCTATCGCTTAAAACTTTGGCGATAGGCAAAGGAAGTTCATTCGGCTTAGTTGCTTTCAAAGTAATTCTCCTTAATTTGATGTGATAAAGTGAAAAATTGGGAGGGAGTGACCAATCAAGGTCTTAGAGCTTTTTAGATTCGATAGATTTTAATTGCTTACTTTTGATGTAGGTCATTTAGTAAAAAATAGGATTTTCTATTGGTTGATAAAGTTAACTCTGACGGGACTGAGAGTTAATTTCATCCTTGATAAAATCCCAAAGCTTTTTGCGAATTTTAAGAGACTCGATTGCCGCTTTTTCAACCTCTTGCAGTTTTTCTGGTGAGTCGGCCAATACATCGAGGCACTTCATCGCTTTGGGACCGTGTTCTTCGCCATCCAGCTCGATGTGTCTTTTAAAATAATAAATCAAGGTTGGGCATTTCAATTGATTTTCGTTCAATATTTTAAGGATCGAAGAAAACATGTCAGGAATTAGCTTTTCTCTTCCGTAGAAAAAAGATGAAGCGACTTCATGAACCTTGCCTGATTCGGCCAAGTTTAGATGAAACAAAACACATTCTTTTAGAGTCTCGGGTAAAATTGAAAAATTTAGACCTTTTAAAAATGTTTGGATAGCTTTGGTGTCTGCTCCTATCTCTTCCATCGCTTTTAGGTAGAGGGTAAAGTGGCTAGCGGATTTTCCTTCATGGTCCTTGTCCGACTCCTCTCCCAGAACTATTTCGTTAATCAGTCGAACAAGTTCTGGATCAAAGGGAGATTCCTTCCAAGGAATTTCCACACAGGTAATCTTTCTTTGCAGAGATTTTAAAAGAGACATGAAGTCCCAAACGGCAAATACATGAAATTTCATGAACACTCTAAGCGCGTCGAGAGAGTTTAAATCGGCATAGAGAGGATGACTTGTAATGTCTTCGCGCAATTTAACAATGGATTGGTTCATACCCAAAATAATAGCTTGAATGGCCAGAAAAGTAAAAAGAGCAGCTATCGCTCGTCTTAATCATCAATCCTTAAACTCACTAAGATTAGATTAAGGCCATCCGTAGCCTCCTGCCCAAATGATGTTGTAAAGCTTGGCAGAATTAACGATGTGAACCAACGTGATCAAAATTTCTTGGAGGTCTAGTATTCTCCTTTTTAATCATCTGAGTCACAGGCGGTTGAGTTTCAGTTAATTCCCACTGGCCACCTTGAACGATGGAGCGAATATAACCACCGCGAAAATAGTCTCCGTGGACTGTTTCGTGGGGGTGAATGTAAATATCAACTTGTTTAGGTTTGGTGCGATTAGGAACAAAAAGTGAAGATGTATCGTTTACATCTTTTAAGTTTGAAGCTCCATTATAGTCAGAGCGAATTTCAAGAAAATTAACACTTGGTGCCCTTGTTGTTGAGCAGGCCGTAAGAAATAAGGCAAAAGAAATTGTAGTAAGCATTGAAAGCTTTTTCATAAGAGTTCTCCGTATGATTTGTTGATTGTGAGTAGTTGTTATTCGGTTAAACGGCTGAGGTAGGAAAAGCTACCAAAGGATTCGGAACCTTTTGGACGAGAGAAGTACCAATTTGGCAATTCAACAGTGTCTTGCACAATAATCCATACGTCTTGGCCCGAACCGATATTGATAGTCGGTAAAAGATTTTGAGCATGTTGAAGATACCAGTTTGTGACAAGAGACGCAGCATTTCCTACACCTCCGGCCGCCATGTATTTGGCCTGATCTCCTGAAACAACAGAGCTTGAGCCACCAAGTGCATTAGTTTGGGTACTTGTTTGTGCTTGTTGAATTGCACTACCGATACCTTGAACAACTGAGCTAAGAAACGCCATTGAAGCAACGCGGGATTGTTTTGAATTGACTAGCCCTGTGACACCAAAACTTGAATCTTTCCCATCAGCGACAAAGCCATTGAGTTCTCTTTCAAACATTTTTCCAGATTTTGAGACACAAGAAATTTTATTGGCCTGCATTTCGACACGTTCAATTGAGAGATTTCCCTGAGACTTCGCAATGATAAAGCAGCCCGAGAGATCAATCTTTGATTTGTTCGGCCCAACAAAGAAAAAATCAGCTTGAAGCAATACTGGAACAGGACGAGATTCACTGGCCTCAACACCTGTTAATAGTTTTGCCTTAAGATATGAGCCGGCCGGAACTTTCACGGTCATTCCCTTTGCTGTGGCCGTGGATTGAACTGGAAAGGAAATAATGGCAGGACCAGCAGAGGATTTTTTAGAAAAAGCTCTCCTTTTCGTAGTTGCAGAGGGATTGTAATTATCTTCAATGTAGGCAGCAGCTCCACTGACTTGAAAATTATTTGGTGAATCAGTAAAAGTAACATCATCTTGTATTGGTTTTGTCTGCGTGTTCTCACTTGAAGGTTTTGAATCTTGTGTGCTCGGGGCCGTTTCTGCTTTGGCTTCACTTTGTTGTTCTGTCATTTTTTCATTGAGTTTTTGTAGAGACTCACTAATCGCCTTGACTGCTTTTTCGAGGTTACTCATTCGTCTTGTTATGACCATTTCCTTCATGGCATAGATTTCCTTATTGTTGCCAATAACTCTACCTCCTTCAAAACTGATACTCTCTTTTTGGTGATAAACACGGTCCTGTCTATTCATCATCTCAGAAATGAAATAAAGAACCAAAATGAGTGTGACTCCAATGACGTATGGAAGATATTTTTTTAAATCGGGATAATATTTTTTGATTTTTCCTGAAACTTGGGAAAACAGGTGTTTGATTTCCAAGATGGACTCCTTGTGGAAGGTTAATATTTATTGAAAGCTTTAGAAGGGAGCTGAGATTAGTTTGAGGCTGATTTAGCTTTGATTTCACCGAATGGAACATTGACGTTGTAATAGACAGAACTTGGCTTTGCCACAATTCTAAAGAAAGTTGCCTCTTGAGGTTTTAACTCCTTTTTGTCAGTTTGAGATAGCAAGGCCTGATTAGGTTTTCCAAGTGTTAAATGGCGTAGATCAACGGCATAGCTTTTTGTTTTAGAAATATTGCTGAGTTTGAAAACGTAACCATTGAATTTTGCTCCCGTATAAATCCGCACAAGTTTAACAGCAAGATCAGCAACGCCGGATTTGATTTCACGTTCAAGTGATCTTTGCTCAATACCTAAAACTTCCTCTCTGCGAATCATAGACTTCATAAGTTCAATATCGCTAATATCAGGGCCAGCATTGGCATCTTTTTCGACTAACGAGCTTTTAGGTAAAAAATCATAAAAACTATCAGTCTTTTCAGGAATAGCTTTTGAGACTGTTTCGATCTTGCTGCTTACTACCGCACCATTTGCGAGAAGAAATGTTACTTGGCTTGATCCTTTGGTAAAGCGTGGAGTAACAGAGAGAATGCTGTAGTCGGGGTTTGTTTTATCGGCAGTTTCGATGGAAAAGTCCGAAGCACGACTAATTGTTTTGACGGGTTCATTAAACCTAAAGATGGTTTCGCCACCATAGGTAATTGTCACGACCTCAGTTTCAGAGCCATAATAGACTGTCTTGGCCTGGCAATGATTTAATCCTAAATTAAAGCCAATATAAATCAAAATAATATGGCTAACGATAACGAGTAGAACTCGATAAATCGTATTGGCCAAGGTTTTTAGAAATTGCAGGACTGAAGATAGAATAGTTTTTTTCATAGATACCTCTGTAGTTAAATTATTTGGAAAGATTATTTTTGGTTTTAAAAGTTTCGGCCTTACCCCAAGATAGACTTGTGAGTTCGAGATACCAACGTCGCCCTTTTTCGGGGGGAGAGAGTTTCATGGTCATCTCAATGACTTGATCCTCATGCCCTAAATACTGTTGACTGGCATAAAATTCGGCCCTCGCGGTCGCTACAACTTTGTAGTTTCCATCATTGTCAGCTTTAATCTCCTTATCAATAACAGTTAAAATCTGAGAAATACCCTCTGTTTTGACTTGTTCAATCCAGCTTGTCGTTTCCATTTCAAACGCAATCTTAAGCTTGTTGCTCATAAACCTTTTTAGAGTGTTGTATTGCTCATCAATATTGTTTGCACTGACATTGCCAAGATCAGATAGAAAATCTGTTACAGCATCATTAACATAAGAGTCAGGAACCGCTTGAGGTGAGGCAGTTGTAAAATCTAAAACTCCCGGTGCCAGTATGTATTCTTTTTCTCTTAGTTTATGATGAAGCGATGAAATTTCCATACGACTGGTGCCGTAATGGCAGACAAAGAGTGTGAGAACTAATGCAATGACAGTCTTTAAAGTCATTTTCTCTTTAATCAGAGCAGCCTTAAAACAGAGATACTTTGGCAGAATTTTTAGATCAATTCCTTGATAGCTACCTTGTGGGGGTGTTTCAATCTGCTCTTTTTTTACTCCTTTTTCTTTTGGGCCGATCATTGATAATTTAGTGACAATTGTTTCTTTGAGATTCATTTGAGTTGTTCTCCTTTTGTTTAAGTTAATCTGAATACTTTTTTCTTCCTTTGGGATTGATAAGGCCAGGCAGACTCATGTGAAACTTTTTATAGGGCCAATGAAAATAAATCCCCTTTTTGTTTCGTCGTCTAAGCTGTGGACCTATCCCGAGAATTAAGACAAGAAATAAAAGCATGAAGCTCCATGAGTAAAAGATCACGCCGAAAATAAGCATGACCAAAAGAGCAGCAAAAACTTCTGTCATCTCAAAGTAGTCAAAGACAAGGATTGGGCTATCTATGGTTTGGCTAACTTTTGTTCCATGGCTTTCTCTCAGGGTTTCATAATCATACATAGACAGCCCCCAAGCTAGGCATCATTGAGAAGAGTGTCCCACCGCCCATATCGAAAATGTTTTTGACCCAGATAGGCCCTGTTCCGATTAGGATTGCTCCGATGATTGAGATAATAGCAAGACCGAAGGCCTGGTTTTTTAGGGCAATACCAGCATTGAGAATGAGTAGCCCTGCAAAGATTCTTGCTCCCCACGAAAATAGAGCAACGTCGATAATTCTAAGTAGTGAGCCGGCCGCTTGAAGCTTGTCGCTTTGATCTGTTCCTGGCAGTCGTGGCATAGCAGCGAAGGCATCGGGGCCTAAAAAACAAATGGCAATAAAGAAGAGTAAAACAAGCCACGGCCAAATGGGTTTTTCTGGGCCTGATTGGTAGTATTTTTTTTCTTCGGTGAGTTCACGCATCCTTTCTTTTACAAGGTAATAACTGTCGTATGGGTCCAACATAGTGGCCTCCTGATTGGTTAAATGGATAAATTGTTTGGTTTAGCGATTTTGAATCGCGGATAAAA
>Ga0210050_1000310_pt1 | contig 66248 bp, 66 predicted proteins | sample CryGey132114_all_FD_185463 | JGI IMG/M metagenome (GOLD analysis project Ga0210050, IMG submission 185463) | Groundwater microbial communities from aquifer - Crystal Geyser CG22_combo_CG10-13_8/21/14_all (SPAdes) (version 2) | ecosystem: Environmental > Aquatic > Deep subsurface > Groundwater ... | reverse complement strand
TAGAGCCAATCCGTAAGCTTGAAAAATGTTTCTGCAAAATTACGGATTTACCATGTTTTTCCGAAATGAAATCACCTGGTTTTGAACCCGACTTGTTCAATCAATCCTTTAGCTTTTTTTGCTATCTCTTTGGTATCAAATGAAAGCCGCATCGTTCCGCCGGTTCCTTCGCGCATTTTGAGAATTTCAACATCCTTAATGCTTATATTATTCCGGAAAAGGATTTCCGCCATTTTAAATAAAACTCCCGGTTCATCTTTCACAAAGATGAAAATGTCGGAGAGGGGATTGAGAAATCCTTTTGAGTTTTTGGGAATTTCATCCCGTTTTTCTTTAGCTTTTTCAAATGCAAGTTTAAGAGAAGAAAAATCCTCTTTTTCAATTGAAGTTGAAATGTCCGCAATTGTTTTTTGAAATTTAGTCAGCGCCGTTAGGATATGTATCCGATTTTTACGAATGATCTGTTCCCAAATTAAAAAATCACTTGAAGCGATACGCGTTAAATCTCTAAAACCACCGGCGGCAAAATCCTTAAACGCATGTTGATCTCCGTTTAACGCAGCATTAACAAGCGAAACCGCAACAAGCTGCGGCAGATGACTCACATTCGCAACGATGGTATCATGCAGCGACGCATCTAAAAATTTTATTTTCGCGCCAATTGCGGTTAGCAAATCGATCAACGTTTGAGAGGATGGAAGTTCAGCTTCTTTTCCCGTTAAAATGTAAATAGCATTTTCAAAAAGAATTGGATCTGAATTTTCAAAACCACCTTTTTCTTTTCCCGTCATGGGGTGTCCGCCGATGTACTTTCCATCGCTCTGCAGAAGATCCCATTTTTTTTCGAGAACTCTTTTTACACTGCAAACATCAGTGATAATAGAGCCGGATTTAACAACCGGGGCAAGTCTTTCAATTTCTTGGATTGAAAGTTCGGTGGGAAGGCAGAGAAAAATAATGTCGGAATCTTTCACATCAATTGAGGAAAGGAGTTGTTCATCAATTACATTCTCAGCAAATGCTTGCGCAGTAATTTCCGGTAGATCAAAACCGGAAATAAAAATATCAGGGCGGACATTTTTTATCGCCTTTGCAAGCGAACCGCCTATTAGTCCGAGTCCGAGAATAGCGATCTTCATTTATGCAATTTTTCTTCCGATTACTTCTGCAATAAGCCGAATTTGTTTCATCAACTCCATGAATTGTTCAGGCAATAACGCCTGCGGTCCATCGCTTAATGCTTTTTCCGGTTGATGATGAACTTCCACCATCAACGCATCGGCACCTGCGGCGACAGCTGCGCGCGCCATCGGCAAAACTTTATCACGTAAGCCTGTTGCATGCGAAGGATCGGCGGCAACAGGTAAATGGCTTTTTTTCTGCAGAACAGGAATTGCGGAAAGATCAAACGTGTTTCTTGTTGCAGTCTCAAACGTTCTTATTCCACGCTCGCATAGCATAATTTCTTTATTCCCGTTCGATAAAATATACTCGGCAGACATTAACCATTCTTCAATCGTTGCAGAAAGTCCACGCTTTAACATAATGGGAATATTTGTTTTGCCAAGTTCTTTCAGCAAGGAAAAGTTTTGCATATTCCTGGCGCCAATTTGGTAGATGTCAGTATATTTTCCTATCAAATCTATTTGTGCAATTTCCATTACTTCGGTGATCACCAAAAGATGATAAGCGTCGGCAGCTTTGCGGATAAGTTTCAAACCTTCCTCGCCCATTCCCTGAAAAGCGTAAGGAGAAGTGCGCGGTTTAAAAGCTCCGCCGCGTAAAATTTTCGCACCGGATTTTGAAACAATTTCTGCAAGAGTAAAAATTTGTTCCTCACTTTCGATAGAGCAGGGACCGGCTATCATCATTACTTCGTTCCCGCCGATCGAAATTCCTTTAATATTTATAACGGTATTTTCTTTTTGAAAACTCCGGCTAGCAAGTTTATAGGGTTCTGTTATTCGGTAAACTTCTGCAACGCCGTCAATAATTTTTACGTTGCGCGTGTCAAAATCCGGCTTTACTCCGATCGCGCCGAGCACAATTTGTTCAACTCCGGTTGATTTATGAACGGCGAATCCGAAATCTTCCAAATGCTTTATTATATTTTCAATCTGTTTATCTGCAATATTTTTTTCTAATACAATGACCATTTTTCACCAATTACTTTTTTTGTTTTTGAATTTCACTTTCAATATAAAGTGATGTTGTTAGTTATGAAAATTTTTCTCACCCGCTTTTACGGCAATGTCAAGATAATCATCTTTTGTTGGAACGGCGCAAGAATATTTTGGGCTGTAAGAACAATACGGGCTATAAGCGAGATTAAAATCAATAGTGTAAAGAAAATTGTTATCCGCATTTAATTCAAAATCCAGGTACCTGCCGACTCCATAAGTTTCTTCACCTGTAGTTTTATCTGTAAACCAAAGGCTGTAATAGTTTTCCCCGCTTCGCGATGTTCCGTTGTAAACGTTCATTTTATAATTTTTATTCTGAAAAGAAATAGTAACGTAACCGAAGCGGGCAACTTTTCTTTCTTCGCCTTTAGTACCGTAAACGGAAATAGTGTCTTTCGATTCAAATTCAGTCAGCTTGCTTTTGAAAACAAAATCGGGATCAATATCAAAATATTTCAACGGTTCAAAATGCTGTTTCGGCTCTTGATTAAAGGGCGAATCAGCATCGTTCTTCATCGCTTCGTCTTTTTCTTTTCTCTGCTGCTCAATCGAAGCGATATACTTTTGTTGTTCAGGTGTATATTGCTTGCCGCACGAAACAAGAAACAAAACGAGCAGCAACAAAACAATTTTACTTTTCATCTTCAACTTTCTTTTTCATATCGTGCAAATAAGTCAGCGCCTGCAACGGAGTTAGAGTATTAACTTCCAACTCTTTTATTTCATCCCGGAACTTATCGTCTTTAAACTCAAACATATTGATCTGTGTGTCGTCTTTCTGTTTTAGTTTTGCGAGACGTTCTTTTTTAAGTTCGTAGGGAGTTAATTCTTTCCCTTCGAGGTTGAATAAAATTTCTTTTGCGCGGTCGGTAACAAATTTTGGCAAGCCCGCCATTTGTGCGACTTGAATTCCGTAACTGTGGTCAGCTCTACCAAGATTTACTTTGTGCAGAAAAATTACTTTGTCGTCATACTCGCGAACTTCAACTTTATAATTTTTTATTCGCGGGAAAAGATCGGACATTTCGTTTAGCTCGTGATAATGCGTTGCGAAAAGTGTCTTTGCAGAAATGTCAGGATTCTCGTGCAGAAACTCTGTGATTGCCCAGGCGATAGAAATGCCATCAAACGTTGAAGTTCCTCTTCCGATTTCATCAAGCAGAATTAAACTTTTTGCAGTCGCATTATTTATGATGTTTGCTGCTTCCTGCATTTCAACAAGGAAGGTGCTTTCACCCGCGGAGATATTATCACTTGCGCCGACGCGTGTAAAAATTCTATCCACTAATCCAATAGTTGCTTCTTTCGCCGGAACAAACGAACCGATTTGCGCCAACAAAACCAACAGTCCGATTTGCCGGAGATAAACGGATTTACCCGCCATATTTGGTCCGGTTAATAAAATGATCTGCTGTTCTTCGTTGTTCAGTTTGCAGTTGTTGGGAGTAAATTTTTCACCCGGCGGTAAGATGCGCTCAACAACCGGATGCCGCCCTTCTTTAATTTCTAACGATGTTGAGTTATCAACTAACGGTTTTACATATTGATATTGTTCGGCAGCTTCGGCAAATGAAAGGAAACAATCGAGCATTGCAATCAACCGCGCATTGTTTTGGATGGCTTCAGCAAAGGAGGAAACGTATAGACGGAGTTCGTTAAAAAGCTGGGATTCAAGTTCGTAAATTTTATCTTCGGCGTTTAAAACTTTTTCTTCGTATTCTTTTAAATCGGGAGTGATATACCGCTCAGAATTTACAAGTGTTTGCTTGCGAATATAATCAGCCGGAATTTTATCTTTGTGCGTGTTGCTTATTTCAATGTAGTAACCGAACACACGGTTGTAATTTATTTTAAGCGATGAAATTCCCGATTTTTCCCGCTCGGTTTTTTGCAGATTTGCGATCCAATCTTTCCCGTGAAGAGAAATATCTCTAAGCTCGTCAAGCTCTGCGCTGTAATTGCTGTGGATAACACCGCCGTCCACAAGCGAAAGAGGTGGTGAATCAACCAACGCAAGTTGAATTTTTTCCGCCAATTGTTCCAGTGGTTCAATTTGCTGATAGATTTGTGAAAGCGCTTTTGATTCAGCACCGGATAGTAATTCTTTTAAATTAGGAATTTTTTTAAGCGAAGTTTTTAAAAAAACAAGTTCGCGCGGATTTGCTCTGCCGGTACAAATTTTTGAAACTAATCTTTCGAGATCACCTATTTCTTTCAATTCAAGAAAAAGTTTCTTTCTGATTTCTCTTTTATTTACAAACTCGTCAACTGCGTTTTGCCGCGCCAGAATCGGTTCCAATTTTTTTAACGGAGCGGAAACCCATTTCTTTAATAATCTTCCACCCATTGCAGTTTCTGTTTTATCAAGAATTGAAATAAGCGAACCCTCGCGTCCGCCGTCCTGCATCGAAAAAATAATTTCAAGATTCCGCTTTGTTGAGTGATCCAAAAGCATATAATCGGATGGATTATAAAGCGAAACTTTATTTAAGTGGGAAAGATTTGTCTTCTGAGTTTCCTGCAAATAATTGAGAATTCCACCGGCGGCAATTACTCCGGCGTTTAATTTTTCAATTCCGAATCCTTTAAGGTTTACTGTTTTGAACTGCATCAGCAAAAGTTCTTTTGCGTATTCAAAATTGAAGATCCAATCGTCAAGTTTTGTAATTCGGATTGAAGAATTGATGGAAGTAATTACGGGGGCAAATTCTTCCTTCATTTTTTTAGAAAGAAGAATCTCAGCCGGTGAGATCAATTCAATCTGCTGTTTTAAATGGTTTGCCGGAACTTCATACACCTTAAATTCGCCTGTGGAAATATCGCAAAAAGAAATTCCGGCAGTTTCATCTTTTATTATAAACGAAAAAAGATAATTATTCTTTTTATGGTCAAGCAGCTTATCGGTGAATGCAACTCCGGGAGTAACGACTTCAATAACTTCCCGTTTAACAAGTCCTTTGGCAAATTTCGGATTTTCCGTCTGTTCACAAATGGCAACGCGGTAACCGGCACGAACAAGCTTAGGCAAATAAGTATCAATCGCGTGGTGCGGAAATCCGGCAAGCGGAACATCTCCAGCCGCTCCGTTTGCACGCCGGGTTAAAGTAATTCCAAGCACTTTTGAAGCGGTTTTTGCGTCTTCTTCAAAAGTTTCAAAAAAGTCACCGACGCGGAAAAGAAGAATCGTATCCGGGTGTGCTTCTTTGATTTTCAGATATTGAGCCATTAAGGGAGTTTGCATAGCACTTCATTTAGTTCAAAATAGTGAAACAAATTTACCGTAAACTTAACGGATTTGCAATTTTCGGAGGCGGTTTCAATTAATTTCTATTAGACAAAAGTGAATGGGAAGATAACCTTTTTCCATTCTCCATTTTTTTTAGAAGGATGTGACATGATTAAATACAGTTGAACATAATTAAACATAGTTAATTATAATAAATCATAATTAAAGGAAAAGCCTTATATTTAATTATAAAATTTTATAATTAAGAGAAAAGTGCGAAAACCAATGAAAATAGAAGAATTCAAAAGTGGTAAATACTTTCAGCAATATCGTTATAAAAGTTTTTCCCCGGCGAAGATAAATGAACTTTGGACATGGAATGACGGTAAAATAAACACTTTATTGGCGGAGGCAAACCGAAAACTCGGCGCTTTAGATGCGTTTTCGTTACATGCACCGGATATTGATATTTTTATTGAAATGCATATTGCTAAAGAAGCAATTAAATCAAGCAAAATTGAAGGAACTCGGACTGAAATAGAAGAAGTAATTAAAAAAGGTTCAGATATTGCTCCAGAACGTAAAGACGACTGGCGTGAAGTGCAAAACTATATTGAAGCGATAAACTCTTCAATTAGTAATCTGAAAACTCTGCCACTTTCAACAAGATTATTAAAAGAAGCACATAAAATTTTATTAAGGGGGGTGAGAGGTGAACACAAAAACCCGGGTGAATTTAGAAACAGTCAAAACTGGATTGGTGGAGCTACGCTTGAAGATGCGGCTTTTATTCCACCGGTTCACACAGAAGTGGATGAACTAATGAGCGATTTGGAAAATTTTCTGCACAATAATAAACTGGAAATTCCCGTTCTGATTAAGGCTGGGATTGCTCATTATCAGTTTGAAACCATACACCCGTTTCTTGATGGCAATGGAAGGATTGGTCGTTTATTAACGACCTTGTACTTGGTTAGTGCAGGACTTCTGACAAAACCATCTCTTTATTTATCGGATTATTTTGAGAAACACCGCCAGCTTTATTATGATAAGTTGAATCAAGCGAGAGTGAAAAATGATTTAAGCCAATGGCTTAAATTTTTTCTCGTCGGGATAATTGAAACAAGCGAGAAAGGAAGTGATACATTCAAAGCAATATTAAAACTTAAAGAAAAGATAGAAGATGAAAAACTGCCCGAACTTGGGAAAAAGTTGCCAACGGCAAAATTGCTAATGAAATATCTTTATAAAAAACCGATCATAAATGCTCAGGATGTTCACAGTCAATTAGCAGTATCATTACCGACAGCAAATTCGATTCTTTCTGATTTTGTGAGATTGGGAATTTTAAATGAGAAAACCGGCTGGAAAAGAAACAGAGAATTTGAGTTCACAAATTATTTAAACCTGTTTAAGGATATCTAAGAAGTGTTAATAATTTTGATAATTCGAAGATGGAGAAATCAACTAAAATGACTTCAAACCGGCAAAAAAATGGGTCAAAATATTTTCTTCCGTTAAAATTGACTTCTATATGGTTTTTCACTAATTTTGCATACTTAGAAAAGAAAAAAAGGTAAAAAATATGTACGCAGTAGTAGAAATTGCAGGTCAGCAATTTAAAGTTTCCGAAAAAAACAAAGTGTATGTTCCGCTTTTAGCTCAAGAACCAAACAGCGAACTTACATTTGATGCTGTTTTGTTGGCAGGCGATGAAAACGAAACAAAAATTGGCACCCCGTTTTTAGATTCTCCAAAAGTTTATGCTAAAGTTCTTGAACACGTTCAAGACGAAAAAGTTTTTGTTTTCAAGAAGAAAAGAAGAACAGGGTATGAAAAATTTAACGGGCACCGTCAACAGTTAACAAGAATTGAAATTACTAAAATTGGTTAAAAGGTAAGGAGTTTTAAAATGGCTCATAAAAAAGGTCAAGGTTCTACAAGAAATGGTAGAGATAGTAATGCACAACGTTTAGGAGTAAAAAAATTCGGGGGAGAAAAAGTTTCTGCCGGAGCAATTATTATCCGCCAAAGAGGAACTAAGTTTCATCCGGGAGTGAATGTACAAAAAGGGGGAGACGATACCCTTTTTGCAGTCGCTTCAGGATTGGTAAAGTTTGAGATTGGCAGAGGGGATAGACAGAAAGTTTCTGTTTACCCTGCTGCTTAAACTATAACTAAATCAGAGGAGATCATGAAAAAAATAACGGTTATTGGTGGTGGAAATGTTGGTGCCACGGCAGCACAAAGAATTGCTGAAAAACAATTAGCCCAGGAAATTGTACTCATTGATATTCTTGAGGGAATACCGCAAGGCAAAGCGCTTGATATGTGGGAGAGCGCGCCTGTTGAAGGTTTTGATTCTGCGGTTATTGGAACAAATGATTATGCGGATACTGCAAATTCTGAAATTGTTGTTATTACTGCAGGATTAGCCCGTAAACCAGGAATGAGCCGCGATGATCTTTTATCTGCGAATGCAAAAATTGTAAAATCTGTTACCGAACAAGTCATAACTCACTCTCCTAATTCAATTCTTATCGTTGTTTCCAACCCGCTTGATGTTATGGCTTATGTAGCTAAAAAAGTAAGTGGGTTTAATAAAAATCGTGTTATTGGTATGGCTGGAATTCTAGATTCTGCCCGATTTAGACTTTTTATTGCTCAGGAATTAAACGTCTCAGTTAGAGATGTACAAGCGATGGTTTTAGGCGGACACGGGGATTCGATGGTTCCGTTAGTCCGATATTCGACTGTTGCAGGGATTCCTATTTCGGAATTAATTTCAGCCGAAAAAATCGAGTCTTTAGTCAAACGTGCACGAAATGGTGGAATTGAGATTGTCAATTATCTTAAAACGGGAAGCGCATATTATGCCCCTTCTTCTTCTGCGGTTGAAATGGTTGAAGCAATTGCAAGAAATAGCAATAGAGTTCTTCCTTGTTCAGCATGGCTTGAAGGAGAATACGGTTTGCACGATGTTTATTGCGGTGTTCCGGTTAAATTAAATGCAAACGGAATTGAACAAATTCTTGAATTAAAATTAACCGATCAAGAAATTGCCGGACTTAAAAAATCTGCAGATGATGTAACCGCAAATATTAAAAAATTGGATATTTAATATCACTCTTTTTTATTGGACAGGTTTATAATCTGACCACCGACTCTCATGAAGACGAAAAGGCATCTAACGCAGATGCCTTTTTCGTTTTAAACTTAAAAGGATATTTTTAGAATTGTCTCAGTTCCGGTTGGAGTGACGTTGTGATGCACTTCGTCACAGTACACTTTCATTAAATATAGCCCGCGTCCGGAGTCCCTAAATAAATTTTCCGGTTGGGTAGGATCGGGAATTAACGATGGGTCAAATCCAGCTCCTTCATCTTTTACTTTTATGGTCAGCATTTTTTCTTCAACAATAAAATCAATAAAAACCATTTTTGAAGGATCTTTTTTGTTGGCGTGAATGATAGCGTTAGTTATAGCCTCTGTTAAAGCCACCATCAACTCCGGAAATCTTTTTTCAGGCAAACCGATTTCCACTGAAATCTGGTTGAAAAATTCCTCTACAACAATAAGATTGTTTGGGTCGCTTTTAATTTCAAGATGATAATTTTGTGTTTTCAAAGGAAGTCGATTTTTTTAATAGAAAAATAAGAAAATTAATCGTTTCTACAATTTAAATATTTAGGATCACCGCAAAGTCGAGGTTAGGTATCTCACTCACTCTTTTTTGATTCAGTGTTACAAATTCATACCAAGCTTTTAATTGAAGTCGAACTTTCGAGATGACAGAATAATAGAGTTCAGTTACGGGACCGCGGCTAACGTAATACGAATCAAGCACTTTCTCGTTTTTTTCATACGTAAATGTTTTTAATGAAAACTGCCGGTAACCGATGACGAACTGTGCATCCATAAAAAAATAAGCAAGCTGCGGGAGAAAGAATGATTCCTCTAAAAACCGCGTAGGTTTGAGCGAAAATTCTTTCCACTTTAATTCGCCCTGTTCTGAGTGGCGCAAGTATCCCTTAAATTTCAAATCAATATTTCTCAAGAACCGGAATGATGTTGAATCCAACATCTCGAACTGCCGGAAGGAATAACTTTTGTAATTTGGATTTAAATCTTCATAATCGTAAACAGTATAATTTGCCGAGACTTCAAAAGAGTTGTAGGATTTTAATCGCTGACCTGAAAAAGTCCCTCCCGATTTCAGTTTCAAAACACGGTTAACGTTATTGTTAGAACTGCGCTGCGATGAGATATAAACCAAATTATTTATTGTCCCTTCCGTTGTAGTGAAAAATTCAAAATAAGGATTTAAGAGCCGTGTGTACCGGATTTTAACTATTGAGAGAAGTTCGTCTCTGTCATCGTAATTTTCTCTGCTTGGTGTATCGTACGTAAGTTTGTTATGAAAAAGACTTAAAGAGATGTTGTCCTTAGTAGAAAGATAATAGTTGCTTAAAATAGTAACGCTCGTGCGTCGTGTGAAATTATTTTTTTGCGATTCAAGCGTATTTCTTTGTTCAAAGAAAAAAGGATTTGCTCCTTCAAAAGTATTGGCAGAATGTTTTTCGTCCCGTTCGGTAAAAGCCGACTTTATAAGAAGATGGAAATCTTTCTTATGGTATTCGACTTCGCCCTCAAGATCAAGCTTAAGTTCGTGAATTTCCGTATCGAAAACAGTCTGTAATGATGAAGCAGATTTATACTTTGTGTCTCTAAAAATTTTCCTCCAAAGGACGGAACTGTGCAAATTTAAATCTGTATTCGGTAAAAATTGAAAATATTTAAGAGAATCATCAAACCGGAAATTGTTTTCTTTTCTGCTTTGAATATTATTAACTACCGAATACTCTCTTCGAGTCAAAGAATCAGCCTCGTAATAAAAATCCTTCCTGGTTTCGAAATAGGAAACAGTCAGGATATTCCCAATATATTCAGAAAATTTATTTGCCGCAGAAATTCCAAAATCGCGGAGATTGTTTTTTCTGGGTAAAATAGCTTCTTCTTTAATTTTTACCGAAGAAACCAATTCAAACCCATCGCCTGCATTTGTTTTTACGCCCCCCTCTCCGCCGTATAAAATACCGTCGTCGTGAACTCCGATTTGCCGGTTACTGGAGTAGCCGGCAAAAGGGGCAATAAAAATTTCGGGAGCAAAAGTATAACGCGGAACAAAAACAAAACTTGATTGTTCGGCAGAATTTATTCCTATCTTTCTTGAATCGGAAAGGATTGAATGATTGACTGCAAATCCGCCCGAGATGTTTTCATTCAAATGGTAAACAGATCCAAAAGAAAAAAAATGCTCATCTTTTATGCTTTTATCAGCTGATCTGATGAGGGTTGATCCATAATTTTCCTTCACAAAAAATGAGAAATCGGAAAATGAATTGGTGTAAAGGAAATTTGTTTGGAGTTGATACGTGGAAAGAAGTTTGTTGAGTTTGGTTTCTAAAAAATTTAGTGAATCAACTTTAACCAGCACGGAAAGAGAGTCCCGGTTGCCTTCGTTCTGCGCAGCAATTTGCTGAACCCCCCATGAAAAAAGGATGAAGAATAAATATTTCATTTTAAATAACCGGGCATTTTTTGCTGTGAGCAAAATTAATTAGGATAGAGATGAAAAATATATTCCGCATAATCTATAAACTGAAAACATCTCCGCGTGAAGGAATGATAATTTGACTGAACCCCACAGAGTGTAATCTATCCCGGAATTTTATTTGTTGGTCTTCATCTCCATGAACGATAAAGAAGTTTTTCATTTTTATCTTATCAAATTTGCTGCAATAATCTATCAACTCGTTGGCGTCTGCGTGAGCGCTTAAAGAGTTGAGGACGATAACCTCAGCGTTCAATTGAAATATTTCCCCGAAGATTTTTACTTCCGGTTGTCGTTCAACAATTCTTTTTCCCAAAGTATGTTCGGCGCAATATCCTACGATCAAGATGATGTTATTCGGATTCCCGATATTGTTAGCAAGATGATGTTGAATTCTCCCGGCTTCCGCCATTCCCGATGCAGAAATGATCATTACCGGTCCGTTAATTTCATTTAACTTTTTCGAATCTTCGACATCAGTGATGTACTTCAATTTCTCAAAGCCGAAAGGGTCATGATGCTTGTTCAAGAAACTTAGCGTTTCTTTGTCGAAACATTCAGGATGAAGTTTGAAAATAGCTGTTGTATTAACTGATAAGGGACTATCAACAAAAATTGGAATAGGGGGAACTAATCCTTTTTCAAATATTTGATTAAGCAGATAAACAAGTTCCTGTGTTCGTCCAACGCTAAAGGAAGGAACGATAATTTTTGCTTTTCGTTGAATTGCTTTCTTTAAAACCTCAGTCAGATTTTCTTCAGATTTAACAAACGCCTGGTGAAATCTCCCTCCATACGTGCTCTCACAAATGAAATAATCAACATCGGGAATTTGTTCTGGATCGCGAAGGATCGGTAAATTTGGTCTTCCCAAATCGCCGGAAAATCCGACGTTAAATATTTTGCTGTTTTCTTTAATAGTTAAATAAACAAGAGCGGAACCAAGAATATGCCCGGCATCATAAAAAGTTACGGAAATAGTGTCATCAATTTTAAACGTGCGGTGATAATTTAATCCAACGAACAGCGCCATCGTTTCATGCACATCCTGTTGTGTGTAGAGCGGTTCAAAAAGATTTTTATTTTGCTTTTTTCTTTTTTTATTAACATACTCAACGTCTTTTTCTTGAATATGCGCGCTATCTAAAAGCATTACCGAGCAAAGATCGCGGGTTGCTAAAGTAGCGTAGATGTTGCCGTGAAAGCCTTTCTTTACAAGGTTAGGAAGGTTTCCCGCATGATCAATATGCGCGTGAGAAAGAATAACAAAATCAATTTCCTCCGGTTCGAAAAATTCAAAAGTTCTGTTCAATTCGAATGCTTCTTTTCGTTTTCCCTGAACCAATCCGCAGTCTAGAATAAACTTTTTTTCACCAACTTTAAAATAATGAAGCGAACCAGTTACAGTTTTTGCGGCGCCGATAAATTGGAGTTCCATGGTTTTCCTCTGTTTGATTTATTCCTACATTAAAATAAAATTTTTTTCTTGAATTGGCTAAACAATTTTCTGTATGTTTTATAAAAATATTCAATCTAAAGCCGGTACTAAATTGACATTCAAGCGTATTTATGATAAATTTGAATACAAAAAAATTAAAAGATAAAATGCTGATTGACTATATCCCCATATTCTTAGTTTTCGGTTTCGCGATCCTTTTTTCAGCGGCTGTTGTTTATTCCTCAAGCCTTTTCGGACCGCAAAGACCAAACTCAGAAAAACTCTCGACTTACGAAAGCGGAATGAAACCAATCGGAACTACACACGATCGGGTGTCGGTAAAGTATTATATCGTTGCAATGCTCTTTATCATTTTCGATCTGGAAGTGATCTTTGTGTACCCGTGGGCAGTGCAGTTTAAAAAACTTTTTACCGAGTTTGGAATTTCTATCTTCTTTTCAATGTTACTCTTTTTAGTAGTGTTTGAGATAGGTTTTCTTTATGCTTATAAAAAAGGCGGTTTCAAATGGGATTAGAAAGTAAATTAACAAATGATGGATTTTTCACAACAACCATTGATGCATTAGCTTCATGGGCAAGGGAAAATTCTGTCTGGCCTATGCCGATGGGAATTTCCTGCTGTGCTATCGAAATGATGGCTGTTGGCGATCCCAAATATGATATTGCACGGTTTGGTTCTGAAGTTATGCGGTTTACTCCGCGCCAGTGCGATCTCATGATCGTTGCCGGAACGGTTACTTATAAGATGGCTCACGTCGTAAAAAAAATATTTGATCAAATGCCGGAACCCAAATGGGTAATTGCAATGGGCGCTTGCACTTCCTCCGGCGGAATGTACAGAAGCTATAATGTTGTCCAGGGTATTGACCAATTTTTACCCGTTGATGTTTATGCTGCCGGATGCCCTCCAAGACCGGAAAATCTTTTAAATGCGTTAATGCAGATACAAGAAAAAATTGGAAAAACCCGTGTAAAAGATTTTCCTGATGCCCAACAATCGGGTTTTGATACAAAACCGACGGATCTCTCTCTCTCAAAAAATTAAAGAGCTATGAAAGAATTACTGAAAGAAAAATTAGCGAAACAATTCACGACTGTTCAATTTGAATTTATTGAACAATTTGATGAATTGACCTTGAAGTTGGATAAATCGGCTATCCTCAATGTCTGTGCATTTCTAAAAGATGATGAAGGATTGAAGTTTAATTTATGCGAAGATGTTACCGCAATTGATTGGGCGACACGAAAAAAGAGATTTACCGTTGTGTATCACATTTTTTCTATGGAAAATAAATTCCGCCTTTGTCTAAAAGTTGACCTTGACGATAGTGAATGTTCTATCGAGTCCGTTTCTTCAATTTGGAAAGCTGCTAATTGGGCGGAGCGCGAAACTTATGATATGTATGGGATTACCTTCCTCAATCATCCTGACCTAAGGCGAATGTATATGCCGGAAGATTTTGAATATCATCCATTGAGAAAAGAATTTCCGCTGATGGGAATTCCAGGCTCAGTCCCACTTCCGAAAAAATAATGAGTTTATTAAAATGCAAAAATTGACAAAAGATAATGTTCACCCCAAAATTGTTCAAGCACTGCTTGGGGCAGATTCAAATATTACAATTGAAGATGCATTAGAAAATGAAATGATCTTGAATATGGGTCCACAGCACCCGGCAACGCATGGTGTTTTGCGGCTGCTCCTTCGATTGGACGGCGAGACGGTTATTGCTTGCGTTCCCGAATTAGGTTATCTCCATCGCGGATACGAAAAGATGGCTGAGAACATGTCGTATCTTGAATTCATTCCTCACACCGACCGTTTGGATTATATTTCTCCACCTGCGAACAATGTTGCTTACGCATTAGCCGTAGAAAAACTTGCAGGAATTATTGCTCCTCCACGTGCGCAATACATACGTATGCTTCTTGCAGAACTTGCAAGAATGTGTTCGCATCTGGTCGCTATCGGCGCGCTTGCAATGGATGTTGGCGCGTTAACGGTTTTTCTTTGGGGACTGCGCGAACGTGAAAAAATTCTTGATTTTTTTGATGTTATTTGCGGCGCACGTTTTACAACAAGCTACACAAGAATCGGCGGCGTTGCTTCAGACGTTACTTCCGATACGATGAGAAATATTATTACTTTTATCAATCAGTTTGAAGAAAAAATTGATGAGATGGAACGCCTGCTTAACGGGAACAGAATTTTTGTAGAACGGTTAGAAGGCGTTGGAGTAATTTCCAAAGATGATGCTATTGATATTGGCTTCACCGGTCCAAATTTGCGCGCAAGTGGTGTTGCGTTTGATTTACGAAGAGCGACGCCTTATCTTTTTTATAATGAGATGGACTTTAAAATTCCCGTTTATACTGAAGGCGATTGCCTGGCGAGATATTTTGTTCGTGCAGATGAATTACGTGAAAGCGCAAAGATCATTCGTCAGGTGATTGATAAAATGCCTAACGGCGAAGTAATGCTGAACAGTCCGAAAAAAGTTCTGCCGAGAAAAACGGAAATTTACACAAAGATGGAAGAACTGATCCACGATTTTATGATCGTGAACTTTGGAATAAATCCGCCGGTTGGCGAAGTGTATCACGCGGTTGAAAATCCAAAAGGTGAACTTGGTTTTTACATTGTTAGTAAAGGCGAAGGACATCCTTGGAAGATGAAGATCAGGTCGCCCTCGTTTGCTAATATTCAGGCAATACCTCACTTAGTTAAAGGGCAAATGATCTCGGATGTTGTAGCAATTGTCGGTTCAATTGATCCGATAATGGGCGAAGCAGACAAATAATAATTACGAATTAGGAATTAGGAATTAGGAATGAACGCCAAATAGTAATTCCAAATAATGAAATTGGTTTTAATCCCGTTAGGGATTAAATGTTGGTAGAATAAAATTCCCTTTGGAAAATAAAATCCCGCAGGGATGATATATGATCCACGAATTAAAATGTAGAAGCAAAATGGAATTCAAATTTTCAGAAGAGAATCTTCAAAAGATTGAGCAAGTATTAAAAAAGTACCCTACTAAGCAGGCTGCTGTTATGCCGGTACTTTACATTGCGCAAGAACAATATGGATGGATATCTAAAGAGGTGATGGTGGAAACCGCATCTGTTTTGGAAATGAATGAAGAAGATGTTTTTGGCGTGGTCACGTTTTATACGATGTACCATAAAAAAGAAATGGGAAAATATCACATTCAAGTTTGTACAAACGTTTCGTGTATGCTTCGCGGCGGGTATCAAATTTATGATGCCGTTAAAGAGAAATTGGGATTAGACAACGGTGATGTTTCAAACGATAAAAAATTCTCTCTTGAAGAAGTTGAATGCATGGGTTCTTGCGGCACTGCTCCAATGATCGCCGTGAACGAAGATTTCTTTGAAAATTTAGATAAAGAAAAAGCTCTGCAAATATTAGACTCATTAAATTGATTTTATAAATGGAAAAAATAGTTTTACCGGAAATAGAAAATTTTCATCAACTTGATGTTTACTTACAGAACGGCGGATATGAAGCCGCAAAATTAGCGTTTACGCAAACTACCGATCAGATAATTGATACCGTAAAAAAATCCGGTTTACGCGGAAGAGGCGGTGCAGCTTTCTCTGCCGGATTAAAATGGAGCTTCATGCCGAAGAATGACAACAAGCCGAAATATCTCTGCGTAAACGGTGATGAAAGCGAGCCGGGTTCTTTTAAAGACAGACAAATTTTAGAACGCAATCCACATCAATTAATTGAAGGCACCATTATTGCGTGCTATGCAATAGGTGCAAAAAGTGCTTACATTTATATACGAGGTGAATATCATAAGTGGATTAAACTGCTTCAAAAAGCTCTTGATGATGCTTACGAAAAAGGTTTCGTTGGCGAAAAGATGAAAGAAACTTTCGGAACAGATTTTTCATGTAACATTTATGTGCATAAAGGAGCCGGCGCTTACATCTGTGGCGAAGAATCTGCTTTAATGAATTCAATTGAAGGACAGCGTGGATACCCGCGTGTAAAACCGCCGTTCCCGGCGCAAAATGGTTTATGGGGAAATCCAACCACAATTAACAACGTTGAAACGATAACAAACATTCCGCCGATTATAAAAAAAGGCTGGGAATGGTTTTCTGCAATCGGCGAACCGAAACATCCCGGAACAATTTTATTCGGTGTAAGCGGGCACGTAAATAACCCTGGTGTGTTTGAACTACCCTCAGGCACTTTACTCACGGAGATAATTTACAAATATGCAGGCGGAGTTATCGGCGGCAAAAAAATTAAATGTGTTATCCCCGGTGGTTCTTCAATGCCCCCGTTACGCGGCGATAAACTCGAAGGCGTAAAGATGGATGCCGAATCGCTTAAAGCTGTCGGCTCTGCAATCGGTACCGGCGGAATTATGGTGATGGATGAAGATACTGATTTAGTAAGAGTTTTAGCGCGTATCGCAAAATTTTATTATCACGAAAGCTGCGGACAATGTACTCCTTGTCGTGAAGGCACCGGCTGGATGTTGAAAATTTTAAATAGAATAGTCCGCGGTGAAGGAACAAAAAAAGATGTTGATCTTCTTGTTACAGTCGCCAAAAATATTGAAGGCAACACGGTTTGCGCTTTAGGTGATGCGGCCGCGTGGCCTGTTAAATTTATGATCGAAAGATTCAGAGAAGAGTTTGATGCAGCAGTAAAAGATGAAGTGAGTTTAGAACCGAAAAATAAAGTCCATTCAATGCGCAAGACTGCAAACCCCATTGCGCCGATTCAAGTTTAGGTGATTAAAACATTAAAATGAGAAAGACGATTGAGAGATCACCTTTTTGGTTGCCCCCTCAGTATCTTTTTTTTCTAAGAAGGGACATTTTGAAAAACCAAATTATTGGAATTAGTTTTTGATAATACTATAGTTTTGAACTTTGTCGCGAATCTGTTTGTTTACCTTAATAGAATATATTTTTAATTAACGGTACTAACGATTATTTTGCAGTACGAGTTTATTATGCGAATCAAAAAAACGAGTAAAGAACAAGAGCTTCCCATTGAATTCTGCACCGAATGCAACAAAGCTTTAGACAATTTTGCTTTTTCCGCAAAAAGTAAAAGCAAGAAAAAAGTGCAAGCCAATTTTTCCGATTGTAAACAAAAGGGGAAGTTCAGGGGAGAGCTGTGCTCCAAAGTTTTTATCTCCGAGGACGAAATATTCCTAAAACCTTCCGAAGAAGACTAACACTTCCTCAATTTAATTCCCATTTCCCTAAAAAATCAGTTCAACTTTCTTTGATTATTTCATTTCAATTTCTATTTTAGAAATGCAATTCATTTATTTCAAAGAGGAGCCGGAATGAAGAATAGTTCTCAGGTACAGTCCACTGAAAATATCACTTCCGTGATGGACGAAAAACGTGTGTTTCAACCTAACAAAGAGTTTACAAAAAACGCCAACATCAAATCAATGGCGCAGTATAAAAAAATGTATAAGGAATCTATCCTCAACCCTGAAAAGTTTTGGGGAGATGTTGCCGGTGAGCTGCATTGGTTTAAATACTGGACAAAAGTAAAACAGTGGAATCCGCCGAACGCTAAATGGTATCTTGGCGGCAAAACGAATTTAAGTTACAATTGCCTTGACCGCCATTTAACTACATGGCGCAGGAATAAAGCCGCAATTATTTGGGAGGGTGAACCTGGTGAAACCAGAATTCTTACCTACCAGGTGATGTTCCGCGAGGTTTGTAAGTTTGCAAATGTCTTGAAGCAATTAGGTGTTGGCAAAGGAGATTGCGTTGCTGTATATATGGGAATGGTTCCCGAATTAGCAATTGCAATTTTGGCTTGCACACGTATTGGCGCCGTGCATACTGTTGTCTTTGGAGGTTTTAGCTCTGAAGCGTTAAAAGATAGAATTAACGATGCTCAAGCTAAACTTGTAATTACACAAGACGCCGCTTTACGTCGCGGTAGTTTAGTGTACCTGAAGCCCGCTGTTGATAAGGCAATTGAAGGAACCCCGAGCGTAGAAAATGTTGTTGTTTTCCGCAGAATCCCTGATTCAAATATTTCGATGTCTCCCGGGCGCGACCATTGGTGGCATGAAATCATGCAATCGGTAAATGATCAGAACGAAGCTGAGCATTTAGATTCCGAGCATCCTCTTTTTATTCTATACACTTCAGGCACAACCGGAAAACCAAAAGGAATTCTTCATACAACTGCCGGTTACATGGTTAATGCTTATTTAACATCTAAAATGGTTTTCGATTTAAAAGATGAAGACATCTTTTGGTGTACTGCTGATATAGGCTGGGTTACCGGACATACGTACGTGGTATATGGTCCAATGTTGAATGGTGCAACTTCAGTTATGTATGAAGGCGCGCCGAATCATCCTGAGCCTGATAGATTCTGGCGGATCATTGATAAATATAAAATCAATATTTTTTATACTGCGCCGACCGCGATCCGCGCATTTATGCGTTGGGGTGAACAATGGGTGTTAAAACATAATTTATCAAGTTTGCGTTTGTTGGGTACAGTTGGCGAACCGATAAATCCGGAAGCCTGGATGTGGTACCACAAAATTATCGGGAAAGCAAAATGCCCGATTGTGGATACCTGGTGGCAGACGGAAACCGGAACTATTATGATCTCACCTCTGCCGGGAATTACTCCCACCAAACCCGGTTCTTGTACGCTGCCAATGTTCGGTGTTCTTCCGGAAGTAGTTGATAGAAAAGGAAAACCTGTCCCTCCAGGTTCTGGAGGATTTCTTATCATTAAAGATACCTGGCCCTCAATGCTTAGAACTATTTATGGCGATAAGCAGAGGTTCAAAAAACAATATTTCGGCGATTATAAAGGATATTACTTTACCGGTGACGGCGCGCGAAAAGACAGTGACGGTTATTTCTGGGTAATGGGAAGAGTTGATGATGTAATTAACGTTGCCGGGCATCGTTTGGGAACTGCTGAAATAGAAAGCGCTCTTGTCAGTCATCGAGATGTAGCGGAAGCTGCTGTCGTTGCCCGCCCTGATGAAATTAAAGGAAGCGCTATTGTTGCATTCGTTACGCTGGAAAATACAAAAGTACCTTCCCTTCTTTTAAAAGAAGAATTGCGGAATCATGTTGCTCAAGAAATTGGGCATATTGCCAAACCCGATGAAATAAGATTTTCCGATGGATTACCAAAAACCAGAAGCGGAAAAATTATGCGCCGGCTTTTAAGAGAAATAGCTACAAGCGGAACAGTTGTTGGCGATACTACAACGCTTGAAGATTTTGGTGTGCTTGAACAACTCCGGAGCGATGAAGAATAGAAATTAATTAGGCTCTTAGAGAGTCGTTAGTAATAACATGTTAACGATAATTAAATATCGAATAATGAACAAGAAATAATGAATTTCGAAGTTAAAGCAATAAGCAGTTCAACTTCATCATTCGAAATTCCTTGTTCGATATTCATTATTCATTTTTTCCTTTAGCTTTTTTCCCAAGCATGGTCTTGGGAAAAACGTAGTACCTTATCAGTAAAGTTCGCGTAATATTGGGCAGAATAGTAACATGGTAAATAAAGCGAAAGAATGACTGAATGAAAATGAATGGATAGATGTTTTTCATTCAACCATACAGCCATTCAATCATTCTAATTTGATAAATTGGTTCTGGCTTGTCCAGGTTAGGAATTAGGAATACAAATGTTAAACATAAAGACGAAGTGTACCTCGTCTTTACAATGAAATTTGGTTTATCGGTTTTTTAATTTCGTTTAAGTTAATATTTTAAGAGTTTTAAGTATGAAAACGGAAATTAAATTTGGACTTTTGTTTTCGGCAGCACAATTATTTTGGCTGTTGTTTGAATTTGTTTTCGGATTGCAGACTTCGTTTATAAATCTGCATCCGGTGATTACAAATTTCTTTGCCATCCCTGCAATTATAATTATGGTGTATGCTATCCTCGCCAAGAGAACCGAGTTTGGCGGCGAAATAACTTTTTTTAAAGCCCTTCTGGCAGGTGTTTTTGTATCGGTAGTAGTTGCGGTAATTAGTCCGCTGGTGATTTTAATTTTTCACTTTCTTATTAATCCTCATTTCTTCACAGACTTTCAAAGATATTCTATTAAAATTGGGAAGATGTCTCCTCAGGAAGCGAAGGATTATTTCAATCTGAAAAGTTATATCCTTCAAGGTATCTTCGGAGCGTTGATGATGGGAACGATAACGTCGTTAATTGTTGCGGCGGTGATAAAGAAGAAGGTAAAGGTTTAAGAAAAGAGGGCAAGTTTATATGTTTTGATGATTGATGTCCTCAACCAAATTTTTGTCTTTGGACAAGAATTACGAACAAGGATTGACGGATAGCGATTTGTAATTTCAAGACGCTCAACTTGGTTTCAATACCTTATTGTTTAACTCTCGAAAGATTTATGAGAGCACCGATCACAAAGAAAATGTTTACGAGCCAGGCGGTTAGCACCGGATCAAGTGTGCCGTTTTTACCGAACGCCTGGATGATTTTCATCAATCCCAAATAAATAAAAGTAATGAGAATATTTATACCGAAGTGAAGAGCTAATCCCCCTTTTCTCTTATTTGCCGAAAGCGGAATTCCGAACAGCACCACCACTAAACTTGCCATCGCAAACGAATAACGCGAATAATATTCTATTTGTACCGAGGTTGGATCATTACCGGCTTTTTGTTTATCTGTGATCAGAGTTTTCAGTTCATCCAAATTCATCTGTTCCGGCTTTTGCTGTTTAAAGGCTAATTCATTCGGTTTAAATTGTAATGAAGGCATTTCTTTCTGAGTAAAATTTGTAAGTGTGTCTGATAATGCGCCGAATATTCTGTACGAACCTGCTTTTGCGATCCACATATTTTTTGTGCTGTCGAAAACCAACTGTTGAGCATCCAACCGGTTAATCATTTTGGTAATATCGTCTTTCCCAAATTCTTGAACGCTTACTCGATGGGCAATCAGGTTGGTTTCATCGTAATAAGAAATATTTACAATTTTATTCTTAGTGTCCTGAAAAAAAATATTACTTCCGGAAAACGAATAACCTTTCTTTAAATAATTTATCTCGATCGCAAGTTTAGCCTTATTTGCTTTTGGTACAACATATCCTCCAAAGTAAATGGAAAACATACTTACTAAAAATGAAACAATTATCAGCGGAAACATAAATCTGTAAAGGTTCACACCACCGGCTTTAATGGCGGTTAATTCATTTGTGTTGGACATTTTTCCCACCGTAAATAGTCCGGCAAATAACACTGCAACGGGAGTGATCAATTTTACAATTTCCGGGATAAAATAAATATAGTATTGAAAAATAATTTGGGAGACAACGTTTTGGTCTAAAAAATCATCAAGATTTTCCATCAAATCAACAATAACAAAAATTGCGATGAAAGCGAGCAATGCAAAAAAGATTGTCTGAACAAATTGTTTAACAACGTAACGGTCTATTATTTTCATACGGAAGTATCTTCAGGCTGCTGCCATGCTTTTGGAATTAATTTTTTAAAGAATGAAAGATCGAGGGTAACCGTCTCATTTGCGACTTTCTTGGTAAGTAATATTCCGACAAGTCCCATTAAAATATTTGCGCTCCACATGCCCCAGAAAGGAGTCATAAACCCTCGGTCGGCAAGTTTTTCTCCGCCGATAAGAGAAGCCCAATAAATCAAAAAGAAGAAAAGACTAACACTTGCCGCCATCCCGAATCCTCCTTTTCGAGTTATTACCCCAAGCGGAGCGCCGAGCAAAATAAAAATGATACAAGCTGCGGGGATAGAATATTTTTTGTGAATTTCAACCATGTACTTGTCAATTTCTTTATCAACAAAATCAACCTGGAGGAACGAAGAAAGTATTTCGTTTTTTATGTTTTTAACCCGTTCAATCAGATTAGTGTAATTTTCATTCAGCGCATTAGGTTGACGAATTTTACCTTGAAGAGGGGCAGCAAAGCTATCACCCAGAAAAAACTTGTTGGTGGTTTTTTGGAAATGAGTGAAATATCGAAACCGTGTCTGTTTTAGACTATCAACAATCGTAAGCATATCTGGAGCGCTAAGTTCGCGGTCACTTCGCGAAACGCCGGGACCGGATTGCTGAAATGAAAATTGTTGTGCGTCCATTGCAATACGGTGTTTTGTAAAGAGAAGTTTTCTGTACAGCTTTGTATCAGAAACCCCGCTTTCATGGATCTCACCATTCTGTAAATCCATCAACAATTTTGTCTGGTTTTTAGAGAAATAGAGAAGTCCTTCATTAGCTGTAACTATGTTTATTTTGTATGGATTTGTGTAATCATAAATAGTAACGCCGAACATTTTGTTTTTATTCTGATCCATAGTTCGAGCGAGAATTGCGTAGTTTTCAACTTCCTGTGAAAAAACTCCCGGTTCAATTGAAAGCGTCGGTTTCTTTTGCTGAATATCCATCATCAAAATTTTTGCTTGATGATTCGCATCGGGAAGGACATCGTTATTAAAAAATATTAAGAGAACCCCTACAACCACACTCGCCGCCAAAGGACCGGCAATCATTTTATACAGGCTAACACCGGACGATTTCATAATTGTAATTTCATTATTCTGCGCCATCGCCCCAAATGCCATAAGCGTAGCAACCAATACTGCCATAGGGACGACCAAGACCACCATCCACGCTAAGTTGTACATAATCAACTGCACAACAATCCAGGTGTCCAATCCTTTTCCAACGAGTTTATCTGCAAACTTCATCAAAAATTGAAAAAGAAAAATGAACATAAGCGTGGTTATAGAAAAGAGAAACGGTGCTGCATGGCTGCGTAATATGTATCTGAATAAAATCACGAAACAAATATATGAAGCATTTCAAAGGTTGGCAAACGCCGCTACGTTTTACATGATTCTTTTGAATCTCTTTTGAATCTCTTTTGAATCTCTTTTGAATTGATTAGATTTGAACCATCATTATGAAAATTATCAGCAGTTTCATCGTACTAATTTTATTTTTTGGAAGTTTGCATCTCTTACTTTCGGTGGGGGCGGAAATACCGTTAAAACCGGATAAAAATTTCCCCCGCTGGCTTACCGCAGATAGTGTACGTACTGATCAAACCAGCGGTATCACCTTCTTAAAGGAAGATGAAGGTAAAAAAATTTTTCTTCTTGCTGATGATATTGGAGACCTTTGGCGGTTGAGCATTGCGCGGGATACAATTTTTAATCTTAAAAAACTTGTTTTTTCCGGGGCGGTTCAAAATTATCTGGCAAAATTCCCGAAGAAAGATTTTGAGGAAATAGCTTATGACAAATTTACCGGTGATGTTTTCGTTTCAATTGAAGGGAATGTACCATCAATTAAAGAGTATGTTGGTATTTACCAATTGAAATTTTCCGGGAATAATTTTTTTGCTGATACGATCGTAAGTTTTAAAAAAATTCAGATCGAACCAAAAAAACTATTTCTAAAATATATTGGGAATAATATCGGGTATGAGGGATTAGCAGTATCGGAAAAATATTTATTTCTTGGTTTGGAAGGGTTTGAGCATAAGTCAATTTTTTCCGATTGCTCTATGATCTTTATTGTTGATAAGGCGAGCAAGAGAATAATTAAACAACTGAATACCCGGAATTACAAAATCCAGACTATTTGCGGACTCTTTTGCGAAGGGAACAATACACTTTGGGGAATTGATCGAAACAATGCAAAAATTTTCAGAATTAAATTGAACGAAAAACTTGATATCTCAGAACTTACCTATTATGATGCAAAAGGAATTATTCCAAATTACAAAGATTACAACTACGGGGCGGCATTGGAATCAATAACGATGGATAACAACGCCAATCTTTATTTAGTTGATGATCCATGGAAAAAGGTTTTCATCCCTTCAACAGCAACGTTAGAAAACCTGGATACCCTAACACGCGCAAATTTTACTCAGTTCACTCCTATTATTTATAAATACAAAGTAATCATTTAATACGAAAGGGATTCTCGATTGGAACCGATTATACAGTTTATTCAAAGCAACCAAAATCTTTACGTTGAAGAATTAAAGACATTTTTACGAATTCCAAGCATCAGCACTTTACCGGAAAATAAAGAAGACATGAAACATTGTGCTGCGTTTGTGGCGGATAAATTACAGCAAGCCGGAATGAGCCGTGTTGAAATTTTCCCAACTGAAGGTCACCCAATTGTATATGGTGAATGGCTTGGCGCTCCGGGAAAACCAACAGTTTTAATTTATGGACATTACGATGTTCAACCCGTTGATCCGGTTGAGTTATGGAACACTCCTCCGTTTGAACCAACAATAAAGGGCGATAATATTTTCGCGCGCGGTGCTACTGACGACAAAGGGCAGATGTTCATTCACATCAAGAGTGTTGAGGCATTTTTTAAAGTTAAAGGGAGTCTTCCCTTAAATATAAAATTTATTATTGAAGGTGAGGAAGAGATTGGGAGTGAACATTTGGAAGGATTTATTCAACAGCATAAAGACTTGCTTAAATGTGACGCCGTTTTGATCTCCGATACTTCATTGTATGAAGCAGGTCTTCCTACAATCACTTATGGGTTGCGTGGTTTAGCTTATATGGAAGTTGAAGTTGCCGGTCCAGGGAAGGATTTACATTCGGGTTCTTTTGGCGGCGCAGTTGCTAATCCTATTAATGTGCTCGCAGAAATAATTGCAAAACTCCACGATAAGAAGGGGAGAGTTACTATTCCCAATTTTTATGATGATGTTTTGCCCTTGTCAAAAGAGGAAAAAAAGAATTTTGAACTTTTTAATTTTTCCGATAAAAAATTTGCAAAAGAATTAGGTGTTCAAGAGTTAGCAGGAGAATCAAAATTCTCGACTCTTGAGAGGCTTTGGGTTCGTCCGACGCTTGATTGTAATGGAATTATTGGCGGGTTTACCGGCAAGGGAGCCAAAACAGTAATTGCGTCGAAAGCTTCAGCGAAGATCAGTATGCGGTTAGTTCCAAATCAAGATCCAAAAAAAATTGCTAAAAGTTTTACGAAGTATATAAAATCGCTCGCTCCTAAATCTGTTAAAGTAATAATATCAAATTTACATGGCGCCTATCCTACACTTTCCCCTTTAACGGGCAAAGCAGTGAAGGCTGCTGCGGTCTCAATGGAGAAAGCTTTTAACAAAAAAACTGTCTTCATGCGCGAAGGCGGAAGTATTCCTGTGGTTGCGACATTTCAACGGATATTAAAAGCGCCGTCAGTACTAATGGGTTTCGGTTTGAATTCCGAAAATCTTCATTCACCAAACGAACATTTTAGCTTAACTCATTTTCAATTGGGTATTCAGAGTTCAGCATATTTTTTTGAAGAATATTCAAAATAAAATAGATGTAAAGCCCGGAGCTCCTTATGAATAAAATAGTTTTCTCTCTTTTCCTTTTATTGAGCATCTTCGCATTTACTGCTGGAGGATGCAGCGATAAAGTTGATAAGGGTTCAAAAGTTGGAGATACTGAGGCAGATAATTATGATGTATCAAAAGATATACAAAGGGACATGAGCATCCAGGAGTACAACATTCAAGAGCGTAAAAAATTAGCTACCGTGAGATTCGCGTGTGATACGATTGCACTCATGGAGTATGTCTTGGCAAATTATCCCGAAGGAACATATCTTGTAGATTTTGATCGTACATTTACTTATAATATCCCTAAGTCGGCAGTCATTTATCAAAAAAATAACGAAGGACAATATGTCTTCGGGATAATTGCCAAATCATGGTCACACGATCCACGGTTAATTGAGATGAAAAACATCGTTGGATACGATGCGAGTTATATTGATTTGGACAGCACGGAGCTCGGTACTGCATTTTTCTATCTAACGCTGTTCAAAGGGAACGAAAAAGAAAATACTTTCGATACACTTTGGGAGGCTGGAATCCCAAGTCACGGCGGTTTCAACAATTTGACCCTGGAAAAATGGGAGAAGAAAAAGATGCCCTATGTAAAAGCCAATTTTCACTACGCACAAGGGATTGGACATTTTGACTACAATTTCTTTTTTGTTGACGGTATGTTGAAAAAACCACATCTTCTTTTAACGTATGAGGGCATTAATTTTAAAAGAATAATGACTGATGCAAACGGAGACAAATACCCCGATTACATTGAATTTAAATATCTTGATACAGGGGAAAGAATCACGGTATTGGATTCTGTAACATTTATTTGGAAAGATACGTGCTATTTTAACACACGAAACCCAAAACAGTTTAGATATTATTAAATAGATTTAACGGAGATTTTTTTGGCTAATTTTGAACATCCTGAAACTTCATTAGTTCGAACATATTTTGAAACTTTAGGATTTCTTCCTGAACAGAGAAACGGTGAAGCTCACTTTTATAAGTATTCATCTGAAAAAGAAGAATATAGAATACTTACTCAAGGAGTTGGTTGTAGATTACTTCCTGCAGCTCTTCTCGAAATGCAAGGAAACGACGCGCTTGATTTTCTTCACCGTATAACTACGAATGATTTAAAAACTTTACCGGCTAATCACTTCAAAAAAACGATTTTCACGAACGAAAAAGGAAGAATTCTTGATAGAGTTTCCGTATTAAATTTCGGGGACAAACAACTTCTCATCGGGAATAGCGGAACACAACAAAAACTTTTTTTATGGATTAATCGTTACATCATTATGGATGATGTCAAAGTCCAAAATGCTGCCGATCATCACTCGGTTTTTGAAATTTTTGGTCCGCAAGCAAGATCGTTTATGACTCTTTTATGTGGCGAACAATGTAAAGAGTTACAGGGAAATGAAATTCGTATGTTGACGCTCGAAGATTTCTCGTTTTATGTGACACCGAATATTTCCGTTTCCGGAATAGAAAGTTTTTATCTTGTTGCCCGGCAACCTGACGCTGTAAAACTTCTTCAATATGCCCGGATGAATAAAGGAATATTTGACTTTGGATTCGTTGGTGAAGATGCCTACGAAATCTATCGAATTGAAAGAGGTATTCCGTCTGAAAGAGAATTGAACGATCACTACAATCCGCACGAAGCGAAGCTGTTAGATGATGTTAGTTTTACTAAAGGTTGTTATATCGGGCAGGAAGTGATTGCGAGACTTGCAACTTATGATAAAGTTCAGAAATATTTTTGCGGATTTGTACTTAGCAATTCTGAAGTTACTGAAAAAGAATTTCTTCTTGTAGATAACGAACTCAATGAAATTGGGGTAATAACTTCTTCAGTATTTTCACCATCACTTCAAAAAAGAATCGGATTGGGTTATCTAAAAAAAGATTTTATTGATGGGGAAAATGCGCTTAAGGCAATCGGGAAAAATTCTAAGGTAGAAGTTTCTGTTACGGTTCATTCGTTGCCATTCAAAGACTAATTTAAAGTGAAAATTTATACTAAAACCGGTGATAAGGGACAAACAGGACTTTTCGGCGGAAAAAGAGTGCAAAAATCTTCTGCCCGCATCAATGCGTATGGAACGGTTGATGAATTAAATGCGGCAATTGGTGTTGCTCTTTGTAATGCGATAGACGAAGAGGTAAAATCCGTTCTATGGAAATTACAAAATCAACTTTTTACGCTTGGCGCTGATTTAGCAACTCCACTGGAAGTCGAATCAAAAAATATTTCTATCCCGCGAGTATCGGAAGATGATATTTCCGGATCAGAAAAAGCGATTGATTTTTTTGAGTCTCAGTTGGAAGAGATTCGTTTTTTTATTCTTCCCGGAGGCTCAAAATCAGCAGCTCAACTTCATTTAGCCCGGACAATTTGCCGGCGTGCCGAACGTGAAATTGTAGTATTGGCGCAGCAAGAGGAAATCAACCAAAAAATCGTTATTTTTGTGAACAGAATTTCAGACCTTTTGTTCGTTCTTTCCAGGATCGAAAACAAAGCATCTGGAATCCCCGATCAAAAATGGGAAAAACCCATTTAGACAATTCCCCCATTGGGGGTGAATTTGGCTTCGACGGGATTAACGAAGCAATAAATTGCGCATCGTGTTTCTCCGGCAGACACGTTAAACGGCTGGTAAATAAACCTTAACTGGCGAATATAACTACGCCCTCGCTGCTTAATTAGTTAAGCAGCCGTTCTTTGTAAGTTCTCGTATCGGTTTACAAAAGAACGTCGTTTAGATACGATAGCCAAGCCGAGTGTTTGAGGCGGCAAGGCAAATCTTAATCAAACAGATTTATCGGGAAGTTTGTTTATTCCGCACCTTTAAATCTATCAGAAATAAACTATGTGTGTAGAAGTTTATTGAGTCTTAGTTTCGGACGCGGGTTCGACTCCCGCCACCTCCACTTCAATATCTGGTAATACCGGATATTATATGGAATAATGAATATTGAACAAAGAATACAGAATGTAGAATGCGAAAAACTTTAACATTCTGTATTTTTTGTTCGATGTTCGAAATTAAATTTTTGGAAGAGTTATTATGGAATATATCAGCACCGCACAAGGGAAAAATATCAAGGTAATTGTCCCTATCGATGATTACAAAAAGATGCAGAAGAAATTAAAAGCTCTTGAAAAAGTTGAAAAGCTAAATATTGATATAGAAGATTTAGTTGATTTTGCATTAGTAAAAAAAACCAGAAGCGAAAAATCGGTTTCCTTGAGGGAATATTTTAAGAATGAAGGTTGAGCTTCGAAAATCAGCAATAAAAGACCTTGAAAAAATTCATCCTTCCATTAAACAAAGAATTGTTTTGGCTCTCTTTTCCTTAGAAAATTTTCCAAATGTTCCAAACTTGAAACGATTAGTGAACTTCGATCATGCATTTCGAATGAGAGTGGGTGATTATCGTATCCTTTTTGATAATATGGACAATACGATTTTTGTTGCGAGAATTGTAAACCGTAAAGATTCCTACAAAAAGAAGTAGTGCCATCATTTTTCGAAATATTGTCTTTCTAGTTTAGACTTTTCTCCAAAAATCTTTCCTTCTTTCACCAATCCTGTCACATTTTCCTTGAATAAAAAACAAGATTCACCTAAATTGTACCGTATGAAAAAATATTCTTTTGTAAAGATGAATGGCGCAGGGAATGATTTCATCGTTTTCAACAAAGATGAAGTCGCCGGTTTACAGTTTTCATCCTCTTTAATAAAGAAATTGTGTGATAGAAGATTCGGAATTGGCGCTGACGGTGTAATTACCGTTGCTAAAAGTGAGGCACACGATTTTGAAATGGAATATTTTAATGCCGACGGAACTACCGGAACTCTTTGTGGGAACGGCGCAAGATGCGCTATTCAATTTGCTGATACTTTCGGCATTTCGAGGGACAAAACAGTAAAATTTTTATCGAACGGAGTTCAGTTCTCCGGCAAAGTTTTAGATCACGGATTGATAAGATTTAATTTGAACAATCCCGATTCTTTGAAGGAAAATTTTGTTGTTAAAGTATCCGGTAAAGAGATTAACACAAATTTTATAAATACCGGTTCGCCCCATGTTGTTTTTTATCTTGATGATCCGACTTTAAAGGAATTTTACTTAGGCGGACAGTTTGCATCAATAGAGGACTTCCCGGTTTACAGTTTTGGAAAAGAAGTTCGCTATTTAAACGATTTTGCCCCTGCGGGAACGAATGTAAATTTTTTAGAAATACGGAATTCGATAATTTACATCCGTACTTACGAACGCGGCGTTGAAGATGAAACTTTAGCTTGCGGAACCGGATCAGCGGCATCGGCAATAGTTACTTATTTACAAAAACAAATTCCACCCCCTCTAACTCTGGTGACAAGGGGAGGAGATAAATTAATCGTCGATTTTTCGGCTGAAGGTACATTAATTAAAAATGTTTCGCTTACCGGACCAGCAAAAATAAATTTTACCGGTGAGCTTACGTGCTAACAAAATAGTGGAGACACAATGGATAAAGTTATATTTTCAATTCAGTACGAGGTTCAGGATAATAAAAGAGAGGAATTTATTAATTCAATTAAAGAGTTAAAATCATTATTAAAGGCTGACGGGTTAGAGAGTTATTCCTTATTCGAAGGAAAAACGAAAAATTATTTTCAAGAAGTTTATCAATTCTCTTCAAAAGAAGCGTTCGATAATTTCGATGATTCGGAAAACGAACGGGTTGATATCCTTATTTCAAAAATAGAAGATTTTAAAGTACCGAATTCAACTAAGTACAATACTTTGTACGAAGTTACATTATAAACGATAAGAAGTATATGAAATTCAAACTTTCACCAATAGTAGTTTATCCGGCAATAATAATTCTTGCAGTAGTAATTATTATTATTTTTTCTACCGACTTTTCTTCAAAGAAAAGCGCTGAACCTAAGGCACAAACCGGTCCGATTGTTTCCGAAACACTCCCCGATGATGATATTCATAAAAATATGGGAAAAGAAACTCCCCCATCAAAAGAGAACGTTATCTCCGGCGTAAAAAAGAGGATGGAATCTCTTAAAGTTGAAGTTGAAAAAAATCCAAACGATACCGCCAAAGTCAGACAATATGCCGATTTTCTTGCTGAGGGTCATGGACAAGCCGAAGCAGTAAAATACTACGAAATGATTCTAAGAAAAGATCCTAAACGTACCGACATTCTGCAATCTCTTGGCTATGTTTTTTATATGCAACAAGATTTAAACAAAGCCGAAGCATATATTTCCAAAGCTTATTCGTTAGATAAAAACAATTTTCAAGCATTTTTTAATCTTGGCGCTATTGCCGCTACAAAAGGGGATAATGCGAAAGCTAAAAAAATCTGGAAAGAAATTATTGCCAAGCGCCCAAATTCTGAAGTCGCAAAACTTGCACAGGATGGGTTAAACCAGATTCAATAGTGATTTGTGTTTGACTTTCTTTGACGCTTCGGTTAAGTTAGGTTCGTAAAATTTTTTAACTAAGTTACCTTACACATGAAATTCTTAATTTTGCTCGGGATAATAATCTCACTCAATTTTTTAATCCGATTAAGAGTAAGATCATTATTCTGACTCCTGCGTAGGTGATTTACTAAGTCAAAATTCCCAAATAAAAACCGGAGAACAAAATGGTTAAGTTCTTTTTTTCATTCCTTCTTTTCGTTTCCTTTCTTTCATTAGCTCAAGAGAATGACCCAGACCGGCAAAGTTTTGATCGGTCAGGCGGTTATGCAAGAATTCAAAGTCTTGGCAATAACCCATTTGTTGTTGATCCTGAAGATATGAAAACAAATCCCGCTTATGCAGCCTATTATCAAAATTTCCTTTGGGGAGATTTAGGCTCAAGCGCACTCTCTGATAATAACGGAGTGGGGCAATTTGCAGGTTTTTCTCTAAAAATTACTCCGGTAATTACTATTGGAGGTTTACTTACCCGGAAAGATTTTCAGTCGCAGTCAATTGGATTATTAGATCCCGCAAACGTTGTTTCTGCAGTGAACAGATTTGAGGGTCCAAATGCAGTTGTTCCGTTAGATAATAACCTGGAATTATTCGGGTCATATCAATTGAACAAAATGGTTTTGGGCCTTGGAGTTGCGTATGCTTCTACAATTAATAGGTCAACCCCTGCATCCGGAATCGGCGACGAAGGCTCTGCTTCTCAGTTCGGATTAAATGCAGGTTTAATTCTTGAAGTGAATAAAGATCTTGATGTTGATGTTGATGCTTCACTTATTTTTCCAAGCGCGACTTATGCACCGGGAGCCGGAAGCAAAACCTCAGCATCGAACACTTTGTTAATGGTTGATGCACGGGCATTTTATAAAATTACTCCCAAAATAACCTTAGTTCCTCTTGTTAATTTTGGAACTGTTTCTGGTACTCTTGATTTCAATGGTAGAAACAGTGATCTTCCCTCCTCTACAATGTTAGGAGTGGGGGTAGGTGTAAATTACCGCCAGGGAGATTTCTTATTAGCCGGCGGACCATCTTTCAATTACACAAGCACGACAAATCCTTCGATCCCAAATGTTAGCGCTGAAGAAGCAAATTCAACATTTACTTTCCCGGCGTGGAATCTTGGGGCTGAATGGAATTTAACTGATTGGCTTATCGCCCGTTTTGGTTACGTTGCTTCAACTACAAACGATACATGGCAAAATGCAGTTTCTGACACTCAAACAGAAGAATACAAAAGAACTTCTTTTGGCGTTAATGACGGCGCAACTCTGGGTATTGGTTTGCGCTTTGGTCAATTTGGTTTGGACGCAACCGTTAATGAAGAAATTTTAAGACAAGGTTTAAATAATATCGGTGGTGGAAAAGCTACGTTGGCTTACATCTCTGCAAGTTACGCTTTCTAAGATTTTATTAATTTCCGTAGCGCAGAATATTATTCTGTGCTGCGGATTTTTATTTTTAGATAGTTAGTAATCCGCCGGAGGCGGACTGTGCAAAATGGCCTGCCCGCCGCAGGCAGGCAAGAATATTAAATGACTAAAAAACTAATGAATGGATGAATGTTTTTCATTCAATCATACAAACATTCAGTCATTTATCTTCGACAAATTGGTTCCGGCACATCGGGTTGGAAATAAGGATTGCCTATTGAAGAGTTATGTTGTATAAATTGAATTAGTGAAAATTAGTGTAATTCGTGGCAAATATTAATTGTTTTTTGCGATGGAGATTTCAACTGAATATTCGGCAACTTAAAGTAGATATTTAACAACTTCAATTAAATATTTGACCACTTGAAATGAATATTTGACGACTTGAAGTGGATATTTGCCGACTTTTCTCTTGTTTTGATGACTTGAAGTGGATATATGCCAATTTTATTTTTGTTTTGGTGACTTGAAGTGGATATTTGTCCACTTTTTCTTTGTTTTGACGACTTTACAGTGAGTTTTGATATTTTTTAGTGAAAAATAGCGGTTTTTATAACAAAAAGGCACTTTGCCTTAAATTAACCTAACTATCACAAAAAGGAGAGATCGAGATGACACAGTCCGAGGAAAATAAGTCCAACATGTATAATGCTACGGAGGTTGTACTAAAAAACAACGATAGTATTATAGCCGAAGTACCGGCTTTGGGTGAAGTACACACTGATCTACAAGCTTTAATCGAACAGATTGCAGCAAAAAACAGCGAATTAGTTGGCGCAACGGAGGGAAAAACTTCCGTAAAAGGCAAAGCAATTAATGAGCTTATTTCTACTATTCTACCAATTACTTCAGCCGTTAAGGCTTATGCGGCGCGGAATAATCTGCTTGAACTTAGAGCAAAGGCGGATTATACGGAAAGCGCATTCAAACATTTAACCCACGCAGAATTACCCGTAAAAGTAAAAAGCATTAAGGATGCCGCACAAGGCGTTTTAGCCTCACTCGCTAAATATGGAATGACGCAGGCAAAACTTGACCTTGTGGACTTAAAGCTTGAGGCATTAAAAAATGCAACGGGTAACAAGGATGTTAGTTTTACAGACCGCAGCGCAACAAGAGTGGCGCTTACTAAATTATTCGAAAAGACCGATGCCTTATTGAATGAGGAAGCGGATATGATTGTTGAGGTACTAAAAGAATCGCAGCCCGATTTTTATAACCAATACTTTGCCGCAAGGGTAATTAAAGATTTGGGCGGTTCGCATACAAAACCGGCGGATGAGGATAAGACACCGCCGCCAACGGATACGCCAACACCGCCGGTGCAATAAGTAAAAAGTTGAAAGTAGAAAGCATTGTACACAAAAAAACCTTCGACGTTTTGGAAACGTCGGAGGTTTGGATTATGAGTTGTTAGAATTACGGAAGTTTGAAAATAGATTTGGTGTAGCTATTTTATAACCAAACTTAAATAAGATTATAAATAAAAGAGAGATTTTTATTTGTAATAAGTTCTATCCAGCTATACCAAAACCAAATCAATGGTATTAAATGATTAATTTTATTTGGGATAAAAATAAAGCAAAACTAAATTTTGTTAAGCACAATTTAAGTTTTGAAGAAGCGGCGACTTTTTTTTGCAGATCCGCTTGCCTTTGTTTTTGATGATGATGAACACTTAAGAACAGAGGAACGAGCATTGATAATTGGGCACACGAAAAAGAATAAAGTTATTATTGTTTCTTTTACAGAAAGAGATCAACATATTAGAATTATAAGCGCACGAAAAGCAACTAAAAAAGAAAAGCAAGACTATGAAGAAAACAGTTAAAGAAAAACCCGGACAAATAAACGACCTTAAAGAGGAATATCATTTCGATTATTCCAAAGCGAGGAAAAATCCTTACGCAAAAATTTTGCGAAGTGAACAAGTTCTCTTTCCTATTGATACTGAAATTGTAAAAGTATTAAAGACACCTGAAAGAGTGAACAAAGTACTAAAGGCAATAATCGGCGCTTATTCTCATTGATGATTTTTCATGAATAAACAAAAAACCTCCGACGTTTTGGAAACGTCGGAGGTTTAGGTTACCGTGGTTCTACATTGTTAAGTGATGTTATAGTTTGAAATAAAAGTGCTTGACCTTGAATGTATATATTCATAATATGCTAATGTCATGAAAAAAATATTTGAAAAATGTGAGAGCTAATGAAGCAATTAAAAAAGATACCAAAATTTAAATCTGAAGATGAAGAAAGAGAATTTTGGGCTAATGCCGATTCTACCGATTATGTAGATTGGAATAAAAAGGAAGCGGTTGCATTTGCTAATCTAAAACCAACTACAAAGACAATTTCTTTAAGATTGCCGGACTCAATGTTAGATGAGATTAAAACCTTAGCGAATAAGCGCGATGTTCCCTATCAATCTCTAATTAAAATTATTCTAAAGGAGAGAATAGATAGAGAATATAGAACAAGCGCGTAACCTGGTAAACCGGAACAAAAAAGTATGCGGGTGAAAAACGTTTGGTTCGCACACAAAACCAGGTGATGAAGATTAGACACCACTGCCAACACCACCGGCAAGTTAATTGGTTTTACAACCTCCGCGGTTTAAATACTACGGAGGTTTGGATGACCTCAATGAAAATATAGAAACTAGCACAAAAACAAGTTTCATTACCTCTATAATAGATGTACAAATAAATAAAAGTTTAATAACTGGTTTTAGTGATTAAAAATTATTAAAAGAAACAGTAACTTTGTATTAACTTATTTAAATAAAATAGAAAAGAATAAATGCGATACTACGGCGCAAAATCAAAATTATTACCTTTTATTGAACAGGCTGTTATGAGAACAGGAGTTAATGGAAAATCGAATTTTGTAGATTTATTTGCTGGAACTTCTGCTGTTGGCGGGCACTTCAAAAAACTTGGATACACAGTTATTTCAAATGATACCTTAGAATTTTCTTATGCTATTGCTAAGACCTATATTGAAACCAACAACGAACCAACATTTAAGAAACTTAAATCATATCTTAAACTCAAAGATGACAATAAAATTCTTTTTGAGTACTTAAACAAAATAAAAGAAAGAAAAAAAGGTTTTATTTTTGAAAACTATTCGCCTAATGGGGGTAGAAAATATTTCTCAGATGAAAATGCTTTGAAGATTGATACTTACAGATATCTATTTGAAGAATGGAAGAACATAGGAAAGGTTACTGAACTTGAGTATTACTATTTGATTACCGCCTTGCTTAATGGTGTTAATTTAGTTAGTAATGTTTCGGGAACTTATGCGGCATATTTAAAAACTTGGGATAAAAGAGCACTAAACACGCTTAAACTTGAGCAAATTGAAATAATTCCAAGTGAGAATAAAAACAAAGTATATAAGAGAGATGCAAATGAATTAATCAAGGAAATCCACCCGGATATTTTATACCTTGATCCTCCATATAACAACAGACAATATGCTTCAAACTATTTTATTCTTGAATTAATTGCCGAAGGCTGGTTTGATAAGAAACCAACAATTTATGGCGAAACAGGTATGCGAGAATATGATCATCAAAAATCAAAATATTGTTCCAAATCAAGTGCTTTAAATACCCTTGAAGATTTGATATTAAATTCTTTAAAAGCACAATATATTATCCTTAGTTACAATAATGAAGGAGTAATTCCGCAATCAGAAATTCAAAAAGTTCTATCAAATGTTGGAACGGTCGAAACATTAACTGAAAATCATAAAAGATACAAAAGCATTAATCAAACTGTTAATGATCCTCAGCTTACATTAGAATTTCTTTATGTTGTACAACCGAAAAAAATTTTTAACAAAGCCAATAATCTCTCTGGTAAAGAGTGGCTTCAAAACTCATTTAGTATCTGGCGTGACTTAGGAAAAAATGAAGAAGAAAGAAAATTAAAACATCCTGCAATATTTACTATAAAATTGGTTTCAAAACTAATTGACACTTTTTGTAAACCAACCGGGGGTCTAATTTTAGATTGCTTTGCTGGTTCGGGGACAACATTAATTGCAGGGATAAAAAAAGATAAAGATGTAATCGGGGTTGATTTAAGCAGCGAGTACAAAAATGCCTTTATTAAGCGTGCAATGCAATCTTATAATATTAATTCTTACGGGTTAGAAAACAAATATCTAATTGCTGATTCAAGACATCTTACTAAAAAGATAGACCTTGAATCTGTTGACTTATGCATTACTTCTCCTCCTTACTGGGATATACTTAACCGTCAAAGAACAGCTGATCTTAAAGCAAATAAAAACTACTCAGATAAATTCGAGGATTTAGGAAATATTGAAAGTTATGATACATTTATTGACTCTCTTAAATCAGTAATTGAAGAAGTTTTTAAGGTAGTAAAACCAAAAGGATATTTTATTATTAATGTTATGGATTTGAGAAAGAAGAATATGTTTTTTCCGCTACACATCGATACCGCAAGAATTGCTCAAGAAGCAGGTTTTACATTTGAGGACATAATTATTTGGGATAGACAACATGAGTATAATAATATGAGACCTTTGGGTTATCCTTTTAAATTTATTGTAAATAAAGTTCATGAATATCTATTGATTTTTAGGAAACCTGCAAAATGATCTCCATACAATTTGAGAAAGAATTATTTCATCATGAACAAGAATAAAATCTCTAACTTTCTAACGCCCGACATTTGCTATTTGCTAGGACTTATTACCGGTCATGGTGAAATTCAATACAACAATGATGTAAAAAGAATCGTCATTGATTTTGAGTATAAAACTCTTGAGTCAAAAGCTATCACGAAAGTTTTTAACCAACGCTTACACATCCAAACAAGCTTAGACCCTGTTGTTTACCGTTTACAACAAATGGGAATTAATGTTGAGAAAATTTCTGGTATAAAAATTTCTCTTGTACTCACTTGGATAAAGGAAGATATATCTTGGTTATTTATCAAGTTTCTCATTAACGGAACAAGATTTAGCTATCACCACTTTTTAATTCCCGAACCAATTTTTGATACCACAGATTCAAATAAAAAAGAATTTCTGAGAGGACTATCTGATGTTACGGGTTTTGTGAGAAAGTCCAATGTTGACCGAAGCGGAAGACACAGAGTTTATATTGAAATATCAAACAAGAATTGGTTTTTACCCCCACAAATTTGCGAACTTACTCAATCACTTAATGTCGCTATTCACTACATCGGTTACGGTCATCCAAACATTCGCGGTGGAAAAGGAACAAGTTGGGCAAAAGAACATCAGATAAAAATTTATGCGGAAGATTTTGAGAATATTGGTTTTTATATTACTCACAAAAACGAAGCACTTGCAGAACTTATAGAATACAACAAAGTAAACTTTGGTAGAAGGCAAGCAATTTGTAATGGAACAATTAATAAATCAAAGATAAAAGTTTCCCATCCAAGCGAAACACACGAAAAATTACCAGTAGAAATAAACGGCAAGCATTTTAATAGCTACAAAGAAATTTGTAGATGCTTAGGATGCTATAAACAAAGAGATTAGTTATCATGTACCAGTACGAAGTTGAAATGTATCCTGATATTATCAATTGGTTAACAAAAGATCTCGAACAACGATTTAGTAAAAAGGCAACAAAAATAAGTGTGCTTGACACGCATGATAGTGACTTAAGTAATTTTATTATGAGACTCAATTATCAAAAATTTTTTCCTGAATTCACAACCTTTCAAATCCGTCAAGACATTACTGGCTTTATAGAATATAGGGATCGAGTAGATTTAGTTTTTATCGAATGCAAGAATACTGAGCTTTCATTGATTCATCTTTCACAACTTATCGGATATTCAAGTATAGCGCTTCCTATATATGCAATTCTTATAAGTCCGCAGGGTATGGGGAAAACCTTGAAGAAGTTACTTCAAACCTACAATCGTAAAGATGTTCTAGAATTCAAACCGAAGCGTAAAATTCAAGTAATCAAGTGGGATTATAATAAACAAGACATTGATTTTATGAATAGTGTAATTTAGTAACAAGGTTTGAAATAAATATTTTTTTGAATGGATTGGATAAAACAGATTGTTCCGATGGAGCTAAAATGTTTTTTTGTTTGCGGAAAACTTTACAAACCGAAAAATAATTTAAGCGTAAATTATAGATGTGGTTGGATAGGGAAAGAGGTGAAGGTTGATGAACAAAAATATTCATTCCCGAAGGGAATGTAGTTTTATGGTTGGGTTTTTAGTTACAAAGATTCAACACCTACGGTGTTGGGGTAATAATTTGGTTGGCGATTGTTTTGCAAAAGTTTTAAGGTAACAAAGATTGAATAAAGACAATCCCCATCGGGGATTAAATCTTTGTAAAAAGAACACAAGACACGAAAGTGAATCCCATCGGGATTCAATATTTCTAAAAATGTTCCGTGTTGATAATTATCATTAACATATTTTTAAGGATGGAGATCGAACAAAAATATTCATTCCCGAAGGGAATGTAGTTTTATGGTTGGGTTTTTAGTTACAAAGATTCAACACCTACGGTGTTGGGGAAATAATTTGGTTTGCGGTTGTTTTGCAAAAGTTTTAAGGTAACAAAGATTGAATAAAGACAATCCCCATCGGGGATTGAATCTTTGTAACAGGAACACAAGACACGAAAGCGAAACCCATCGGGATTCAATATTTCTAAAAATGTTCCGTGTTGATAATTATCATTAACATATTTTTAAGGATGGAGATCGAACAAAAATATTCATTCCCGAAGGGAATGTAGTTTTAGTGTGTTTTTTAAGTTACAAAGATTCAACCCGCCCGTGGCGGGTTGGGGAAAAACCAGATTTGAAGTTTCTTAACGAAGTTTGCAACAAATATGAAAATGCAGGTAGATACTCCCGCTAGACAGCCCGTTTTTTTATTCTTTTCAACCCCCTTTTCAGTTTTATCTTTTCTTAATTCTCTCTATTTTGTACCGCAACAAATTTAAAAGAAAATGAACGAATACGTCGGCGTATTACACGTCCACTCAATTTTTTCCGATGGCTCAGGCGAGGTAGAACAGATCGCTCAACTTGCTGATGAGTGCGGGTTGGACTTTTTAGTTTTAACCGATCACAACACGCTGCGAGCTTTGCATGAAGGATATGAAAAATTCTACGGTAAAACGCTCTTACTTGTTGGATGTGAACTGAATGATAAAGAAAATAAGAATCACTATTTAGCTTTAGGGATAAAAGAAACTTTTTCAACCCGAAGACCTGCAAAAGAGTACGTAAAAAGTGTAAAGGATGCCGGCGGAATTGGTTTTTTAGCGCATCCGCACGAAAAACGGAATTCGATGAAAGAGCATCCGGCTTATCCGTGGACTGAATGGGATAGCACCGATTTTACAGGGATTGAAATTTGGAACCACATGTCCGAATGGATGGAAAATCTTACCGAACAAAACAAATACCAATCCTTTCTGCATCCGTTAAAGTCAATTGTGCAGCCTCCGGCAGAAACATTAAAGATTTGGGATGAACTCTCAATTGCCCGGAAAGTAGTTGGAATTGGAGGAGTTGACGCACATGCACACAAAGTGAATCTCCTTGGCTTTTTTGAAGTTGAGGTTTTCCCGTATAAAGTTTTGTTCAAGTCAGTCAGAACTCATATTTTAACAGAGCAGAAAATCGAAATTAACGCAAACCCCTCTTCTGTGGAAAAAGCTAAGAGTTTAGTTTTAGAATCTCTCCGGAGAGGAAATTGTTTCGTCTCTAATTATTATCATGGAGATGCAACAGGATTTCGTTTTTTTGCGGAATTCGGCAATAAAAAAATCCAGATGGGTGAAGAAATCCTCTGTGAAAAGCCGGTAACGTTAAAAGTTTATTTGCCGGGAAAATCAGCTGATATTCGTTTGATTCATAATGGTAGATTGGTTGAATCACTTCAAAATATTGAAGCCCAATTTATTGTCAGCGAAAAAGGTATTTACCGGATAGAAGTTTTTATAGATTCGCACGCATGGATTTTTTCAAATCATATTAGAATTAAATAGTTGATGAAAGAAAGGGGCGGGGGACGAGGGAAAGGGACAGGGGACGAGGGAAAGGGACAGGGGACGAGTAATGGGGGAAAAGTAGAGTAAAAGAACTTAAATCATTAATCGGAGTTATGAATGTTAACAAAAAGAAAAAAGTTATCCCGCAAGGAAATTAAAGAAGATGGTCTCGTAACTTTTTATTATAAAACCGTCGGTTTTTACGGAAAGCATAAACAAAATTTCTTGATCGGCGGGGTTGCGGTAATTCTTCTTGCAGCCGCATCTTTTTTTTATACGCAACAAAAAAGCAGTAAGAGTGAAAAGGCAAATGTTGAACTGTCGCGTGTTATTCCCCTATTCGATTCCGGGATGTTCTTAGAAGCGATTCAAGGTAATCCTCAAACAAAAGTAATGGGATTAAAAAAGATTGTTGCAGAATACGGCAATTCCGAGAATGGTGAAATTGCAAAAGTTTATCTTGCCCACGCCTATTCTTATCTCGGTAAAGTTGATGATGCTTTGAAAAATTACGAAGATTACGACGGCGGCAATGAACTCTTCCAAGCTGCGGCGTTTGCAGGCGAGGCAGCGTGTTATGAATCAAAAAATGATTTTGGAAAAGCTGCCGAACTCTATCGCAAAGCAAGTTCTGTTTCAGAAGAAAATGCGCTTAATCCCCAATATCTTTTATTTTCCGGCATTAATTTACTGAAGGTAAAAAAACTTGCGGAAGCAAAAGAAATATTTGAAAGAATTAAAAAAGATTTTCCGACTTCAACTTCAGGTAGGGAAGTTGATCGTTATTTAGCTCAAGTAGAATAATTTGTATTAAGTATTTGTCAATAGTCATTTCTCAATTGACTACTAACAAATAACTAATAACCAAAACTAAGGAACTGAACATGGATTTTAGACTCATAAAAAGATATGTTAAATTGGTGGAAGAAAGCAATATTTCCGAAATCGAGATTGAGCAGGATAATTCGAGAATAAAGATTTGCAAAAAAGCTGATGTTCCATCTCCTGCTCAACAGAATGCAGCACCGGCTCCTACTCCAACGCCAATTATTACTTCTCCATTGCCGGCGATCGTGCAGCCGAAAGAAGAAAAAAATTCAAAAATAAAAGAAGTTAAATCTCCGATTGTCGGTACTTTTTACCGCGCTCCGGGACCGGATGCAGACCCTTATGTTAAAGTTGGCGACAATGTTTCAACCGGCGCCGTTTTATGTATTATTGAAGCAATGAAATTGATGAACGAAATTGAATCTGACATCTCCGGGAAAATTATTAAGATCTTAGTTGAAAATGGAAAACCGGTTGAATATAATCAACTTTTAATGCTCATCGAAGCAGAATAAAGATTTTGAGGAAACCTTGTTTAAGAAAATATTAATTGCAAATAGAGGCGAAATTGCTCTTCGTATCATTCGAACATGCAAAGAATTAGGTATAAAAACAGTTGCCGTTTATTCTGAAGCCGATAAAAACTCCCTTCACGTAACCTTTGCCGATGAAGCGGTCTGTATTGGACCCGCGCTCAGTAAAGATAGCTACCTAAAAATTCCCGTGATTATTTCCGCCGCACAAATTACTGGAGCCGAGGCAATTCATCCCGGTTACGGTTTTCTCGCAGAAAACGCCAGCTTCTCCGAAATCTGTTCTGAGTCAGGGATTAAATTTATTGGTCCTTCGCCTGAAATGATTCACTTGATGGGAAATAAAGCAAACGCAAAAGAAACGATGCGGAAAAACGGAATCCCGGTTATTCCCGGAAGTGACGGTGTTGTAGCAAATGTAATTGACGGGAAAGCAATCGCGCAAGAGATTGGATTCCCGGTTATTGTAAAAGCTTCTGCCGGTGGCGGCGGAAAAGGGATGCGCATTGTTCAAGAGGAATCGGAATTTGAAAACGCTTTTCAAACCGCAAGTTCAGAAGCAATTGTTTCCTTCGGGAACGGCGAAGTTTATATAGAAAAATATCTTGAAAATCCCCGTCATATTGAATTTCAAATTATGGGAGATCAATTCGGGAATGTATACCATTACGGCGAACGCGACTGCTCGGTTCAAAGACGCCATCAAAAATTAATTGAAGAATCTCCTTCCCCAATTATGGATGCTGAACTTAGAAAAAAAATGGGAGACGCTTCAGTGCTTGGAGCAAGATCAGTAAACTACGAGGGCGCCGGAACTATTGAGTGTCTTGTTGATAAACATAAGAATTTTTATTTCATGGAAATGAATACAAGAATTCAGGTTGAGCATACGGTAACGGAAGTTATAAATGGAGTTGATCTCATCCGTCAGCAGATATTGGTAGCCGGTGGAGAAAAAATTGAGACGATGCCAAAAGACCCGGTCGGGCATGCAATGGAATTTAGGATAAATGCAGAAGACCCTGAAAAAGGATTTCGCCCGAATCCCGGTAAAATTGAATCTCTTCATTTTCCGGGAGGATTTGGCATCCGGGTAGATTCGCATGTTTATCAATCGTATGTTATTCCCCCCTATTATGATTCCCTCTTGGCAAAACTAATCGTATGGGGAAAAAATCGAAAGACTGTTATCATGCGTGCCAGGCGGGCGTTAGAAGAGTTTACAGTCGAAGGAATTAAAACAACTATTCCATTCCACCTTGAGGTTTTAGAGAATGAACAGTTTGTAAGCGGAAATTTTGACACTTCATTTTTAGACAATTTTTTAAAAGAAAAAAACAATAATTAATAGAGGAATTTTATGAATATTCCAGAAGGTTTAAAATACACAAAAGAGCATGAATGGGTTTCCACCACCGGAAAGATAGCGACATTTGGTATCACTGATTATGCGCAAGGTGAACTTGGCGACGTAGTGTTTGTTGATATTGATCCTCATTTACAGGAAGTAGCAAAGAGTGCAAATTTCGGAACTATTGAAGCAGTAAAGACGGTGAGCGAACTTTATGCGCCATGCAGCGGAAAAGTTATCGAAATTAATAAAACACTTACCGACTCTCCTGAAAAAGTGAATAGTGATCCATATGGCGAAGGCTGGATGATCAAAATTGAAATGGCAAACGAAAGCGAATTAACAGATCTTCTTGATGATGCTGCTTACAGCCAGCTCATTGGTGAATAATCTTTATCTTTTCAAATTTTGATGAATAGAAAAAATGAAATACTCATCATTGATTTTGGCTCGCAATACACTCAACTAATAGCGAGGCGTATCCGGGAAGAAAATGTATTTTCCGAAATTTTTCCTCATACCCTTTCTCTTCAAGAAATAAAAAAACGAAATCCCTCCGGTATTATCCTTTCGGGTGGACCGATGAGCGTCTATGCTGAAGATGCCCCTGATGTTAATTCGGAAATCTTTGCATTAAATATTCCCATTCTGGGAGTTTGTTATGGGCTGCAGCTGCTTGCAAAGCATCTTGGCGGCAAGGTTGAGAAAGCTGACGAAAGAGAATATGGAAAAGCCGGGTTCACGGTTTCCGCTAATTCCAAACTTTTTTCTGACTGCGAATTAAATTCTACGGTATGGATGAGTCATGGCGACTTGGTTACTCAAGTCCCAAACGGATTTTGCATTACCGGAACATCAGCCCATTCACCGGTTTGTGCTGTTGAAAATACTCAAAAAAAAATTTATGGATTACAATTCCACCCTGAAGTTGCCCATACTGTTGAAGGAAAAAAAATTCTTCATAATTTTTTGTTCTCAGTCTGTAATTGTAAAGCAGATTGGACGCCCGCTCATTTTGTTGAAGAAAAAATTACCGAAATTAAAAACAAAGTTGGTTCCGATAATGTTTTGTGCGCATTAAGCGGCGGAGTAGATTCAACAGTTGCGGCAGTGCTTGTTCAAAAAGCAGTTGGAGACCAATTAACGTGTGTTCATGTTGATACAGGCTTAATGCGGAAAAACGAAAGTGAAAAAGTCGTTTCTCTTTTCCGCAAGCATTTAAACTTAAAAGTAATTTCTGTTGATGCTTCCAAATTATTTTTAGAAAGATTGAAAGAAGTCACAGAGCCGGAGCGAAAAAGAAAAATTATTGGGAATACCTTTATAGAACTTTTCGAACAGGAAGCAGCCAAAATTCCGAATGTAAAATACTTAGTGCAAGGAACCCTTTATCCCGATGTTATTGAATCGGTTAGTGTAAAAGGGAAATCGGTAACGATTAAAACGCATCACAATGTTGGCGGGCTTCCTGAAAAAATGCACTTAAAATTGATTGAACCCTTCCGCGAATTATTTAAAGATGAAGTGAGAAATGTTGGCAAAGCACTTTCCATCCCGGCAGAATTAATTGCACGTCATCCGTTCCCCGGACCTGGTTTAGCTGTAAGAATTTTAAGTGATATTACCGGGGAAAAACTTTCGCTGCTGTGCCAGGCAGATGAAATCTTTATTGATGAGATTAAAAACGAAAATCTTTATGATGAAATTTGGCAGGCATTCGCAGTGCTTCTTCCTGTGCAAAGCGTTGGCGTAATGGGAGACAGCAGAACATACGAGAATGTTCTTGCCTTGCGCGCGGTTACTTCCACAGATGGAATGACGGCAGATTGGTATCCGTTTCAGCCTGAATTTCTTGCCCGTGTATCAAATAAGATCATCAACAAAGTGAATGGAATTAATAGGGTGGTTTATGATATAAGTTCTAAACCGCCATCTACAATTGAGTGGGAATAATGGAAGCTAAAGAGAAACAATTAGTTCAACTTAAAATTGAAAAAGCACAGCGTTTTATTGCCGAAGGAAAAACGCTCCACGCATTACAATTTTACAAAAAGATTATTGAGGAACATCCGGAAGCTATCGAAGCCTATTTCAATTTATCTCTGCTTTATGAAAGTCTTGAAAATATTTTAGCTGCAGAAAATCTACTTTCTGAATTACTCGAAGAAAATTCTGACAATAATGAAATTCGATTGTTCTTCGGACACTTTCTTTTCCGGCAGGGTAAATGGAATGAAACGATTGAAGTTTTATCATTCTTCTCCCCAAACGAAATTCCCTTAGCTTCATTCTTTATAGGTTACTCGCACTACATGCTCCTTGAATATGAATTAGCAAGAATCAGTTTTGAAAATTTTGTAAAAAGCGGAAAAGAGACTGAGTTCATGCAGGATGCCTACATTTATTTAGCGAAGACACATATTAATTTAACTAATTTTGATATGGCGCTTCTTTACGTTAAACAAGCCGAGGTGTACTATTCAAACCATTATGAACTTCATTTGCTCTTCGCGATTATTTATTATTATTTAACGATGATTGCCCACGCAGTAACGTCAATTGAAAAAACTTTAAAGCTGAATAAAGATGATCTTTCGGTAACTGAATGGGCGGGGAAAATATATCTGAAAAGCGGTGATTACAAAAAAGCAGAAAAATATTTTACCAAGTTTATTGATGAATCTACCGAGGTATCTCCGGAAACATATTCTCATTTAGGAATAACTTACCTTTATACAAACAAAATAAAAGATGCGGAAAATTATTTCAACTTGGCATTAAAGCTTGATCCCCAAAACAAAGTAGCCCTTGAAGCAGTTAAAAATTTAGAAAAATTGAATCAAAACCAGGCAGCTTCAGATGGTTAGAAAGGTTTTGCTCATCGCATTTGTAATTTTTACGGCAAGAGTCTCTTTCCCTCAGTCTCCTTCTTCTACTCAAAATGAAATAAATTCAGAGTTCCAAATAGCAGTAAGTCTTTTCGATGCGCAGCAATTTCAAGAAGCGCTTAAAATATTTCAATGGATAGCTAAGCAAACGGAGAACCCCAAAACAACGGCATCAATACTGTTTTCTGCAAAAATTTTTTTAGGAGAAAAGAGTTTCTCTTCGGCGGAAAGGACTTTGAGTGAATTTCTTAATTTATATCCCGGCAGCAAATATTTCGATGAAGCCAAACTGCTTTTTGCCGAGACATTAAGTGAGAGCGGAAGAGAAAAAGAGGCAATTCGTTTTTTAATAGAAAATTTGCCGGAAAGGAATGACAAAAATTCTCTTGAAAGGGAAAAGAAATTTATCCGTCCTCTCCTGGTCGAAAAACTTTCTACCGAAGAAGTAGAAGACTTATTGAGGAGAAATGCCGGCAACGAGTTAACTCCTTTACTGCTAACTTCTTTAATAAAGAAAAATCTTTCGATTGGGAATAGTGAAAATGCAAGAACCTTTTTTGACCGATTGCTTTTAGATTTTCCAACTTCGGATGAAGTTACTGAAGCAGTATCACTGCTTAATAATTCACCTTCAATAACATCGGCATTCTCACCGAAAGTTATCCTTTGCCTGCTTCCGCTAACCAATATTCACGGGTATGAAAATGAACCTGCTAAAGATATCCTTGAGGGGATAAAATATGCCATTCACGAGTATAACTCGCTTTCCGGGAATCAATTTGCCTTAGCAATTAAAAACACAAAACGTGATTCATTACAAATCAGCAGGATTGTTAAAGATATTGAATCGCATAAAAACTATTCCGCGGTTGTCGGTCCAATTTTTAGTGACGAAACCCAACTCTTTCTCAACGCTTCAGAAAAACTATCTCTTCCGGTTATCAGCCCAACGGCTACTGACGATAATTTGCAGGCGGAAAATAAATTATTTTATCAAGCAAATACTTCGATGGAACTGCACGGGAAAGTGATGGCGCAGTTTATTTATCGTGTTGAAAATAAAAGATCAATTGCGGTTATCTTTCCGCAAATTGGGAACGCAAGCGTCATAGCTAAAAATTTCATGACAGAGTTCAAGTCCCTCGGCGGAAAAATTGTTCCGCAATCGTATCCAGCAAGAACCCTTTCTAAGGAATCAATTGTTATTGATTTGAAAAAAGAGATGAAGGGAGTTGAGGGAATTTTTATTCCGATCAACGACAATGTCGTAATTCCTGTGATGCTTTCCGCATTGGTGAAGCATGGAATTGATCTTCCGATCTATGGGAACCAAGATTGGTTTACTACCAAAGGGCTGGAAACCGCGACATCCCTTAGCGAAAAGCTTACTTTCACATCTGATTCTTTTATTGATTTTCAAGACGAAGATATCACTGCCTTTTCTCAAAAATATTTTGAAATAACGGGTAAGGAGATCAATTCCAACAATTTATATGGTTACGATGCCGCAAAATATCTTTTAAAAATTTTAACCCTTTCGGAACGGGGACTCAGATCATTCGAAGAAACTATTTCAAACGCTGAACCGTTTGAAGGAATTCACAATTCAATTGTGTTTGAGCAAAGCAAGATCAATTCTTCTCTAAATATTGTGCGCTATCATCAGGGCAAATTTGAGTTAGTAGAAAGATTTGAGTACAAACCAAAAGGAAAGAAATAAGTTGGGGACTGTAAAAGATTTGCCGTTAGACGACCGCCCAAGGGAAAAACTTCTTTTACGCGGCAGTCAAAGTCTGAGCGATGCTGAATTACTTGCTATTCTTTTGAGAACCGGAACTAAAGGGAAGTCAGTAGTTCAGGTTGCTTATGATCTTGTAAAACGTTACGGCAATCTTGCTTCGTTATCAACAAAATCTTGTTCGGAATTATGCAAGACCAATGGGATCAAAAAAGACAAAGCAGCCACATTAGTAGCCGCTTTTGAAATTGGTAAACGAACAGCGGTACAATCTAAATGGTTTTCTGAAAAGAAAATTACTTCGCCGGAAGATATTGCGCATATTTTTCTTCCGTTGTTAAAAGATGAACTTAACGAACATTTCTACGTGGTTTGTTTAAACTCTGCGAACAAAATCATTCGCACTGAACTCATTTCCACTGGAAGTTTAGATGCGAGTATTGTTCATCCGCGTGAAGTTTTTAAAGTTGCAATAGAAAACAGTGCGAAAAGTATCATTTTAGTTCACAACCACCCGAGTGGAAACCCCGAACCCAGTAATGAAGATATCTCGATTACTAAAAAATTAGTGGAGGTTTCAAAAATGATGGAAATCCCCGTTTTTGATCATCTTATCATAGCGGAAAAAAGTTATACAAGTTTTGTTCAGAAAAAATTAATTTAATTTTCTTTTCAATGCGCTTATTTGGTTTTTTAATTTATAAATAATATATTTTTACAGTAATTTTTCTTGATTTATGCAAGGAAATATCATAAATTTAAATAGACTATCAATTAACTAAAATGGAGTATACATTATGAAGCTACTTAAGTCATTAAAAAGTTCTCTGTTGGGAACTGTGATCATCTTGTTGACTGCAGGATTTGTTGGGTGCAGCAGCGGACCTTCGCAAGAAGAATTGGCTCAACTTGATGCGTTAAAAAAGGAAGTTAGCTCTTTGCAAAAATCTGCTACTACCTTAAAAGATGAAAGAGGGAGTATTGAAAAACAAATCGCCGAGAAGAACAAAAAACTTCAAGAATGCGAAAAGCTTAAACAAGAAACCAAAGCAAATTTGGGCAAAATTTCTAAGTAATCTTAAAACAAGAATTTAAAACATGAGGATTTATATGAAATTAAATAAAATTTGGTTCTTATCGGCAGCTCTCGTTGTTGCGTTTACGTTTTCATCGTTTGCACAGGAAGAGATGACGAAAGAAGAATGGCAAAATCAAATCAATAAGTTAACTGCTCAAAAAGAGAGTTTACAAAAAGAGACCACAACCTTAAAGACTGATGTTACCGGGTTGAACACCAACCTTTCCACAATTCAAAGTTATGATAATTGTATGGACGACTTGTACGGAATGGTTGGAGCTAAAAAATCTGATATAGACAACTACAACAGAGCAGTCAGCGAATTAGAAGGAAAAATTAGAAGAAAAGAAGGACCTAAAGCTGACCGGGCAAAAGATCTCGCTGCTCTTCAAGCAAATAAGATCAGCGCATTACCTGATTTCTTCAACAAAGTTCATACTGTATTACCGGGATTACTAGACGCATGGGTAGAGGCTCCAACCGAAGCCAGCTATACTGTTGTTAAAGGTGACTGTCTCTGGAGAATTGCTAAGAAAAGTGAATTTTACGGAAACGGTTTCGCCTGGCCTAAAATTTATCAGGCTAACAGAGATCAAATTAAAAATGCCGATTTGATTTTCCCGAAACAAACATTTAAAATTCCTAATTTAACTGAAGAAGAAAAAACAAAGTACGAAAAACTGAAAATGAATTACAAACCGGCACCAACACCGTAACAAAGTAGTTCGTTGCTTTATTCAAAATAGTTTTTTGAAAGCCCTTTCATCTTTTGATGACAAGGGCTTTTTTTATTTGAACAGGTTTATGATTTACACCAGTTCGCACATCTTTTAGAGAAACAAAACTTAGCATTATGGCGGAAACAACAAAAAAAATAACACTTGAAAATGTCGATCTTCTTTCTTTACTCGGTTTTAATGATTCAAATTTAAAAATTATTGAAAACCGTTTTTCTGCAGTTATAACTATCCGGGGAGATTCCGCAACCTTTAAAGGAACTGAAGAAGAAACCTCACTTCTCGAAAAACTCTTCAAAGAGTTGATTTATGTTATTAATACAAAAGGAAACTTGAAGGAGAACGATGTAGAAACTATTCTTGATTTAACCCTGCAAGGGAAGGAAATTATCAACGAAAAAGAGTTCGATTCAATTATTCTCTACACAAAGAATGATAGTATTAAAGCCAAAACTCCAGGGCAATCAACTTATTTCCAATTAGTAAAAAAGAATGATATTTGCTTTGCTATTGGTCCGGCGGGAACGGGGAAAACTTATTTAGCGGTTGCTTTTGCAATATCCGCCCTAAAAAAGGGAACGGTGTCTAAAATAATTTTAGCGAGACCAGCTGTTGAAGCTGGAGAAAGCCTGGGATTTCTTCCCGGTGACATTCGAGAAAAGATCGATCCTTATTTGCGCCCGCTCTATGATGCACTGGAAGATATGCTTCCCTCTGACAAACTGAAACAAAATATTGAAAAGGGAGTCATAGAAATTGTTCCGTTGGCATATATGCGCGGGAGAACTTTAAACAATGCATTCGTTATTCTTGATGAGGCGCAGAATGCCACCGATACGCAAATGAAAATGTTTTTAACCAGACTTGGAGTAAATGCAAAGGCGATTATTACAGGAGACATTACACAAATTGATCTTCCGAGTAGAACGGTGAGCGGTTTAGTTAAAGCGCAGGAGATTCTTTCGGGTATTCAAGGGATTGGTTTTGTATACTTTGAAAAAAGCGATGTCGTACGCCATAAATTGGTAAAAGATATTATTGACGCGTATGAAAAATTTTATGATAAAGAAAAAACATAAAATTTAAGAGCAACAATTCTTGTTATTGTTGCATTGATCTTATTCGAGCGTTTTACTTTCCTCCCAATATTTATCCATCTCTTTCAAATCAACATCAGTGATTTTTTTCTTTTGTTCGGCAATTTTTTTTTCGATGTAGGTAAACCGTCTTTCAAACTTATTAGTTGTCTTCCGCAGTGCAGTCTCCGGATTGATATTTAAAAAACGGCTGAGGTTGATGAGTGAAAAAAGGAGATCGCCAAATTCTTCTTCGGCTTTTTCAATTTGGTTATTATCAATTTCTATTTGAAGTTCATCTAATTCCTCATTTACTTTTTTCTTTACATCGGCGATTGCATCCCAATCAAATCCGACTTTAGATGCTTTTTCCTGCAGGCGGTGTGCACGCATAATGGCTGGCATAGTTTGCGGAACCCCTTCTAATATTGAGGTTCTTCCTTCCTGGAGTTTGATCGTCTCCCAATTTTTCATTATTTCTGCTGTACCGGAAACTTTAAGATTGCTGAAAACATGCGGATGTCTCCGGATAAGTTTTCCGGAAATTTCTTCTATCACTTGCTCAAAAGTAAATTCATTTATCTCTTCAGCGATGGCGGTGTGGAACGCTATGTGGAAAAGCAAATCGCCCAATTCTTTTTTTAATTCGTTGAAATCATTTTCATCAATTGCATGGACGGTTTCGTACGCTTCTTCAAGCGTTGCGGCTTTAATGGACTGATTTGTTTGTTCTTTATCCCACGGACATTCTTTTCTTAATCGTTTTACAATATCCACAAATTCCTTAAATTTGACTTCGAGCATTCGGTATTTCCTTTTTACAATTGATGGCTGTCTTTTTGTGTTTCAATATAATAAGAAATTAGAAAATTATATCAGGTGATTTTATGATTGAAGATCAAATTAGGGCGTTAAGTTTAACTTTACCCGCTGTTCCCGTTCCATTAGCAGCATATATTCCGGCTGTAAAATCAGGTAACTTCGTTTTTACATCCGGACAACTCCCCATGCTTGATGGAGTTTTGAAATATAAGGGAAAGGTCGGTGCGGAAGTGAGTGAGCAAGGGGCAAGGCTCGCTGCGGAAATCGCAGTCCTAAATTGTCTTTCGGTTGTCAAAAGCATTATTGGAAGTTTGGATTTTGTTGAAAGAGTAATCAAGCTTACCGTATTTGTGAATAGTGACCCGGCATTTCTTAATCAACCAGAAGTTGCCAACGGTGCTTCCGAACTTCTTTTAAAAATATTCGGAGAAAAAGGAAAACATGCACGCGCAGCCGTTGGAGTAAATGTACTTCCGCGCGATGCCTCTGTTGAAATTGAAATGATTGTAGAAGCGAAAACAAATGTTTCGTAATTTGAAATGACAACCAAAGCTTCACAAAATAGAGTTGTTTTTCTCGACCTCTTGAGAGCTTTCGCCGTATTGAATATGGTGCAAGGGCATACGATAGATATCTTGCTTGGATCCCAATTTCGTGATCTGAACAATCCGATCTTTCTTCTCTGGTTTTCTAATCGTGGATTAACAGCGCCAATTTTTATGTTTTCCGCCGGAACAACTTTCATGTATTTGTTCCGTTTGCAGAAAGTTTCGTTTGGGGAAAATCCAAGAGTGATACGAGGTATAAAGCGGGCTCTTTCATTGATTGGGCTGGGATATTTATTGAGATATCCAACTCCTACTCTGATTTATTTTAAAAATGTCACAGCGGCGCAATGGGATGTGTTTTTTGTAGTAGATGTTTTGCAGTTAATCGGTTTTGGATTATTATATATCTTGCTCTTGGCGTATATAGCTGAAAAAATGAAGGTGAGCGATTATTTTGTCTTTATTGCCGGTGTGTTAATAATTATCTTTCTTTATCCGATAAGTGAGGGAATAACCTGGACAAACTATTTTCATAAAGCTCTAGCAGGGTATTTCTCATCCGGAACTCATTCAAATTTTCCATTATTCCCGTGGTTAAGCTACCTGGCTGCGGGTTCTTTTTTAGGAAGTTATTTAGCCAAAAATCCTACGGTCTTTAGAACCACTAAATTTTCTTTTAGGCTTTTAGGTGCAGGAGCCGCGTTACTTTTCCTTGCTCTTGTCGGAAATTTTGTTGAGGTTGCTATTAATGGAGAAAGTAAATTTTGGACTATCAGTCCGAATCTTGTTTTTTACCGGCTTGGACTTGTAATCAGCTTTACTTCGTTAATTACTTTAATTGCGTTAAAAATAAATACGATCCCAAAAGTTTTAATTCTACTTGGAAGAAATACATTATTAATTTATGTTGTTCACCTAATAATTTTATATGGAAGTCCGTGGAACCCGGGGATTATTTTGCTTTATGATAGAGCCCTAAATCCATATTTAACTATTTTTGCAGCCTTCATTATGATTGGTTTGATGGTGCTGATGGTTTATGCGATTCATAAATTTAATTTAAGAAATAAGACGTTAGTTACGTAACAGGAATGAGATGACAAGAAAATCTGAGAATACTGCACCAGAAATTTCGCTTGACGAAGTTCAGCTTGAACAATCACTTCGCCCTGTTAGGTTTGAGGATTTTACCGGACAGACGAAAATCACGGATAATTTAAAAGTTTTTATTTCGGCAGCCAAGAAAAGAGGCGAGGCGCTTGACCATGTTCTGCTCACAGGTCCTCCGGGGCTTGGTAAAACAACGCTTTCTCATATCATTGCAAATGAACTTGGAGTGAAATTAAAAGTTACCTCAGGTCCGGTACTGGAAAAACCTGGAGACTTAGCAGGAATTTTAACGAATCTTGAAGAACATTCCGTTCTCTTTATTGATGAGATTCATCGCTTAAGCCCGGTTGTTGAAGAATTCCTTTATTCTGCAATGGAAGATTATAAGTTGGATATCATGATTGACTCAGGACCCAATGCCCGCTCCGTTCAGATTAAATTACCAAAGTATACTTTAATCGGAGCCACTACTCGCGCCGGAATGCTCACTTCACCGCTTCGCGACCGTTTCGGAATTAAAAGCCGTTTAGACTATTACGACGCTGAATTGATAAAAATAATTTTACAACGCTCTTCTAAAATACTTGCGATCCCGATTGATGAAGATGCTTCTTATGAAATTGCAAAGCGGTCGCGTGGCACGCCGAGAATTGCAAATCGTCTTTTACGCCGGACGCGGGATTTTGCCGATTTCGATAATAAAAAAGTTATTGATTTGGCAATTTCAAAAAAAGCACTAACTGCTCTGGAAGTTGATGAGTTTGGGTTAGATGAGATGGATAAAGATATTCTTCTTACGATCATTGAGAAATTTAGCGGTGGACCTGTCGGACTAAACGCTCTTTCCGTTGCGGTAAATGAAGATGCCGGCACAATAGAAGAAGTTTATGAACCGTTTTTAATTCAGCAGGGATTTATCAACCGCACACCGCGCGGAAGAGAAGCGACTGAATTAGCCTACAAACATTTCGGAAAGAGAAAAAGAAATAACCAGCCGGGTAATTTGTTAGAAGAAACGGTGGCATAGTTGAAAGTTGAAAGTTGAAAGTTGAAAGTTGAAAGTAATGCAGATCGAAAAAATAAAAATCGGTGATAATAACCCCTTTGTTCTTATTGCAGGCCCATGTGTTGTCGAAAATGAGGAAATAACTTTTCGGACTGCAAAAGCAATAAAAGAAATTACAACCGAATTTGGTATTCCATTTATCTTTAAAGCAAGTTACAAGAAAGCGAACCGCACAAGTCTTAATTCTTTCGTAGGTATTGGTGATAAAGAAGCGCTTGAAATTCTGCTCAAAGTTAAAAATGAATTGTCGGTTCCCATTTTAACCGATGTGCATACAACTGCCGAAGTTGAATTAGCCGCGAATTATGTAGATGTTTTGCAAATTCCCGCTTTTCTTTGTCGCCAAACCGATTTACTTCTCGCCGCCGGCAAAACCGGTAAAGTTGTTAATATTAAAAAAGGACAATTTCTTGCGCCTGAAGATATGAAACATGCGGCGGAAAAAATTCTTTCTACTAATAACCGGCGGGTTATGCTTACGGAAAGAGGAACGATGTTCGGGTATCATAACCTCATTGTTGATATGCGTTCCTTAGTGATAATGCGGGAACTCGGTTTCCCGGTTGTTATGGATGCGACTCATTCTGTTCAGCTTCCAGGCAAAGGAAATTTTACAGGAGGTCAGCCTAAGTTTATTAAACCTCTCGCCAAAGCCGCCATAGCTATTGGGATTGATGCGCTATTTTTTGAAGTGCACCCGAATCCCGGGGAAGCATTAAGCGATGCCGAAAGCCAATTGCCGTTAAGTGAATTGAGAGAGCTGCTGATTGATCTGAAAAAAATTGATCGTATCACAAAAAAAATATCGTAATTTATTTTCAAGTTTATAAGCTAAATTAAAAGATTTTCTAATTGAATAAAGGATAAGTCTTGACAAAAGAAAAAATTATCGCCCATGGGAAAGAAGTCGTTCGAATTGAAACTGAAGCCATCACAAAGCTCTCTGAAAATATCAATGATGATTTTGTTCGTGCCGTCGAAGCAATTGATCGCTGTAAAGGAAGAGTTGTTTTAACCGGGATGGGAAAGTCCGGTTTGATCGCGCGTAAAATTGTTGCAACAATGAATTCAACCGGAACAGCAGCAATCTATCTTCATCCCACAGACGCGCTGCACGGCGATCTTGGAATGGTTCGGGTTGAAGATGTTGTGATAATTTTATCTAAAAGCGGGAACACCGAAGAAATGCTTAATCTTCTTCCGCTGTTAAAACGAATTGGAGTTTTGATTATCGGAATGTTAGGAAATAAAGATTCGAAGATTGGCAAACAGAGTGATATTTTTCTAAACATTGATGTGAAGGAGGAAGCGTGTCCGTTTGATTTAGCTCCGACCGCCTCGTCAACAGCGATGCTTGTTATGGGAGACGCACTTGCGGTATGTTTATTACAACGCAAAGGTTTTACCGCTCAAGATTTTGCAATGCTTCATCCCGGCGGAAGTTTGGGGAAAAGACTTTCTCTTAAAATTAGCGAGATAATGATCTCAGGAGACCAGGTTCCAATCGTAAACGAAAATGCTTCATTGAAAGATTCCATTTTGGAAATTACTTCTAAACGGCTCGGCACTACTTGCGTTGTTGATGATAACGGAGTTTTGCTTGGCATCATAACTGATGGAGATTTACGCAGGCTCCTTGAAAAAACTTTAGAGATTAGGTCTTATAAAGCTAAAGATGTAATGTCAAAGAATCCAAAAGTTATCACAGCAGACCTGCTTGCTTCTTTTGCCTTGCAGCAAATGGAAAATCATAAAATCACTACGCTGGTTGTTGTTGACACAGAGTCAAAACCGATAGGCATCATCCACATGCACGATCTGGTTAATATTGGTTTAAAGCAAAGATGAAATATTTTTTTCTTCTTACTCTGCCATTTTTCTTTTTCTTTTGTAACACACAAAAAGTTAAGCCTAAAATTAATGCGAGTATAAATGTAGCTGAACTGCCCTCGCAGGAAAGCTGGAATTCTACAATAACCTTTACGGATTCCGGGAGGATACAAGCAGTAATGAAGGTTGGACATTTAAGAATGTTTTCCAAGCAGCAGGAAACGTTAATTGACGGTTACCAGCATGTAGATTTTTATAATCCTTCGGAAATTAAAACCACAACGCTCACTTCTCTTCGCGGAAAAGTAAATGACGCTTCAAAAGATTTATATGCTTTTGAGAATGTAGTTGCCAAGAATGACAGCGGAACTCAGTTAGAATCTGAAATGCTTATGTGGAGAAATAAAGATCAAAAAATTGTTACCGACAAATTTGTTACCATAACAACTCCGACTGAAAAAATTCAAGGTTATGGATTTGAATCCGACCAGCATTTACAAAATTATATTATTCATAAACCTGTTTACGTCACAACTTCGGATTCTTTAAGATGAGCACTCTGGAAAGTGGAAAGTGGAAAGCGGAAAGTGGAAACGAGAAATCAGCAGTAAATGTGTCACCTTACTCCTTATTCTTTACTCATTACTTGTTGCTTGTTACTTGTTACTTGTTACTCTCTACTTGTTTCGGTTTTGCTCAAGAGGCGAATAAAACAATTACTGTAACCGGACAAGAATTAATTGGTTCGGTTCAAAATGGAGAATCTATTCGCGAAGTAAATGGAGATGTAGTTCTCACGCAAGGAAACGTTGTTATCACCTGCAACAAAGCAATTCAGTATCTTGCAAGAAATGACGCTAAGCTGATAGGCAATGTTATTGTTACTCAAGATACCCTTACAATTTACACTGATGAGGGGTTCTATTACGGCAACGAAAGAAGAACTTTTTCCGATAAAGGGGTTAAACTTGATGATAAAAAAGTCATACTGACCGCAACAGTGGGGGAGTATTTTTTTAATGAAGATAAAGCTGACTTCCGTAGAAACGTAAAACTCTTTGATACAATTTCCACCCTTACCTCCAACCGTCTCCTCTATTTCCGGAGAGAAGACCGCGCGATCGCATTCGGCAACGTAAAAATCGCGGATAAAGAAAATATTATTTATGCCGATAGTCTTATTCATTTCCGTAAAGTTGAAGAATCCCATGGTTTTGGAAATATAAATATCAAAAACAAAACCAACCATTCCACCATTCTCGGCGGACACATGGAAGACTACCGCGCAAGAAATTACAGTTTAATTGACAGCCTTCCCTTACTTATTCAAATTGACACAACTTTTTCGGGTGATACAGTAAAAACAATTGATACACTGTTAATAAAATCTAAAGTGATGAAGGCATACCGCGATACCTCCAATCGTTTTATTGCTATTGATTCGGTTGAGATTTTGCGGGGAGAATTTGCTTCGAAGAATGATTATACAATCTATTTTAGAGACGAAGAGAATATAATAACCAATAAAACCGGCGATGAGTCGGCACAACCTGTTCTGTGGTTTGAGAATTCCCAACTTTCCGGAGATTCAGTTAAAATATTTTTGAAGGAAAGGCAAATTCAAAAAATTGATATCATAAATAACACATTGATCGCTTCGTATAACGAAAATTTTAGACAGCGGTTCGATCAGATTTCCGGTGACACAATCATGCTTTTTTTTGACAGCACAGGGATAAAACGTAATGAAGTCTACTCCAACGTCTTGAGTATTTATTACCTATACGATGATCAAGAACCGAGCGGATTGATGAAAGCGAGTGCGCAAAGTTCTCTAATGAATTTTGATCAGAAGAAAATTATTTCTGTAAAACTGTTCGGCACTCCTAATAGTGAATATCATCCGGAGACGATTATACAAGGGAAAGAGAAAGAATATTTTCTCCCCAGCTTTATTCTTTTCGAAAACAGACCGGAAAAAGAGAAACTGTTTACCCCGCAGTTACAAATGAATTTTTCAAAAGGAAATCAGTAATGGAAAAAAGCAGACTAAGTAGTCAGGATTTAGTAAAAATTTATAAAAAGAGAGCCGTTGTAAATAAGTCATCAATTGAAGTTTCGCAAGGAGAGATCGTTGGTTTGCTCGGTCCCAATGGCGCCGGAAAAACAACTACGTTTTACATGATGGTTGGAATGATCAGCCCAAACGCAGGGCAAGTTTTTTTAGACGACGCTAATATTACTTCCGTACCAATGTACAAACGGGCGCGCATGGGCATTGGTTACCTGCCGCAGGAGGCGTCCATCTTTAGAAAACTTTCCGTTGAAGATAATGTTTTGGCGGTTCTTCAAATGCAGAAATTGTCGAACAAGGAACGGAAAGAAAAATTAGAGAGGTTGTTAGAAGATTTAAGCGTAACACACATTAGAAAAAGTATTGGATTTCAACTGAGCGGCGGTGAAAGAAGAAGAACCGAAATTGCCCGCTCGCTGGCAACAGATCCAAAATTTATGCTGCTTGATGAACCCTTTGCTGGTGTTGACCCAATTGCGGTTGAAGACATTATGAAAATTGTTGCCAGCTTGAAAAACCGCGGCATTGGTGTGCTAATAACCGACCATAACGTTCATGAAACATTAAGCATTGTTGATAAAGCGTACATCTTAATTAACGGCGTTATTTTCCGTTCAGGAACAGCAGAACATCTTGCAGAAGATGATGAAGTCCGCAGACTCTATTTGGGCGAGAAATTTAAATTGGATCGCTACTGAGAAAGAATTAGGAATTAGGAATTAGGAATTAGGAATTAGGAATTAGGAATCATGCGGTTCTAAATGTAATCTGAGTTACACATCCAATTCAATCACTGAAATTATCGGTTGGGAAATCAATCGAGAATCCGGGTTGGAGATTGCATTGGTCAAATAGCGGAGGGACATGTGAATATGAATTAGAAGAAAGTAGGGCGGATGATTTTATATTTCCAAATTTAGTATATGAAGGCAAACGGAAGGGGTTTAAAATAAATTCAGGTGGTAGGTACTTTAGAGTAATGTGAGTGGACTAATATCATAAAACTATAATGCACCTTTAAAAAATTTCCCCATTCCTAATTCGTAATTCCTAATTCGTAATTAAATAAATCACATTTCTTTTTCGGCTTCTAACATTCGTCCTTCAACAAAAAGTCCCTTGCCGATGTGCAGTTTTCGGATGTGCACAATAGCTTTTTCATTATGTGGTTCGCCATAAACGGTATGGCAAGATTTCAATCCTCCCAAATACTTTCTCCCATCAGAAATGTAAACCAAATCGCCTGGCTCCGCCGCCATTTTATGCATATCATGTTTGGAGAAATTGATGATATCTTCATTATCTGTCTCTATTAATTTCCAACTGACTATCGCATTTTCACCTTCACGTTCATTTAACTTTCTCCCTTTGAACCATTCCTTAGCCTGGTGGATTGACCAAATAGTCAAGCCAAGCGTTTGAGCTTCAGGGTCATATTTTACGTAGAAGGTAGTAACAAGTGCAACGAAACCTGACATCACGACGGTTAAAATAAAGGTCGGCATAAAAGTAATAATCGAAAGCTGGAACAATGCGGTAGCTATGTCAAAGACAACAATGGCTATAATAAAAGCGATAATGCTGTACATGATTTTTTGATGATGAACATTCTTTCTTATTTTGTTCGCAGTTCTTTTTAGTTGATGTTGAAGCAACGAAGCTAAAATTGCAACTGATGAACAGACGATCAAATTATAAAGCGCTGCCATGTAGGTAAACGGATGAACCGGATCATACGGAGTTCCTTGTGCAATTGGGGCAATCAATTCCAGCGGATATCTGTTTCCTAAGAGCATAAGAGATATTCCGCCTATAACGGTAGTGATTAGACCGGCGGGAGTAAACTTTTTCCAAAAAACTCCAAAGAAAATTGCGATCATCAAAGGAGGAGTTAAGGTTGCATGGAAAAAAGCATGGGCTTGGTAAACTGTAGGATAAGAACTAAAAGCATAGACAGCTAAAATTCCTAACAAAGTGAAAGCTACCGTTGCCCCCCGTGCAACAACCATTGCTCTTTTTTCATCAACGGGGTTTTCTTTTTTAATTATTTTCAACCAGATTCTTACCGGTCTATCAACATCATTTACCCAAATAGCTGCGGCTGCGTTAAGCAAAGTTGCAATCGTTGACATTAATGCCGCCGCAATTGCTGCGATAATGAAACCAAAGACGCCGGGACCAGTTAATATATTTGCGATAACCACAAAAATGGCATCCGGCGCTGTGCCTGCAGGGATAAGAGAAGGAAATTTAACGGAAATAGCTTTTGCAACCCATCCGCCTCCGCCTACTACAATTGCAGAAAGTGGAAGCATAAAAAGAATATTAATTGTTGCAGCTTTTCTTCCTTCATGCACATTTTTTGTAGCCATAAACCGCATGATCAAACCCATGTTCATAAACAGAAATCCAACAGAACCGGCTATACCGTCTTCCCAAAAAGTCCCAACAGAATTAAATTCTGCAGGAGTATTAAAATGTGCTAAGGGAAGTTTCCAGCTTGTTGGCAGCAGGCTCCAGAATGAATCCCAACCGCCGACGTATGCAATGCCAAGAAAAAAAACTAAAAATCCGGCAGTCATAAGCATCAATCCTTGTACAAGGTCGGTGAAAATAACTGCAGTTTGTCCGCCGAATGTGATATACACTCCGGTAACAAAGGCGGTGATCCAAATTAAACCCATAAGAGTTATGTGAAATTGAATTCCGAAAAAAGTGAGATATTCCGGCATCAAAGGCATGATGGCTTTACCCATGGTTAAAAAGCCTATTCCAACATATCCAACCAAATATAAAAGTTGTAAAATGGTAACTAAAAATCTTGCTGAGGGAGAAAATCGTCTTTCAAAATATTCGGGGATGGAGCGGACGCGTGAATAAATAATTATAGGCAGCCATCCAAAAAGAAAAAATGGGACGAAAAACCAATCGTTGATGTATGACATTGAGGAAGAAAATCCATACTTAAAACCCATAGCTGAATATTTAACGAAGCTATGGCTGCTGATTCCGGTAGCGACAATTGACATGGCAATTATCCACCAGGTAAATCTTCTTCCGCCGAAAAAGAAATCATTTGTATCTTTGTTATATTTGGCAAAGTAGGTGCCGAACAGTAACATTGCGATCATGTAAATTACAAGGACGATCCAGTCTAATTGAGTTCCTATCTGCATAAAGTTCCTACAAGTAAAGAGCGGCGATGATTAGAAAAGCGTGAATTACAGCAAAATAAAAGTAGCCGAAGATGAGCGCCTTCCACCAGAAACGATCCCTCTTTAAGCGCATATCAATTGCTTTAGTTCTTCTGATAAGGATCATTCCGGCAAGAAAGAAAATGCCGCCGCCGACATACAAGTAAATGTAGGGAAGCCAGGTATTATAAAAATCAGTCATAAACTTTCCGTGTTTTTAGTTCGAAAATTTTTAAGTGTACCTCCTAAGTTAAGGACGAGGTGAAAGAGTTACAAATATTTTCAGTGAGATAAAATTGAATAATTTTGAAAATTATTTGTATTGTTCTTTCACCCAGCCCGAAGATTCATTTTTTATAGCTCCTTTTACTTTTAAGAAAAAATAGAGCTATAAACTAGATAGAGGATGACGAAAATAAAGGTAAGACTCACCGACCATATTAAAAAATAAAACGGTAAATCTGATACATTAAATTTCTTTTTAACTTCCGTTGACATAATTATTCCTTGTTTCATATTGATAATGTTAATTGAATAAATTGAACCAATACTGCTACAGCAATGGCTTATGGGATCAGGGCATTAGTATAGAAATTCAGGAGGACTTCTTGGACTCGCTTGTGAAAAGGTTTCTTTAACGACATTTGTGGTGAGGGAACCGGTTTGAAAATAAACTGAATAGCAGAGAGAATGATAAGCTGAATAGCTAATTAAATAATTAGCGTCTTGATTTTGAGAAGCCTTTTCGCTTGTTAACGACTTTTCACTAACTCTAAAAATGATATCAGATGAAAGCCAAAAGTCAGCGCTTGTTAGAACCGAAGGATTATTCTGTTGATTTCTTTCAGAAAGATTTTTGTCATCATTATCTTTCGAAAAGAATGGGAAAATTAATGTGCCGAAGAATAAATAAACCGTAAACAGGGCGGCAATACTGCGCACATTTTTCTTGTTGAATATTTTGTTAAAAATCATCGAAAGAAACTTACCGTCAAATGAATCAGAAAACAACAACTATTTTTCTTATTCACGCGGTTAGTCATTCTACCAAAACACAAGAGGCAGAGAATAATGAATAATGAAAATTCCCGTCCTTATCCAAATAAAACCAAAATTTGAATTACTTTGATGGAGAAGGGCAAAAATGAGAAAAGAAATTATTATTTTAGCAGTGAAGTGTGTGAAACGATAATACCTGGTTTAAATTTTCGATGAAAAGTAAAAGTAGAACAAAGATTTTTATACTGTTTAAAAAATTGCTCCCGTCAATCTTCCATGATCCGTCGAGTAAAACTTCGATTATCTTCCTTAGTATAATAATCGGATTGATTGCCGGCATTATTGCCGTGGTATTAAAATCAAGCGTTAATTTTTCGCATGAACTGGCGCTATCCATCATGGAGCGTTATTCAATAAAAATTGTTTTTCTTCTTCCGTTCATCGGAATTTTATTAACAGTTCTTTTTGTGCAATTCTTCTTCAAAGGAATTCATGCTAAAGGATTGAGCGATATCATTTATTCTATTGCAAAAGGGAAAGTTGATATTCCGTTTCAAAGAACTTATTCACATATCATTGCAAGTACGCTAACTGTAGGTTTGGGTGGAAGTCTTGGTCTTGAAGCTCCTATTGCCGCAACCGGCGCTGCTGTCGGAGCGAATATCGGAAAAAGTTTAAAACTTGGTTATAAATTCAAAACACTTTTTATTGCGTGCGGAACTGCAGCAGGAATTTCGGCTATTTTTAATAGTCCTATTGCGGGAGTAATTTTTGCTTTCGAAGTTTTGGTTTCGGAGATCTCAGTACCGTTTTTAATCCCGGTTTTAATTTCTTCCGCAACTGCGGCGGTATTCTCTAATTTTATGCATAGCGGACAGCTTTTTATTTTAGTGACCCAAGGTTGGCAATTAGAAGCGCTTCCGTTTTATATTCTTCTCGGTATTTTTTGCGGGATAATTTCCGCTTATACTATCAAGACCACTTTTTTTATCGAAAATTATTTTCATTCGATCAAGAATAAATTTTACAGAGCTGCCATTGGCGGATTGGGAGTGTCGTTTCTCATCTTTCTTTTTCTTCCGCTGTTTGGTGAGGGATATCTTTCGGTTAAGCAAGTTCTTCACACTGAATATTACTCGTTGATACAAAACAGTATTTTTTCGATCCCGCTTCCGTTCGATTGGTTTCTCATCCTCTTCGTTTTTCTTTTGATCCTTTTAAAACCGATAGCTTCCGGGCTTACGGTTGGCGCTGGTGGTGACGGTGGAATTATTGCCCCTTCGCTTTTTATGGGTGCAATGTCCGGCTTTTTCCTGGCTCAATTATTTAGAACACTTGGCTTAATGGATCTAAACACCGCTAATTTTATAGCAGTTGGAATGGGGGGAGTTCTTGCCGGTGTTATCCGCTCCCCGCTAACCGGAATTTTTCTTATCGCTGAAATTACCGGCGGGTATATTCTTTTTGTTCCGTTAATGATTGTGGTTTCTACTTCTTTCTTTATTTCTAAATATTTTGAAAAGAATTCCATTTACACAAAAGTTCTCTTTGAAGAAGGCTTTGATGATGTGACTAATAAAGATGCCGCTTTACTCAGTAAAATCTCTATTGCCGAACTAATTGAGAAAGATTTTTCCGCTGTAAATCCCAATGCTACGCTTGCCCAATTTCTAGAGGTTATGACTCATTCTAAAAGAAATGTTTTTCCAGTTGTTGATTCCGAGAACAATTTCGTGGGTTTAATTTATCTTGATGATATCAGGGAGGTAATTTTGGATAAGGAACTCTATGATATTCTCCTGGTCTATGAAATTATGCGAAGCGATAGCTGCATTGTTGATGTTGATGATTCGATGCACAGCGTAATTGATAAGTTTGATAAATATAGTACTTGGAATTTACCCGTTGTAAAAGATGGAAAGTATGTCGGATTTGTTTCAAAATCTGCAGTTTTAACTTTATACAGGAAACACGTAGTTCACCAGGCTGAAGAAATAATTTAAGGTTTATGAAGAAAAATTTAAAGAATGATTAAGAATTTTTCATTATTTCCTATTTTACATAAGAAAATTTACCGATTTTGAAAGGAATGAAGATGTTTAAAGGATTAATACCAAAAGAAGAAAAATATTTTGATGATTTTACCGAAATCATCGTTCATGTTCAAGGGATGGCACAGCAGACGTATAATCTTTTCTCGTCAGAAAGCTACGACCCGAACATCTACTTGAAATTAAAACCGTTGGAAAACCGATGCGATGAAATAAGTTCCAGGGTTATTAAAAGATTAAACAACACCTTCATCACTCCGTTTGACCGGGAAGACATTTTCAGTTTAATTAAAAAGATAGACGGCATAGGCGATATCCTCTTAGGAACGGTTGCACGTGTGGATACTTACAGCTTAAACGAAAAAGTTGAAGGAGCCGATAAACTTGCCGCTATTGTTCTTCAACAGATCAAAGAACTCGGAAGCGTCATAAATAGATTAAAAGCAAAAGAAAAACAAATTAACGAATGTAAAGCAGTTAGGGATTTAGAAACTGAAGCTGACAATGTTTACCGCGCCTCTTTAAAAAAACTTTTCCTTGAAGAAAATAATGCCATCACATTATTCAAGAAGAAGGAAATTCTTGACATGCTCGAAAAAGCCTCTGATAAATGTCAGTCAACGGCGAATGTTATTATTTCAATCTTAATTAAAAATTCGTAACACTTATGGTCTTTCCAATAACAATTATTTTATTAGCGCTTCTCTTTGACTTTTACAATGGAATGAACGATGCGGCTAATTCAATTGCAACAGTCGTATCAACAAGAGTTTTAACTCCTTTTCACGCGGTACTCTGGGCGACGTTTTTCAACTTTGTTGCTGCTTTTGTTTTTGGAACTGCTGTCGCGAAAACCATCGGCGCCGGGTTAGTTGATGCATCGGTCATTGATTATCAAGTTATTTTTTCTGCATTAATTGGAGCCATCGTGCTTACTTCCGTATGTACACATTTTGGACTTCCGATCAGTGTGTCACATGCAATCATCGGTGGACTTGTTGGGGCGGCGCTTATAAAAGTGGGTCCTGCCAGTATTATTTTTTCAGGCTTTATTAAAGTTGTGATTTTTATTTTCATTGCTCCGGTTATGGGTTACGTTATTTCTTATTTTTTTTCTATCGTTATTTTATGGATTGTTAGGAATAAATCACCAAGAACGGTTGACAAATATTTTAGAAAATTGCAATTAGTTTCTGCCGCACTTTTCAGTTTAAGTCATGGGTCGAATGATGCACAAAAAACGATGGGAATTATTACAATGGTTTTAATACTGATGGCTGCCGGTGGTGATCCATCGTTAGTTGGAAAATCATTTAATGTCCCTTTTTGGGTTGTAATAACCAGCCATTCGGTTATTGCTTTTGGTACAATGGTCGGTGGTTGGAAAGTGATTAAGACCTTGGGAATGAGGATGACAAAACTTAGCCCTTTTGGAGGCTTTAGCGCTGAAACTTCTGCCGG
>Ga0210050_1000307_pt1 | contig 66799 bp, 56 predicted proteins | sample CryGey132114_all_FD_185463 | JGI IMG/M metagenome (GOLD analysis project Ga0210050, IMG submission 185463) | Groundwater microbial communities from aquifer - Crystal Geyser CG22_combo_CG10-13_8/21/14_all (SPAdes) (version 2) | ecosystem: Environmental > Aquatic > Deep subsurface > Groundwater ... | reverse complement strand
TTTTGATGGGAGCGTATCGTCATCGCCTTTCTTTTGAATCCCGATTGTGAAAGCAGTCGGGATTTTTTTTATAAAACACAAAGCAACATCAGTCTAACAGCATACTGAGGCTTGGGGAATACGGCCGTTTTGGTGGGAGCGTATGGTCATCGCCTTTCTTTTGAAAAGCATTTGGCTTTTGATAGGTGCTTTTTTCGAGTAGTTGTAATTATATCCGTTAAGGAAAAAATAAGTGTAGTTAGTTTTAAAATTCAAGGCTTTTAATCTATCTTAGCCTAACTATTTATGCCAACATGAAGCAACGGATTTGGCTTTCGCCTCCTCATCTTACTGGTAAAGAAATTGTATTTTTGCAAGAAACACTTGATGCAAATTGGGTAACGGTAGTTGGTGCTCAAATTGAAAAATTCGCTGCAATTATCAGTAATTATACGCAATCGCCTTATGTAACTTTATGTAACAGTGGCACTTCGGCGCTTCACTTGGCTTTACAAGTTTTAGGAGTGAAACGAGGTGATTTTATATTAACTTCTACATTTACTTTTGTGGCATCGGTTAATCCTATTAAATATTTGGGGGCAATTCCTGTGCTAATTGAATCGGAAAAGGAGACTTGGAATATGAGTCCGCAGTTTTTAGAAGAAAGCATTTTATGGTGTATAAAGCAAGGTAATAAACCTAAAGCCATTGTGTTGGTTCACCTTTACGGGATGCCGGCACAGCTCAATAAAATTTGTGAAATTGCTTTTAAATATGACATTCCACTCATTGAAGATGCCGCCGAGTCATTGGGAAGTACTTATAAAAAGCAACATTTAGGAACTTTTGGAATGCTAGGGTTACATTCCTTTAATGGCAATAAAATAATTACTACGTCGGCAGGTGGCGCTTTGTTTTCTAAAAATGAAGACTTTATAAAAAAAGCAGCATTTTTAGCTTCACAAGCCAAAGAACCGACGAGTTTTTATGAACACAAATATTTAGGTTATAATTATCAAATGACCACCTTGCAAGCCGCTATGGGATTGGGGCAATTTACGCAGTTAGACAATTATATTGCTTTGCGCAGACGGAATTTTGATTTTTATAAAATGACTTTAAGTCCGTTTGGAATTAAATTTTTAGAAGAACCAAGTGCCGATTTTTATAGCAATCGCTGGTTAACCACCATTTTAATTGATAGCAAGTTAACAAAAGTAAGCCCTGAAAATTTAAAAGAAGCTTTAGAATTAGAGAATATTGAATCCCGTTTTTTGTGGAAACCGATGCATACCCAGCCTTTATATAATGAAATGACCTATTTTGGAGACCATACTTCTGACAAACTTTTTAAAAGTGGATTGTGTTTGCCATCGGGTTCTAGTTTAAGTGAAGCTGATTTAAAGCGAATTACTTCCATAATCATCAATAAAATAAGTAACTAGAACTTAATCAGTCTTCCTTGTTCGGGAAAAACGAGTTTTAATTGTAAAGTATTCGCTTTTAAAAGTTCAGCTATGATTAAGGCTTCATTGTTTTCGTGTGGTTTGCGGTGGGTGATTACAATTGGCAACTTACCCAAAGCTTTTGCGCCGGCATACTTGGCCAATGTTTGCATCTCATTAAAAAATAATTCAGGTTTTAAATGGCCAAAGAGTTTCGTATTTGGTTGCGAATTAGGGTAAGAAACTTCAATAAAAAACGCTTTTAGTTGCTCGTTTTTAATTAATGGGGCAATTGTTTTCCATAATTGATTTAGATTATCCAATTTTTCTATTGTATCAGAGCCAGTATCTCCTAAATACAAAATATAATTGCTTTTTTGGCGAACTAAAAATGCTTGACTTTGATAAGGGTTAGAATGGCTCAAATTAAAAGAGGTAACAAATAGTTCAGTATTTGTAATGGCAATTTCCTTCTGCGGTATTAAAGCTTCAAAATGATAGGTATTTAATTGTGGTTTTTCACCTTGGTCGGTAAAATTTGCCCAATTTTGCCAAGTAAAATAGTTTTTAGTAAATACGTCAATTACATAAGGTGATGAATAAATTATTTTTTGAACATCGGCAGGTGCATTCATAATGAGTCCTGATACATGGTCTAAATGGGCGTGCGAAATTAGATAAGCTTTAATGTTGTCTTTAAGAATTGTTTCGGGTAAACCTTTAAAGATGCCGTTTGAAATTGCTTTGACAATTCCGGCATATACGGTACCCGCGTCTAAGCAGATATAATTTTCGGAATTTATCGGAGCGAGCATATAAGCCGATAAATTACTTTCGTCTAAGCCGCCTTTAACACCTAGTGGAACGACTTTAAAAGCAGCTTCTTGAGCGATTGACCTAAAAGAAATCAGCCATAAAAAAAGTAGGGAAAAAGTCAATAAATGTTTCATTTAACAGCGGTATTAATTGAAACACAAATTAAGTGAAAAAGTATAAGAAAAACCTTATGCCGATAAAATATCACCATCGCCTTTTGTAGGCAAATTTGAAGTCCCCATTAAAAACTGGTCAACAGTTCTTGCCGCTTCACGACCTTCTGAAATAGCCCAAACTACTAATGATTGACCGCGGTGCATATCGCCGGCAGTGAAAATATTTGGAATATTGGTTTGATAATTTATAGCTTTATAGTTGGTACGTTCATCGGTTTTGATGCCCAATTGTGTGGCTATGGTTTGATCGGGACCAATAAAACCAAGTGCTAACAAAACTAAATCACAGGGCCATATTTTTTCAGATCCTTCTATTTCAATTAATTCAGGCCTTTTTCCGGGGGTGATTTTCCAAGAAACCTCTACTGTTTTCAGCGCTCTTAAGTTACCTTTTTCGTCGATTATAAATTCTTTGGTATTGATGAGCCAATTTCGTTTGCAACCTTCTTCGTGTGAAGAACTTGTTTTTAATTGTAATGGCCAAAAGGGCCAAGGAGTTGTAATACTCCTTTCAACAGGAGGCTTTGGCATAATTTCAAAATTAGTAACCGATTTGGCACCTTGTCGGTTTGAAGTTCCAACACAGTCAGAGCCGGTATCGCCACCACCAATAACAATTACATGTTTATTTTTTGCGCTAATAAGTTCTGCATCAATTGATTTATTTAAAATTTGTTTGGTTTGCTGGGTTAAAAAAGTCATTGCTTGAACCACGTTTTTGTTATCGCTACCTTTAACATTTATGCCTCTTTTAACCGTTGCGCCACCACATAAAACAACAGCGTCAAATTTATTCAATTCACTAACTTTATAGTTAACGCCTACATTTACATTGGTTTTAAATAGAATCCCTTCTGCTTTAAGGAGGTCAACACGGCGGTCGATAAAATGTTTTTCGAGTTTAAAATTTGGAATTCCGTAGCGCAATAAACCGCCAATTTCATCATCTTTTTCTAAAACAGTTACGGTGTGACCAGCGCGATTGAGTTGTTGAGCAGCCGCCAAACCCGAAGGACCCGAGCCAACAATAGCAACAGTTTTTTGGGTTCTGGTTTTTGGAAGCTCTGGAATAATCCAACCTTCGGCAAAGCCACGTTCTACGATGCTTTTCTCAATATTTTCAATAGAAACCGGATGGTCAATGATGCCTAAAACGCAAGATTTTTCACAAGGAGCAGGGCATAATCTCCCCGTAAATTCGGGAAAATTATTTGTTGAATGTAAAATATTGAGCGCTTTTTTCCAATCGCCTTTAAAAACCATATCGTTAAAATCGGGGATTAAGTTTCCAAGTGGGCAACCGCTGTGGCAAAAAGGAACGCCACAATTCATGCAACGAGCGCCTTGATTTTTCAAGGCTTCCTCTTTTAGCGAAACCGTAAATTCACTGTAATTTTTTACGCGTTTTTTTACGGGGATGTGTGATTCATCTGCCCTTTTAAACGCTATAAAACCTCCTAATTGTCCCATTTTATGCTACTATTATTTCAAACGCTTTTTCTTTAGCCAACCTATTTAAGGCTATTTTGTATTCCTTTGGAAAAACCTTAATAAAATGAGATACCTCTTGTTCCCAATTTTCTAAAAGTTTTTTTGCCAAATGACTATTAGTATAATCTTTATGATTTTGAATCAGTTGTTTAAGTTCATTTTGGTCGGTGTCAGTCAATTTTTCTAAATCAACCATCTCTAAATTACAAAGTCCGTTGCTAAACTGTGCGTTTTTATCATACACAAAAGCCACGCCTCCGCTCATTCCTGCTGCAAAATTTCGACCTGTTTTACCTAAAACAGCAACTTTTCCACCGGTCATATATTCACAACCGTGATCTCCAATACCTTCAACCACAGCGATTGCGCCCGAATTACGGACGGCAAATCGCTCGCCGGCAATGCCATTAATATAAGCTTCGCCTGCAATAGCGCCATAAAAGCACACATTACCAACGATGATATTTTCTTCGGCTAAAAAGGTGGCGGCTTCGGGTTTTTGGATGATAATTTTTGCACCCGAAAGGCTTTTGCCTAAATAATCGTTAGTTTCGCCTATAACTTTTAGCGTTAATCCTTTGGTTGCAAAAGCTCCAAAACTTTGACCAGCCGATCCTGTAAAAGTTAAATTTAAGGTGTTTTCGGGCAAACCATCTTCGCCATAAAGTTTAGATATTTCGTTGCTTGTAATAGCCCCAACGGTTCTGTCGGTATTGTGAATGGTGTAATTTAATGACGTTTTAATTTTATTTTTAATGGCTGCTTTTGCATCACTTATAATTTTGAGGTCGAGAACATTGTATAAATTATGATTTTGACGTTCGGTGTTTGAAAACGTTTTTTTGCCATTAATAAGTGGTTGATGTAAAATAGCCGACAAATCAAGACCTTCAGCTTTGTAATGATTTTCAGCTTTTTTTACATTTAATTTTTGTGACTGGCCTATCATTTCTTCAATGGTTCTAAAACCGAGTTGCGCCATGATTTCACGCAATTCTTGAGCGACGAAATACATAAAGTTTATGACGTGTTCGGGCGTACCTTTAAAATTTTTTCGCAATTCAGGATCTTGTGTAGCGATGCCAACCGGGCAGGTATTGAGGTGACAAGCACGCATCATAATGCAACCCGAAGCCACCAAAGGTGCGGTTGCAAAGCCAAATTCTTCAGCACCTAAAAGGCAGGCAATAGCAACATCGCGACCTGTTTTTAATTGTCCGTCGCATTCTAAAACGACCCGACTTCTCAAGTTGTTGAGAATTAAAGTTTGTTGCGCTTCGGCCAAACCGAGTTCCCAAGGCAAGCCGGTATGTTTTAAGGATGTTAGTGGTGAAGCACCTGTGCCACCATCGTAACCTGATATTAAGATAACATCGGCTTTAGCTTTAGCAACGCCTGCTGCAATAGTTCCAACGCCAACTTCCGAAACTAATTTAACATTAATTCGCGCCTCACGATTGGCATTTTTTAAATCAAAAATGAGCTGCGCCAAATCTTCAATAGAATAAATATCGTGATGTGGTGGTGGTGAAATTAACCCTACATAAGGGGTTGAATTGCGCACTTTAGCAATCCAAGGATACACTTTTTCGGCTGGTAATTGTCCGCCTTCACCGGGCTTAGCACCTTGAGCCATTTTTATTTGAATTTCTTTGGCGCTGGTTAAATAATTACTCGTTACACCAAATCTTCCGGAGGCAACTTGTTTGATAGCGCTATTTTTCCAATCTCCATTTGGCAATTTTTTAAATCGGATTTTATCTTCACCACCTTCGCCAGAATTAGATTTTCCACCGATGCGATTCATCGCAATAGCGAGATTTTCGTGAGCTTCTTGGCTGATAGAACCATAAGACATGGCTCCAGTTTTAAAGCGTTTTACAATTTCTGTCCACGATTCAACCTCATCAATAGGGATGGGGTCGAGTTTATCAAATTCAAACAAACCTCTTAAGGTCATTAAGTTTTTAGTTTGATTATTAATAGATTCGGTATAAATTTTATAAGCGTCTAAGTTTTTTTCTCTAACAGCTTGTTGTAATTTTGAAATTGTAGTGGGGTTAAACATGTGTTTTTCACCCGTTCTGCGCCAACGGTAGTCTCCGCCAATTTCTAAATTTGTCAAGCCATTTGAAAAAGCATTGTGATGCCTTTTTGAAATTTCGCGTTCAATTTCGTACAAGCCAATTCCTTCAATTCGTGAAGGCGTATAAGGGAAATATTTTTTTGAAAATTTGCTATTGAGACCTAAAATTTCAAATATTTGGGAAGCCCTGTAAGAATGGAGTGTTGAAATTCCGACCTTATTCATAATTTTTAAAAGGCCTTTGCCGATGGCATAATTAAAATTTCTAACAGCTTGATGTGGTGTAATGTTTTGAATAACATCTTCATTTACAAGGTCTCGGATAATTTCATTCACCATATAAGGGTTAATAGCACTAGCGCCATAACCAAAAAGGGTGGCAAAATGGTGTGGTTCACGAGGTTCGGCTGTTTCAATAATAATTCCAAATTTTGAACGCAAATCGGCTTTGTAGAGTGAATGATGAACATAAGAACATGCGAGTAAAGCGGGGATGGGTGCAAGTTCTTTATTGACGCCTCTATCTGATAAAACAATGATATTAGCATGGTTAAATACTTCTTTTTCAATTTGTTTTATAAGGTCATCCAATGCAGACTCTAATCCGTTAAGGCCTTTATTAATAGGATATAGAATAGGAATTACAACTGCTTTAAAATCGGGATGATTGATATTTTTGATTTTATCTAAATCGGCATTTGAAATTACGGGATTTTGGATGCGTAATTTTTTAGCTTGATCTTTATTGATGTTAAAAATATTTCGATCTTGACCAATTGCTAAGCTAATATCGGTAATGATATTTTCGCGAATACCATCGAGGGGCGGATTTGTAACTTGGGCAAATAATTGCTTGAAGTAATTGAACAATAATTGAGGTTTATCAGAGAGAACGGCCAAAGGGGTATCAGTACCCATTGAACCGATTGATTCTTTGAGGGTTATACTCATTGGCGTTATAATGGTAGCAATGTCTTCTTGAGTGTAGCCAAATATTTTTAATCGGGTTTTATAATCGGTTGGTTCGTTGACTAATTTGAGATCATTATAAGGTATTTTTGAAAGCGGAAGGGTGTTTTCTTGAACCCACGATTCATAAGGATATTTTGATGTGATATTGTGTTTAATCTCCTCATCCTCAATAATTCTACCGGCATTCATATCGACCAAAAACATTTTTCCTGGCTCTAAGCGGCCGTGTTTTACAACATTTTCGGGTTTAGTATTTAAAACACCTATTTCGGAAGACATCACCACATTGCCATTTTTTGTGATGGTATAGCGCGAAGGTCTTAAGCCATTGCGGTCGAGTATGGCACCGATAATATTACCATCGGTAAACGGAATGGAAGCGGGTCCATCCCAAGGTTCCATAATACAGGAGTTAAATTCGTAAAAAGCTTTTTTTTCGGCACTCATGGTTTGGTGTTTTTCCCAAGCTTCGGGAACGAGCATCATCAGTACTTCGGGCAATGAGCGGCCAGTCATCAAGAGTAATTCAACCACCATATCCATAGAAGCTGAATCGGATTTTCCACTTAAAATTATCGGAAAGAGTTTTTTGATATCTTCACCAAAAATAGGGCTTTCCATCAAGGCTTCTCGGGCGCGCATCCGGCTAACGTTGCCACGGAAGGTATTTATTTCTCCATTATGACATAAATATCTAAAAGGTTGTGCCAAATCCCAAGAGGGGAATGTGTTGGTTGAAAAGCGCTGGTGTACCAAGGCAAGTCGCGTAATAACTTCCGGTTGTTTTAAATCGGTATAATAATTACTGATGTCTTCGGGAACTAATAAACCTTTGTAAATGATGGTTGTAGTAGATAAACTTGGCAAATAAAAGTACTGACGTTCGGCAATTTTAGAATTTAGAACGAGGTGTTCGGCAATTTTTCGGGCGGTGAACAATTTGACATTAAACTGATTTTCGGTTAATTCTAAATTGTTTTTACCAATAAAAATCTGTTTTATTTTGGGTTCCGTTTTAGAAGCAATTTTGCCCAATTTAGAAGAATCAATTGGAACATCGCGCCAGCCCAAAATGTTAAGCCCTTGAGCTTTAATTTGGTCTTCAAAAATTTTAATACAATAATCGCATTGGTTATAACTTTTGGGAAAGAACACCATTCCAACCGCGTATTCTTTGGGTTCAGGAAGTTTAAATTTACAAACGCTTTCGAAAAATAAATGAGGGATGTCAATCAAAATGCCAGCACCATCTCCAGTTCTGCCATCTGAACTCACTGCACCACGATGCTCCAATTTTATTAAAATCTCGAGTGCTTGGTGTATGATTTCGTTTGTTTTTTCACCTTTAAGGTTGCAAATAAATCCTGCGCCACAGTTGTCGTGCTCAAATTCCGGCAAATACAATCCCTGTTCTTTCATATTGTAAATAATAATTCACAATATTAAGAAAAACATTAATAATTATTCATTAAAATAACGAAAACGATATCGTAAGTTTATTAAAAATAAAAAACAAATAAATAAAATTAAATTTTGATAATTGTATAATTTTAAATTGAGAATCTGCTAAAATACCTGTGTTAATGGATGTTTAAAATTACAATTTGGCAATTTAGCCTTTAATGTCTTATTGATTTAAGATGGTTTTTATGTAAAAATTGAACTAAAAATTAAAGATATAAATAAACTTTTTATTAAAAAGAAGGCGTTAGAGGTCTTTTTAAACAAAAAAACTGGAAGCATTTTTATTTAAAAATGCTCCCAGCAACAAATTAACCTTAAGAGTTATAAGCTTTTTCGCCGTGTTCATAATAATCAAGTCCGTTTTCTTCTTCTTTTTTGGTAACTCGAATTCCGATTGTATGTTTGAGTCCGTAAAACAACACTAAACCACAAGCAATAGACCATGCGGCAACGGCTACAATTCCGATGAGTTGCGTAATAATTAAATCAGTTCCTCCTCCATAAAATAGACCGGTAATGCCATTTTCTTTAGCAAAAAAACCTACCATTAAAGTTCCAAATGCACCATTGATGCCGTGAACTGAAATTGCGCCGACTGGATCATCAATTTTGATGATATTGTCAAAAAATTCTACGGCAAGAACTACTAATACCCCAGCCATTATGCCAATTAATATAGCACCACCAGGGGTTACTGTATCGCAACCAGCCGTAATGGCTACTAATCCGGCAAGCACACCGTTTAAAGTCATACTTAAACCAGGTTTGCCATATTTTAGCCAAGTGAATGCCAAAGTTGCAAATCCTCCAGCGGCTGCTGCAGCATTAGTGGTAACAAAAATTCGCGCTACCAATTCAGGATTTGAAAGGCTTAAAGTTGAGCCAGGGTTAAATCCAAACCAACCTAACCAAAGTATGAATACGCCAAGAGCGCCAATTAATAAATTATGTCCGAGAATGGCGTTGGTTTTTCCATTTTTGTATTTGCCAATACGTGGGCCTAGTACCGCTGCGCCTACTAATGCTAACCAGCCACCAACAGAATGAACTACTGTTGAACCTGCAAAATCGTGGAATCCCATGGTTGCTAACCAGCCACCACCCCAAACCCAATGACCTGATATTGGATAAATAATTATAGAAATAAAGGCGCTAAAAATTAGGTAAGAACTGAATTTAGTGCGTTCTGCCATTGCTCCAGAAACAATGGTAGCTGCCGTGGCGGCAAATACCAATTGAAAAAAGAAAAATGCTAAGTTTGGAATGCCTGTAGGCGCGTGATTTACTTCAGAAAACGGTTCAAATGCTCCAAAATAACCAGTGCCTGATCCAAACATAATTCCATATCCAATCAGCCAAAAGGCGAGGGTTCCGATACAAAAATCCATCAAGTTTTTAAATAAAATGTTAGTGGTGTTTTTGGCACGTGTAAAACCTGCCTCAACCAATGCAAAACCTGCTTGCATAAAAAATACTAATGCACCTGTTATTAAAATCCAAAAGGTGTCTATGCTCGATACTACTGATGTTAAATCCATAAGATATTTTTTAATGATTAAGCTTTAATATATAATGATTCGGGTCCTTTTTCGCCGGTACGAATTCTGATTGACTCATCTATTGTGGAGATAAATATTTTTCCATCGCCCATTTCTCCGGTTTGGGCAGATTTTAGGATGGCAGCAATCGCTACATCTACAAATTTTTCGCGGCATACAAATGAAATCGTGCGGCGTTCAATTAATCGCGTTTCGTAAACAACTGATCGATAAACCGCACCCGATTTTTCATTGCCAACACCAGTTACATCCCAATAGGTAAAAAAGTCGATACCAGCTTCGTGAAGTGCCGCAAGGACTTCGTCAAATTGAGACCTTCTAATAATTGCTTCAATTTTTTTCATTATAATTTATTTTAAAGTGAGAAACCAAATGTTAAATAGATATTTCCTTGATCGGGATTTGTGATAAGTGATGTTTTGATTGGGAGGCTAAAAGCATCAGAAATTTTAACTTCTTTTGAAGCGCTGATTCCCAAATTTATTAAGCCTGAGCCGCTTGTTAAATAATAACCGCCATTGTCACTGACAACACCACCAACAAAAAAGCTAAAATCTGTTTGGCCAAATTTTGTTCCATAATTTGCTTCGAGGTAAGTAGAATAGGATTGTTTACCTCCATTTTTATCAGCACCTGCAAAATTAGTGGCAGCGGTGAAACCAATAGGAAAACCTTCAGTTCCCGCAACACTCATTAAAAATTCATAAACGTGATGACCAGAGCCACCGTGTTTAAAATAATCATTTGGAGTGCTATCGACTGGAAAATAATAATCGGTCAATGTAAAGGAAAGTCTATCTGTTGCAGCTAGCGTTAAATAAAGGTCAGCTTCCTGAAATTGGTTTGTACTTCCTAATGAATAAGCACCCCAAGCGCCAATTGTTAGTTTTCCGGAAGTAAATTCTAAATGAGGTTGGGCGCTTGCACTGTTACCTCCAAACTGCAAACCACGCCAAATGTATCGCGATTGAAAATCAGCGCCTAAATCTAAACTAGTCGTGGAAGTTTTTGTCTCTTGAGCAAAAATTGAAATGCTCATTAATAAAAGTAATGTGTAAATAGTTTTTTTCATAGCAATAGGTTTTAGTTAATAGTGGTTATAAAATTTACACGGCAAATATATTTATTAAAATGACAAAACAAGGGGGTAGTGTTAAAAAAATATATAAAAAATAAAAATATAAATATTAAATAGGGGGGTTAAGTTAATTAAATAAATAAAAAATAAACATATATAGTTAAAAATAAGGGGGGGTTGTATAATAAATAAATAGATATTTAAAATTTAAAAAAGGTAGAAAATTTATATAAAAAAAGTCCAACCTTTTGGGTTGGACTTTAAAAATTAAATAAATGTAAGGTTTTTTAACCGCTCAAAATATTTCTCGAGATTACAAAAAAGGAATTCTAATTTCTCAAAATACTTCTCGAGATTACAATTTTTTGAATTTCAGAAGTGCCCTCGTATATTTGTGTAATTTTGGCATCACGCATCAAACGTTCAACGTGATATTCTTTTACAAATCCATAGCCACCGTGTATTTGAACAGCTTCGGTTGTGATTTGCATGGCTGTTTCGGCCGCAAAGAGTTTCGCCATCGCACCAGATAAATCATAGTTGAGGTGTTGGTCTTTATCCCATGCTGCTTTCATACATAAATGACGAACGGCTTCAATTTGAGTAGCCATATCGGCCAATTTAAAGGCAATGGCTTGATGCTGACTAATTTCTTTGCCAAATGCTTTGCGTTCTTTTGAATATTTTAAGGCTAATTCATAAGCGCCAGAAGCAATGCCAAGCGCTTGCGAAGCAATGCCAATACGACCTCCCGCTAAAGTTTTCATAGCGAAGGTAAAACCGAATCCATCAGCGCCAATGCGGTTTTCTTTTGGCACTTTAACATCGGTAAACATGAGAGAGTGCGTGTCAGAACCACGAATTCCCATTTTATTTTCTTTATGTCCGACTTCAAATCCGGGCATGCCTTTTTCAACGATTAGGGCGTTAATGCCTTTAGAGCCTTTTTCAACATGGGTTTGAGCGATTACCAAATAAACACTAGCATTTCCACCGTTGGTAATCCAGTTTTTGGTTCCATTTAACAGATAATAATCGCCTTTATCTATGGCGGTTGTGCGTTGTGAGGTAGCGTCAGAGCCTGCTTCAGGTTCACTTAGGCAAAAAGCGCCAATAATTTCGCCTTTAGCCAAACGGGTTAAATAGGTTTCTTTTTGCGCCTCTGTTCCATAAGTTTCTAAACCCCAACAAACTAAAGAGTTATTGACTGACATGCAAACGGATGCCGAAGCGTCTATTTTTGAAATTTCTTCCATTGCCAAAACATAAGAAATGGTATCCATACCACCACCGCCATATTTTGGGTCAACCATCATGCCTAAAAAGCCGAGTTCCCCCATCTTTTTTATTTGTTCTGCAGGAAATTTTTGTTTTTCGTCGCGTTCTATCACGCCCGGCAATAGTTCGGTTTGAGCAAAATCACGAGCCGCATCTCTAATCATAATATGCTCTTCTGTAAGGCTAAAATCCATAAAAAAATAATTTGATAAAAATTAATGTTAGTGTTGCCAAAGTTACTAAAATTATCAAATTTCTATTGTATTTTTACGGAATTATGAGTGTTAAAATTTGGCATGCAATTGGTCTTATGAGTGGCACCTCTTTAGATGGTGTTGATTTAGTATATGTTAAATTTTGGTTTGATAATCGCTATCATTTTGAGATTTTAAAAGCAGATACCCTAAAATATTCTGATTCTTGGAAAAATGAATTAAAAAGTGCTTTTATAAAAAAACCAGATGAACTCCATAATTTATCTTTAAAATACGGCCTATTTTTGGGAGAGCTAATCAATGATTTTATTTCAAAAAACAAGGTTGTTGCACTCGATTTTATCGCTTCTCACGGGCATACTATTTTTCATAAGCCCGAACAAGGAATTACGCTACAAATAGGAGATGGAAATCAAATTGCAAAACTCACTAAACACAAAGTTGTTTGTGACTTTAGATGGCAAGATGTGCAATTGGGCGGTCAAGGAGCCCCATTAGTGCCTATTGGTGATGCGTTGTTATTTTCAAATTATGATTATTGTCTAAACCTTGGCGGATTTTCGAACTGCTCTTTTGATGATAAGGGTACCAGGATTGCGTATGATATTTGCCCAGTAAACATTGTGTTAAATTATTTGACAAATAAATTAGATTTGGATTATGATGATAGGGGAAGCCTTGCCAAAACTGGAATTATTAATAATGTTTTACTAAACGAACTCAATGCACTTCCTTTTTACCAGCAGCTTGCACCAAAATCTCTTGGATTTGAATTTGTTGTCAATCAGATTTTTCCGCTTTTAAATAAATACAACTTGCCTATAATTGATTTATTGCGAACCTATACCGAACATATTGCGCAACAATTAGCACAAAATCTACGAGCTCACAAAAGCGTTTTGGTTACGGGTGGTGGCGCTTATAATCAGTTTTTAATTAAAAGATTTAAGGAGTTGTCTCACTGTGAGTTGACACTTCCTCCAAGTGATATTATTGAATTTAAAGAAGCCTTAATCTTTGCTTTTTTGGGGTTATTGAGGTTAGAAAATAAAGTCAATTGTTTAAAAAGCGTTACCGGGGCTAGCAAAGACCATTCTTCAGGTAAAATTTTTTGATTTACTTTTGAAAGGGGAATAAAGTCAGAAGTTGGCAGACCGAAGTTCATTGTTCAATGTTCAAAGCTTAATGCTCCTTAATGTTGAATTTTAAAGCCGGAAGACCGAAGATGGCAGTGAAAAAAATCTTTATTTTAAGCAAATTACGGTAAGTATTAAGATTATTTAACTGCTTACAGTTCGCTAAGATAGCCTCCCATTTTAGCTTGCAATTCCATCGCTTTTTCTTTGGCTTTTTCGGCAAAATCTAATCCGCTTGAAGCGTAAATAATATCGCGGGTAGAATTTATAAGTAAACCAACATTTTTAGTCAAACCATATTTGCAAACCTCGTCAATTGTGCCTCCTTGCGCACCAACACCGGGAACTAACAAAAAGTGATTTGGAATTAGCTCACGAACTTCCTTAAAAAATTCTGGTCTGGTTGCCCCAACTACAAACATCAATTGCTCACTATTTTTATAAGTTAGTGCCGTTTTGATAACTTTAAGATAAAGGGCTTCATTGTTAACAATCAAGTTTTGAAAATCACTTCCACCTTTATTAGAAGTGAGCGCTAAAAGAATGGTTATTTTGTTTTTAAAGGCCAAAAAAGGCTCAACCGAATCACTGCCCATATAAGGAGCTACGGTAAGCGCATCAAAGTTTAAACCTTCAAAAAATGCTTTGGCATAGCGGGTTGAAGTATTGCCTATATCCCCTCGTTTGGCATCGGCAATGGTAAAAATTTTGGGATAATTTTGATTTAAAAAATCAATAGTTTTTTGCAAAGCCAGCCAGCCTTTAATGCCATAAGCTTCATAAAATGCCGTATTAGGCTTATAAGCAACCACATATGGATGGGTTGCAAGGATGATTTGTTTATTGAATTCGAATATTGGATCTTCAAGTTTTAGCAAATGGCTTGGAATTTTATCTAAATCGACGTCCAATCCCACACATAAAAAAGATTTTTTTAATTTGATTTGAGCTAAAAGTTCGTTTGAATTCATCAGTTTTATAAAGCTTGCCACAAAAGTAGCGATTTTAATACTTTAAGTTATATTTGTATCTTAAAAAAAGTTGCCTTGCACTATCTACTAAATAAAATTTTCTACAGTTTTTTAACCCTATTTGGTGTGGTAACGGTCATCTTTTTATTATTTAGTGTGCTTCCGGGAGATCCAGCGCGAATGATGCTTGGCCAACGTGAAGACAGTGCCCAGTTGCAAATTGTCAAACACAAATATGGTTTTGATAAGCCGCTTTATCAGCAATATATCTATTATTTAAATGATTTATCACCTTTTTCAATTCACAGCACAAAGTCAAATGATTATACCTTTTTGAATGCCGATAAATACACTTATTTTAGACTGCTGTCACTTAAAAATTACAGCATCGTTTTAAAATATCCCTATTTGCGGACATCCTTTCAAAAAAGCGGACAAAAGGTGAGCCAGATTATTGCCGAAACCCTTCCGAATACAGCAGTTTTAGCAGTTGCAGCCATCAGTTTGGCGTTTATCTTAGGAATCATTTTAGGGATTATTTCGGCGGTTTTTAAAAATACCATCATCGATAAAGGCATCGCCGTTTTTAGTACTTTAGGGATGAGTGTGCCCTCTTTTTTTTCTGCAATTTTATTTGCTTGGTTATTTGGATTTGTTTGGCATAAATATACCAACCTTCAAATGACAGGCAGCTTATATGAAGTAGATGATTTAGGAAGAGGTATTTACATTCAATGGAAGAATTTGATTTTGCCCGCAATAGTCTTAGGAATACGACCCTTAGCGGCCGTAAGTCAGCTTACCAGAGGCGCTTTATTAGAAGAACTCAACAAAGATTATATAAAAACAGCTAAAGCCAAAGGCTTATCACCCTATCAAATTATTAAAAAGCACGCATTAAAAAATGCTTTAAATCCTGTGGTAACAGCTATTTCGGGTTGGTTTGCATCACTTTTAGCAGGCGCTGTTTTTGTTGAATACATATTCAATTGGAATGGTTTGGGAAAAGAAATCGTTTCTGCCCTAAATACCTTAGATTTGCCGGTAATTATGGGAAGTGTTTTGGTTATTGCCACCATGTTTTTAATTATCAACATCTTAGTAGATTTTATTTACCGCTGGCTAGACCCAAGAATTAGATTATGTTAAATTTTAAATAATATCAAATGAGAATAAAAATTGTAGCAGGAAACTGGAAGATGAATTTGGGTTATAAAGCCTCGATTCAACTTGCAAAAGAAATTGAAAACCAAGTTAAAAACACGAATCAGAATAAAACAAGGGTGTTAGTTGCACCAACATTTGTCAATTTAAAAGGCACTTTAGAACAATTAAATGAAGGGATTGTTGAAGTAGCTGCTCAAAATATGCACCAAGCTGAAAATGGCGCTTTTACCGGAGAAATTTCTGCCGAAATGCTTGTAGAAATTGGCATTAAGACAGTGATTTTAGGCCATTCGGAACGTCGCGCTTATTTTAATGAAACCGATAAGGCTTTAGCCGAAAAGATTAACACCATTTTAAAACACCATTTAGAAACCATTTTTTGTTTTGGAGAAGTTCTTGAAGATAGAAAAGCCGGAAATCATTTTAAGGTAGTTGAATCACAATTAAAAAATGCTTTATTTCACATAAAATCAGACGATTGGAGTCAAATTATTTTGGCTTACGAACCTGTTTGGGCTATTGGTACCGGCGAAACTGCTAGCCCCGAACAAGCGCAAGAAATGCATGCTTTTATCCGAAATTTAGTAGCAAAGCAATACGGCTCTAAAGTTTCCAATACCGTTTCTATTCTTTATGGAGGTAGTGTTAAACCAAATAATGCTCAAGAACTATTTTCAAAACCTGATGTAGATGGCGGACTTATAGGCGGTGCTGCTTTAAATGTAGCTGATTTTATGGGTATTATTCAAGCTGCAAATCTTTAACAGTTTTTCAATAAGATGATTTATTTATCCTATAATTTTGAAATTTTGCCACTTGAATTAGGACGAGAAATTCTGATTGCTGAGCTAGGAGAAGCTGGATTTGAGAGTTTTACTGAAACCGAAGTCGGCGTAATTGCTTATATTAAAAAAGACGAATGGAATGAAACACTTTTAAATGACATTCAAATTTTAGAATCTAGTGCATTTAAAATTTCTTATACTAAAGAAGAAATAGCACAAGTCAATTGGAATATAGAATGGGAAAAAAACTTTAATCCCATAATTATTGATGAAAAAGTGAGTATTCGCGCGCCTTTTCACGCCAAACCTGAAAATGTTGAATACGATTTAATAATTGAACCAAAGATGAGTTTTGGCACCGGTCATCATCAAACCACTCATGTGATGGTGCAACATCTAAACGACCTAAATTTAACTGATAAAAAAGTGCTCGATATGGGTTGTGGCACAGGAATACTAGCAATTTTTGCCGAAAAAAAAGGCGCTAATTTTATAGATGCCATTGATAATGATGCTTGGTGTTATGAAAATTCGATTGAAAATGTTGAACGCAATAATTGTCATCATATCAATGTTTATGAGGGAGATGCGGCACTTTTATGCGATAAAATTTACGATGTTATTATTGCCAATATCAATAGAAATATCCTTTTACAGGATATTAAAACTTATAGTGCCAGCCTTAAAAAAGAAGGGGTCTTATTGCTAAGTGGATTTTATGTTGAAGATAGGCCGGCAATAGAAGCCGAAGCAAAAAAATACCAACTCAAAAAAGTGAATTATAAAGAACGCGATAATTGGGTGGGGGTAAAGTTTATTAAATTCTAAATTTTTTTATAATTTAGCTTTATGAAAATGGAAACTCAAAAAAAACTTCGTGAAGAACTTGATTTGTTAATTCAAGAAAATGAATTACACGAGATTATTCTTTTTAATGACGAGGTAAATACCTTTGATCATGTGATTGAAATGCTTATAAAAGTTTGCGAACACACTCCTGAGCAAGCCGAACAATGCTCTATTATTGTTCATAATAATGGAAAATGTATTGTAAAAACAGGTGATTTTTCTGACTTAAAGCCTCGTTGTACTAAATTGCTTGAAGCTGGTTTATCAGCCGAATTAGTTTAAAAAATAACTGCTTTTAAATTGGTTATCTTAAATTATTAAGCTGTTGGCTGATTGAAAATAACCAAGTTTCTAAATCTTCGGCTGCTTTAGAATTGTTGTTAATAGCCCAATCGCCTGTTTGTTTTAAGAGCACTTGCTTGTATATTTTTGTCTGGTTATTAAAGGTATAACCTAAATAATACGAAACACCCGCATCATTCATTTCATTTTTTGGCTTTGTGGTGGTCGCTCTTGAAGCGTTTGACAATAAAGGTAGTTTAGATTTTAATTCTGCTAGATTAATGGTCAAACAAACGCCGTTCGTTTGGCTTAAATTGGCGTCCATTGCTTGTTCGCTTATTTGATTTAATGAATCTATATTATTCCAATGTTGTGGCAAATTGTAGCAAAAAACATTTCCAACAGAATCAATTAAAAATCCGGTATGCACTTTTCCCCAGGCAAAATTTATATAACCAGCTTCAAATAAAATTTTTTGGTTAAAATTAGGGTTTACTATTTTTGTAGCATCGCAAGTTGTTAGAAATATTGATATTAAAAGAGTTACAGAAAATAACTTTATTGTTTTCATTTTGGCTAATTTGATTTTTTTAGACTACAATTATTATTCCAAAATTCTCGTTTTATTGTTGGAGTTAACTTTTAATAAGGTGTATTTTAGTTTGACGTCCGTCAATATAATGGACGCCTTTTTCTGTAAACACGGCAACTTGTTCGAGCATGATTCTTATTTCGGTTTGCCATTCGGGAATGAGAACTGTATTATTGAGTTCAATGGCGTAAACGGTATTGTAATTTAACGGATAATCACCTGTTATTGGCACGCCTTGTTGAGCATCCCACATGCCAATTGTTGGGCCTGCCGAATGGCCATAATAGCCTAGTGGATGTGTGTAAATGCTTGGATTAAGTCCTTTGTTTTTGGCTTCAACAAGTGATTTCAACAAAATTTCATTGCCACTTTTACCCTCAATAAAATTTTGGGTTAAAATGTCTTGCAAGGCGTTTCCGGCTTCAAAAGCACGTGTTAAATAGGTGGGAATTTCAGTTTCATTTGGTTTTAAAACATAGGCATGTTCTTGGCAATCGGTATTGAGGCGAAGATAAGTAATGCCAAAATCGCAGTGTAATAAATCGCCTGCCTGAATGATGGATAAACTAGTTTGTTGATTAGCAGATGCTAATTCGGTTTTAGCACGTTGAATATCAATATCGGGATGAAACCATGTTTGTAAACCCAAATTGGAAACTTTTTGGCGTAGCCACCAAACGACGTCATCGGTTGTAGTTTTACCTGGTTTAATCACTTTTTCCGAAAAGGCCTCTTTAATAATGTCATGAGTAGTTTTTGCAAGCATTTCATAGAGCTCCAGCTCTTTAGGTGTTCTGGTTTCTATCCAACCAATAGCCAATTTTTCGGCTGAGACAACGCGATTTTTATAGTTATTGGGAAGTTTATTTGTAAAGGCTTCATAGTCGGTTTTGGTAATTCCATCTGCTAAAGCGAAATGTTCAGAATAATTAAGTCCGATATTTTTAGGATTTTTGTCTTTGATGAGCTCCATCACAGCGTCCCATTGATCGGGAAATTTAGAAACATCCCAAGCCGATTTAAAATTATTTTCAATGTCATATCGGGCTACTGCAAATTTTTCAACCTGATTTTGATTTTTAGGTTTATAAAAAACTAAAATAGTACGCCTTCGTGCTGATAACCAAGTTGCTGGTAACATTGTTTTTAAAACAGGATCTTCAAGGTATTCTCTTGAAATTAACACCCACATTTCAATGCCCGTTTTTTCCATGAGATTTGGTAGGAGGGTTTCAAAACGCTCATCTAAAATTTTATTGATGGTTGTTGCCTGATTTTGAAGTGAAAGTGTTTGAGCGGTTAGGTTTAAACCGATAAAAAGTATCAAAAAATTTACGAATAATTTCATAAGGTTAGGTATTAGTAAAAAAGAATATTAATTATAATGGAATGTTTCCATGTTTTCGGTTTGGTTTTAAAACGTCTTTATTTTCAAGTATTTGAAAGGCTTTAATCAATTTGCGCCGGGTGTTTTTTGGGTAGATAACTTCATCAATAAAACCACGTCGTGCGGCGCGATAAGGGTCGGCAAATTTAAAAGCATATTCAGCTTCTTTTTCTTTCCATTTAGCTTCGGGATTTGCAGCCGATTTAATTTCATTTTTAAAAATAATTTCAGCGGCTCCTTTGGCTCCCATAACGGCAATTTCGGCTGTTGGCCATGCAAAATTAAAGTCTGCGCCAATGTGTTTTGAATTCATCACATCATAAGCGCCCCCATAAGCTTTTCGAGTAATAACCGTAATTCTAGGTACAGTAGCTTCGCTTAAAGCGTATAATAATTTCGCGCCATTGGTTATGATGCCATGCCATTCTTGATCGGTTCCGGGCAAAAAACCAGGCACATCTACTAAAACCAATAGGGGAATGTTAAAGCAATCGCAAAAACGCGTAAATCGCGCGCCTTTTACAGAGCTGTTTACATCGAGGCAACCCGCCAAATTCAAGGGTTGATTGGCAACAATGCCAATACTTCTGCCTGCAATTCGGGCAAACCCAACAATGATATTTTGGGCAAAATCCTTGTGAATTTCAAAAAAAGATTCGTTATCAATAATCCCATTAATCACTTGATGCATATCATAAGGTTTATTTGGATTATTGGGAATAATTTGATCTAAAGCGTTTCTGATTTCATCGCCTAAAGTAAAAGCACGTTTTTTAGTTGTTTCGCGGTTATTTTGAGGAATATAACTCAACAGCGTTTTGATATCTTCTAAACATTGTATGTCGTTTGCGCTGGTAATATGGGTAACGCCCGATTTTGTTGAATGCGTACTAGCACCTCCGAGTTCTTCGGCGGTAACGGTTTCATTGGTAACGGTTTTAACCACATTTGGACCCGTAACAAACATATAACTGCTGTTTTCAACCATCAGTGTAAAATCGGTCATTGCCGGAGAATAAACCGCTCCACCCGCACAAGGTCCCATAATGGCAGAAAGTTGAGGAATGACGCCAGACGCTTGTACATTTCTATAAAAAATATCGGCATAACCTCCCAGCGACCGCACACCTTCTTGAATTCGCGCGCCACCAGAGTCATTTAAGCCAATTATTGGTGCGCCAACTTTAAGCGCTTGATCCATTATTTTGCAAATTTTTTCGGCGTGTGTTTCTGATAAGGAACCGCCAAAAACGGTAAAGTCTTGTGCGAAAATGTAAACCAGTCGACCATTAATAGTGCCATAACCAGTTATCACACCATCGCCAAAGTAAAGTTCTTTATCCATACCAAAATCGGTAGTTCTATGGGTTACCAACATACCAATTTCTTCAAAAGAACCTTCGTCTAATAAATATAAAACACGTTCTCTAGCGGTTAATTTCTTATTTTTGTGTTGTTTATCAATGCGTTCTTGACCACCGCCTAAACTAGCTAGCGCTATTTTTTGGTTTAGATTATCAATTTTTGAATCCATAATGTTTGTTGTTTAATGAGACAAGGGTAAGCGTACTACTTTTTGATCTTCTAAATAGAACTTTAAACCGACCAGCGCTGCAATTTTAGATTCTTCATCTAGTTCTGCTTTAAGCTTTTCGGGCGTATAATAATTTTTCACAAAATGAGTGTTGAAGTTACCCGATTGAAAAGCTTCGTGCTGACAGACAAATCTGCCGAAAGGCAAAGTCGTTTTAACCCCTTCAATTTTATAATTATCAATTGCTTTGAGCATTAATTGAATGGCTTCTTGGCGTGTTTTTCCGTAGGTTATGAGCTTAGATAGCATGGGGTCATAATAAATTGGAATGTCCATACCTTGTTCAAAACCATTATCAATGCGGATATTTTTTCCTTTAGGGATTTTATAGGTGCTTAAATTGCCAATGCTCGGCAAAAAATTATTCATAGGATCTTCGGCATAAACCCTTAACTCTAGGGCATGTCCATTAATTTTCAAATCACCTTGTTTAAACGAAAGGGTTTCGCCTTGAGCGATTTTTAATTGTTGTTCAACCAAATCAAGTCCCGTTATAAATTCAGTTACCGGATGTTCAACTTGAAGGCGTGTATTCATTTCTAAGAAATAGAAATTCAGTTCGTTATCTACTAAAAATTCCACTGTTCCTGCGCCAAGATAATCACAAGCTTTTGCAACTTTAACGGCGGCTTCACCCATATTTTTTCGCAATTGAGGAGTGAGAATTGAAGAAGGGGCTTCTTCAATAACTTTTTGGTGGCGACGTTGAATGCTGCATTCTCTTTCAAAAAGATAGACGGTATTTCCGTGGCTGTCTGCCAAAACCTGAATTTCAATATGACGCGGTGAACTGATGTATTTTTCGATAAAAACGGCACCATTGCCAAAGGCAGAAATGGCTTCGCTCATGGCGCGGGTCATTTGTTCTTCGAGTTCATTTTCGCTTTCAACGATACGCATCCCTTTGCCACCGCCACCTGCTGAGGCTTTTATGAGAATGGGGAATCCAATTTTTTTTGCAATTTTTTTTGCTTCGTTCAGATTGTTTATAGCGCGATCAATGCCAGGAACCATAGAAATATTATAAGATTTTACGGCATTTTTTGCTGCCAGTTTACTTCCCATAATTCTAATTGCCTCTGATTTTGGTCCAATAAAAATGAGGTTGTTTTTTTCTACTTTCTCGGCGAAATCAGCGTTTTCACTCAAAAATCCGTAACCTGGGTGAATGGCATCCACATTCAGTTTTAAGGAGACTTCAATAATTTTATCGCCCAAAAGATATGATTTATTTGAGGGAGCTTCGCCAATGCAAACGGCTTCATCTGCAAAACGTACATGTGGTGCATTTCTATCGGCTTCAGAATAAACGGCGACGGTTTTAATACCCATTTTTTGAGCCGTTTTCATCACTCTTATGGCAATTTCACCTCTATTGGCTATTAATATTTTTTTTATTTTGAGATTTTTCATTTCGGATAATTTTATGTAAATGATTGTTATTTAAGCCAGTTCAATCATAAGTGCTCCCTTTGAAACCGTATTTCCAACTTTAATATTAATAGATTTAACAACACCATTTTTGGGAGATTCAATGGCGTTTTCCATTTTCATAGCTTCTAAAATTAATAGAATTTCACCTTCTTTTACTTCTTGGTTTTCTTTGACATTGACACTTAAAATTAAGCCAGGCATGGGAGCAATAATGTCATTTGACTTTTTTGATATTCCAATGGATAAACCTATTTTTTTGATGGTTTCATCGATGGAATTCAAGATTTTAACATGGTATTTGTTTGAATTCACCTCAATAAGGTAAGCTCTTTTACTAAAATCAGATTTAATGAGATTGACCTTGAAGGATTTGTCATTTTTTAACACGTGGTATTTTGAATTTGTCAATGCGATTAGGTCTAAATTAACTAGATTGGCTGGTTCTAATTCATAATTAATAGATTCATTGACAATTACTTTAATAGGCTGCTCCATAAAGGTAAAATTTTAATGATTAAATAATTTATAAAGTTATCAATTTTAAGTTTAATTATTTAAAGATTTTAAACAAAAAAAATCCGAAACCACAGGTTCCGGATTTTGTTTAGTGCTTCACTTGCACCATTCTAAAAACATCTTAAGTATTTTTTATATTTTTTTGGTATGAATTTACCAATCTTCACCAGTATTAACGCCCATTATGAAATTATATAGGGATTCGTTTTTGGTGTTTAATTTCTTTTCAATTCCGGCTACAGCACCGTCGTAATTATATTTGATACTACCGTCAATTTTTTTAAATAAATCTTTATAAGTTGTAGATAATTGTTGGCCGTCTTTGACAAAATTTCCTAGGGTATAATCAATTTTTATGCGACCATCTTTAAATTCAATTTTTAAGGTGTATTCCATATCGTAATTAACATCAACGCCAATTCTGTTAGTAATCCACACGGTTTTTTCAATGTCTTTGATGCCAATTTTTCTATTTTCTAAATTTTCGATAATCACATCGTCAGGAGTTTGGTAGGTTTTTTCAAGCCATTCAATGGTTTTGCCATAAATAGCAGAGGCTTGTTTAACATCTACATTAATAATGACTGGTTCAATGCCATTAGCAGTAAGTTCGATTTTTGGCACTTGACTAAATGCTAAAGAACTTGTAAAAAGCGCGATAAAGATTAATTTTTTCATGACTTAAGATTTTATAGGTTTATACTAAATTTTATACTACAAAGGTGTCGTGAAATCTAAACCACTACAAGCGTAAAAAACTGTATATTAAAAAATACTGTAAATTACTAATGGAATAATCTTGGTAAAAGGCGCAATCAAAGGGGGTGTTATTTTAAAGTTATAAGCGTTTTCCATCTTTATCAAAATAGAAAAATTTATCATATTCGCCAATAATTCCATATTCTGTTTGACCTTTAAACTTAGTGTGAAAAGTCCAAGTGCCTTTATCTTTTTCAGTAGAACGGTTTACATAAAAACCAATAGGGGTATATGATTCAAGGGTTTTACAATAGGTTTTTGAGGCGTTATTACTTTGTAAAATAATAAGATTGATGGTTTTTAAATTGAGATTGGGATATTCTTTTTCAAAAAGCCAAAGCAATTTAACTGAAACCGATTTTTTTAAGCCATTATTCACATAAATTACTTTGTTTAATGAATAGGTTTCGGTATTGCGATCTTTAATAATATCTTTTGCAGGATTTACCCAACCAGTAAATTTATCTAAAATGATTGCATCTTCTGATGAATTAACTTTAGAATGCGTCCACGTGCCGTCATTATTTAATTTCACATTGATATTGTCTTCGGTTTTAAGATCTTGAACTTGTGAGAAACAAAGTCCATAAGATAATAAAGCAATACTTAAAATGGTGTTTTTCAATTTATTTAGGTTTTTAGTCGCCATAAAAGTAGTAAAAAATCTTTAAATAATTAGCACATAGCTTTACTCAAATTTGATCTAAATTTTTTATAAAGTAGGTGGGAATTTAAATAAAAAAATCCACGCTTATTGTAACGCGGATTTTTAATATTTAGTGACCCCGACTGGATTCAAACCAGTAACCTCTTGATTCGTAGTCAAGTGCGCTATTCAGTTGCGCCACGAGGCCTTTTGTTAAAGGAGTGCAAATATATCTTTTTTAAACTTAATTAAAAAGAAAATTTAAAAATTAATTGAGACTGTTTTTAGTAATATAATAACGCCAAGCAATGAGAAGCATTTGCCATTTTTTAGCTTTGGATAAATCAACGCCTTTTTTAGCAAGACTAGGCAAAAACAATTTGTTAAAGCGAGCGATGATTTTAAAGAATAATATTTTCATAGTTGTAGCAAATGTATCAAAAAAAATTCCTCAAATTCTTTAGAATTTGAGGAATTTTTTTGATAGGATAATGGTAATTATTTATTTTTTGTAGTAATTTCAATAACGCCGTTTGTGGCTTTTAGCCCATATTTGCTTGTAGCTTTAATTCCTTTTAACACATTGATAGATTTTATATTTTCTGGCTCAATTTTCTCCATCAATTCTTTGTTGATTTCTTTGCCATCAACAATAATTAGAATCGCAGGTTCATCAGTTTTTTGTATATAAACAAGATTCTTATCACCTTTTTTTAATTTTTTTACATTAATAGGCGTTGGTGGCATAGGTGGAGTTTCTGGATCGGGAATAGAATCAAATTTATAAACTGTGTTTATAACATCATTTTCACGATTATTAATTATAGGTATAATTTCGCCTTTCTCTCCAATTTTAAATGTTGTAGATTTTAAAATAGTTCCATTTTTATCGCTACTTGCCAAAGTATCAATATCATTTAGGTATATAACAGCTTTTTTTCCTGTTCTAACTTTTAAATTAAACACATGTTTGGCCTTATCGCCGTATTTTATTTTTTCGATGCTATCGCCAATTTTATCAAAAAATAAGGTGTCTGATTGTATCTCATTGAAAGGTTTATCACTTTCTGTTGTTTCAGTAAAACTATACCAATAACCATTTTTAGTATGAACAGGTGCTTTAGGTACTGAAGAGCCAATAGTAATAACATCTGTACTATCGTTGTATGAAATAGTAAAAGGCTTAATAGGCTCTGTTCCATTTATAGCATATTCAGAATTAAAACTTTCCTTTTTGGCTTCTATTTTGATACCCGTAAGTTCATTTTGTGAATTTCTTTTTATTTTACTGAATTTAATCGTGAAGCCATATTTTTTGAATAAGTTTTTTGCCGATTCAAAATCCTCATTACTACCAGCTTTATCAATGCTAATAGAAAGTTCAAGATTATCAATACTTTCTTTATTATTTGGAGTATTTTGTGCGATAACTTCTGTGTTAAAGGTAAAGATAAAACCAATTAATACAGGTACAATTAAAGCGAACTTTAGTTGGTTTAAACGATTTGAATTGTTTTTGTGTAACATCATAATTCGATTTTTTAAAGGTGATTTGTAAAAGTTATTTGCCAATTCCAATCGGTATTTTGGGACAGCGGTTTTTAATAATAAATACGAATAATTTTTTGGGTTTGCTATTTGTTTTGCGTGTCTATCGGCTAAGTATTCTAGGTTTTGTATCAGTTCATTTTTAAATAACCAAACAAGTGGATTAAACCATTGAAAACAGATTAATAATTGAACTAAAATGGTATCAATACTATGCCATTGATAAGCGTGAGTTTGTTCGTGTTTCAATAATTGATCGCGTTCTGAATCAGTGAATTGCGTTGGGTTATAAGCGATATAATTGAAAAATGAAAAAGGAGCTATTTCGGCATCCGATTCAATTATTTTAAGTTTGTCTTGCCTTTTATAAGGCTGCTTACTTATTTTTTTATACAAATTTGCAAATTGAAATACCAAAATAATTCCGCTTATAACGAGTCCTATTAAATAGATTATTTGAAACCAAAAATGCCAATCAATAGTTGGACTTGGTTTGTCAATCACTAGGGCTTGTGCCATTGGCGATGTGATTAAAGCTGGTTTAATAGTAGTTTCAACGTAATTCTTTATGGTTATTAATGGAGCGAAAATGGCCCCTATCATTCCCACTAAAAAATAGATACGATTGACGTGAAAAAAGGTGTCGCGCGCCAAAAATAATTTATAGACTATAAAAAACAAGGCTATAATTCCTGCTGATTTTAGTAAGTATTCCATAACTATTTATTTTCAATGAGTTGGATGATTTCTTTTAACTCGGCAACACTAATCTTTTCTTCTTGCGCTAAAAATGACACCACATTTTTATAAGAATTATCGAAATAGTTGTGAATGGTATTCGTCATAAACTGTTTGAAATAAGCTTCTTTGCTTATAAGTGGAAAGTATTGGAACGTCGTGCCAAACGATTGATGACTTACAAAACCTTTATCTTCCATCTTTCTGATGACCGTCGAAACTGTGTTGTAATGAGGCTTTGGTTCGGGTAGTTCGGCAACCACATCTTTTACAAATGCTTTGTCAAGTTGCCATAAAACCTGCATAAGCTCTTCTTCTTTTTGAGTTAATTTATCCATAATTATTGAATTTAGAAAGACAAACGTATAACTATAAAAATAGTTATGCAACTATAAAACTAGTTATTTAACAAAAAATTAAAAATTTTAACATATTCTTAATTTTTAAGGCATTATTAAGGGTGTGTCAAGTAATGTTTATTAGAGTATTATGGTTAAGTTTTATTCAATATCGATTGTATTATAAATTTGTAATTTGAAAAATATTTAAAATTGAAGTCTCAGTGCCCTATCAACCTAAATATTTTTAATATATTTTTAAATGTTACATTATTAAAGCAGGGGTAAATATTAATAAACTTTATATCTATTGAAAATATCCTAAAAAAAATAGGGGGTCAGTATTGTATATTTGATAAAATAAAATACTTTTGTAGCATTTTAATTCAAAATCTAATTCCTATGTCTAAAATTCGATTTCAAGCGCTCAAAGAAACTTTGGGCAGAGTGCCCCTAACTGTTGATGAAAATATAAAACGTTCGGTTTTGTTTGGTGAAAATGTTTTTAACGAAGACACCATGCGTCAATATTTAACTAAGGAAGCTTTTAGAAGTGTTATGGATGCCAACAAGAACGGTACTAAAATTGACCGTAAAGTTGCTGACCAAATTGCAGCTTCTATGAAAGATTGGGCACTTTCAAAGGGTGTAACGCACTATACACACTGGTTTCAGCCTTTAACTGGAGGAACAGCCGAAAAACACGATGCTTTTTTTGATACCATTGGTGGTGGTCGAGCCGTTGAACGTTTTGGCGGAAATGAATTAGTACAACAAGAACCCGATGCCTCTAGTTTTCCTAATGGTGGTATCCGAAACACATTTGAAGCGCGTGGCTATACCGCTTGGGATCCAACATCACCTGCCTTTATTTATGGCACCACACTTTGTATTCCTACCATTTTTGTTTCTTATACCGGTGAAGCATTAGATTATAAAACGCCCTTATTACGAGCCTTGCAAGCTTTAGATAAAGCCGCAACAGACGTAGTGAGCAGTTATTTTGATAAAAATGTTTCAAAAGTAACCTCTTCTTTAGGTTGGGAACAAGAATATTTTTTGGTAGATAAAGCTTTATACACTTCAAGACCCGATATGGTTTTAACAGGAAGAACGCTTTTAGGCCATGCGCCAGCCAAAGGTCAACAATTAGATGACCATTATTTTGGAAGCATCCCAACAAGGGCTTTAAATTTTATGCGTGATTTAGAGACGGAATGCATGTTGCTTGGCATTCCAGTAAAAACTAGGCATAATGAAGTTGCTCCTAACCAATTTGAATTAGCTCCAATTTATGAAGAAACAAATTTAGCGGTAGATCATAATGCCTTGATTATGGATGTGATGGGTCGTGTAGCTTCAAGACATAATTTTAAAATATTATTCCACGAAAAACCTTTTGCTGGTATCAATGGCTCTGGCAAACACAACAACTGGTCAATGAGCACTGATACGGGAATTAATTTATTAGCCCCAAGTAAAACGCCAAAACGCAATTTGCAATTCTTGACCTTTTTCATCAGCACCATTAAAGCGATAAGTGTTTATGAAGAATTGATGCGCGCAGGGGTAGCCTCGGCAAGTAATGACCACCGTTTAGGAGCCAATGAAGCACCTCCAGCCATAATTTCTATTTTTATTGGCGCGCAATTAACAAAAGTGCTTAAGGAACTAGAAAGCGTTACAAAAGGTAAATTATCACCCGAAGAAAAAACGGAATTAAAATTAAATGTTGTTGGCAAAATTCCTGAAATTATGCTAGATAATACCGATAGAAACCGAACTTCGCCGTTTGCCTTTACGGGAAACAAATTCGAATTTAGAGCTGTAGGTTCAAAAGCAAACTGTGCCGATCCGATGATAATCTTAAATACCATTGTTGCCAAACAATTAAAAGATTTTAAATTTGAAGTTGATAAATTAATCAGCAATAAGAAGTTAAATAAGGATGAAGCCATATTTAACGTTTTACGTGAATATATTAAACAATCAAAAAACATTCTCTTTGAAGGAAATGGCTATGGCGAGGCTTGGGAAAAAGAAGCCGTAAAACGCGGTTTGAGCAATAATAAAACAACGCCCGAAGCTTTAAAAGCAAAAATCTCTAAACAGTCATTCGAACTGTTTAAAGAAATGGAAGTAATGAATGATATTGAACTTCAAGCGCGCTATGATATTAAGGTTGAAGATTATATTATGAACATTCAAATTGAAGCACGTGTTTTAGGCGATATTGCCCTAAATCATGTTATTCCAACGGCTATTTCATATCAAAATCTGTTAATAAAAAATGTAACTGGTCTTAAAGATATTTTTGGTGCGGACTTTAAAAAACACAGCAAAGAGCAAGTAGAATCAATTATTGAAATTTCAAACCATATTGAAGCAATAAGCTCAAAAGTTCATGCTATGGTTGAGGCACGCAAAAAAATTAACATTTTAACCGATGAGCCTAAAAAAGCCGAACAATATTGCATTAAAGTAAAGCCTTATTTTGAAGAAATAAGATACCATTGTGATAAACTTGAAATGATGGTTGACGATAATCTTTGGCCTTTAACAAAGTATCGCGAAATGCTTTTTACAAGATAAAAATTGAAATTTTAAATACCATTCTAAGCCATCTCAAATTAATTTATTGAGATGGCTTTTTTGTTTTATTATAAATTTATGCTTATTATTTTGATTAATAATGATTGTGTATAAACAAAGTTCAAAATGATTTTTGTAATATCAAAAAAGAAAGTTTACTTTTAAAAACTCAAATCAAAAAATAACTAACATGAAAAAATTATTGCTTTTAATCCTTGTTTTGATTAGCGCCATTGGCTCTGCTCAAAGCACAAAAATTTTAAAACTCATCGATGACATTGAACCAAAAGTTATTGATTGGCGACGTGATTTTCACCAAAATCCCGAATTGTCAAACCGCGAATTTAGAACTTCCAAAATTATTGCCGATTATTTAAAAAGTCTTGGTATTGAAGTCCAAACAGGCGTGGCACACACCGGCGTTATCGGTATCTTAAAAGGTGGAAAACCAGGTCCGGTAATTGCGCTAAGAGCTGATATAGATGCACTTCCCGTTACCGAACGCGTTGATATTCCGTTTAAATCTAAATTAACGAGCACTTATAATGGCATGGAAACCGGCGTGATGCACGCTTGCGGTCACGATACACATATCGCTATGATGATGGGTGTAGCCGAGGTTTTATCTAAAATTAAAAATGATTTAAAAGGTACCGTGAAATTCATCTTTCAACCTGCCGAAGAAGGCGCTCCCGAAGGTGAAGAAGGTGGGGCAGCTTTAATGGTAAAAGAAGGCGCATTAAAAAACCCTAACGTTGATGTTATTTTTGGCATGCATATCAATTCTCAAACCGATATAGGAACCATAAAATACAAACCCGAAGGCACCATGGCTGCCGCGCAACGTTTTGAAATTCACGTGCATGGTAAACAGAGTCATGGCTCAACACCGTGGGCTGGCATTGACCCAATTGCTATTAGTGCGCAAATTATTAATGGACTCCAGATGATTATTAGCCGTGAAACAGAATTGACCAAAGAAGGTGCGGTAATCACTATTGGAATCATTAAAGGTGGCATTCGCAACAACATTCTTCCCGAAGAGGTAACGATGATTGGCACTATCAGAACTTTAGATTATGCTATGCAAAAACGCCTCAATGAAACCATGATAAAACGTACTAAAGCCATTGCCGAAAGTTTTGGCGCTACCGCCGATATTACCATTGCCGATGGATTACCAATTACTTATAATGACCCTGCTTTAACGGCTGAAATGTTGCCATCACTACAAAAATCGGTTGGTAAAGACCACCTTATATTACAAAAGGCAATAACTGGAGCTGAAGATTTTTCCTTTTTTCAAAAAGAAATTCCGGGTTTATACTTTTTTGTTGGTGGTAAACCTTTAAACGTTAAACCTCAAGAGGCCCCTTCACATCACACACCCGATTTTTATATCGACGAAAGTGGAATGAAAACAGGCGTAAAAGCAATGGTAAATTTGACCTTAGATTATATGGATAAACATTCAAAATAAACAAATAAAATAACTAAAATTCCCACTTTCTCAACTTTTAGGCAAGTGGGAATTTTTGTTTTTAGGGCGCACATTATCTAACATTTGTAATTTTTGTTACCGTCATCTTTTAGAAAAATAGTTTCTTTGCACTAAAAATTAAAAAATATGGGTTTATTCAGTATGTTTAATAATTTGGGTAATAAAGAAAATGCCATTACAGAATATTTAAAAAAAGGCGCTGTTGTCATTGATGTTCGCACGCCCATGGAATTTAAAGAAGGACATGTAAATCACGCCATTAATATTCCGCTTAACGTGCTACAAGCGCGTTTTTTTGAAATTAAAGAGCTAAACAAACCCATTATTGCGGTTTGCCTTAGCGGAGGTCGCAGTGGTCAGGCTACCAGCTTTTTAAAACAACAAGGTATTGATGTAATTAACGGCGGTCCTTGGCAAAATGTCGCCGCATTTGTCAAATAATAGCAGTCTAAAATTTAATTGAAGGATGCTGAGCAGTTAGCTTCGCCATTTTTTCATCTAAATGCAACCTAAATTCGCGGTAAGCATCGGTATTTCTATTAAAAGGTCGGTGTTGTAAATCCTTTTGAAGGCGATCAATTTCTTTCATAAGTGGTATTGCCTTATCAGATAAATAACTAGCTTTAAAAAAATCCCAAATATAATTGAGGGCGGTGGCATTTGGATGAATCATATCTGCTTCGTAAAAGCGATAATCGCGCAAATCATCCATCATAAGCTCATAAATGGGCATATAAAAGCAATCTTTTTGTTGGCTAACGTGCTGTTGAATGGCCGCTATTAAATGAGCCTTACTCAAATTATTTTCGGCAAATCCATTGCGCAAATGCCGAATGGGGCTAACCGTAAATAACATATTTACTTTTGGATTGATGGTTTTAATGGCGGTGTAAATCCCATCCAAGTCATTGGTAATAGCCGCAATACTTTGGAGTGATTTTGTAAATTTTTGTTGTGGAATTTTATGGCAATTTGCCACAATTTTAGCCGTGTCGTTATACCTGTAAATCCAAGCTGTGCCTAGCGTAATTACAATATGAGTTGCTTTTTTTAAAAACTGATGTGCTTTCGATATGTTAGAATTTATCTCCGCCAAGGTCTGTACTAAATTAGCTGATGAAAATTGTGAGTGGTGGTTAAAACTAAACCATAGTTCACCGTGCTGATTCAAATCGGCTTGAGCGTAAACTTTATTTATAACACAATGATTTACAGCGGTGTAAATTGCAGAAGAATTAAATACAATGCCAAACGGATTAGGCAGGGTGTCGAATTTAAAATATTCTAATTTTTGATTGATATGTTCTGTAAAGCAGGAACCAAAAAGCATCACTTTTGATTGGTAATCTATTTGATTTTCTTGCTTTTTAGGCGTTAATACGGTTCTAAATTCAGACATATTTTAGAATTTTTCGGGTACAAAAGTTTGGTCTGAAAAAGGTGGGCGAATATAAGCTTTATCGGCTTTTCTAGGTGATAAAACAATAGCTTCATGGGGCACTTCGCCATAGGGAATCACGCTCAAAAAATGGCTGATGCAATTTAGGCGCGCCCGCTCTTTGTTATCGGCGGGAACTACAAACCAAGGCGACTGTTTTGTGTCGGTAACTTTAAACATTTCGTCTTTTGCTTTGCTGTAATCGAGCCACTTTTCACGCGAAATCAAGTCCATTTCGCTCAATTTCCAGCGCTTGGTAACGTCGTCAATTCGCGATTGAAAGCGACGCTCCTGCTCTTCATCCGATACCGAAAACCAATATTTTATTAAGATAATTCCTGCACGAATGAGCATGCGTTCAAAATCAGGGCAGGTGCGCATAAACTCTTCGTATTCATTTGCCGTACAAAACCCCATAACATGTTCAACACCAGCACGATTATACCAACTTCGGTCAAATAAAACCATTTCACCTGCGGCAGGTAATTGCGAAACATAGCGTTGAAAATACCACTGACTTTTTTCGCGTTCGGTTGGCGTTCCAAGTGCAACAATTTTACAGATTCTTGGATTTAAACTTTGTGAAATGGTTTTTATAACGCCACCTTTGCCCGCAGCATCACGTCCTTCAAACAATACAACTACTTTTAGGTTTTTAAACTGTATCCATTCTTGAAGCATAACTAGTTCAACTTCAAGAGCTGAAAGGACTTTATTGTATTTCTTTTTGCTTATTTTTTTTGAATCCCTTTTTTCGGGTTCAACAGATTTAGATAAGTTTTTGCTATGGTCCTTATTGCTTTTTAATTTGCCCATTACCTGAAGATTTATAACACCGAAAGGTAAGCAAAATTTAGAATTCTGAATTTAGAATGGATGTTATATTTAAAAGATACCGAATTGTTGTGTGCAGCACGATATCTTTTAATAATTTTGAAGTGAGATTTTAGTTAATAAAAGTTACTAAATCATCGGCACTTTTTCTAACTTTTATCAAATTAACCAGCCAATCTTTATCTGCATTGCGGTAGCCGAGGGTTAAAATTACACAGCTTCTTAGTCCTTTTTCTCTTAATTTCAAAATCTCATCTAAAGCATTTGGGTCAAATCCTTCAATGGGCGTGCTGTCAACACCTTCAAAGGCAGCGGCAGCAATAGCCATTGAAAAAGCAATGTAAGCCTGTTTGGCAGCGTGGTTAAAGTTTTCTTCGGCAGCTTTTTGAGGATATGACTTTAACAACATTTGGCGGTAATTTTCCCAGCCTTCGTTTACCGTACCTCTTAGGGTATTTGCTAAATCGAACATTTTGTTAATGCGCTTTTCGGTATAAGTATCCCAAGCTGCAAAAACCAATAAATGAGAACAATCTGTAATAACGGATTGATTCCAAGCTATTTTTCTAATTTCTTGTTTTAGTTCTGGATTGGTAATCACCATAATTTCAAATGGTTGTAAACCACTTGAGGTAGGGGCAAGTCTCGCTGCTTCAAGAATGTTGTCAACTTTTTTGGGAGGTAGTTTTTTGCCATTCATGGCTTTTGTAGCGTAACGCCACATTAATCTTTCTATTAAATCCATATAATTTTATTGTTTAGCTTGACAAAAGTAGGGCATTCTTTAAAAATTAAGTAAGCGTTAAAATTGAAATTGATTATGATTAGATAGGTTTTTATGATTTAAACAAAGCGTTAAAGTTGGATATTTAATACCCTTGCCAAAAAGTATTTTGTACGCTCAATAAATTTACGAATGATAATTACCAATTTTGGTAAAGGTGTTAGGATTGTATCTGAGTTTATTCTAAACTTTGCTAGGGCATAATCTTCAGCTTCTCTATTAAAAATTGAATAGGATTTATAACTTATTAAAATCAAATTATTTGCATAAGCATCTTTTAAAAGTTGATTGGCACTTATAGATTGGTCGATTATTTGTAATTTTTCGGGCGTATTTTTTCTAGTATATTCAATGGCTTTTGGATGAGGAATATGAATAAGTAGTATTGATTGAGGATGCATCAATTTTGAAAGCGTTTTAAAAAGGTTGGGGTGCTGCGCTATTGGAATATGTTCTAACACATCTGGTAAAATGATGAAATCAAAGGGTTGTGGATAGTCAAAATCTTTCATATCAGTTACAATGAAGTCGATTTTTTGAGAAGAAGGAATCCTAGTTTTTGCAATTTTAATAGATTCGTCGCTAATATCTGCAGCTACAAGCTTACCCTTTTTTAGGTATTTGTGAATCAATCCCGTTAAGGTACCAATACCACATCCAATTTCAAGAACCGAGCTATTTTTTTTTAAACCCGATTTAATGAGGTGATTCAAAATTGTGTAATGTCTTAAATTAAGCCCTGTTTTTAATTGGTCTTTAGAAAACGTATTGTACCAATTATTTATTTGTTTACTAGTTTCCATTTGTAGTATTATTTTTGATTTTTAAATTTGAATAATGATGAATTTTGAATGATGAATGAGGCGTTATTAATTATGAATATATCCACTTCAAATTTCAAACTTCGAACTTCAAACTTCGGTTTTCCTTACTCAACAAATATATCCTTTTGCAGCTTTTAATGCCTCACCAATACCCTTAATATTTTTACCGCCAGCAGTTGCAAAAAAGGCCTGTCCGCCGCCACCACCTTGAATATGAACACCTAATTCGCGAATAATTTTGCTTGCGTCGAGAAGTTTGGTTTCGACTAGTGATTTAGAAATATATAATGAGAGTAGGGCTTTGCCGTCATTTTCAGCCCCAGCTAAAAAGAACAAGTTTTCATATTCCTGACCTAATTCAAAAGCCAGATTTTTAATACTATTGGCATCTAAATCAATTTGAACTGCCAAAAAATTGACATCATTTATCAAGGTAATTGACGCTTTTAAACTGGTTTTTAAAGTGTTTGCCTTTTCTTTTAGCAATTGTTCAACTTGCTTGCGCAAGGTGGCTGTTTCGTCTTGTAATTGTTCGATTGCCTTAACAGGATTTCCCACCTGTTTTAAAGTCTGTTTTATAGCTGAATAGTTGGCATCTAGGTTTTCAAAATAGTGTTTAGAAGCCATGCCGGTAATGGCTTCAATGCGTCTTACCCCTGCAGCTATGGCACTTTCGGATGTGATTTTAAAGTGCCAAATGTGGGCGGTATTTTTAATATGCGTGCCGCCACAAAGCTCTTTTGAGCTGTCAAACTGAATCATGCGTACTTTATCGCCATATTTTTCGCCAAATAAAGCCATAGCGCCTTGTTTTTGAGCTTCTTTAATATCGATATCCCGATGTTCTTGTAAGGGAATTTGTGCATGAATTTTGGCATTTACCAAATCGGAAACCTTTTGTAATTCTTCATTTGTCATTTTTGCAAAATGTGAAAAGTCAAAACGAAGATTTTCGGGCGTTACTGCCGATCCTTTTTGTTCAACATGTTTACCCAAAACAGATTGTAAAGCTTGTTGTAATAAATGGGTTGCACTGTGATTGCAAGCGGCATTAAATCGGTTTTTTTCATCTACAAAAAGTTGAAAATCGCCTGCGACAGATTGTGGTAATATTTTGGTAATGTGTAAAATAAGATTGTTTTCTTTTTTGGTATCTAAAACGGTAATTTTTTCGTGTGTTTTAGTTGTTATCAAGCCTTTATCTCCAACTTGGCCACCACCTTCGGGATAAAAGGGCGTTTTATTAAAAACCAATTGGTACTGAACGCCATCTTTTTTACTGTTTATTTTGCGATAGCGCGTCAATTTTGCATGAACCGATAATTCATCGTAACCCACAAATTCAGTTGGCTCATTTGATAAAACCTGCCAATCATCGGTTTCTTGAACAGCGGCGGCACGTGAGCGCTCTTTTTGGATTTGCATGGCGGCTTCAAAACCGGGTTCATCTAAGCCCAATCCTTTTTCTCTTAATATAAGTGAAGTTAAATCAATTGGGAATCCAAAGGTATCATATAATTCGAAGGCTTTTTCACCAGAGATTTGTTTTCCTTTTGTTTGCAGGATGATTTTATCTAATAATTGTAAGCCTTGTTCAAGGGTATTTAAAAAGGAATTTTCTTCTTCTTTAATAACGAGTTGTATCAACTCTTTTTGTGAGGTGATTTCGGGAAAATTAGTGCCCATTTCATCACTTAAAACGGCGATTAATTTATAAATAAAAGCTTCTTTTTGGTTGAGGAAAGTGTAGCCATAACGGATTGCACGTCGCAAAATGCGCCTAATTACATAACCCGCACCATTATTTGAAGGCAATTGTCCATCGGCGATAGCAAAGGCAACCGCTCTAACGTGGTCGGCAATCACGCGAATGGCGATATCGGTTTTGGTATTAGTGCCATATTTTGAGTTGGTTATTTTGGCAATTTTGGCGATTATCGGGGTAAAAACATCGGTATCATAATTAGATTTTACGCCTTGTAAAACCATGCACAAACGTTCAAAACCCATGCCGGTATCTACGTGTTTTGCTGGCAATTTTTGCAAGGAACCATCGGCTTTGCGGTTGAATTCAATAAAAACTAAATTCCAAATTTCAACCACTTGTGGATGGTCATGGTTTACCAAATCACGACCCGGAATGAGCGCTTTTTCTTCATCAGAGCGAATATCAACGTGAATTTCGGAAGATGGTCCACAAGGACCTTGTGCGCCCATTTCCCAAAAATTATCCTTTTTATTGCCATAAATAATGTGATCTTCACTCACAATGGCTTTCCAAAAATTAAAAGCCTCTTGGTCAAATTCAAGGTTATCGGCTTTATCACCTTCAAAAACGGTAACATATAAATTTGATTTATCAATTTTATAAACTTCGGTTAACAATTCCCAAGCCCAAAAAATGGCTTCTTTTTTAAAGTAATCGCCAAAGCTCCAATTGCCCAACATTTCGAACATAGTGTGATGATAGGTGTCTATGCCAACCTCTTCTAAATCATTGTGTTTACCCGAAACGCGCAAGCATTTTTGCGTATCGGTTACACGCTTATCTGTGGCAACTTTTTGTCCTAAAAAGAAATCTTTAAACGGATTCATCCCCGCATTTGTAAACATCAAAGTTGGGTCGTTTTTTATAACAATAGGTGCAGAGGAAACAATTTTATGGTGTTTGTCTTTAAAAAAATTTAAAAACTGTTGTCTAATTTCTTGTGAAGTCATATTTGTTAATTATAAGCTAAAATAATTGTTGTATTATTGAGTAATTAAAGTTTTTGTAAATTTGTAAAATCAAAAATCAAAAGCATTACTTTCTAAGTCTTGCTTGGAGCACACAAAAATAATATAATTTAGCTTATGTCGAAAGTAAAATACTATTATGACCCAGATACACTCTCGTATCACAAAATAAAGGTTAAAAGAGAAGAAGCTTTTAGACGTGTGATTTTTGGAATTTTGGCCATTTTGATTATTATGTTTGCTGGATATATTGGTTTTTCTCAGATTTTTGAATCCCCAAAAGAGAAAGGACTTAACAGAGAACTCGTTAATTTACAATTAAATTACGGCTTGCTTTCAAAAAAAATCAAACAAATTGATAATGTTTTGGCCGAAGTTCAAGAGCGCGATAATACCATTTACCGTACATTTTTTGAAGCAAATCCAATCCCCGAAGAACAACGTAAAGCTGGTTTTGGTGGGGTTAATAGGTATGAGGCACTTGAAGGTTTTGACAACTCAGCGATGGTTATTGAAGCTACTAAAAACGTTGATATTTTATCAAAACAACTTTATGTACAGTCAAAATCTTTAGATGAAATTGTGAAACTGGCAACCGATAAAGAAAAATTATTACAATCAATTCCTGCCATACAGCCCGTTAAAAAGCAAGATCTACAAAGGCTAGCTTCAGGGTTTGGTTGGCGTATAGACCCATTTACTAAAGCGAGTAAGCAACATAAAGGAATGGATTTTTCGGCTCATGTTGGAACACCTATATACGCTACCGGAAATGGAATTGTTGTGAGTGCCGACCGTTCTAAACCCGGTTATGGCAATCATATTGAAATTAATCACGGCTTTGGATATATAACATTATATGCGCATTTGAGCTCTTATAAAGTTAGGCAGGGTCAACGTATTAAACGCGGAGATCTTATTGGATTTGTTGGGATGACCGGAAGAACATCGGGACCTCATTTACATTATGAAGTTCATAAAAATGGCGTGTCAATAGATCCTATTAATTTCTATTATGGAAATTTATCACCAGAAGAATTTATCGCGATGCAACGTATCGCTTCACAAGAAGGTCAATCTGTCGATTAATGTTTGTAAACCTACCTGATAAACGCTATTACAGCATTGGCGAAGTTGCCAAGGCTTTCGACGTAAACACTTCGCTCATACGCTTTTGGGATCAGGAATTTGAAGTGATTCAACCTAAAAAAAACAAAAAAGGTAACCGCCTTTTTACCCAAGAAGACATTAAAAACCTGCAACTTATTTACAGGCTTGTTAAAGAAAAAGGATTTACTTTAGATGGTGCAAGAAAAGCATTAAAAGAAAAACCAAAAAAATTGAACTCAGCTAATGATATTATCGTTAAATTAGAGGCCATAAAACAAGAATTAATTAACATTGAAAAATATCTTTAAAAAATAAAAAATATGAAAAAGTGGATTGTAATTGCTATCGTTTTACTTATCGGATTTTTAATTTACTTAAAAATCACTGGGTTTTATAATAAAGCCATTATACAAAAAGAAGACGCTAAAGGTCAATGGTCTAAGGTTGAAAGTGCCTACCAACGACGGTCTGATTTGATTCCGAATTTAGTAAATACCGTTAAAGGATATGCCGATTTTGAACAAGAAACTTTAATAGGTGTTACCAATGCCAGAGCTTCGGCAACCCAAACAAAAATTGATCCCACCAACATTACGCCCGATCAATTAGCTAAATTCCAAGAAGCACAAGCCGGTTTAAGCAGTGCTTTATCTCGATTATTGGTAAGCGTAGAAAAATATCCTGATTTAAAGGCCAATGAAAACTTTTTAGCACTTCAAAGTCAGCTAGAAGGAACTGAAAATAGAATCAAAGTTGAACGTGATCGTTTTAATGATTCAGTTATTATTTACAACAAATTTTTACAAACATTCCCTAACAATATTTTAGCTGGATTTTTCCATTTAGCCGAAATGGGCTATTTTCAAGCTGTTGCAGGCAGTGAAAATGCACCGGTAGTTAAATTTTAGGCAATGTCCAAGACTGACAGTTTAATTTCAACAGCGCAACAAGAGGCAATTGTAGCGGCCATCAAAGCAGCCGAAAACAATACTTCTGGTGAGATTCGGGTGCACATTGAAGCGCATACCGATAAACCTACAATGGAGCGTGCTATTGAAGTTTTTCACAGTTTAGATATGCATAATACCGCAGCTCAAAATGGCGTGCTATTTTATATGGCTTTAACCGATAGAACCTTTGCTATTATTGGTGATAAAGGAATTGACGCAGTTGTTCCTAAGGATTTTTGGGAAAGTGTTAAAACGCAAGTTATTTCAAAATTTAAGGAAGAAGCTTTTACAGATGGGTTGATTTTAGGAATTTCGGCAACTGGTGAAAAATTAAAACAATTTTTTCCATTTCAAAAAGATGATAAAAATGAATTATCCGATACAATTTCTATAGGTAAATAAGCAGCTTTAAATCAAATTTTGTATTTTTGAATTCAAATTTATAACCTCATTTTTCTGTAGTAAATACAGAAGAATAACCATATAATTGTTTGATTGATTATGGATTTAATTCCAAAACCATTAATAAAAGTAAGGCGTGATTTGTAAGCTTACTTTAATTTTAGATGAAGAAATGCATCATCTATCCGTTAAGGAAGATGAAAGCATTTTAGATGCCGCTTTAGATGCCGGAATTGATGCACCTTATTCTTGTCAAGGCGGAGTGTGCGCCACTTGTATGGCAAAAGTTATAGATGGCGCTGCCAAATTGACTAAAAATATGGTTTTAACCGACAGCGAAATAGCTGACGGAATGATTCTTACCTGTCAGGCGCATCCAATAACACCGACCATGATTATAAATTACGACGATATTTAATTCAATTTTAACATGGAGCTTCAAGATGTTTTGAATGCCATTCCCTTTGGCGTAGCCCTTTCATTTATGATTGGTCCTGTTTTTTTTGTATTGTTAGAAACCAGTGTTTTAAAAGGCGTTAAAGAAGCTGTTATCTTTGATTTTGGCGTGATTTTAGCAGATGGGTTTTTTATAACACTGGCTTATTTTGGAAGCCATCCGATTTTAGAAAAAATTAAAGACGACCCAAATCTATTTGTTTTTGGAGGTATTATTTTAGCAGTTTATGGCATTATCAGTTTGCTTAAAAAAAGAGAAAATATTGTTATAGAAGATGTTGAATTAAAAATTGTTAAAAGAAGCGCTTTGTTAAGACTTTTTGTAAAGGGTTTTTTTTTAAATTTTATCAATATTGGTGTTCTGGCTTTTTGGATAGGTATGATGGTTATCGTTGGCACAAAAGTAAGAATGGACCCCATTAGAATTTTAAATTTCTTTATTGTGATTGTTTTATCTTATTTTGCAATAGACCTGATAAAAATATTCTTAGCTAAGCAACTACAAACAAAATTGACTCCTCATGTGATTTTTAAAATTAAAAAAATTATGGGAATATTATTAATTATCTTTGGTTTGTTTATAATTGCAAAGGGCGTTTTTCCAAAAAGAGTTGCAAATTTTGACAAGGTTATTGAAAAGATAAAATAAATTCAATTTTATATAAAAGAGCTATTTGTCAACTGTTTACATAAAAAGCTGAAGGCAAAATCAGATACCCGTACTTCCAAAACCACTTGTTCCTCTTTTGGTTTCATCTAAAATGGCAACTTCTTGCCAAGTTATTTTTTCGTGTTTTGCAATAACAAGTTGTGCGATGCGTTCACCATCATTAATAACAAAATCAGCATTAGAAAGGTTTATCAAAATAACACAAATTTCACCGCGGTAATCGGCGTCAATGGTTCCGGGCGCATTTAAAACTGTTACGCCAAATTTTGCAGCAAGTCCACTTCGCGGTCTCACCTGAGCTTCGGTTCCAATTGGCAATTCAATAAATAATCCGGTTTTAACAATGCAACGTTCTAAGGGTTTCATTATGAGCGCTTCTTCAATATTAGCGCGTAAGTCCATTCCTGCAGAAGCCTCGGTTTCGTATTGGGGAATTTGGTGTTTTGATTTATTTACAATTTTTATAGTCATAATTTGAAGATGGTTTTTAACTCTTTTTTTTCATTGAATAGCACCATTAAAATAAAAGCGATAATCATTATAGTTGAGATGAAGTAGTTTTCCTTAAAAAAATAATAAGAAACAAACGACAATCCCGTTGAAACACTAAGGTAACTAATTACCTTGCTCAAATTATAAGGAACTTTATAATATTTTTCGCCAAAATAGTAGGAAATAAGCGTCATAACGCCATAAGCAATCAGTGTTGCCCACGCCGATGCGATGTATCCAATTTTAGGAATAAACAGGATATTGATAAGGATGGTTAAAATAGCACCAATAACCGAAATATACATGCCAAATGAGGTGTTATCGGTTAACTTATACCAAATGGATAGATTATTATAAATGCCCAATATTAAGTTTGCTAATAAAATAATAGGAACAATTGACAAAGCTTCATAATACTCGGGTTTTCCGAGTAAAATAGTGGCGAAAAGATTCATATAAACCACAACAACAAGCATAAACAAAGCGCCAATAATGGTAAACCAAGTCAAAATTCTTGCATAAATTTCTTTTGCATTTTCTTTATGAGATTGATTAAAAAAGAAAGGTTCGGCTCCCAATCTAAACGCCATAATATATAAACTCATAAAAACGCCCAATTTATAACAAGCAGCATAAATACCCATTTGTTCTTTACCCAACATAGTGCCAAGCAGAATTTTATCTAAATTTTCATTGGTTGTATAAGCCAAACCACCCACCATTATTGGGCTACCATAAATAAGCATTTTTTTAAGGATGGTTTTATCAAAGTCAAATTTAAACTTAAAGATAGACGGTAAGAGCATAAAAAATGTTACCAAACTAGCTAAAAGGTTGGCAATAAAAATAAAAACTACAGTAGGTGTTTTTGCATAGAAATCAACAAAGAAATGAGGCAAATAAATATTATTTTTTAAGGTGTAAGGGATAAACCACAAAAAAAACACATTAAAAAAGGCATAAATAAGGATGTTTGAAATTTTAAAATAGGTAAATTTTACGGGCTGGTTTGTTACCCTTAAATAAGCGTATGGGATGACTACCAATAAATCTAGGGCAGTTACAAAGGTTAAAAGTCTTAAATGCTGAGGATTTTCGAATCCTAACAAGCTGGCGAACTGATTGTTAAAGAGTAATAAGACTGCCAAAAACAACACAGTTGAAAAAACTAACATGATAAAAGCAGTCGAAACAACTTTATCTTTTTTTTGTTCTCTCGAAAAAAACCTAAAAAATGAGGTTTCTAATCCAAAAGATAAAAAGGCAATAAAATAAGCGGCAAAAACAAAATACCACGTATTATCGGCATATTTGCTCGATTCAAGCGTATTGGTATGTAATTTTGTCAAAAGGATGTTTATCGCTCGAGGTAACACCGCTGCGACTCCATAAATGACGGTGTCTTTAAAAAAACGTTTTAAAGTGCTCAATTAGTATTGATTGTTTTTACAAATATAAAAAGAAAACCCTCACTAAAAGTAAGGGTTTATAAATTGTATTTTTCTAAAAGAAATTAAGCTTCTATTGGAACAATAGAAATATAAGATCGGTTATCTTTTTTCTTGGTAAATTTTACAATGCCATCTACTTTAGCGTGAATGGTATGATCTTTACCCATAAACACATTTTCGCCTGGGTGGTGAGAGGTTCCGCGTTGACGAATAATGATGTTACCGGCTATTGCACCTTGTCCACCAAAAATTTTAACGCCGAGTCTCTTAGATTCCGATTCTCTACCATTTCTTGAACTACCTGCACCTTTTTTATGAGCCATGATATTTTATTTTAAATATTAAACTATTCTTTTGTTGTGGTTTTTTTTGAAGCAACTTTCTTTGCTGGGGCTTTTTTTACCGCTTTTTCGGCAGTAGGCTTAGCCTCTTTTACAGGAGCTGTTTCTTCAATGTTTACCTTTTTTTCGGTTACTTTTTTAGGAGCAACTTTTTCAGTACCAATACTTTCAATCTGAATTTGGGTAAAACTTTGACGATGTCCATTTTTTACTTCATATCCTTTTCTTCGTTTCTTTTTAAAAACGATAACCTTGTCACCTTTTAAATGACTTAAAACTGTTGCCGTTACACAGGCATCTTTTATAGCTGGGGCGCCTATGGTAATTTGGCCATCATCTAAAAGAAGTACTTTGTCAAAACTCACTTGAGCACCAACTTCTTCGGCTAAACGATGAACAAATACTTTCTGGTCTTTGGTAACTTTAAACTGTTGCCCTGCTATCTCTACAATTGCATACATAAGTATTTATATTTCTTAAATTAATTAATGAACTTTTAATAAGTAAAAGCGGGTGCAAATATACGTTTATTTTAATTAAATCCAAATGCAAAATGAAGTGAAATTTTTATCTTAAAAAATTTCTATTTAACACTTATTTAATTAGTTATTATGTTTTTTTTTTAAACTAATAAAGTATCTTTGCTTATCAATTTAAAAATAAAATGACAATTTATGAGACTAAAAATTTTCACACTGGCAAGTTTGCTCGCATTTGCTTTTAATAGTATGGCACAGCAAGTTAAATTTGAAGAGTACGATTTAAGTAACGGTTTACACGTTATTTTGCATCAAGACAACACCGCTCCTGTGGTTACCACTTCGGTTATGTATCACGTAGGCGCTAAAAATGAATTGCTAAACCGCACCGGATTTGCGCATTTTTTTGAACACCTTTTATTTGAAGGTACCAAAAATATTGAAAGAGGCGAATGGTCTAAAATTGTTGCGGCTAATGGTGGCTATGACAATGCCAACACAACCGATGACCGTACTTATTATTTTGAAACCTTCCCTTCAAATAATGTTGAACTCGGGCTTTGGATGGAATCTGAACGCATGTTTCAACCCATTATTAACAAGGTTGGCGTTGATACCCAAAACGAAGTGGTTAAGGAAGAAAAACGCTTGCGCGTTGATAACCAACCTTATGGCCATTTTCTTGAACAAGTAAAATTAAAACTGTTTACAAATCACCCTTATAAACACACCACGATTGGTGAAATGGCCGATTTAGATGCTGCAACCTTAGAAGAATTCTTAGATTTTAATCATAAATATTACATCCCAAATAACGCCACTTTGGTTGTTGCCGGCGATATAGATGTTGCGAGCACAAAAACTATGATTGCAAAATATTTTGGCGACATCCCAAAAGGAAATCCTATTAATTATACAAAAATTGAAGATTTGCCTATAAAAGAGGCGCTTACTGCCGAATATGAAGATCCAAATATTCAAATTCCAGCCATTATGACGGCTTACCGCACGCCATCAATGAAAGACCACGATGCCTACGTTTTAGACATGGTTTCTACACTTTTAAGCGATGGAAAAAGCTCAAGAATGTATAAACAAATGGTTGATGTTGATAAAAAAGCCTTGCAAGTTGGCGCTATTAACCTGAGCCAAGAAGATTATGGAATGTACATAGTTTATGCATTGCCTCTTGGCGAAACCAGTATAGACGTGCTTTTAGCTGATATTGACACCCAAATTGAAAAAGTTCAAACCGAATTAATTTCTGAAAGCGAATACCAAAAATTGCAAAACAAATTCGAAAATCAATTTGTAAATGCTAATTCTAGTATTCAAGGAATCGCAAGCTCTTTAGCAGGATACCATTTGCTTTATGGCAACACAAATCTAATTAATGATGAAATAAAAATTTATCGCTCAATAACTAGAGAAGAAATTAGAGATGTTGCTAAAAAATACTTAAATAAAAATGAAAGGTTAGTCTTAAAATACTTGCCAAAAGCCAAATCTTAAAATATAAAATATGAAAACTAAACTATTCGCAATGGCGGTAATTTTTTTAACCACATTAACTATGTCCGCTCAATTAGATAGAAGCCAGAGACCAATACCAGGACCTGCACCTAAAATAAATTTAGGAGAACCCGCTGTTTTTACTTTAAAAAATGGTTTAAAAGTATTGGTAGTCGAAAACCATAAACTTCCTAGAGTTTCGGCTACTTTGACTATTGATAATAGCCCTTCAGTTTTGGGCGATAAAAAAGGAATTGACGATTTGCTTGGAGCGATGCTCGGCAACGGAACAACTTCAATTTCTAAAGATAAATTTAATGAAGAAATTGATTTTCTTGGTGCTAGCATTTTTTATTGGGATAGTGGCGCAAACGCCAGCGCTTTATCTAAATATTTTGAACGTATTTTAGGGCTTATGGCCGATGGCGTAATCAACCCAATTTTTACTCAAGAACAATTTGATCAAGAAAAAGCAAAATTGCTCGACAATCTTAAAAATGCCGAAAAAAACGTACAAGCCATTTCAGGTAGAATTAGAGACATTGTTTCTTATGGAGCTAAACATCCTTATGGTGAATTTACCTCCGAAAATACCGTTAAAAATATTGATTTACAAAGTGTTAAAAATTATTATAATGCCTATTACCGACCAAACAATGCTTATTTAGTGGTGGTTGGTGACGTTACCGTTAAGCAGGTTAAAAAAATAATAAACAAACAATTTGGAAAATGGATGGCTGCCACGCAAATTCCTGTGGCAACCTTGCCCGAAATTCCAATAAATAAAGAAACAACCCTTTATTTTGTTGATATGCCCGATGCCGTACAGTCAGAAGTTGCTATTTTAGAAACATCCAATCTCAACAAAAAAAGTGCAGATTATTTTGATATGCTTTTGGCTAACAAAATATTAGGTGGTGGTGCAACCGCCCGTTTATTTATGAATTTAAGAGAAGATAAAGGATTTACTTATGGTGCTTATTCACAATTGCAATTGCGCAAATACGCCGCAAGTCGGTTTAATGCAAACGCGAGTGTTAGAAATGCCGTAACCGATAGCGCTGTTGTTGAGTTTATGAAGGAATTGAAAAAAATCCGTTCCGAAAAGGTTAACAATACCGAGCTTGTTGATGCAAAAGCAAACTATGTTGGAAGTTTTGTAATGGCTTTAGAAAAACCCGAAACCATTGCACAATACGCACTCGATATTAAAAGAGAAAATTTGCCTGCCGATTTCTATTCAACTTATCTACAAAAGCTAAATACCGTTAGCATTGATGGTTTGCAAGCTGCTGTAAATAAATATGTAAAATTTGATAATGAAGCAATTGTAGTGGTAGGTAAGGCTTCGGAAGTTTTATCGGCCTTAGAATCTTTAAATTACCCAATTGTATATTTAGATAAGGAAGGCAACAAAACCACTAAACCCGAAATAAATAAACCAATACCTGCTGGTGTAACGGCAACAAGCGTTTTAAATAGTTATTTTAATGCCATTGGAGGAGAACCAAAAGTTAAACAAGTTAAGAGCATTTTTTATAATTATTCTGCTACCATTCAGGGGATGAATTTGACCTTAGAATTAAAGCAAATGGCTCCAAATATGATGTCAGTTTCTACTGCGATGATGGGAAATGTGTTGTCTAAACAAGTCTTTGACGGAACAAGAGCTTATGCCGAAGCACAAGGTCAAAAACAAGAAATCACAGGAGATGCCCTAGAAGAAATAAAATCAGAAACAACTCCTTTTGAAGAAGTAGGCTATTTAAAAACAGCACAATTACTTAAAATTGATGCTATTGATGGCGAAGACGCTTATGTGTTGCAAGTAACCAAAAACAAAAAAGTTTTTTATAGTGTTAAAACAGGATTAAAATTGAGAGAAGTTACCACTCAAAAAGCACCAGATGGCTCTGATTTTAATCAAGAAGTGAATTTTTCAGACTATAAAGAAGTTAAGGGAATTTTATTGGCTCATAAAAGAAGCATGAGCTTCGGTCCACAAAAAATCGACTTTGAATTAAACTCAGCTAAAATAAATGAAGGTGTTACCATTGCCGATTTTAAATAATTAAGATTTTTTTTAAAAATACTTAAGCGAGACCAAATATTGGTCTCGCTTTTTTTTATAATTTATAGGATTAAAATAGGTGGCTTTTTGGCTATTCAAATTCAATTTCATCAACTTCAATCTTAAGACGCTTTAGTGTGGACAAAAGTTTTTCATTTGGTGGCATCTGCCTGATTTTGTTACCTAAAGCTACCAGTTTCCAAAATAAATCAGCATTTTTAGGACAAGGTATTTTGTTAAAATCAGGCTTTAAAATTGACTTATTTTTGTTGCAATAATTTTTAGAATTTATAAGGGCATAGCCGTAATTCACAACGTCTTGAGCGGTGAAAGTGGTTTTAAATTCACTTCTAAGTTCTTGACTAGTAGCAAAGCAAACATGGCAAGTGGCATTATTTTCTGCAATAAAAGAGAGGTTTAGTTTTTGGGATAGTTTGTTAGCGAGTTTTACCACCTCGCCAAACTGGGTATATTCCCCTCCCTTTGAGAGGTGGTCAATGACCGGGGTGGTTTTCTTTTTCATATACCTAAATAACTATATACCAAATTTATAAAATTTAAAAATACCTATTGCTTTTAACTTTTCATAATTCTAAAATAAAAATAGCGGTCATTTTAAAGGGCCGCTATTTTTTCAATTGATGCTGATAGTGATTTAGCTTGCTAAATCACAATAATTTAATGAATGGTTGCGGGTAAGTTTGTCGTAAAAATGTCACGGAACATTTTCCATTTTCCGTCTTCCATTTTCCAAACAACCATAAATTTACCATTGTCAAGGCTTATATTTGCATCGCCTTTTAAATCATAGGTTCCTATTTCAACTACAAATTCAGGTCCGCCCATAACAGCTTCGGTTGTTAAAACAATATTTTTAACGCCCATTGTTAGTGCGCCTTTAAAAAATAGTCCAAGTGCTTGCGGACCACAAAGTTTAGGTGTGTTCGCAGGCATGATGCAGCCATCGGTAGTGTACCTGCTTATAAACATAGCCGAATCGCCACTGGCAAAACTTTCGCCGTAGGCTTTGTTACTTTCAGAAATCGCCGTTTTAACTTCGCTTAAATCAAAAGCAATTTGTTTTTCATTTTTGCAGGCGCCTAACAGTGATACTGAAAAGACAATAATTAAAATTTTTTTCATCGTACAAAAATTTAATTTATGAGTTAATATAAATAGCTAAGCTATAGCGAATTTAGTTTAAAATATTGAATAATATAAAACAGTTTTAAGTTTATTAGTTTCAAATAAAATCTAAAAAAAAAGAGACCCCGTTAGGAGTCTCTTCAAGTAGATTGGTTGAGTTAATTAGGTTCCGAAAAAACTCGGAATTTTTTTTACAATTTAAAACTGATTCTGCCAAAGAAATAAGCGCCATCAGAACCCATTTGAACGGAGTCGGCTAAACCACCTTGGTCTGTCCAACCGTCAAATTGTGGGGTTGCATAAGTATTGAAAATGTTGTTTCCACCAAAAGTGAAAGTAAAGTTCTTAGAAAAATCATAAGAAATGCTTAAATCCATCACCAACTTAGCTTTATAGATATCAGTTGCGATTAATGAAAGCGCATCTGCATCGGCTTGAGTTAGAGGAGGTGTATCAACCCATTGGAAGTCGTTTATTTTAACTTGGCTAAATTGAGTAAACACCGCGTTGATATTCAAATTTTTGTGTGTGTAACCCGTGGTCAAACCAAATTTATAAGCGGGCGCTGCCGCTTTTAAATAAGCTCTAGAAAATGGACTGAAAAAGGTAAATTCATTTAAAGCACCATTGTGAATTTTCTTAATTTTCAAGTTGTTTATATTTCCGGTTAAACCGAAATTTAGAGCATTATCATCATTAATGCGCGTGTTATAGGTAAAAACCATATCGATACCAGTTGTTTTGGTATCGGCACCATTTGCAAAAAATTGAGCGGCGTCAACTCCTAATCCTAAACCTGAGGCGTCAAAATTATCGGTTAAAACTATGCGGTTATCAACATTGATAGTATAAGCATCTACGGTAGCTGTAAAGCCACTTTTTTTGTAGGTAAATCCGATACTGGCATTGGTAGCTTGCTCTTCTTCTAGTTGTTGAATGCCAAACGACTTAGTTACAGTACTGTTATTAGCCGATAATAAAGAAGGTAAAGATACACCAGCTACAATATTGGTAAACTTTAAGTTATAGTATAATTGGGCTAATGAGGGTGCTCTAAATCCTGATGAAACAGAACCTCTGAACGATAAATCTTCATTTACTTTTAATCGGGTAGCGAGTTTGTAATTAAAGGTACTTCCAAAATCACTATAATCTTCATAACGAAAAGCGAGTGCAGCTAAGAAATTATCGGTAAAGTTAAATTCGGAATCGACATACATTCCTAAATTGCTGCGACTTCGGTCAACAGCATTATCGGGACTATAGCCCGGAAAACCTTGAGAGCCACCAGGTAAATCATCGCCATTGCTATCAAAAGCTACAATTTGATTGGCTGGGTCGGTAATAGGGCGACCATTTACATCATATAAGGCGTAAGATGATTCTTCTCCAGAAAAGATGATAAAGTTTTCGGTTCTAAATTCCATACCAAAGGCTAAGTTGATGCCTTTAGCCGATTCTTTAAAGAATTTACTAAAATCAATGGTAGTGGTATTTTGAGATAAACTATGTCCGCCGGCATCAAAATCGGTAGGAGAGGCATCTTTTAAGGAAGCATTATTTGAATTTTTTATAAAATAATGGAATTTATTTTTGCCATAAGTGTTGTTAAAATCTACCATCCAACCGCTTTCTAATTCGTGTTTAACACCTGCAGAAACCGATGCGTCTGTAATGATTGAGGTGATTTGAGGCGTAAATCCATTTGGATATAAACTAGGAACAGAGCGGTTATCGCCATCGGCAAAACCATCTCTAGAAAAGGCATTGGCGTTGGTATCGCGATAAGCCCTTCCGCCAAAAGCGTAAAATTCGGTTTTATCGTCAATAGGAATTATTGTGTTTGCCATAAAATTATAAGAATCTACGCTGGCACTGCCATAACCCTTACGCCAAGAAAATCCGGGACGCAAAGTTCGTTCTTTAGTATACAATTCATTGGTAACGTTAATAAAACCTTTTTCGCCAATTTTAGCGCCGTAGTTTAAGCCTACTTTTGTAGTGCCTCCATCAAAATTCTTATTTTTTCCGTCAAGGCGATTTTTGCCTTCAACATTCCAAAGGGTTTCACCCGTTGCATCTTCCCAACCTTTGCCAATAGCAGTGCTAAAAGCGCCATAAGAAAGGTTTCCGGTTAAACCATCGGTGGCATCTTTTAAAACAATGTTAATAACACCGGCAATGGCATCAGAGCCGTATTGAGCCGAAGCGCCATCGCGTAAAACTTCGATGCGTTTAATGGCATCAACGGGAATGGCATTTAAATCGGTTCCGGAATTTCCGCGACCGCGTGTTCCAAAAATGTTCACTAATGAAGACTGGTGTCGGCGCTTGCCATTGATTAAAACCAAGGTTTGATCGGGACCTAAGCCTCTTAATGAAGCAGGTACAATGTGGTCAGCACCATCAGAACCCGATTGTTTTGTAGCGTTAAATGAAGGGGCTGCATATTGCAAAATATCGTTCACTTCTACCTTGCCATTTTTGGTAGCAATTTCGGCAACGTCAATAATATCAACGGGTACAGGAGAATCGGTTACGGTACGTTTGGCATTGCGAGAGCCCACAATTTGTACTTCTTCTAACTGAACACCTTCCTTAAGTTGAATGTTAATTGTATTAGATTTGCCCACCGTTACCTGTTGCGGATAATATCCGGTAAAACTGAATTCAAGGGTAGCCATTTCTTTTACACTGATAGAAAACTTACCATCAAAGTCGGTTGTAACACCATTGGTAGTTCCTTTTTCAACCACGCTAGCGCCTGCTAGGGGTTGGTTAGATTCGTCTGTAACCGTTCCTGTTACTGTTTTTTGAGCAAACAAAGAACTGGTTATGAGACCAATAAAGAGCATTAAGTAAAATTTTTTCATATTGAGTTGGTTTAATTTGAAGTCGAAGATAAAAATTTAATTGATGTTATCAATCAATCGTGTTGAAAAGATGATAAAAAAGTTTATAGTTTATTTTTTAAAATAGGATTTTGATGGATGAAATAAGGCCACTATTTTAAAATAATTCTGGTTTATATGTTTCTGTTGGAATAAGATTCTTGAATTGTGATTGTAGATAAAATGGTTTCAAAATAATACATATTAAAATATAAAAAAGGTAGGAATTATATAACTTATTTTGATAATTATGTAATACACTTAGAGCGAGTATCATGTAATTTTGAACTCATAAATTAAACATAATCAATTAAATATTAAAATGTAAAAAAATGGAAAAAAGAAATTTATTTTTAGGATTGACGCTAGTCTCCTTAGTATTTGCATCCTGTAAAGATGAAAAAGTTACACAGGCTGAGAAATCAGTTGATAAGTATGTAGTCTATGTTGATTCAATTAACACCATTGAATCAGCCACAATTAAAACAAACTGGCAAACGATAGATGATGGGTATCAAATAAGAGTAACAGATGCAGAATTTGCTTTAGAAAATTTGAAAGAAAAAGAAAAAGCACAAGAAAAAATTAATGCAAGCAAAGCTAAATATGAGGCTTTAAAAGCTCAAATTATAGCAGATATGCAAGCCGATGCGATTGTCAATTCAAAGCAAACTTTAAGAAATGAATTATTAGGTGAGGGAAAAATTGGCAATGACATGAATTTTGAATGGGTAAACAAAAATAACATTTTGGCTGTTTACCAACAATTTGTAGACGTCGCTCAAACTAACAAAGACAAGTATTCTCGCGAAGATTGGGATGAGATAAAACTATTGTATGAAGCACTTGACAGCCGTAAAAATACCGTTGAAAATGAAGGGCTATCATCTAAAGACAACCGAAAAATTGCGGGTTTAAAATTAAAATTTGCTCCTATGTACACATTAAACAGAATGGGTTCAAAAAATGAAGAAATGCAAAAAGCAAAACAATAAATAATTTTTTAGTTGGTTAATGTTAAAGATGGCAGTTGGCAACAACTGCTGTCTTTTTGGTTTTTAATAAGGAGCAACAACTTTGGTGCAATAATTTAATTAAAATAGACAAGTAAATTTTTTACTAATTATTAAATTAGCTATAGGATTATTAAATTTTTTTGGCTAGGACTATTTGTAACTAACCAGTCTTTGAATTAATTTATAATAGTTTGGTTAAAAGAGTTTTACCACAAATATCATAAAGTCTTAAACTAAGGCCACAAGGACAAAGGATGCTAATTTTCGATGCTTTGTGTGTTTTCTTTATGTTCTTAGTAGTTAATTTATTCATTGCAAACCAATTATTTATACACACTGATTAGTTACGATTATTTTTTTAAAATGAATAGTTTTTAAAATAGCCCTATGCAATTAAATAGTGTTTTGGTTTTTTAAAAGTTTAATTGGCGAGCAGAATGTTATAAACAGGCCTAAACCAAACCTAAAATTTGACCAAAAATAAGTATATTCGTATGCAAATATTTTAATCGTCTCACCCCTAAGTTTATCTTAAAATGAAAAACCGTCGCACCTTTTTAAAACTTGCCTCTTTAAGTAGTTTGGCTGTAATGGCTAAAGGTTTTAGTCAAACTTTAAAAACAACTCCTCCGCAAAATAAAACAAATTTTATCAATCAAAAACCCATTGTTATTTCTACATGGATTCACGGAATGCAAGCCAATGCAGGCGCGTGGGAAGTTTTGACAAAAGGTGGAAAAGCCATAGATGCCGTTCAAAGAGGGGTCATGGTAGTAGAATCGGATGTTGAAAATCAGAGTGTTGGACTTGGCGGACTGCCAGATCGGGATGGTATTGTTACCTTAGATGCGTGCATAATGGACGAAAATAACCGTTGTGGTGCAGTTGCCTGCCTGCAAAATATTGAAAATCCCATTGCTGTGGCGCGCAAAGTTATGGATGAAACGCCACACGTTTTATTGGTTGGCGAAGGCGCTTTACAGTTTGCCTTAGAAAAAGGGTTTAAATCGGTTAATTTATTGACCGAAAAATCAAAAAAGGATTGGGAATCGTGGAAGGTAAAATCAAAATACCAACCCGTAATTAACAGCGAAAACCACGATACCATTGGTATGTTGGCGCTCGACGCGGAAGGAAATTTATCGGGTTCGTGCACCACCAGTGGCATGGCTTATAAATTACACGGTAGGGTAGGCGATTCTCCTATTATTGGCGCTGGATTATTTGTAGATAATGAAGTTGGTGCGGCTTGCGCCACCGGTATGGGTGAAGCCGTGATTCGCATTGCCGGAAGCGCTGTTGTGGTTGAGTTAATGCGTCAAGGAATGAGTCCGAGTGAAGCTTGTAAAACGGCAGTGAATCGCATTATTAAAAAACATAAAGACTTAACCAATTTACAAGTCGGCTTTTTAGCTTTAAACAAACAAGGCGAACACGGCGGATATAGTGTTTACAATGGTTTTAATTACGCGTTACGCACGCAAACTCAAAACGAAATGGTCAATGCCAAATTTGACAGAACTTGGTAGGGGTTTTTATAGCGACAGCAATCCTCCGTTAAGGTACTTATTCAATTGTAATTTCATCGGCAAACAACCAACTTTTTCCGCCTGCGCCCACATGCCAATTGGGGCAAGGTCCCATATTTTTGGCAATCATTTTAACATAGCGGGTTTTTAAATGGGTTTTAAATCCAAATTCTTTTATATAAGAACCTTCTTGGCGGAGGCTAAAGTCATTTTCAATTTGTTTTATTTTTTTAAAAGTTTTGCCATTATCCGAACTATAAAAATCAACTTGTTTAGGAAACCAAATCCAAGAATTGAGGTCTTGTAAAAAACCTGCCGAAATTTGATTCACTAATTCGGGTTTTCCTAAATCGACAAGCGCTTCAATATCTTTACCTTCATAACCTTGCCAATAGCCTGTTTTAAAATTGTTAGCGCCTTTTAATTGGTCTATCAAAGCAGTTTTGCCACCCGCCGCATATTGATTGGCAAAATCAGATTTTAGGGAGAGGCTTCTTCCAGCTTTTATCTTATAAAAATGAGCAGAAACTATTTGATGCACAACACCAACGGGCAATGTTGTTTTGGCTTCAATCACCGTTGTTTTAGTGAGTATTAAAGGTTGGCGATAGGGTTGCCATTTGCCGGAATCGCCATCAATAAGGCGGTATAAAATTGCGCCTTTAGCTTGCGCACTCTTAATGTGGACTTTTAATTGGTTCTTAAAAGTATAAGAATCGGCTTCAAAATAGGGTAAACCTGGCGTGCCATTTGATTCAATTTTAGAAATTGGTCTATATTTTGGGTCTGTTCCCCAAAGGGTATTTGGCTTTTCGCCCATCACAAATTTTAAAACGCCCCCCTTTTCAATGGTTTGATGTTGGATGTAGCTTAAGTGATAAGCTTTATCATTGAGCGTTGCTTTTTGAATATAGAGGTTCTTATCGGATAAGTTTTGGGCTTCGATACTGAATGTTTTACCATTTTCTAAATGGTAGCTAATCTTATCAAATAGTGGTGTGCCGATGGTATAAAAAGGCAAACCGGGCGTAACGGGATAAAATCCCGAAGCGCTCAAAACAAACCAGGCGCTCATTTGTCCGCAATCTTCATTTCCCGAAAGGCCATCGGGTGCATTTTGATATTGGGTGGTTAAAATTTGGTGAACACGTTGTTGTGTTTTATAGGCTTTGCCAATGTAATTATATAAATAGGCCATGTGATGACTGGGTTCATTGCCTTGCGCATATTGTCCAATCAAGCCAGTGATATCCGCTTGTTCACGACCACTGGTTTTAGATTTTGCTGTAAATAAACGGTCTAATTGTCGTTCAAAATTTGAATCACCACCCATTAAATTAATGAGTCCGTTAATAGCTTGTGGCACAAAAAAGGCATATTGCCAAGCATTGGCTTCGGTATAATTAAAATTTACTTCAAAAGGGTCGAACGGGGCAAACCATAAACCATTGTTTTTGGCGCGCATAAAAAAACTGGAGGGGTCGTAGGTATTTTGATAACGCAAAGCCCTATTTGCAAATGTTTTTGAAATTGTTTTTTGATTTAAGTCTTTGGCAAATTGTGAAATACACCAATCATCGTAAGCGTATTCTAAGGTTTTAGAAACCGATTCCGATTCATCGCCAGCTTCAATGTAGCCATTTTTATTGTAAGAAGGCAGTCCGAATTCCGGTAAATTAGCGCTGTGAACCATTGCTTCTAGGGCTTTTATAGTGTCAAAACCGCGAATACCTTTTGCAAAAGCATCCTGAATAACCGACACCGAATGGTAACCAATCATACAATTGGTTTCGTTAGCCGATAACTCCCAAACCGGTAATTTTTTACCTTGCTCGGCGTGTTTTAAAAAGGTGTTGATAAAATCGGTGGTGCGTTTTTGTTCAAGAATGGTATAAAGTGGATGTGCCGCCCTAAAAGTATCCCAAAGCGAAAAGACGGTATAAGTGGTTGAAGTGCGATCTTGATGAATTTTTTGGTCTAATCCACGATAAGAGCCATCGACATCCGAAAAGCTATTTGGAACAATTTGCGTGTGGTATAGAGCCGTGTAAAATATTTTTAATTGATTGATATTTGTTCCGTTAAGGCTTATTTTGCTGAGTGATTTTGACCAAATAGTTTTTGCTTGAGCGCGATAATAATTAAAATGGGGCTCCTTGGCTTCGGTTTCTAAATTTAGTTTTGCGCCATCAATACTCGTGGCTGAAATTCCCACTCTAATAAATAGGTCCGAAAGTCCATCTGCAAAGGAAAGAAGTTTATAAAAACCCTTATTTTTTGGAGTTTGACTTGGGTTTGTCGCCTTGAAAGGTGCGGAAAAAACCATATAAAAATAGACCGATTGTTTTTGCGCCCAAGCTTGCGAAATGCGGTAGCCCGCAATAACACTGTCGTTTACAAGTGTTAATTTGAAATCGAGTAGCTTGTCGCGGTGCGCTAAATCGAGCAAAAGTTTGTTGTTATTGGTTTTATTAAAATGATAATGGTGAAGGCCCACTCTTGTTGTAGCGCTCAATTCCACATTTACGTCGGGTTTTTCTAAGTGCACCGCATAATAACCTGGATGGGCGACTTCTGTATCTTTTTTAAAAGCGGAAGGGATTATTTTTTTTTGGGCAATTGCGTCAAAGCTCAAAGTTTCCTTTGTGTTATAGGGCATCAATAGTACATCGCCATAATCGGAAATACCGGTACCGCTCAAATGTGTATGAGAAAATCCGTAGATAATGGTGTCGTCATTGTGATACCCCGAGCAGCCATCCCAGCCGTCTAAGCGGGTATCTGGACTCAATTGCACCATTCCAAAAGGGGCAGTTGCACCAGGATAGGTGTGTCCGTGGCCACCAGTTCCAATAAAAGGATTTACCAATTCAAAAGGGGACAGGTTTATAAAATTCTTAGGTTCTTGCTGTTTGCAACTAGATAACAAGGTAGTTGCGATTAAAAACAGGATAATAATCTTTTGTTTATTGGCTGGTATAAGCTTTGTTTTCAAACGGCTTTGCACTTTAAAGTTTAATAGCGTAAATATAGTGCGTTTGTTTTGTAATAAAACAAGTCAATTTTAAAGTTGATAGGTAGTGCTTTGGGTTTTTTATTTGCTAACTTTTTTAGCAAAAATTTGTTTGTCAATCTTTCGCTGGATTGTTTTTAATTGGCTGGCAACGGGCAAGTGTATGAGCAGGCAGGGCTTTTAACTACTAAACTTTTTGTGAAGCACTGAACTTTAAATTTACTAATTACCTGTCCTACGAAGCATGAAACCCCTGCTTGCGTATAGGTGATGTTGTGCGTTCGGTGTTCTTTTTTCGGCCGTTGGTTTATCGGTTGTTTTGGTCGTGCGGTTGGCTTGGTAGGGGCTTTGGCAATGTGCTTGCAAATAGCTTGGGATTATACTTTAATTCCAAATCTTTTTAACTTTTTTATTGATTCATAAGCTCTTATTAACGCTTGTTCTTTCACTTTTTCTTTTTTCGCTAATGATGTTTGAACTGATTTTACGTTTGATAGTTCTAAATTACTGAAAATGTTTGTCTGGTTTGCTACGTCAATAATTCGTTTCCAATTATCTTTTGAAACCAATAGAAGTTTATCGTAAATGAATTTCACTTCAATAATTTCTGTTTCTTCCAATTTTGATAATGCTTTTACTTCGTCAATGATTTGAGGACTCGCCTGAATATAGTCCAATACCTTTTTTCCAAAAGTTATTTCTCTTGTTGTCAAGTTCTTGCTTTTACTTAATCTGCTTACTAAATCAAAAGCAGTTGACCAATCAAATCCAGTTGGCTTGTTTTTGTCAATGTGAAGTCTGAAACCGTCCCAAAATTTCAGTCCCATTTTTTGAATTTCACTAATCACAAAAACAGAATCTTCTAAACTGTTTGTGTCAATTTCTTTTTCTTTTTCACGTTGCGTTTTTTCTTCATCCGAAATCAAATAATCTTTCAAATCAGATAGTAAATTTTTAGAATATTGTGTTGCCTTCAACTTGTCCCACGAAGTTGGTCGTTTTGCGTACTCCGAAACCATTCCGCCTCCGTTTGTCTCTAAATGATTATAGACAAAAATCAATAAATTTTTAAGGTGATTGCTTACAAAATCATCAATTTTTTGTTCTTCGTAAAGTTTCCATAAGTCAAATCGTTTTTCGGTTAAGAAATGGAAAAATGAGACTGTATAAGCAACAGAAAATGATTTTATACTTGTGTTTTCGCCAATTGCATTAACTCCTTTTCTGCCAAATAATTTATCGGTTGTTTTGAATAGAATGGCATTTGCAATCAATTTGCGATAAAAATTCTCGCTTGGCAATTTGTTTTTATTGACTAGTTCAGTAATCTTTTTTGTGTAGTGAATAAAGTTTTTCTGCGAACCTTGAGAAACAAAATGCGGTTCTAATTCCCAAATATTGATGAATTTTGCAATATCTGATTTTACAAATTTTCTGTCTGACGGATTTTGTTCTTTGAATTTCTTTTGCTGTGCAGGCGTTTGTTTGTTCAGCGTTTCACGATATTGACCATTTGCACGTTCAAAGAACCACAACAACGATTGATTTTTATTTTCTGGATTTATAACATATTTTTTCCTTGAAAGGTTTTCAATCTGAACGAAATAAGGATTGTTTGAAGATAAATCTAATTCAGAAACTTTATTTTGACTGTTTGCAAAGCGTGAAATGTTTGGGACTTCAATGTTTTTTTGTTCTTTATCCTTAATAACAGTAAGTTTCATTTGAACAAAAATTTTGCTCAAATCAGCATCTTTAAATTTCTTTTGTGTGTGATACAAGGAAGCTGTGGTTTGACCACCATTCACAATTTGAAAGTCGTTAAGTTTTGTAATAACTAACTGATTATCTATAAACTTGGTTTCAACGCTTTCGGCTGTTGCTGTAATTCCGTTGTTGTATGGCAAAAACATTTGCGGTTTGTTGCGAATGGTATCCCTAATTCCTTTATTGAACTTACCTGCTTGTCCTAAAAAAGCACGAACATTACTTTCCAATAATTCATTTGAAAATTCTTTGTACAATTTTGCTAAAATTTCGCCTGGCACAATTGCCAAATAACAATCGTACAATTCATCAATGCTCGGAACTTGCAAGCATTGCAAACCTTTTCCATTTTCTGTGAAATTCTCAAATTCTATTTCAATAGGCTCGTGTACACTGTTCGATTCATTGATTTTAAACAATCGAGCAATGTCCCAAGTGTGAACAAAAACATCAGCATCATTAATTTCAATTTTCTCTTTATCGTGATTTGAAAATCCGTTAATCAGAAAATAAACATTGATGCGGTCAAAATCTTTTCCTTGTTTACCAATGATTTCAATTAGATGATACAATTCTTCTTGTGATTTATCAATATAATCTATATGCCGTTTTAATGCAGCATTGATAAAGCGTTTAATCTGATTAAGTGATTTTGTATAGTCGTCTTTTGTGATGTTGTAATCGTATTCATTTTTATAAAATGTGATAAACAAATCAAGTGTTTCGTAGTATTCCTTTTTGTTTTCGTCTTTTACAAAATCTTTCAAACAAAATCCGTTGATTTTCCAATCAATTCCGCCTTGGCTATTTGGGTAATTATACGACAAAACTCTTGCACCTTCAGATTTGCCGATTGATTCTAAAACTTCTATAGCATATTCGGTGAATTTGTCCTCAAAACTCGCTCCTTCGCCTTCTGAATAAACATAAGAAGCCACAATGGATTTTACTTCTTCAATATAGTTTTCTAAAGCTCTTTCCATTCATTAAATTTTTGCTCGTATTTGTTCATTCACAGCGATTGCCATTATTTCTTGTTTTTTGCTTTCTTTTCTATCGCTTTAAGGCTTTCCAGATAGTTTTTTTCCGCTTCGCTAAGTGTTTTTTGTTGATATTTTTTATACTCAGCAGTTGCCTTTTCAACTGCTTTTTCGTGGCTGATAGCTCCAGCTCCTTGCAATAAATTTTCTCCGCTCATTGTCAAAATACGATCTAAATGCGCTGCCCAATCTTTCATTGTCATAGTTTGTTCCCGTTCGGCTTGGCGTTCTGCAAAGTCCAAATATCCCGAAACGATTTGTCCTAAGGCTCTCAATTCTTTTTCGTCTAAATAATTTTTTGCAATCGTTATATCTTTTAAATAAGGGCGTTCGCCAACAAAAGTCATCAAGCCCATAAATTCTTTTGCGGCATTGGCACGACTAAAAATCACTTCGGCTGCTGTTTGTCCGTGAACAGCATAGTGAATTTTGTTTTGCACGTTCTTGAAAAAACCAATGGAAACATCTGCTTTTGGGTCGTAATCAAAACTTGTTGCGTATATTTCCAATACTTGACGGTAAAACACTTTTTCGGAAGCCCGAATGTCCCGTATGCGTTGTAACAATTCTTTCCAGTAACCGCCTCCGCCCAAATTTTTCAGGCGTTCATCATCCATTGTGAATCCTTTACGAATGTATTCGTTAAGGCGTTTGGTAGCCCAAATCCGGAATTGTGTAGCCATTTTTGAATTAACACGATACCCCAACGAAATTATCATATCAAGATTATAGTGTTTGGTGCTGTATTTTTTACCATCAGCAGCAGTTCGTAAGAATTTCTTACTAACTGAATTTTCGTGTAATTCTCCTTCAGTAAAAATGTTTTTTATGTGTTGCGTAATGCCTGGTCGTTCTATGCCAAAAAGTACAGCCAATTGGTCTTGTGTAAGCCAAACATCTTGCTCGTTTAAACGAACATCAACCGATATTTTTTCGTCTTGGGTTTTGAATATGATAAATTCAGAATTTGGTTGTTCCATTGGTTTATATTTTTTAAAATATGGTTTCGGATTCTACGATAAAACTCTCTACTGCCGAAATCTCTATTGAATACGAAGTATCATAAATTCCCAACGGTAAATCGCTTTTTACGATTTTAGGAAATTCAGAAGTTACATTAAAAGCAAACGTTTTTTTGAGCGAATACATTTTTCCGTAATGTTCTCTGTCCTCATCATAATAACCGTATAACTGTAATTTTGCGTTGAATAAATTGCGTTCTTCTTCGGTTAAAATATTTTTTCGGGTTTGTTCTACGATTGAATTCAGAGAAATACCGTTGTCTTTTACCGCTTCTGTTGAATACAAAACCAAAAACAATTCGTTTAAACTTTCAGCATCTAATTGTCTTTCGTTAGAAACTTGTATTCGTGGCTGTTTTGAAGAAGTAAATTTAATTTCAATACCAACTGAACCTAAAGTAAAATCTTTTGCTTGGAACTCTTGTTCTACCCCCGTCCAAGCATTTACGGCATTTGTAGATGTTTTTTTGTTATTCAAAAGGTAATTGAGAAACAACAATTCGCCAATTAATCCTTTTTGCTGCTCTAGTGTTAGACCGTTAAAATTGATTTTATCAAACAACTTTTTCCATTTTGAAACTACATTCAGCGTTGTTGTAATTGCTTCACTTTCTGTAATACTCTGCTCAATATCTTCAAGAATATTTTGAATAAATAATGAAAAAATATCCTTTAACTCGTTATCTAAAAGATAAATGTTTAGTTCAATTTTATTTTCTATTTCAACTTTGAAAATTTCAACTCCTCTAAAGCGATAATTTTTCAATTCAGGAATTGCAACATTCTTTGAAATTGACATAATGTATAAATGTTGTCCTGTGATATGGTTTGTTGCAGCAAAACAATTCAAGTGCTTTATTTCATCAATTCTCGTTTTGATGATAATATCACCTGTTGGCTTTTGATTCTCCCAAATGGATTTAATGTTTATCATTAGTTTTCAGTTTCAGGGTTATCATCATCTTCCATTATTTCTTCCTCAAAATCAAGATAGTTTTTTGATACCTTATATGAAACTTTTTCTTCATCTTCAATTTTTGGAAAATGTATGCTATAACCTATGATTGGTAATCTATAATTTTCTTCAAAGAAAGTTCCTCTCTCATCTAAGGCATAGATTAAAAGCAATCCTTTTTTTTCTATTGCTCTTTGCTCTTTAATTTTACTATATTCTTTGTTTTGAACAACTAAATCAACTTGTCTATCACCTGTTTGGTCAATTTGATTTTTTGAAATCAAGAAGTTCTCTGAATTTCTATTTTTCAATAATTGATTTCGAACGCTACAATTCATTTTAATTGTTTCGCCTCCATACTCTAATATGTATGATGAACTTTTATCAATAGGTGTTCTTTCCTTAGGTGATGTGTTACCGTTGTAATCAATAAAAACCATTTCATCAGTATTTCCAACAATACATATATTCCATTCTTTAATTCTTGTACCTTTCGATTGCTTTATGATATATTCACTCAACGTTGAATTATTAATTGATGGTTGGTTAATTTTATAAGCGTCAATAAAACTACATAGTGCTTCTAAATTTACACTACGATAAAGCAAATGCCTTATTCTTCCATTAAGTTCTTTTCTATTTTCAATTGATGGGAAGCCAATTGAGTTTATTAATGATTTCAACGCAAAAAAATTATTTTCAATAGCATTTTTAGTTTTCAATAAACAATAGGTTTGTGGATTTTCGCCAGAAAATGATATTTCGATATCTTCCGAAAAATACAGTTTGTTTAAACTTGTTATTGTTAGCAAACCGTGATGATTTCTCACTTTCAAACGAAAATCTTTTGGGCGTTGATGTGTTGCGGTCATTTCGTCAAAATCATTTCGCATTTCTTCTGTTGCCATTGTGATGTGGTTAAACCACTCAAAAATTTGGTTTGTGGTGTACAATCGGCACAAATCAACGTAACTAGGGCGATAGCCAAACCAACGCCCCATTTGCATAAGTGAGTCATACATTCGGGTTGTTCTGATATAATAAGAAACTGATAATCCTTCTAACGTAATCCCCCTAGATAAACGGCTTCCTCCAACAGCAATAACATATAAGCTTTTCCCTTCTTTTTCATATCTACTATAATCTATCTCTTGTATGTTATGGTATTCCAAATTTGTTGTTGAACGTGTGCCGTGAACAGAACGAACATCAATTTTTAAAGCGGCAGGTTTAAGTTCTTTTTTAACGACTTCCCAATTATGTTCTTTTATTCTAATGTCAGTATAATCCAGATTTTCCAATACATTTCTAGTAGTTGGTAAAAAGTCTGTTTCGTATATTTCTTTTAGTTCTTTTAACAAAGTATCATCTTCGCTTTGTATTGCGTCTTGATATTGTTTTGTTTTTTCATTTACCAAATAGGCAACTCTGTCAATCCAACGTACCAATAGGGCAACGTGAATCAACATTGAATTATGTTTGTTCTCGTGTCCTCGAACCCTGCGAATAGCACAAGTAAGAATGAATGATTTTATTGCACGTTCTAAACTTGGCGGAAGATATTTGGGTAAAATATCTTTGTTTTCACGATTGATTGTTCTGAAAAATGGTGGGTCGTAATCGCTAATTTCTCGGAAAATATCTAAAGGTTCTTTTGTAAGTTCTGGTTTTGAATTTTCGTAACCGAATATTTTTGCAGCACCTATGTAATTGGTCGGTGCTTTAATATTTATGATAAAATCCCTTGGAAATAAATCTTCTCCAATTTTGTACTGTTTACCTTTTACAATGGTTGTAAGTTCTTCGTTATGGTCTTGTGAAATAAACAAGTTTGCATATGGTGTTGCAGTGTAACCAACAAAAGTGTTTTGATTAAAAATATTCAGCAAAGTTCGGATTAAACGGTTTATCGTTTTGATTTCGTTAATATCTCGCGAGGCGTTTACAGAAGCAGAATCGGCTTCATCATCAATTATTAACGCAGGAACGTCAAACAATTTTGGTGTACCATCAATCAACTTTGCATTTACATCTTTTGAAAACCAATCAATCAGATTTTCAAGAATACTTTTATTCTTTTTAATGACAAAAACAACTGGATTTTTACCAATTGGAATATTTAATCTTGTTGCAATTTTTTGGTTAAAATCTCCTTCATCTCCGCTTTTGTAATAGGATGAAGTTAAAGAATAGATGTCCGTATTTGTTTTGTATTTACCAACTCCAATAACTCTGTTCTCGTTTTCTCTAATAAATGCAGAGCTATTTCTACCTATATAACCCGAATCAATTCTTTCTTGTGTCTGTCTTCTTAAAGAACTAATTGTACCTGCAATGATGATGATTACTTTATAACCAGCATCAGTTGCTTTATTGACTAGCCCAACATAGTTAGAGGTTTTTCCAGATTGAACGTGTCCAACCACCATTCCTCGTCTGTCCCAAGAACCATCTTTTTTAGGATTAACACATTTGTCGAGAATTTTATCAGTGAAGTCGTCCAAATCATTTATTGGAAATGATGGGTCATTTTCTGACATAAACAGTTTGTATCTGTTCCACAATTCAAAATTGATGTTTGCTTTTTCATCATTTAGCCAAGGCTCAATATCTTCTGATAAGATCATAATTTCTCCTTTACCAATACTAAAATCAGCTCGAAGAATTTCAAACAATTCTTGTTTATCAAAAGTTTGACCTTCAACTATGTTGATTGCAGATGCTTTTTCAATTACAGATAGAAGAACTTCATCAGTGATTTGTCCTTGATGAACCTGTAATAGGGTATGTGCAATTGCTCTTGCAGATTGTAGTAAACTCATTTTAGATATTCATTGATTAAAGGATATAAATTAAAAGGAGTCGCACTCAAAATTTGTTGCTTTGCTAATTCTTCTGGCACTCCTTGCGATATGTTTATTTTGTATAGCTCAACCGCTAAATTGATTAAATCATCACTTGGTTTTTCTGTTTGTTTTTCTAATTCGTGGAAAGAAGGGTCTTCATTTTGATTACTTAAAATCAATTCTATCGGAACATTTTCTTCAAGTAGTTTCAGTGCCTTTCCTGTCAATTTACTGTTTTCGTCAAGTAACGATTTTATTATTGGGTGCTTTCTATTGATTTTATATTTCTTAATTCCTTCTCTTGTTTTTTCGTCAATCCATAAAGGTTCGTAATTTACGCTTCCTTTATCAGTAATTGTTTTTTGTCCTCGCCAATTATAAATTTTTGCTGACTTCATAATTGCAATTCTTGCAATTCGGTCAAGTTCTTTACGAATTTCTATTGGTGGTGTAGCTGTTGATTTTTTAATATCCAAGTGCCAGTTAAAATCATTTTCGTTTGAAAAGTTAACTGCAATTCTTGCCAACTTTGAATAATCACGTTTCTTTTGAAGTCCTAACCAATCTCCAGCAACAAGCAATCTATCACCCCGATAAATATAAAATCCTTGTTCCTGAAACCATCCTAATGAGCCACCTGAATTTTCATAATCTGTTTTCCCAATTTCAGACATATGCGGAAGTATGAAGTAGGTTATTTCAACATTGCCAAAAATTTCAGGTTGTCCCATTTCGGGCTTTGGGCTTAAGTTTAGTAAGAATGGATTGTATGGTTCAATTTCATCATTCTGGAAAAATATTTTTATTCGTTTACTTTCAATGAACTTGTGAAATACTAGACGCAAGTGTTCTTTAACTGAAATCATCTCAGCATAAAATGCCGATTTAACGTTCTCATTGCTTATCTCAGCAATTCCGACAATGCGGTCTAACTTTTCCCAAAGAACTAATGTTCCTGATTTTTGAATTTCTATTTTTTCAATAAATGAATTATCAGAAACATAGTCTAACAATTGCCATTCGTTTTCTGAATTGATGAAATCAATATCCCAACAACGCTTAATTGTTGCGTAGCTTTCACGTTTTGTAATACAAGTCAGTCGTTTGCATTGAGAAAATGAAGCGGTTTTCAAGCCCATTCCAAAGCGTCCTAAATCTTTTTCGCTTCTAATTTCTTCGGGGTCTTTACTACCCGGAGTCATAGCCAAAACAAGTTCCTCCTTGTTCATTCCTGTTCCGTTGTCGGAAATAGAAATAAACGAATCTTGACCGTTCCATTTATAATCTAATCTGATTTCATCTGCGTTTGCAGATATAGAATTGTCGATAATATCTGCAATAGCCGTAGAAAGGTTATAACCAAAACTTCTGTAAGAATTAATGGTAGATTTTGGATTTGGCTTTGCTATTTCGGCTTTTACATATTCTTCCATATCATTTCCCTAATTTTTTCTGCAATTTTTTGAGCCATTAATGGCGGAACGGCATTACCTATTTGTTTAAAGGCAGCTGTCCTGCTTCCTTCAAAGAAATAATCATCAGGGAACGATTGTATTCTTGCAGCTTCTCTTACACTTATGGAACGATTTTGTTTTTTATCAGGATGTATATAATAATGACCGTCCATTGC
>Ga0210050_1000305_pt1 | contig 67182 bp, 75 predicted proteins | sample CryGey132114_all_FD_185463 | JGI IMG/M metagenome (GOLD analysis project Ga0210050, IMG submission 185463) | Groundwater microbial communities from aquifer - Crystal Geyser CG22_combo_CG10-13_8/21/14_all (SPAdes) (version 2) | ecosystem: Environmental > Aquatic > Deep subsurface > Groundwater ... | reverse complement strand
TTCCGGCACCACCGGTGTCGATATCGTTACTCCACACGAGATTCCCCGCACCATCGGTCTTGAGGACTTTCCCTGTTGCCGTGCCATCACTGTAGGGGAAAGTGTAGGTGACGCCGTTGAGGGTGATATTCCCAGAAACAGAAAGCGTGGAGGCAAGAACAGCCGCACCGTCCACAGAGAGTGTTCCGGAGGAGGTAATAGAGGTACTGGCGTGGACTCTCTCTGCGCTGACGTATGCTCCGGAGAGGGTTGATCCGGATATCGTTCCATGAACTGTCAGAGATCCGGTCATGGTGTCGCCACTGGTGTTGACGTAGCGGTCGTCTGCAGCAGACTGCGTCAAGTCGCCAGCTCCCGCACTTCCCCATGCCACACCGCCATTCGAAACAGTAAGGACCTGGCCATTCGACCCTAACTCCAGAGTACGCAGCGAACCGGTGGAGGTTCCCACCAGCAAGTGACCGGTGGAATACCAGGAGAGCCCCGTTCCGCCGCGACTTGTCACCAGGGTTCCAAATGTTGCTCCGTTTATCGCCAGTTGGCCGCCTGTGTCATCGTTTTGATGATCGTGTTTCTCCAACCTTCCGTCACTCGATTCGTTCGGCCCGCCGCTTCCTCCTCCACGACGTACAGGCGAATATCCGCCCCCTCCGCCACCACTGACACGCACGACCGGTGGAGTGGTATAACGCCATACTAACTCTCCGTTGTAAAATGTCAGATGCTGCCCCTCCCGAGCACCGGCTGTAAGCTCACGAAGCCACTGTGGCCCGGATGCAATCAACACAGACTGCTGGACTGGTGCAACCTCCCGCTCAGGAAAATGACGTACTACTTCAGGAAGCTGATCACGCGGTCGGGAACGTCGCGTTCGCTCTGTGACCTGTACGATGCGTTCGGTCACACGCTCGACAGTGTTCACTGTACTTGTGTTCGTCCGAAAAGGCTCGAAATCACGTTCCAAGTAGACAATTTGGGGATCCTGAGGCTCATGAGCCTCAGGCTGTGCAGTTGCTGTCCACCGATTGGCAAGCGTCGCTCCACCACCAACCAAGAGAGCAACCACCATAACCCCCAACGCGAGTGAGCGACGGCTCTCAAAAGAGAGGCGGGGAAATGTTCGAAAGCGATCCCCGTCACCAAGTTGCACCACCTCCATTCCCCCCTCACGCGTACATGTCGTGATATGCCTTGCCATCTGTGCGCGCGAGTATCCTGTGACCGCCTGAATGTACTGACGGATGATCCCCTTTTCTTCTTTGCTGAGCAGAAGGTACTCCGTGCTCCTCAGCAACTCCTTCATCCATGCAATCCTGTCTTCTTTGGACGTAAACGCTTCTGCCTGAAGTTCACCATCTTCAACCAGACGTTGCATCTCTTTGAACTGCGGTATTGGTGGAATGATATTCAGGCTCATGTCTGTGTTTTTGTGGGTGTTAAATCTAGTAATTATAGCAAATTTTCCACTCAGGCTCAATTCACTACTCTTAAAAAAGAATAGAATTTCTTTTTCTGTCAACCAGTTTCCGACCCGTTATATCCTCGCTGATGCAGGCACTTCGTATACTTGTAGGCTGCTTCGGATACGTTCTTCAACGCCCCTCTCCCTAACCCCCTGCAGCTCAAACCTCTCACCCGTCATTCGCTCGTAGAGATCAATGTACCGAGCAGCCAGTTGCAGACGGATGTCATTGGTGACTTCAGGCTTCTTCTCACCTCCCTGGTATCCCTGCTCACGCAACCACAACCGAAAGAACTCTTTGTCAAGGCTCTCTGGATCTTTTCCTGATGCAAAACGTTCTTCGTAGGTGGACTCTACCCAGTATCGGGAAGAATCTGGCGTGTGCACTTCGTCTGCCAGAACAATCCCTCCATGTTCATCAAGACCCATTTCGTACTTAGTGTCAACAAGTATCAGTCCTCGCTTCGACGCAAGGTACTGCCCGCGTGCGAAGAGCTTGAACGCAAGGTACGCGATCTCCTCCCACTGCGCCTGCGTTGCAAGTCCTCGTTTAAGAATTTGCTCTGGACTGATCAGCTCGTCTTCTTCGGCTTTTGTGGTCGGTGTCAGAATAGGGTTTTTGAGTTTTTCATGTTTTCGCAGTCCATCGGGCAACTGGTTCCCACACATAGTACGCATGCCCTTCTCGTAATTCACCCAAGCGGACGTATTGGTGGATCCCGTGATATACCCACGCACAACAATCTCCATAGGTAACATTTGTAAATTTTTGACAACTGTTACATTGGGATCAGGCACACTCACCACATGATTGGGCATGACATCTTCCACCTGATGGAACCACCATGCACTCACCTGATTGAGCACCTGTCCTTTCAGAGGAATTGTGCACCACTGCACATCAAACGCAGACTGCCTGTCTGTGGCAATGAGAATACGTTTGTCTTCTTGAACATACACATCGCGTACTTTGCCTTCTAGTTTTTTCCCAAGATGCGTGAAGTCTGTACGATCAAGCGTGGATGGAAGGTATGCACGAAGAGATTCGAAGGAATGCATGGTACTATGGTAACAAACTGTACTCGTGTGTCACCCCTTATGTCTGCTAAACACCTTTCTCCACGTCTCCTTCTTGCCACTATCTTCTGCACCGGAGGATCCATTTTAGTCATCGAAGTCGCCGCTCTGCGCATTCTGTCACCCTACTTTGGAAATACCATTTATACGTTCTCGAGCGTGATCAGTATCGTGCTCGCCGCACTCAGCTTGGGATACTATTACGGTGGACAACTGGCAGATACAAAGCCACATACGCATGTTTTCTTTTCTCTCATCTTCTTCGGAGGAGTGAGTACACTCCTACTGCACATTTTAACCGTCCTCCTTCTCCCGCATCTGGGCTTTTACATGCCACTGACATGGGGACCCCTCTTCATCTCACTCTTCTTGTTTGGTCCTCCGTGTCTCCTGCTGGGCTTTCTTTCGCCACTTGCTGTCAAACTCGTCGAAAGTTCACTGGGGGAAACGTATGTGGGACGAGCGGCAGGAAACGTCTTCTGCTTCGGAACAGTCGGCAGCATTACCGGCAGTCTCCTGACAGGATTTCTCCTCATCCCCCTCTTCGGCGTACGGGAAATTGTTTTTGGTGTAGGGATATTTCTCTGCGCATTGGGACTCCTTGGCTGGTACCTCCTGCACCATAAAAACTGGATTGCCATAGGTATCTTGCTCATTATCCTCATTGGGAACTCGTGGGCGCACACCGTTGCAACGTTACGCGAAGCAGAGCACCTGATCGTTCAGGACGGCATCTACGAACGCATTACTGTTACAGACGGAATACGAGAATGGCGCCCGGTGCGTTACCTCCTGCAGGACCGTACGTTTTCCTCCGCGGAATTTCTCGACGCGCCGGATGAACACGTATTTCAGTACACAACATACTTGCCTCTCTACACATTGGCTTCGGCAAATCTGCAACGCGCCCTCTTCATTGGGGGCGGCGCCTACACCATGCCCTACAAAATCGTACGGAGTATTGATGACAGTATCGTGGACGTGACAGAAATCGAACCGACACTCTTCACTATTGCGAAACAGTTTTTCTCCGTGAAGGATCACAAGAGGCTGCACAATATCATCGCTGACGGCAGACGGTTTCTGCATGACACAGAAAACACCTACGACCTCATCTACGGTGACGCGTATCAATCCGTCTTCTCTATTCCTGCCCACCTGACCACGAAGGAATTCTTCGATCTCGTCTACAGCAAGCTCAACGACGGGGGTGTCTTCATCGGCAATTTCTTCGGCATTCTCGGTGAAGATGCACCTTCGCTCGTTGTATCAGAGATGAAAGCATTTCGCGCGGCTTTTCCAAACCATCTCTTCTTCGCTCTTGATGATCCAGAGTCAAGTGACATTCAACATGTGATGTTCTTTGGCAGGAAAGACAGTGAACCGATTGATGTCTGTTCCTCGACAGTGCGCGACATGGAAGCAGAAATTTTTGCAGACCTCTGCGAAAAAGTCGTAGATGAAACTTCCATACACTGGAACCAGTACGCCCTGCTCACCGACAACTACGCACCGGTGGAATCCATGACCCGCAGCGTCGTGAAGCAATTTGCAGCACGTTGAATATCTGAATCGCAGACGACACGGACTACCCGGTTAGCACGAAGTCAACCTGTGTCATCTTCGGTTTAGACTACTTCATAGAAAATTTCCACCCCTTGCCAATACCGTTCTCTTGAACAAAATTTTTGTTCAACTCTAATGCGTACCTCGCTTCCTCTTCTGAGGAGTAGGTTGGACAGTTTTCGATTGTGCAAGGCTCCATGGTTTTCGCACCAACGAAGTTCCCCTCTTCATCGAAGAAGAGAATATCCAGAGGAATGAGCGTGTTCTTCATCCAGAATGTCAACACCTGCGGATAATCGAACACAAAGAGCATTCCAGCATCTTCTGCAAGTTCCGTACGGTTCATGAGACCCAGTGAACGCAGAGCCGGATCACTGGCAACCTCAATACGAACATCTATGCTCTGATCATCAGGGCCTATGAGCGTGAGGACCTTTTTGCCATCCCACTGCTTTCCTGTCAGGATAAAGAAGGCATATACAAAAAGAAGTCCCGCGATGATGATACCGAGAATGATGCGAATTTCTTTCATGTTCCACGCAGAGAAGCAATGGCTGCCACTCGGTCTTTGGCGCCGAAAATGAAACTGCCCGACACCAGGTTATTCGCTCCGGCCAGAGTGCACTGCTTTGCCGTCTGGTCATCAATGCCACCGTCCACCTGGATCATCAAACGAGGATACTGCCCCCGAATCACACGGACTTTGTCGAGTACGGACGTCATGAACTTCTGCCCTCCAAATCCCGGATCGACAGACATGATGAGAATAAGATCCACATCAGGAAGCACGCCTTCGATGTGCTCTACCGGCGTCTCTGGATTGATTGCAATGCCTGCAGTCGCCCCTCCGTCATGAATTGCCGCAATAAGCGCACTGCGCTCTTCGGGGTCGGTCACTTCCGCATGAAAAGTGATATGTTTGGCACCAACGGCCAAAAATTCCTCAACACGCTCTTCGGGATTCTCGACCATGAGGTGAATATCAAGTAACAGCTTCGTCTTGAGATTCTTGATCACCGGCGCACCAAAACTCAAATTCGGCACGAAGTGTCCATCCATGACATCGATCTGCAACCAGTCCGCGTGCTGTTCGATGGTATCCACTTCATCCTGCAGGTGAGAGAGGTCTGCCGACAGAATTGATAGTGCAATAATCATAGAAACTATTCTATAGCATCAACACGTTTTTTGTGTCGACCACCTTCAAACTCTGTAGACAGAAAGATATTCACCATTTTTTTGGCTAGCTCTTCATCAATAAATCTCCCACCAAGACTCATGACGTTTGCATCGTTGTGTGCACGAGCCAAACGCGCGATTTCTTCATTCCAACAGACAGCTGCGCGAATGCCTTTTATTTTATTGGCAACTATGGCCTCTCCGTTGCCGCTGCCACCGAAGATGATGCCAATGGCATCTTCTTTGAGCACCTTTTCACACCCTTTGCGAATCACCGGTGGATAATCATCATCTTCGACGAATTCCGATGAGACATCAACGATAGTATACCCTTGTGTGTGAAGGTGTGCCTTCACTACTTCTTTGAGTGCGAAGCCGGCATGGTCGGAAGCGAGGACAATTTTCATCTCTCTCATCTTACATTGTCTGAACCTTGATTTATAGGATTATAAAGATGAACTTGATTATAGAAATCACGATCATCCTTTCATCAAGCACATCATGGTTCAGACAATGTATACTCTATGCATGCGTCGCCCACTCATTTGTGCCAACTGGAAGATGCACTTGCCCCCTGCAGGGTGGGATGCGAAGGATTCTCCCTATCGACCAGAAGCTGGAATAGATGTTGTGGTATTCCCTCCGCATGGATACATCAAGCACTGCATCGATGCAAAACTCACTGTTGGTGGACAGTGTGCCCGGCCGGAAACCGCAGGAGCATTTACCGGCGATATGAGCATGGCTATGCTCAAAGAACTCGGTTGTACGTACGTGCTCTGCGGTCACAGTGAGAGACGAAAGTACCACAGTGAAACAGACGACTTTGCTGCTGAGCAAGTGATTGCCGCACTAGAAGCAGGTCTCCACCCCATCGTGTGCGTCGGCGAACAGAAGAAGGATCGCGACATTGGCAAGGCGGAACATATTGTCGAACAACAACTTTCTCTTCTGAAGAACTACCATCAATCCATCACCATCGCCTACGAGCCTATATGGGCGATCGGCACAGGACTCAATGCCCTTCCCGACGATGCACAGGAAGTGCATGCCTTCATGCGCAGGCTGCTCCTAGAAGACATTCGCACATCTGTTCGCATCATCTACGGCGGATCCGTGACAGGTATGAATGCGAAAGACTTTCTGAGTCACCCGGACATCGACGGCCTCCTCGTCGGCAGCTGCTCCCTTGAGCCGAAACACTTCCACGAGATCATCAACGCCGCCAACACTCTCTCATAAGCTCTACACACTCTGTCTCACCACCCACTTTCCTACTTCCACCACTGGAACGGTGGTGGCTGCGAGAGCTGCAAGGAGAAGCCACTCGCTCGGAGAAAGAGACACTGTTCTGAATGGCAGTTGCAGGACAGGAACAATCACGACAGCAACGAGTGGAAGAATGCCGGCAAGCACGGAGAGATTGAGCCATTTGTTGCTGAATATTCCCTCCCAGACAGGACGGTGATCACTACGGAAGATGTACGCCTTCCAAAGTTCGATAAATACGAGTGTAACGAAGATCATTGTCATTGCCTTTGAAAGCTCTGTTCCACGTTGCAACAACCACCAGAAGAGTCCGGTATTGAGGATAGTGGACCAGAGCCCTCCCAGACACATGAGGGACACCACCGGCTTCGTGAAGATGCTCTGCTTCGCATCCCGCGGTTTCTGTTTCATCAAGTCTTTCTCCGGAGGATCCACAGAGAGCGCAATAGCAGGGAGTCCATCCGTGGCCAAGTTGATGAAGAGAATCTGCAAGGCAGTAAATGGCAATGGCAAACCAAACACCGTCGCTCCCAGCACAATGCCAATCTCTCCCAAATTCGCAGAGAGCAGGTACATCAAGTATTTTTTGATGTTCCCGAAAATGCCCCGCCCCTCTTCGACGGCAGCCACGATTGATGTGAAGTTATCGTCCATAAGTGTCATATCGGCAGCTTCCTTTGTGACATCCGTCCCCGTGATTCCCATCGCGATGCCGATGTTCGCCTTCTTGAGCGCCGGTGCATCATTCACGCCATCTCCCGTCATTGCCACAACATGCCCCTTCTCCTGCCATGCAGTAATGATATGCAATTTGTGCTCAGGAGATACACGCGCATAGACTTGAATCTTCTCAACAACATCCGTGAACTTCTTGGTGGACATTGCATCCAGATCTTCCCCAGTCACGGCGTAGCCGTCCGTGAGAATGCCCAGTTCCCGAGCAATCGCCTCTGCAGTAAGAGGATGATCTCCGGTAATCATAATGGGGTGTATTCCCGCCCTGCGACAGACGTCTACTGCCTTTTTTACTTCTGGTCGCGGCGGATCAATCATGCCAATGAGACCGAGAAACTGCATATCCTGATCAAATTTCGGGAGACGTCCCACCGGGACGTCTCTACAGCAAGCGACAGCAAGAACACGAAGAGCGTCTTTCGCCATATGCTCCGCCGCATCCAGAACTTTCTGTTTCTCTTCCGGAGAGAGTGTACAGGCATCGGCAATAATTTCCGGTGCACCTTTAGCATAGGCAATTTTCCCCCCATCCTTCTCATGAATCGTCGTCATGCGCTTGCTTTCGGATGTGAAAGGAACCTCATCAATGCGAGGACACTTCTTCTCAAGTTCTTCTTTACTGAGTCCTGCTTTTGCGGCCGCAACGACAAATCCACCCTCCGTCGGATCACCGCGAATACTCCACTTACCCTCTTCCTGTACAAGGTGCGCATCATTACAGAGCGCTCCGGCAGCGAGAAGTTGTTGCAGTGACTCATCACCTGTGCCTATGCCCTGAAACTCTCCCTCCGGCGCATATCCCGCACCAGTGACATCAATCATCTGTCCACGTAAAACGGCTTCGCCGTCACGTGGCACAGCCATCAAAAAAATCTTCCGTACCGTCATCTCATCCTTCGTGAGCGTTCCCGTCTTATCACTGCAAATCACCGACGTACTTCCCAGTGTCTCCACTGCCGGCAATTTTCGAATCAGTGCATTGCGCTTGACCATCCGTTGCACGCCAATCGCGAGAGAAATGGTGACAACTGCCGGCAACGCTTCAGGAACAACCGCTACAGCCAGAGCAATGCCAAAAAGGAGTATTTCCAGAAACGGCTGGCCACGCAGCAACCCAAGGCCCACAATAACCAGAACAATGGCAAAAGCAATCCTGGCAAGTACGGATCCTACATGGTCAAGGTTATCCTGTAATGGCGTGCGTATCTGCTCCACATCCTGCAACATCTGTGCAATTTTCCCGAATTCCGTCTGCATACCCGTCGCGGTCACGATCGCCTTTCCCCGACCGTACGTAGCGGTTGTGCCGCCGTAGACCATATTTGTCCGATCACCGAGCGGACAGGTTTCCTGTGTAAGTACACCAGTGAACTTCGCAACAGCACTCGACTCACCCGTGAGTACCGATTCCGCAACGTAGAAGTTGCTTGATTCTATGATGCGTCCGTCTGCAGGAATCTTACTGCCGGTAGCAATGAGAATGATATCTCCCGGCACCAGTTCGCTTGCCGGAATACTCTGCTCCTTTCCTCCACGAATGACTGTTGCTTCCGGAGCCGTCATTTTCTTGAGTGCTTCCATGGCACGCTCCGCCTTGTACTCCTGAATGAATCCGAGAAAAACCGCAAAAAGGACAATGACCACAATCGCAATAGCTTCCAGCTCCTGCCCCAGTACTGCAGAAAGAGCCACAGCAATGAGAAGAATAACGATCAAAACATTCTGAAATTGCTCGAGAAGAATTTTCCATGGAGAGATCTTCTTCCCCTGCTTCAGTTCGTTTTTCCCGTACTGCTCTCTGCGCTTGGTAACTTCCCCATCGGAAAGTCCCTGCTGTGCATCGCTCCCTGCTTCTTGAATGACAGCATCGGTCGCCAATGTGTGCCATAGTGCAGGCATAATCCTATCATTATAGCATTTTTATGCCTCTTACCCTAGCCTCTCTTCACCCACTGCCCTCCACCAATGTTTTGCGCTGCTCCTGCCAATTCGAGCATAGTGAGCGTGGAATTGACATCTCCGGAAGAAAGTGTTGTTTTTCCCACGATATCATCAACAGGCTGCGGCATAGTCGTGAGGCAGTCGAGAATGGTGCTCTCCATGGGACTTTGCGGTTCGTACGCCGACACAGCAGACCCTCTGCCTGATGAGACAATACCGATATCACGCAGAACATCTTCCGGACTGTGAACGAGTTTTGCCTGACCGGTACTGATAAGCCGATGACAACCGGCGTAGTTCTCATCAAAAATATGTCCCGGTACGGCAAACACCTCCCGTCCATACTCCAGTGCCAGCTCTGCCGTGATGATTGCCCCACTCTTCTCTGGTGCCTCGAGCACAACCGTCCCAAGGGACAAGCCCGCAATGATGCGATTGCGCGCAGGGAAGGTGTGTTTTCCGGGAGTGGTGTCGAGAGGAAATTCTGTCAGAAGGAGCCCGCCGCTTCCGACAATCTTCTTCGCCAATGTCTTGTGGCTGCTGGGATAAATCATCGCAAGTCCATGCCCAAGAGCTGCAATGGTTTTCCCGCCTGCATGCAGTGATTCTTCTGCAACAGCGCCATCGATTCCTTCAGCAAGGCCACTCACCGTTACTATTCCCGCCTGCACAGACGCCCGTGCAAACTCTTCCGCAACGCGCTTTCCGTACGAAGACATCTCGCGCGTTCCCACCAGACCAATGCACGGTTGCTGGAGAATATCGATGGAACCGTAGTAGTAGAGAAAAAGTGGAGGATCTGGAATATCACGAAGCTTCTCGGGATACGTTTCCTGTTCAATAGAGAGGAAGTGAAGTTTGCGTGTCTGCACTTCAGCTTGGTATTGCTCCACCGAAAACTCCTCTAACCGATTCATGGTCTTCATCATCGTTTCCTCGGAGCACCCAAGAGTACGGAGCATCTCTTCATCAAGATGCTGCAATGCCGTATCCAGATCCCCATACACCTCTTTCAACGCATCGAAGCGTTTCTTCGTGAGAATATTAAGCCAGGACCAGGTAAGAGCTGTAGATCGATCCACAGGAAGAATGATAGGTACATGCGCTCATGCATGGAAGCATTTGGTATGATGTACGTACCCATGTTTAAAAAACACGTCAGTGCAGAACTACTTTTTGCAGAAGCAGAAGCTCGAGGTTTCCATCCTTCTTGGGAAACTGGGTGTGGCTTATTTTCCTTGGTGCATAAGAAGAAAACTGTTTTTATATACTACACAAAACTCCACTGTAACAGCCAACTGGGCAGTCAGATGTGTGGAGATAAGCATCTTGCAAGAACATTTCTTGCAAGAGAAAACTTTCCCAACATCCCTTACTGTTATTCCAATCAAAAAGCTGAAATCAATCGTTTCTTTGATCAACATACACCTCTGATCCAAAAGCCTCTGCTGGGAATGAAGGCCCAAAATGTACGACTCATCTCTCATAGAGAGGAAATATGTTTTGAAAACTTAGAAGATACTTTTTTTGAAAAGTACATCGAAGGAACCGAATACCGAGTGCTTATTGTGCAAAAAGCAATCGCTATGCAGAAAAAAATACTGAAGCCCACAGAAAAATACCCCTGGCGTAAACATGTGACGAATATACCCCGCCATGAATGGCTCCCAGAGCTTGTATCTATGGCGGAGTCCCTTGCCCAAAAACTGCACATGACTTGTATGGCAGTTGATTATATCGTGAACACTGCCAACCAAGTATTTGTCCTGGAACTCAACAGCATGCCGGGGTTGTACTCATTTCACCATCCAGATACAGGAGAACCCGTAAACATTGCCAGCGAGTTACTCACTGTCATTTTGCATACAGAAGAACATGGAGCTCTCTCGTGGAGGAAGTTAGAACCATCCTCGCTATTAGAACTATGACTGGCCGCGCCACGTGATTGCGTGCAGGGACGTAAAGCCGCTACGCGGCCACGTCCCACGTAAAATTTGCTGCTCGCTTCGCTGCGCGCAATTTTACGTGGAGCCGCCTCGGGGATTTGAACCCCGGACCCACGGTTTACGATACCGTTGCTCTACCACTGAGCTAAGGCGGCTTACTAGAACATCTAGCCTACAAGCCAAAAGGCAGAAAATCCAGATTTCCGGAAAATACTCTACCAATTAACTAGCGAATTGAATCAAATCTCTATTGCATATTTCAAAACATTTATATAAAGTTTCAAGTATCGAGATTCTGATCTTTCGCCCAAAACTTTTTTCGCAAAGGAGACTTTCTCATGCGTACGATTTCGAAGCTGTTCACTTGGTCCGGCATTCTCGTACTGCTCGGATATCTCGGCAGCTTTCTGTTTCTGCTGAACCAACACCGCGTGCATGAATGGGATATCGATCCCGTTGCCAAAGGATTCGTGCAGTACGGCGGACTGGTTATCATCCTCGGCGGCATCGCCCTGTCCTGGCTGGGCATCTATAAAAAGAAGAAAAAGGAAGACGAAAACGAGCAACGGATTGCTCACTTGGAAGAACGCGTCGCACAAATCGAGCAAGATGCCGGCATTGACCTTGCCAAAGTGGGCAGGATCCGCCTCCATAGGGATTAAAGCCCACATCGAATCTCGGAAGACCCCACCCACATTGAGGTGGGGTCTTACTTGATAATTACAAACTAATTCTATATTCTTTCAAGTATCGAGATTCTGATCTTTCACCATTCACCAAAGGAGGTGACCCATGCGGTTTTCGACTGTTTTCTTTCTCGTCATGCTCGGTTGTATGAATCTGGGCATGTACCACATCGTCCACAACCAAACCATGCCCGTACTGGAGTTCCTCGACCACCCGGTTCTCGGCAACCTGCTGCGAGATCCGTGGACATCGTTTGTCCTTGGACAAGCAACTCTCTTTCTTCTCTTTCTGATCATCCAGGCTCGTGCCGCGAGATACAAAAGCAAACTGGCACAAGAAGGTGACAGAAACATCAGCCTTCTCGAGGAGAGAGTACAACTCGACGCCGAACTCACGGAGGCGAAAGAGAAGCAAGTACACTTCGAGTACCTGGCGGCTTCACTCCGGCGGGCGGACAGCCTTCCGCACGTCCTTGCGGAAGAAGTCGTGGCGCTCTCTGTGAAATACCAGAAGCTCCAAACGGAACGCAACGAACTGCGCGACCGGTGTCAGTTACTGAAAGTAGCCAATGCGGAGTTGGCACAACTCGAGTCGCGTCTGCTCGAATACTGGGACAATGACGACGAGGAGGAATCGCTGAGCCAGCTAGCGATGCAGATCGCCGTCCTCAATGAGCGTCTCAAGACGCACGTGTCCCGCGATCTCTACGAAGAGCTCCAACGGGAGCACTACAAGCTTCTCGGACAGCATGAGGAAATGGCAAAGAGAGTTCGTCTCCCGGAAGCCAAGCCTCTCGCAGACCCGGACACACTCCCGGGCGGCGACGAAGATGTGCCACTGCAACACATCGACCATTAACGCAGAATCTCGAAAGACCCCACCATCGTGGTGGGGTCTTTGCTATACTGCACTTCATGACATCTTCCGACTTCGCAGAACTTCAACTACGCATAAGAGAAGCAGGATTACTCGAACGCAGTCCTGCGCGATTTCTCCTGCGCTTTGGCATCGTGCTTCTTCTCTGGACCGCAGGAATTTTTGGACTCTTTTTCCTGGAGAACATCTGGTTTCTGATCCTGGATATCATTTTTCTCTCACAAGTCTACACACAGATATCTTTCTGTTCCCACGAAGTGGGGCACCACCAGATCTTCAAAAACCCAAAGTGGCATGCTGTTATCGGACTCATCTGCTCGTACATTACCGGGATGAGTTACTACTGGTGGATGCAGACGCATAACAAACACCACGCAAACCCCAACCACGAAGATCTCGATCCGGATATTGATGTGATGTTTCTCACATACGCCAACAAGTGCGCCACACGCAAGAAAGGAATCCTGCGCTGGATGGTGTGCAATCAACAGTGGCTCTTCTTTCCACTCATTACCATGAGCGCATTGAATATGCGCGTCTCGTCGCTGCGCTGGGCACTTAAGCAACGCGGTACACCATATTTCTGGACGTACGTCTTCATTCTCTCCATGTGGTGCATCACGTACTTCACTATTCTCTTCTGGCTATTCCCGCCCCTCGTCGCACTTCTTCTTCTTGGCATTCACCATATGGTTTGGGGGTTTCATCTCGGTATTGTCTTTGCGCCCAACCATAAAGGAATGCTCGTTGTGGAAGATGGTATGGAACTGGATTTCGTCCGGAAGCAGGTTCTCACTTCACGCAATGTACGTGCGAACGTCGTGACAGATATGCTCTACGGAGGGCTCAACTACCAAATCGAACACCATCTTTTCCCGACAATGCCGCAGTGGAACTACCGCAAAGCACGCAAAATTGTGCGAGCATTCTGCGAAGAAAAGGGAATTTCCTACCATGAGACATGTTTCTTCGGATCACTCGTCGAAATTGTACAACACCTTAAGTCTGTGGCGCAGGTGGCCCGTTACACCAAGATGTGATCCTCCGCAGTCCATCCCGGTCGGCATTCGACGTCGACGATCGCAAGATCATCATCTTCTTTGGTTTCCCCCCAGTGTACTTGTCCCGGATGAACAACATACACATCTCCCTCAACGAGACGGTGTACTTCATCATCGCAATGCAAATGCAGCACTCCACGAATCATACGATAGGTTTCTGTCGTAATGCGATGCACGTGCGGCACGGACTTCTCTATAGCGGCAACCGCACGACTCCATTCGGGATGCTCGTCCGTTGGATGAATGACGCAAATGATTTCGGTTGGATCCTCCGGAGGCAGCTGAATCACTTCCTCTCCGCCTCCGTAGGCATCCTCAAAAAGTTGAAGAGTGTTTTCCGCATTCATAGCGCATAAAGCATAGCAGTAAACCATCCAGTCGCAAATGCGACTGGATGGTTTTGTAGGTCGGTGTGGACGGTGAGGCTACCAACCCCAACCGTCGTTAAAGTCCAGTTCGTGGGTGTACCATTCCGAGTCCGGAGTATCTTCCCCGGAGTCATTGAAGAAGTATCCTTCCTCCCCCCTCCAGCATTCGTCTTCGTCTTCCTGACGATCCATTTCGACCTCAGCCAGAGCAGTCATTTGTTCCCGCTGACCAAACTTGGGAGGATTGTGTCTCGGATGCGCCATGAGTTCCCCTTTCTGGAGACTGTTTGAAACGACCTAAATAACATTATAAATATATTTTTTATAATGTCAATAACAGACTTGATCCTACAATAAAAACACAAAAGAAATCCTTACTGATATCGATAGAGGAACCGAAACGGCTGTGAGGGGTGCAGATCCCGGGCGCAGTACCAAGGAGTTTCCGCAAAATGCTCTTCCAGATACCGGCGCATCCTCGATGTCATGTCACGCACTTCACTCGTGCGAAAGACAATGAAATTCGTGCGACTGACAGCTGCCTGAAATGATTTGAATGTAGAGGTGTAGCTGAAGAAGAATGGAAAAGAAAAGAGGAACGTTTCCGGCACCATGCGGTCTTCCTCAAAAAACTGCGGTTCCAGTGGACGCGTACCCAAGAAAAGATACCGCGTGAGCCCGCACCGATGGAGTACATTTTCAATCGCCTCTGCCGTATCATTCGCCGCCCGTGCTTCGAATGTGGGGTATGCAAGAAATATGTTTGGGACAATCGTTGCCTGGAAAAACACTGACTGACTGAGAGCAAATGTGAGTGATGCCAAGAGCACTCCCATAACAAGAATGGACATATCACGTGCCACAGTTCGCAGCATATCATGTTTTCATGCCCATACGAAGAAACCCCAACTTTTCAGTTGGGGTTTCTGGTGTGTCGCAAGTCACGAGGGATTTGCGACAGTCACAGGTCAGGGTTTGAGGGTTACTTTTGCGGAACGGCGACCTTCTTGGGGTCGTCGAGGACGCCGGCATGACGCAGGAGAAGGAGATTCATCAGATTCTCCTGCAATTGCGCAGACTGGGTACCGGCCTTGCCGTCGCTGCCGCTGCCGCCCATGATGACGACACCGGGAACCTTGATCTGGGCCAAGTGTTTTGCGACTTCCACGTCGCGATTGGCTTTGATCTCGGCCAAAACCCGTTCCTTCTCGGACAGTTGACCGCCGATTTCGATGAGTTTCTGCTTGGCAGTTGCCCGTTCGATCTCGGCATCCTTCTCCAGTTTCGCCGTATCCACCTTGATCGCGGCGATCTTCTTGAGTTCCTCCTCCTCCATGCGGAGCTTCTCGGCTACCTGTACCTTCTTCATGGCTTCGATGACCGACTGGTCACGGTTGATCTTCGCGACCTCAAGAAGCTGTTGAGCTTCCACCGTGGCCTTCATTTTCTTCTTGTTGGCCTCGGCTTCGATCTCGGCAACTTCCCGTTTGCCTTTCTCAATGACCATCAACCGCTGGGAGATTTCCTCCATTTGCTGCGCCTTCGCACGCTCCGCGGCGAGGTACGACTTCTTCTTCTCGGCAAACTGCTCGAGGGTTTGCGCATCGTAGTCGGTATCACCGATCGAAAACTGGAGAATCATAATGCCGTACTGTTTCAACGGCGACTCTTCGATGACGACCGGCTTGCCGTCCTTATCCAGCACGATTTCGGTGGCAAGCACCGATTCGGAGATCTGATCATTATCGACACCTCCGTCTTTGGGAGCCGGCATTCCGGGGAGCAGCTTCTTCACGCGTGTGACCTTCTTCATCTTGTAGAGACCAAGACGAAGCTGGTCACCAACCACTTCGGTGAATTCCGCCTTGCGCGCGGCCTGGTGCTCGGATGCCGACATGAGCGGACCCGAGATCTTGATGCAGTTCACCAAGTGGTTGCGGATGGAACCTTTGACATGCTCCGGGTTTCCGGAGAAGTCGCGGTGCAACTTGCGCCGGTCCTCTTCCTTCACCGGGAGTTGGTAACGCACGTAACATTCCACTTGGGCTTTGCCGCCGTCGTTGAATGTGACGCCGAGCCGTTCGTCGGTTCCATCTTGGTCATACCGCGCTTCCATGGCCCTCGGCCACGTCCACACGGTGGCGAACCCCTGGAAGTACCATCCGGGCTGATCACGCACGGCGACCGTGCCGTCGATCCCCTGGATGACCTGCCAGTTTTGGTCATCATTGCTACCGTACATGTTGAAGACGATCAGGAACAGCACGAGCGCCACGCTGGCGCAGATGCCTCCGATGATCAGCTTTCTCTTGTGTGGAAAGTTTTCCATGAGACACTATTCCTTTCAGAGTGTTGTGAAAAAGAAACGTTTTGGGTGAAACACCATCCATGGCAGAGAAATCCTAGTGAACCGGAGGTTCGTTTTGCCCGCGGGCGCGGGCGACTTCCGCCTTGAGCGCTTCGTCTTGGGCTGAACGCAGGTTGATATCCTGCACGAGGGCCTCACCCTCGCGCTTGCCTTCGCGGACTTTTTCCAGCTGCTCCTGTGTCGTGGTTCTCCGCTCTCGCGTGAGCCAGAAAAACACGACAGCCAGCAGAGCGATGATGGCAAGGCCAATCAGAATTTTGAAGGCCATGACGTTCTCCTTTCTTCGCTAGAAAGTGACCTGTGAAGTGAATGAACACGCAAACACTTTTGTTTGCGCATTCACAGTAGAATTTAGAACATGAGTGGCCAATATCACCAAAAAGTGTTGACTAGCACTCTTGAGTGCACTAGGCTACTCATCTTGAGTCATCCTATACTTCTAGATTTGGGCTTAAGTCCCAATGAGGCAAAGCTCTACTACGCACTCCTCCAGTATGGTGGCAGTGGCGTCTCCACAATTTCACTCCGAGCCAAAGTCCACCGCAGGAATGCCTACGATGCCATCCAGCGCCTGCTGGAAAAAGGTCTCGTCTTTGAGCTCTACGGAGGGAAAGAGACCGTCTACGAAGCTGTGGAACCGGGGAAACTTCTCGAACTCGTGCACGAGAAAGAAGACCTTCTGGAACGCGCCTTGCCGGAATTCCGCAAACTCTACCATGCCAAAAAGCTACCGGAGAAGGTGTACATCTACAAAGGAGTGAACGGCGTGAAAAACTACATGCGCGAAGCTCTGCGACTGGGAGAGGACATGTATCGCCTCGGGGCAGAAGGCGCGTGGGCAGACCCGCGGCTGCGCTCGTACACCGATCACTTCGCGCGCGAAGCGAAGCGCAAGAAGATGAAGATCCACGCCATCTTCGACCATGAAGCAAAAGACATTCCCGACCTTCCGACCATCACCGGCGCCACGGAGTGGAAGTTCCTGGACAAGAAATACGACAACAATTCCACGATGGACGTCTTCGGTGATTACGTCGTGACCTATACAGGCACAGCTCCGGGAAAGCTCCTCGACGATGTCACCGTGTTCGTGATGTTCAGTCCCGACCTCGCCGAGAGCTTTCGCATCTGGTGGCAGTGCTTGTGGGACATGCTTCCGAAGGAGAAGAAGGTGAAGAGAAAGAGCTTCTAACCTTTATTCCTACTGCTGCTGCATCTGCTCTAGAGCAGACTGTGCCGTGGTATTTTGCGGGTCGTACCTGAGGATAGTCTCAAACTGCAGACGTGCTTCTTCAAAATGTTGGTTCTGATGGTAAAGCAGACCAAGGTTAATCCGTGCCGCAGTCAACGTAGGAAGAAGTCGAATAGCCTTCTCATACGCTGCTATTGCTTCATCTGCTTTACTTTGCGCCTGCAGCGCAACACCGAGATTGTAATGTGCCTGTATGAAGTACGGATTCACCATAAGTGCATCTTGGTAGTGGTTGATAGCCTCATCAATATTTCCTTCCTGTATCGAGAGCGCACCAAGATTCACATGCACTTCTTCCAGATCCGATCGAAGCATCAGGGCTTTTTCATAGGCCTCGCGTGCAGAAGACAACTGTCCCAATTCCGAGAAAAGCAAGCCGCGACCGATATGCACTTCTGCGTTATCCGGGTTCTGTCTGAGTGCTTCGTCGTAGACTCGCTCTGCATCACTATACCGCCGCAGACGACGGTACGTTGCACCAAGATTGGCAAAAATCTTGCTGTACGGTCGAATGGCGATTGCCTTCTCATACTCTTCAATGGCCCTCTCGTACTCTCCCCGCAGACGGTAGACATTCCCCATGTTGTTATGGGCAACATGCGATACATCGCCATACTGCTGAAGTACGTTCCGGAGAAGCACCTCCGTATCTCCCCAGAGAAGAGACTGCGCATGGGTTTGAAGAGAAAGTGTCAGAAGAACGAGTACACCGGCAGTACCTACCGCCTTTGTCCACTGTTTTTTCTTCCGGGTAATCCAATACCCCACGAATCCAACAATCAGCACAAGCCCAACAGATGGGATATACGCATAGCGATCTGACGCGAAGTAGCGATCCATATCTCCTCCACGGGCAATATTGAGAAAAGAGGGAGCTAATGTCACGAGATAGAATAGCCAGCAGAAACTCATGAGAACTGTAGAGACGCCATACCATGGCGTCTCCTGTCCACGAGATGAGACGCTATGATATAGCGTCTCTACAATAATCCAGAGAGTTATCCCCGTTACACCAAGAACAATAATCATTGGTATAAAAAATTCTGGCGATAGGATCGACGCCTCTGTATACGGATATAAAACACTGAAATTCTGTGGCCAAAAAAACTTCTCCATATAGAAGAGTGTGCTCTTAGGAGCGACGATGAGTTTTTCCCAGTAGGAAGCAAAAGAAAATGCCTCGCGTTTTCCATATATCCCGATCATGCCAAAGAGAGTGCTGAGTCCCACATACGGCACCTTCTCGATCCAGAGGTTCTTCTCACGAAGGTTCCTTCCCTGGAACCAATCAATGAGGAGCAGGATGACTGGAAGCACCACAATGGAGACTTTCGCCAGGAGTCCGAGGGCAAAGGCGAGGATGCTTCTCCATTTCCACTGTTTCAGGTAGAAGCACACACTCAGTAAGAAGAACAATGCCGAGAGCACATCCTTCCTGCTACTCGCCCAGGCAACCGCTTCCGTATGGAGAGGATGTACGAGGAAGAGAAGACCACAGAAGAGGACAATCATCCTTCGACTACGCTCAGGATGACACTCTGTAGGCTGATTCTGTGTCACACTGAGCGTAGTCGAAGTGCGACACAGCAGCAACCACACCAATCCCATCACCAGTAAGGCATTCACCGTATGCAGTACCAGATTCGTCAGATGAAACCCAAAGGGATTCAACCCCCAGAGCAGATGATCCAGCTGGTAACTGAGCATCGTGAGCGGAATGTAGAGTTCCGGGTCGTAGGTGGTGAAGGCTGCTTTGACCGTATCGAAGCTGATTTCCCGTACAATAGGATTTTCGTAAATGAGCAGACTGTCATCCCACCGCACGAAGCGGTTCTGGAGAGACTGGCCATAGATCAGGAAACTGACAGCGAAGAAAAGAAGGATTGTCCCAAGAATTCGCATGGATACTCATTGTAGCGAAGTACAATTTGACATACATAGAAAATACTTCATTATATATTCAGGTCTTTCGCATTCAATCCCGTGCCTCTGAAAGGAGAACCTTCAATGAGAAATAAGCGAAGATTCTACTTACTCGTCCTGCTGAGCGTCAGCCTTGTCGGCGTTCTCACCATTCTGGCAACAAGGCCAGCCGCGCCGGAGAAGCAGACGGTCACCAAACCAAGTGCCACTGCCGGCACTGCGGTGGAACAATTCACCGAGTGTCTGCATGTGCAGGAGAAACATGTCGGTCTGGAAGCCTTCATGGCCTCAGATCATACCCTGAAGTACGCGAAGGCGGATCTCCGCGAAGAAGCGAAAAGATTCATTGGTGCATCCGTACGGATCACTGCGGAACTGCGTACCACGGACGACAAAAAGAAGTCGATCTGGACGCTCGTGAAAATCGAGCAGGTTCCCGAACCGTCTCAGAACGATCTCGAACATGTCGTCCAAATCCTCCGTACATCCTACGGCAAAGTAGACGCAAAGCTCACTGGGTGGCAGTACTACGAAAACTGCACCATTGCCGTAGAAAACGGCACTCTGCTCTTCGATACATCCGTCGGGTACAAAGGGGCAGCGCTCCTGGTAACCCCTTTGCCCAAAGGGCAGCGATTCCATGTAACTGTTGCAAACGTCCAGTGGACCGTCGGTCCATTTGAACGCCGCACACAGTACATTATCGCCACCCTCATTCCCGTGAAAGACTGAACAAGAGCCCCGACCGTACGGTCGGGGCTCTTCCTTTTGCCAAAAAAATCCCCTACCCAATGAAGGGAAAATTTGCTATACTGATTGGCTGACTTGAAAAAGCGTGCAGCACACACAAATACCAACTCCCACACTACTACAATGTCTATTGAAGCCTGCATCGCTCATGCTATCAACAGTGACCTCGATATCCTCGAAGCACTTCCGGAAATACAGGATTTGCCCTTAGAAGAACTGGAACAGTACGTGGAACGGTACGTCATCCAGGTGCAAGAAAGGCTCTACAGCTCCATTCTCGAAAAAGGCAGTCGCTTCATTACGGCAAAAGACGCTGCGGGACTCTGCGCTACCTGTCTGGAAAGCGGTATTGCTCTCCCTGCGCACATGCTTCTCAAAATGTGCCGCACGATCATTCAGCTTTCCAGCGTTGACGCACAGTTCGTTGCAGAAAACGAAGAAGGAACAAGTTTGTACTACATGAAGATAGCAATCTAGAAACGCGCTACTCTGCATCAAATGTTCCGTTACCCGTTTGCAATAGTTTTGTCAACCGTTGGCGAGCACGTGAGAGACGCATGTGGACTGCCGTTTCTTTCACGCCATAGAGAGTGGCGATTTCCTCAGTCGTGTACTCCATCGCATATCGCAATGTGAGAAGTTCTCTGTCGGCAGGAGAGAGCCGTTCCAACTCGTGACGCACCTGTGCGAGCTGCTCCTCACGTATGAGCAAGTCAGGCGGCTTATCTTCACGAGAATGTATCTGTTTCATTGCCGCGGGAGGTTTTGTTCCATATCTCTTAAAAGCACTTTTACCATAATCCTCTGCCAGATTCCGTGCAACGCGAAGAAGCCATGCACGCGGGTTACGAATGTCCTCACCCTGAATCCGCTGTTGCCACAACCGGACAAATGACTCCTGCGTGATATCCGACGCAACTTCTGCATTCAGCCATCGTGCATACACACATGCCCACACTTCCCGATGGTGTGCGTTATAGAGTTGGGCAAATTCTTCTTCTCTCGTTTTCAATCCCGACTCATGGAGTGGTTCTCGCATGTATTTATATTATATAATTTATTTTTTAAAACGCAACTACTTATCCCTCACCTTGAACCCCTGTCTGCCAAACCAGGCTTTCCCTCTTTAACGCTTCTGCCACTGCGGCGCACGGCGGGCACGTTTGAGACCCGGCTTTTTGCGCTCTTTGATTCGTGGGTCACGATGCAAGAACCCCGCTCGCTTGAGTTCTAAACGCAGATCTGGATCACTCAAAATCAACGCACGACTCACTCCCAAACGTATTGCATCGGATTGCGCACTCTTCCCTCCCCCTTGCACCTGCACTTCGATGTCAAACTCTTTGGTCTTTTCCGCGATAGCGAGAGGGGCCATGGCGTTTTCGCTGTCTTTTCCTGTGAAGTACTTACCGATCTTCTGCCCATTCACTGTCACCTCTCCACTGCCTTTCGGAAAGAGCTTCGTGCGTGCGATTGCTGTTTTTCTTTTTCCGAGGCCGTAGAAGTATTGACGAGATGGAGACATAGGTATGGTAGGGAGTTACACAGAAGAAGATGGTTCCACAGAAAAAAGGCCTTTCCCTTTCAGAGTGACTTTCTGCGGTTTTTGCGCATCGTATTTATGCTCTGTTCCCGTACAGACGTGCAATCGCTTGAGCATGGCAGGACGGAGACGATTGGCAGGAAGCATTCCTTTTACCGCATGTTCGATCACCCATGCTGGACTTTTATCGAACGCTTCCCTGAGCGTTTTAGAACGCAGATTCCCCAGATACCCCGTGTGCTTATAATAGGTTTTGCGGTGCCATTTCTTCTCTGCAAATGCCAACTTTCCCACATTGAGCACAATCACATGCGGTCCGCATACATGATGTGGAGCAAAGCCCTCCCAGCACTTCCCACGAAGCAAGCTCGCAATCTGCGCAGAGAGCCGTCCAAGAGATTGCCCTTCCGCATCAATCAGAAGCCAATGTGGTGCCGGTGGTTTGGGAGTGGAGGTTTTCATGAGGATTGTGTATCTTTTCCTTCTACGAAAGAAATATCGACCAACTCCGCACCATCCCCCTGCCTGCTGCCTGCTGCCTTCACGCGCGTGTACCCCGATGGGCGACGGCTGTAACGCGCTTTGAACACTTCTATTGCCTTACGGCAGGCATTCTTATCCGTGACAATCTGGTTGATAGATCGAATGGCGCTGCGTGGTTCACGCGTTTTTGCGATATGAACGATGCGGTCAACGAGTGCTTGTGCAGCACGAGCACGGGAACGCGTTGTGCGTACGGATTCGTAGAGCAGAATCGATGTGACAAGATTGCGTAGCAGCATGCGTGCATGTGCCGGTTTCTGCGTGAGCCTGGTTTTGGAATGCTTATGTCGCATGGAAGAAGGGCATATTAATTATCATGTTCATCGGCAAGTTTCAAGCCGCGCGTTGCAAGCGTTTGACGCACCTCTGTCAGGGCTTTGGCACCAAAACCGCGGAAATTTCCTAACATTGTCTCTGTACATTTGGTTAACTGCTCAATAGAACCCACACCCGCATTAATAAGTGCGTTCAGAGTACGCGGAGAGAGGTTGAGAATTTCAATCGGCGTATAACTCTCCTTGACCGGACTTCCTCCGGCCGTACTACTCTCACCTGCGCCGTCCTCGTCCTTCACGCGGGAGAAATCGGCCATGAACTCGGGCTCTACCTTTTCCTCACTGCCGAAGTACCCAAAGTAACTCTGTAGAAGCTGACTGGCAAACTGCACTGCTTCGTCAGCAGTCAAAGCACCGTTGGTCACCACTTCGATGTTCAGTTTCTCGAGATCGGTGCGCTGTCCTACACGCGTAGCCTCCACATCGTACCGCACACGTTCAACAGGAGAAAAGACCGCATCGATGTACATGAGTCCTGGTTGATTCATTTTGCGATTGCGCTCATTCGCAGATACGTACCCCACACCTTTCTCCACAGTGAATTCCATAGAGATCGATGCACCTTTTTCAAGAGTACAGATCACCAGATCAGGATTGAGCACTTCACAGTCAGAGGAGACTTTCAAGTCAGCAGCTGTCACAGTCTTTGGCCCTTTCTCTTCGAGAGAAATCACTTCGGAATCTTTGCTGTGTTTTTTTAGACGCAACTGCTTGGCATTCAGCATGATATCCATCACCGACTCCTTCACACCTTCCACGGTAGAGTACTCATGCTGCACTCCATTCATGCGAAGAGCCGTGACAGCCGCACCGGGTAAACTTGAGAGCAGTGCGCGTCGAAGTGCATTCCCCAATGTCATTCCATACCCCGGCGGCAGCGGTGAAATAACAAAAACTTTATGGGAATCATCCCCCTGTGAACCGCTTTGCATAGCGGAAAATGTTGGGAGACCGATTTCTTCTTGGATAATATGCATACGAAGAAGAGAAGAAGAAAAGAGAAAAGAAAAGATTATCGAGAATAAAACTCCACCACTTGGCGAACATCAACAGCTTGCTCCGCATCCTCGGCGGCGGGGACTGCCAGCACTTCAAAACGCAAACCATGCGCATCTACTTTCATCCAGGCCGGCGAAACATACTTATCCTGTCCTTCAAGAATTTCCGCAAACATTGGCGATTTCTTGCTGCGCTCACGCACCGAAACCACTTGCCCCGGGCGAAGACGGTAGGAAGGAATGGTGACACGAACATCGTTAATGAGCACATGACCGTGCGCTGCAATTTGCCGGGCCTCCATGCGTGTGCGTGCAAATCCTGCACGATAGAGTGCATTGTCCAACCGTTGCTCCAGAAGCTTTTTCATAGTATCTCCTGTTTGCCCCTGCATGTTGCTCGCTTCCTTGTAGATACGATAGAACTGCTTCTCAGACAAACCATACACATCTCGTGCACGCTGTTTGTCTTTCAGCTGTTTTGCATATTCGGACGGACGACCCAGGCGCACCCGCGGACCCTTTCCTGGAGGATAGGGTTTACGTTGCAAGATCTTGTCGTACTTATCTGACCCGTAGATATTCATACCCTGTCTACGACAACGCCGTGCTTTTGGTCCAGTATATCTCATTGACGAGAAAGGAGAAGGTAGAAAGTAGAAGCCTGCCTCTACCGGCAGGCAGGTTAGACTCGCCTGCGGCGCGGGGGACGACAACCGCCGTGGGGAACCGGTGTGCGATCAATAATCTGGTCCAGGTCATACCCTGCGCTCTGCAAACCGCGAATAGCCTGCTCACGACCAGGGCCAAGACCTTTCACTTCTATATTCACGGATTCAATGCCATATGAACGCACCTTTTCTGCGGCAGTCTCAGCAGCAACTTTTGCTGCGTACGGCGTCGACTTCCGCGTTCCTTCAAAACCGGCTGATCCGCTACTTGCCCACCCGAGTACATTTCCCTCAAGATCGGTAATCGTGACCATGGTATTATTTTCACCTGCAGTAATACACACACGTGCTTTCGGCACAGTGCGCTTGATCTTCTTCTTGCGGGCCTTTGGTTTCTGGACAGGAGGGGTAGTCATGAATGAGGTAGTAGGTTTTAGGTGATAGGATAGAAGGATTAGGTCTTGGTGAGTGTGGTGCGGCCAGACAGACCTGTCTTCTTCTTTCCACGCTTAGTACGTGCATTACGACGAGATGTCTGCCCACGAACAGGGAGTTTTTTCTTGTGACGAAGTCCTCGCCATGTGCCAATGTCCTGCAATCGCTTCACATCCATAGATACACGTCGCACAAGTTCACCTTCCGTCAGCTCTCTCTCGACACGTGCGCGAATGCGCGCTTCCTGCTCTTCGCTTAAGTCCTCAGACTTCATCGTCGGATTAATATTGAGTTCCTGTAGAATGTTCTGCGATAGAGATTTTCCGATGCCTTTGATGTACGTCAGCGCAATGACGATATGCTTTCCATTGGGGAGAACGACACCGGAGATACGAGCCATTGGACGAGAAGGTAGTAGGTAGAGTAGGTAGTAGGTCTATCCTTGTCTTTGCTTGTGCTTTGGATTCTTGCAGACGATTCTGCGAATCACTTTCTTCTTTTTCCCGCTCCGTCGCAGAATGAGACGACAGTCTTTACACATAGGTTTGATGGAGGCGCGAACTTTCATATGGGGAGAATAACAGTTAGTGAGTGGCGGGTTGTTCTGACTGGAGCGAGATATCCTGATCGGAACGAAAGCGATACGTAATGCGTCCTTTCTGGAGATCGTACGGGGTCATTTCCACCTTCACACGATCGCCTGGCAGAATATGGACGCGATGCACGCGCATACGTCCTGCCAGATGACAATGCAACTCGTGGTCTTTTGCTTCTGAACTGAGAATCCGAACTCGGAAGGTGGCATTGGGAAACGTTTCTTCTACAATGCCGATCAGTTCAATAACGTCCTTCGTCATAAGAAAAAAACTTTGGTACGAGCATCTCGCAGGGTGCAGAGCAGGTTACAATCCTTTCTACGGCTTAATCAACCGCATTTCAACGTTTTATTTGATTTTAGGTAATTTTGTATTGCAAAATTATTAAAATATTACGCAATAACAATATTTCCTTCCGGAATGACAAGAATTGTGTGCTCGCTATGCGCAGACAAGGCACCATCCGCAATCGATAGCGTCCAGCCATCGTCCGCAGCTTTCACGTCGTTATCCCCAAGCGACACAATGGGTTCAACCGCAATCAGCGTGAATGGAGGCAAAGTGGCACCGGTTCCCTTTGTACCCCAGTTGGGAATATCGGGGAATTGGTGGAGAGTCGATCCCAGCCCATGGCCTGTGAGAGATTTCACAGGCACAGCACCTCCCTTGCGGATAACTTTCTCGATACAGGCCGAAATATCGCCAATTCTGACTCCCTGCGCGATCAGACCCACTGCTGCAGCCAGTGCCTCTTCCGAGACGTTGATGAGATCCTGCGCCTCCGTACTCACACCACCCACGCCCACTGTGATGCAAGCATCGGTATAGAGTTGATCGAGGAGTACTCCACAGTCAATGGAGATGATATTTCCTTCTACTAAGGCCCTCTTTCCAGGAATCCCATGGACACATTCTTCATTGACAGAAGTACAGAGTGTCGCCGGAAACCCACGATATCCCTTAAAACCCGGCTTTGCCCCGTGGTCGCAGATATATTCTTCGGCCTTCATATCCAACTCCCCTGTTGTGATCCCCGGCTCCACAAGGGTAGCAACATAGTCCAGACACCCTCGCAAAATCTTCCCTCCTTTTTTGAGGGATTCGATCTGAGATTCGTTGAAGGTTTCGAAATCAGGCATGTGGGCTCAGCCTACAAGCTAAGAAGCTAAGAAGCTACAAGCTGACTTCACCCTCTCATATACCTCCTCCACCACTCCCTGCCCATCAATGTCCACCATCTTCCCTTCCTGCCGATACGCTTCGATGACAGGAACTGTTTTTTCTTTGAAGACTTCTATGCGGCGGCGAATGGCATCTTCTAATACGTCATCTGTTCGCCCTTCTTTCTCTGCACGAAGAACTAAACGCTTTACAGCTTCTTCTTCGGGAAGGGTAATTTGTATACCGGTTATATCACGATGCAGATCCGCAAGAATAGGGTCGAACTGCTCCTTCTGATCTATGCTGCGCGGAATTCCGTCGAAGAGAATTTTCTGATCGGTCGGTAACTGCGCAATCGCCGTGCGAACAACTTCCATCACAATCGGTGTCGGTGCAAGGTTTCCCTTGTCCGTGTACGACGCGACTTCTTTTCCCAACTCTGTTCCTGACGCAATAATTTTGCGTAACTCCGCACCCGTCTCGAAGAAGAAGTAGCCAAACTCCTCCACCAACTTCCGGGCTTGTGTGCCTTTCCCAGAACCTTGGATTCCGAACAACAAGATATCCATGGTTACATAATAGAGAAAAGAAACACTGTCGCGAAGCGTGGGTCTCGGGGGTCCCACGCTGGAGCGACTCCACTTAGGGAAAGGGGAGCACGTGAGGGGAAAACCGCAGGTTGTCCCCTACACGAGTTTATCATAATCGTGAGCAAGCATCTTCGCATTGATTTGGCGAATAAGCTCCATAACCACACCGACGACGATGATCATACCGGAACCGGTGATGATCAGATCCTGCGCGCTCAGCGTGGAATACTTCGTAAAGATAAGCGGAATAATAGCAATGAGTCCGAGGAATGTTCCTCCCCAGAGGTTCAACCGGTTACTGGTCTTGGCAAGGATTTCCGCAGTTTGCTTTCCAGGACGCACACCGGGGATGAATCCGCCGCGCTTCTGTATGGTTTCTGCAACCTTCTCGGGTTGGAATGTTACTGAAACGTAGAAGTACGTAAATCCAAGCACAAGCAAGAAGTACAGCATAATGTAGACAAGACTGGGACTGCTCGCATTCATATAGATGTTAATGAAACTCACCAGATCCTGGAAACGCGGGGCGGTTGCAAGCAGCTGCGCGATGATTGCCGGAAGGGTAATCAGAGAGATCGCAAAGATGATCGGAATCATTCCTGCCTGATTCAGACGAATGGGAATGTTTCCCTGCACTCCACGACCCGCTCCCTGGTTCGCATAGGTAATGGGGAGTAAGCGATGTGCGTCCGTGAAGAGCACAACGGCAACAAGAAGGGCAAGTGAGAGTGCCGCAAACAGAAAGAACGCTCCCATCTTTCCATCTCCAGCAAAGAGGATGGCACTCATGCGTGCAGGAATTTCCGACACGATCCCTACGAAGATGATCAGGGAAATGCCGTTGCCAATTCCCTTCTCGGTAATCAGTTCTCCAAACCACATCAAAATGAGTGATCCGGTCGTCACAAAGAGCATCGGTGCAAGCACATCCGGAAATGTGACCGGAACCAAGTCGACTCCTCCACGGTTGAGGAGAAGGAGAAATCCGTAACTCTGAATGAAGGCAAGAGGAAACGACAGCCAACGAGTGTACTTATTGATCTGCTGCTGCCCCTGCACTCCTTCTTCCTTGGCAAGAGATTCGAGCTTCGGAAAGATCACCGTACAGAGCTGCATAATAATGGACGCGTTAATGTACGGAGCAAGTCCGAGAAGCATGACAGAGAAATTATCAATCGCGCCACCGGTGAGTGCTGCAAACACGCCCAACACGCCACCACCCTCACGTGCCGCCAAAAATCCCTGCAATGCATAGGGGTCTGCTCCGGGAATCGTAATATGTGCAGCAATGCGATAACAGAGAAGAATGCCACATGCGAAGAGAATGCGCTTGCGAAGGTCTTCCGTATGCCAGAGTTGTCGTAAGTAGGTGAACATATACTCGATTTACCCAATCGTCACACTCCCTCCCGCCTTCTCAATCGCCTCCTTCGCACTCTTCGATGCTGCATCAACAGTGAGTGTGAATTTTTTCTTTACAGTTCCACGACCCAAAAGTTTTATTGGTCTTTTTGTACGCACAACTCCCTGTTCACGCAGAGCAGCCGTGTCATATGCTCCGGCCGTCAACTGCACTTCAAGTACATCAAGATTCACCGGTTCATAGACAACACGTCGGGGGCTACGAAATCCACCAAGCTTGGGCTGACGACGAATTAAGGGCATCTGACCGCCTTCAAAACCATGACGTCGGCCTTTTCCCGTACGCGAGTGTTGACCCTTCGTGCCTCTGCCGGCGGTTGTTCCGTTTCCGCTACTGTTTCCCCGACCCTTGCGTCTACCCGGCCGTGTGCGAGATCCCGTTGCTGGCTTGATGTTTGATAACATGAGCTCCCATGGTAGAGATATTTAGCCGAGTTTCAAGCCCTGAATCCTGCTTTTCATCTCTCTGAGAACATCCCCTATGTTGACCAGTAATAGGGTATGCCCCTGCCCAGGAACCCAGAATTTACGTGCGTGAGGCATATCCTTCGCAAGATACTGCATGCACTGTGGAGGAACACTCTCGTCCTCAAGACCATGCCAGAGATCTGTCGGTACCTGGGCATCCCGCAGAAAAAACCCCCACGGACGTGCCAAATTACAGATATCCTGCACGATCCCATCAATCCCCTGACGGGACGCATCGATCAGTTGTCGCCTCTGAACTTCGAGCATCTCAGGACGATTGAACACTTCAGTATCAACAGAAGGAAGGCCCTTGTTGATTTCTCGCATCGCCACATTCTGCCCTTTTTTTACTTTCCCAAACTTCTGCAGTAACCGCCACACACCAAAACGAACAAACACATCCGGCAAACGTTGCGCCACCGTAAGAAACTGCCTGTTGAACCAACGCATATGATTCAACACTCCCGGCTTCTGAATAGGCGCCATCCCACTGACAATGGTCATCATCTTGATGCGTTCTTCGAGTAACACCCCATGCACTGCTGTAAATGGCGCACCTCCCGATACCCCAAGCAGAGAAAACTTCTCGTGACCAAAGTACGCTGCACAGTCCTCAAGGTCTCGTGGAAAATCCGTCACTTTCCACCCTGCTTTGTACGTAGACTGCCCGATTCCCGGTCGACTCGTCCCAAAAAGTTCCATCCCCAACTCTTCTGCTGCGAAACCTCCTACATGTACTTCGTGTGCAGAACCGGGATGCCCATGAAAAAACCACACTGGTTCTCCATCTTCTTTTCCGCACCGCTCCACCTCCATCACCCGCCGCCCATCGCGCAGTGGGACTAGATGCGTAGGCATAATAAGAAGGAAGTGTAGCACAGACATTTTATCTAAAACACAGATTGCACATCCTCCTGTTGAACAGACATGTGTTTTATACTACTTTTTGCATACCAATTCGCTAGTTAATTGGTATACACAATTTTTGTTCAATTTTTTTGTTTTCTACTAAAAGAAATTTTCTACTTTTACATAATTTATAAATACCACTGTAAAAATTTATAGGGTGTGGCAACTTTTAGTGGTCGTCATGATATGAGATCCGGAAGACCTCGTTCCTATTCGTCGCCCTTCTTCTCTTCTTTCACATTCTCTTCTTTCTTTACCTCCTCTTTTTTTGTTTCCGTCTCCTGTGCAGCAGCGGCGGCTTTTGGCTGACGGAGTTTGGCTAACGCTTTCATGAGTGCCTGCGCATTGACGAGCTTGTTCGTTGTACCAAAACGCTTGCTCAGAACATCTTTTACGCCCGCATGCTCCAAAACCGTGCGAGGAGATCCGCCCACAATAATTCCCGTTCCCTCTGCGGCAGGAATGAGACGTAACTTTGCGGCTTTAAATTTCACTTCGACAGTATGTGGAATCGTTCCTCCTACCAGGGGAATACTCACCATGGCACGTTTGGCATTCTTGGATGCCTTCTGCACAGCTGCCTGAACCTCATTCGCCTTCCCTGTTCCAATGCCGACTTTTCCTTTCCGGTTTCCCACCACGACAATGGCACGAAAACGCATACGTCGTCCTCCTTTTACCACACGCGTCACACGATCCACGGACAGAGTGGTTTCTGCAAACTCTGACGGTTCACGACGGTCTTTGCGCTGCCGGTCTGGACGGGAGGTTTTAGCCATAAGTGAAGTTATAGATGGTAGAAAATAGGTGGTGATTAAAACTGAAGACCGCCTTCGCGAGCTGCATCAGCAAGTGCTTTGATGCGACCATGATATTTATAGGCATTGCGATCAAAGACAATTTTGGTAATCTTGGCATCCTTTGCCTTCTTCGCAAGAAGCGCTCCCACCTTTTTGGCCCCATCGATGGTCAGTGGCGCTTTCGCTTCTTTAGAAGAAGCCGCAACAAGCGTCTTCCCTGTCGAGTCATCGATCACTTGTACGGAAAGCTGCACCAGTGAACGGTGTACGCAGAGGCGCGGACGTTCGCCGGACCCTTGTACACGAGACCGAATGCGTATCTTTCTGCGAAGCCGGTGAATGTACTTAGAAGAAAGAGACATAGAAAGAGATTATGCAGCAGCCTTCGCAGCAGCTTTTCCAACCTTACGTCGCACATACTCACCAACGTACCGCACGCCCTTGCCTTTATAGGGTTCCGGTGGACGAAATGCACGGATTGCTGCAGCAGTCTGACCGACAAGGTGTTTGTCAATGCCACGAATTGTAAGAATATTTTTATTCTTCTCATCCTGCTCCGCCTCCACTCCTTCCGGCAGGGCAAAATCTTTTGGATTTGAGAATCCCAGGTGCAGTGTTATTGTCTTTCCTTTCACCTGTGCCTTGTAACCCACGCCAATCAATTCCAACTGCTTTTCGTATCCTTGAGAAACACCCTGCACCATGTTCGCGATGAGTGCGCGCGTCAGACCATGGTAAGCACGACTTTCACGCGTTTCTTTCAGAACTTCGATACGCACTCCTTCTTGTGCATCAACCACAATCTTCACGCAAGGAAGATGTGTATACGTCAGTTCACCTTTTGGTCCACTGACGTGTACGACACCATGTTTGACCTCGACGGTAACGCCGGACGGAAGAGCCACTGGTTTTTTTCCAATACGCGACATAGTTACCAGATGGTACAGAGTATTTCTCCTCCCACCCGCTGTTTGCGAGCTTCAGCATCGGTCATGATGCCTTTACTCGTTGTGAGCACAGCTATGCCAAAGCCTTGCAATACCGGTTTGAGATCTGCAGCACTGATGTACTGCCTTCTGCCGGGTTTACTCACCCGCTTGAGCTCGAGCGTTTTTTGTGGAACGAAGCGAATGACAATATGCTGATGAATTCCTTCTCCTTCTTTCTTTGCCTCCAAGAGCCAGCCTTCACGCACGAGGAGATCGCACACTTGTTGCTTGACGCGCGACCACGGTACAAGGCAGCCGGGACGTCGCGCCCCCTGCGCATTACGGATGCGCGTGAGCAGGTCGGCAATGGGGTCAGTAACGTACGTCATAAGTTACCAGGAAGATTTTGTAATACCGGGAATCTCACCATTACTGGCAAGCTCTCGGAAACAAATACGACAGGTACCAAAGAAACGCATGTATCCGTGTCTCCTTCCGCAGAGTTGACAGCGGTTATACGCCCGCGTTGCAAATCGTGATTTTCGCCCGTGCTGTTTGTCTCTCAGAAGTTTCTGGAGCTTTCTCTGCTGACTGATAACGATTGAGCGACGAGCCATAAGGCTAGGTTATAGGGAATAGGTTATAGGGAATAGGGATTTTAGGAAGATTCATGATGAGAAGCTGACTCGGGTTTTTTGGGACGGAAGGGGACACCAATGGCTTTTAGCAAGGCTTTCGCCTCATTATCATTCCTGGCGTTGATGCAGAATTGCACCTGCAAGCCAAATACTTTCAATGTATCTGGAGGAGGAATTTCAGGGAAAATAGAATGATCGAGAATACCAATAGCGTAATTGCCACGACCGTCCAGCTTGTCAGGAAGACCACGAAAATCCCGAATACGAGGCAATGCGTAACTGATAAGTCGATCGACAAACTCTTCCATGCGATGCCCGCGCAATGTGACCATCGCACCAACAACTGCCCCCTGACGAATTTTGAAATTCGAAATCGCTTTGCGAGAAAGACAGTACTTCGGTTTCTGACCGGTGATCCGACTCAGAGAGTCCTCGATGTATTCGTACATTTCCTTTCCGTCCATTTTCGTTTTATTAATCCCCACGTTCACCACGACTTTCTGCAGCTTCGGTAGCGCGTGGACATTGTCGATCTTCAACTCTTTCTTGAGAGCAGTGGCGATAGGACCACGGAGCCTGTTATGTAGTGAAGCGTGTGCCATTATGAACCGCGGGAATGTTGTACATGGGACGGTCCGCTGCTCCTGTCGATTTCATCGCGACGACTTGCTGTCTCGCGCGACGAACTTTTCTTTGCCATATTTGCATCTTCTCTGGACGATTTGCGATGTGAAGATTTCGGCGCTTTCGGTGCATCCTTCTTACTCACTCGCGCTCCTTTTCCGTCAACGGCTTCGCCGCTCTTCACGGCAATGCGAAACTTCCCGCCATTCGGATGCACTTCAAAACGTACACGTGTGCGCTTCTTCGTCTTCGCATCTATGAGCATGACATTACTGGCATGCAGTGATGCTTCGTAGCGAATGCGTTCCCCGGGTTTCTGTGGAGTTTTTCGTATATGCTTGGTGCGCATATTCACCCCCTCAACGATCAATCTATTCTCCTCTGCGAGCACACGCAGCACTTTGGCCACTTTTCCCTTGTCCTTGCCTGTGGTGATAACGACAGTGTCGCCGGTACGGATCTTCATGGGAAACTACAGAACGTCAGGAGCAAGAGAGATAATTTTCTGGTATCCCTTTCCACGCAGCTCGCGTGCAACAGGGCCGAAGATACGCGTGCCTTTTGGCAGGCTATCTTTCTGAATGATGACACATGCATTGTCGCTAAAACGAATACTCGTGCCATCTTTCCTCTTGGTAGCATTTTTCGTTCGAACCACAACTGCGCGCTCCACTGCCTTCTTCTTCACATTGCCGCGAGGTTCGGCTTCTTTGACAGAAACAATGATGACATCACCAATACCTGCATAACGTCGACGGGTACCACCAAGTACGCGAATACACATCACTTTCTTTGCGCCGGAATTGTCGGCAACCCGGAGATAGCTCTGTTGCTGAATCATGTTTTTGAAGAAGAATCAAAGGAAATACTCGTCTCTTTTGAGTCTTGTGTTTCTTGTACGTCTTTTGGATCCTTCCCCCTATGCATCGCTTCTTCCACACCTTCTTCCTCATGCATCTCGTCCGTGCGCGGAGCCGTCTTGATCACTTTGGTAATCTTGAAATGTTTTCGCTTACTGATTGGACGACATTCTGTAATTTCGACTTCATCTCCTTTTCCCACTTCGATCCCATTAGGATCTACAAGAAACGCCTTACTCACACGAAACTGCTTTCGATAGATCGGATGCATAGCATAGCGCTCCACAGTCACACTTACTGTGCCTGTCATCTTGGTGCCACTGACAATACCGCGCTTTGTGGTCATATAGAGGAGGAAGAAAGTGTAGTTTCAAGCTCTTTTTCACGCAATACGCTGTGAATTCTCGCATGTTTTTTCTGGAGATCACGACATTTTGCCGTATTTTTCTCTTTTCCAAGACGCACAGCAAGGCGGGTTTTCTGCAGCTGATCTGACAATTTCTCCGCTTCACGCAGCAGTTCTTTTGGATCCATAGCCCGTAATTCTCTTGCTGTACTCATGATTCGCGCCCATGACGGAAAACAACACGTGTTTTGACTGGCAATTTGTGTCCTGCTCGTCGCAGCGCTTCGCGTGCGACTGCTTCAGAAACACCATCCATTTCAAATACGATCACACCCCTTTGGATAGAAATCGCGTAGTACTCTGGAGATCCTTTCCCTCCTCCCATCGGCACCTCCGCTGCCTTCTTTGTCACGGGCGTGTGTGGAAATATACGAATCCAAATCTTTCCACTGCGTTGCACCGTGTGGGTGATTGCTTTACGCGCTGCCTCGATCTGACGCGCTGTCAGTTCTCCACTTGTCATCGCCTTGAGTCCGGCAGAACCAAACGCTAACCGTGTGCCACGTTGCGCTTTGCCCTTAGGAGAGCTTCTGCGACGATGCTGTCTACGCCGACGAATTTTTTTAGGTTCTAGCATTGAAAATAAAAGTAGAGCTTAGGAGGATTGAAGGGCGGAACTTTGTACATGTTCGATCTTCTTGAAGACCATTCCCTTATAGACCCACACCTGAATACCGATAGTGCCATACTTGGTCAGCGCATGACGTCGTGCGTACTGCACATTGGCACGCAAGGTTTGCAAAGGAATATTCCCACTCTTGAAGAGATCTCCACGCGCAATCTCCGCACCATTCAACCGACCGGACACGGTGATCTTCACACCCACAGCTCCTGCCTGCATCGCTTTCTCAAGAGACATTTTCACCGCACGACGGTATGGCATGCGCCTCTCAATTTGCCCTTGGATCGTTTCGGCAATCACCTCAGCATCTGATTCTGGACTGCGAACTTCTTGAATATCTACCGTTACCGTAATGCCAAACGTCCGCTCGATATCTTTGCGCAGCTCCTCAATTGCCGCTCCCTGCTTTCCAATAATCACACCAGGCTTGCTGGTATGAATGACAATGGACACTTTCTTGCTGCGCTCGATTTCAATCTTGCTGATTCCTGCATCACGCAGGCGACCGCGAATGTATTTTTTAATCTGCACGTCTTGCAGAAGGTACGAACGGAAGCGACTTCCTTTCGCAAACCAGTGACTCGGCCACGAATGCGTGATACCAATGCGAATGCCGTTGGGGTTTACTTTTTGACCCATACGTTATGAGGAAGCTGAAGGAGATTTTGGCATATCTTTCTCCTTTTTCCTAGATTTTTCCTCACGAACGCCGAGAAGAAGCGTGATATGACTCAACCTTTTCCGAATCGGACGCACTCGTCCTCGTGCGCGTGGCACACCGCGGCGATATGCACCTCCCTCGTTCACAACAATTTCGCGAATTTCGAGCGCGCTCGCACTCTGCTTATCATTATGCTCTGCATTCGCCTGTGCGGAACGCAGAAGTTTTTCGAGAATACGAGCAGCTTTCTTATTTGTTATTCGCAATACCTCCTGCGCATCGCGCACAGGCATCCCACGAACGATCTTGGCTACAAGATTGGCCTTCTTTGGAGCAATGCGCACTGATTTGAGATGAGCTTTCATACGAAGAGTTACGTGGAAGCAGTCACGACAGCACCCTTACCTTGCGCCTCGGCCATTTTTCCACCATGGATTTTGAACTTGGTTGTCCAGGAGAATTCCCCCAATTTGTGTCCCACCATCTGCTCGGTGATATACACCGGCGTGAATTCCTTTCCGTTATGAACGGCAAACGTGAAGCCAACCCACTCCGGTGGAATATCACTGTCACGAGACCAGGTTTTCACGACCTTCTTCTCTCCACTGTCGACCATGGCCATCACCTTCTTATGAAGACGCGGATCAACGTAGGGGCCTTTTTTGAGCGATCGGGACATAGGTGAAGATGGTAGAGTATGGATAGGAAAAGTAATAGAATACGAGAGCTACTTCTTCTTGGGTTTACGCTGACGCCTGCGAACAATCAGTTTCGTCGACGCCTTCTTGAACCTGCGTGTTTTCACACCGAGAGCCGGTTTCCCCCATGGGGTCCGCGGTCCTTTCCTGAGACCAATGGGACTGTGCCCTTCACCTCCCCCATGCGGATGGTCGACGGGGTTCATAGATTTTCCAAGCACCTTCGGACGCCGCCCAAGCCAACGCATGCGACCGGCTTTTCCAATGGTAATTAAATTATGTTCCGCATTACCGAGAGTACCGATGCTCGCCGCGCACTCTCTATGCACTTTGCGTACTTCACCACTGGGAAGCTGCAAGATGGCAAAGACGCCATCAAACCCCATGAGCACAGCACTCGTTCCTGCAGAACGCACAATCTGACCGCCTTTCAGAGGCTGCAACTCAATATTGTACACTTTGTACCCCACAGGAATATTTTGCAGTTGCATACGATTTCCCGTTCGTACTTTCGTGCGATCCGCACACACAACCGTATCACCGATACTCAATCTCTCCGGAGCCAAAATGTACCGTTTCTCTCCATCATAATACTGCACCAGAGCGATGCGAACAGACCGATTGGGATCGTACTCCAACGCCACGACCGTTCCCGGTATACCGGCTTTATCCATGCGCTTAAAATCAATCAAACGATATTTCCGCTTATGTCCTCCGCCACGCCGACGAATGGATACGCGACCGGCACTGTCACGTCCTGAGAGTCGCTTCTTTCCCTTCGTGAGAGATTTTTCCGGCTCCTTCTTCGTGAGGTCGGAGAAGTCAGCGATCGTCATCTGACGTCGTGCCGGGCTCGTTGGTTTACATTTGCGAATAGGCATTTCTAGGATGAGGAAGAACGGAATGCAGCTAAGTCTAAGGGCTTACTTTCGGGTTTCAGCGTCACCATCGCCTTCTTTGAAAGCTTCCTCTTCTCGATAGAACCCTTGGCAGTCAGACGCGACTTCCCGGGTACACGAATCACACGCACATCACGCACCTGTACATCGTATAAACGCTCTATTTCCTTCTGAATGGAAATCTTGTCTGCAGACTGAACCACGTGAATCGTAAACGTCTTTCCACCTTTCAGGCGTTCGGTCTTTTCCGTGAAGAGGGGGCCGAGAATGATGTGAGATGTTCTCATGATGCAGATGCTTTTGAAGGAGTCTTTTTCGCTTTCTTTCTTTCTTTCTTTTCTGGTGCTTCCTTCTTACCCGCCGGAGCTTTGGTCACGGCTGGTGCTTCCTTTCGCTGGCCAAACACCTCCTCTGTTTTTTTGAGCGCGTCAGTGAGAAAGATAATGTGCCTCGCTCCAAGAACATCTTCAGGGTTGAGATATGCCGCGATCACTGTCTTCACCCTAGGAATATTTCTGGCCGAACGCGACAGTGCCGTGTGCTTGTCGGCCGTCACAAACAGAATTTGCCTCCCAATGGTGACAGGAAGTTTCTGCAGAAGCGTAAAGACGACCTTCGTTTTGACTTGATCTGGATATGCGTCTAACCCAAGAATATTGCCATTTTTGGCCTGCAGTGAGAGGCAGGAACGAAGTGCTGCACGACGCATACTCTTCGGCATATCCTTGTTGTAATTACGGTTCTTCTTTGAGCCAAACGCTTTTCCGCCCCCGCGAAGGAGAGGTGAACGGATGGAACCACGTCGCGCCTGCCCCGTTCCTTTCTGTTGGTAGAGCTTGCGTGTCGACCCCTGCACTTCGCCCCGACTCTTCGTATGCGCTGTCGAACGTCTGCGGTTACTCTGCTGACGCACGAGAGCCTGATGCATCAATCCTTCATTAATGACAGCTTCAAATACAGAACTTGGGAGCAGAGAACTTCCTTTTTTGGTGCCAGTGCTGGTGTAGACATCAATGTTCATTGGGTATCAGTGCTTTCGAAAGTAATATAGACATATGCGCCATTTGGACCAGGAATTTGTCCTTTAATGGCAATTAAGCCCTTTTCTCTATTACACGAGACAACAGGACGGTGGTGGAGCGTACATTGTTTTTTCCCCATCTGTCCCGGTAATTTTCGCCCTTTTAACACGCGCCCGGGCCATTCCTTCATTCCCACAGAACCCGGCTCTCGATGGTGGTGGGATCCGTGGGAACCCGGACCTCCATGAAATCCATGGCGTTTGACGACGCCTTGAAACCCCTTACCTTTCGTAACACCTGTAACCGTTACTTTGCCTCCTTCTTCAGGAAAAAGGTCATCTTTCAGCTCTTTGCCCTGTTCCAAGCCATCGAGAGAATCCACCTTCCACTCTTTTTGCCGACGATACTTCTTGAGTTCTTTCCCCTTGCGCGTCTTCTTGATGCTGGGATGTATACCAAGAATAACGGCTTTATATCCGTCTTTTTCATCGGTTTTTGTGCGAACCACCGTATGCGGCTCCACCGACACGTACGTCACGGGAACGCTTTCCCCACTATCAAGGAAGACACGAGACATGCCGATCTTCTTGGCAATACAGCCAACATTCATAGCTCAGAGGTTCAAAGAAATAAAGTTCCGCCTTGTCGTAAAAGACAACGGAAAGGAAGAACGTGAGTTCAAAAAGAGTGTAGGGCCCAGAAAGATGAGAAGTCAATACATTTCGCGGAAAAATAGATCACACAAAGTAACACTGGTATTCTCCATTCCATGATCTGGGCCGATCACATTGTCGAAGAAATCAAAGAGCGTTTTGCACAAGAGATTGCAGACGGCACGTTACTCCTCATTCGTGATGAGAAAACTCTCTCCGGACGCGTGCATGTGGGGAGTCTTCGCGGTGTCGTCATCCACGGACTCATCGGACAGATGCTGAGTCTTGAAGGAATCAAGAACACATTTCGGTTCGAGTTGAACGAGTTCGATCCCATGGACGGACTTCCCGTGTACATTGATGCCAAAAAATACAAACCGCACATGGGACGACCACTCTACACTGTTCCCAACTACAACATCGAAATTGATGGAAAAGTTTCCATGGCAAAAAATTACGCAATGGTGTTCGGTGACGAATTTGCAGATGTTGTAAGGAAACTTCAATTCCCTGTTGAGTTTTACCACCTGCGTCCGCTCTATGAAGCGGGGGAATTTAACGATGTGATTCGCGAAGCATTACACGGTGCGGCAGATATTCGCACTATCTACAGAGAAGTCAGTGGCAGCGTGAAACCGGATGACTGGTATCCACTTCAGATAATTTGCCCACAGTGCGGCAAGATCGGCACCACGCAAGTCACATCATGGAATAACAAAACAGAACTCGTGACATACGTCTGCAAGAAAGATCTCGTGAGCTGGGCAGAGGGTTGCGGACACGAAGGAGAGATCAGTCCATTGAATGGGAACGGCAAACTCGCCTGGAAAGTGGAGTGGCCCGCAAAGTGGAAAGTGCTCGGTGTGCACATTGAAGGATGCGGCAAAGACCACTCCGCTGCCGGCGGATCACGCGACATCGGCGCACACATCACGAAAGAGATTTTTCACTACCCCGAACCTGTGAACATTCCCTACGAATTCATCACGATTTCCGGTGGAAAGAAAATGAGTGCCAGCAAAGGCCTGGGAGCAACATCAAAACACATGAGCGACCTTCTTCCACCAAAGATCCTCAAGCTCCTCATGATGCGCAAACAAGCCAATCATCCTGTAGACTTCGATCCCTACGGAAACACCATTCCTCTTCTCTTCGACGAGTACGACCGTCTTGCGGACCATGAGTTCAAACGTCACCCGGAACCGAACCCCGACTACGCACGCACGTACCAACTCTGCCAACTTGATCCAAGCAAAGACCCGGAAAATCTATGGCACATGCGTTTCTCGGTGATGAGTTTTGTTTTGCAAATGCCACATTTAGATCTGGAAGAGGAAGCAGAAAAACTCAAAGAGTCCCCGCTTACAGAGAATGAAAAGAAGGAACTTCAGGAGCGCGCGCAATACGTACAGTACTGGCTTGATAACTACGCACCGGATGAGTACAAATTTACAATCCTCGATACACCACCATCTGACCTGACACTCGATGATGACCAGAAAGTTGCGCTTTCAAAACTCACAGATGCTCTAGCGAATCTTTCTGATTGGAGTGGAAAAACCATTCACGAAACCATTCATGCCATAAAAGAAGAAACCGGCATCGAACCAAAAAAGCTTTTCCAGCCGCTCTACCAGATGTTCCTCGGCCGCACGAATGGTCCGCAGGTTGGGTGGTTTCTGGGGACAATGAAGAAAGAGGACGTCCTACAACACCTAAGAAAACTGCTCTAAGGAAGCTCTGCTACGACTGCCGGCGCAACTTGATCTTCTTGAGCAGTTTACGAACTTTTTTCTTTAATTTTTCATGAACGAATACTTTTTTATCACTCCAATCAATTGTCACTCCTTTCATTTTTTGCACATCCATACGTCCGTCATTTCTCTTGTCTTCGAGTTCATCATTTGCCTTCCCTAGTGCGCTGTGCACCTCTGCGAAATCATCTGCCAGCTCCTGTAACTTTTTATCCTCAGGATGTGTAAGAGAGACTACCTTCACCAAAGCAGCGACCATACGAATGCGTTCTTTGCGAAAATCATGGTAGGGCTCTACTGCATTGCCATCAACCTCATCTTCAAATGCCAAATAGTCTTTATCAAGATCCTCAGCAATTTCCTGTAAGATCCTTTGATACTCTTCAAAGAACGATTCATTGTCAGAGACGTCAAAATCCGGAAGGTTGTTCTGTTTTCCCTGAGCAAAAAACTCTCGGAGTTTGTGATATCCCTTCCTGCGTTTCTCGCTCTTCAGTTTCGCTTTCCCCAACCAACGCTTCGCTTCCGACAGTTCCGGAGGGACTTCATGTTCCTTATCAAGAAGCAACCAAACAGCCTGAATATTGAAGCACTCTTTTCGGGCCTGACGCATATGTTCATACGCCGGGGAACCTTTGAGACTACCTTCTTCCATGTGTTCCAATTCACTCACGTATCCACAAATAGTTTCCTTATTAAACACCTCATCCCATCGCTCTCTTGCAATACGATATATTTCCTCGAAATCAAGAGAGTGACCATTCAAGGTTACATTCTGTGACAGAGACTCTGCGTTATTTGTTTCCATGAATTATATTCTAGCATAATAATTTTATTTTGTAAAATAATATGAGCGCACATTTAGCCAAAAATAGTTATAGAATAAATTTCTATGACTAATTCTTCTCTCCTTCAACATGCCAATTACGGACACTTACTTCCTGCAGCACACGGGCTTCTCGAAGAGCATGCAACACGCACAAAAGCACATTTGATCGCCACGGGAGCGGCCATGGAGGCTTTGGCAAAAAAATTCGGAGGGGATCCGGAAACATGGAAAGTGGCAGGCATGCTGCATGACCTCGACTGGGACAGTCTGGACAAAGACTGGGAGAAGCACTGCGGAGACGAACTCAAAAAGATGCTCGAGGGTATTGATGCACCGCCAGAGCTCCTCGCAGACATTCGTTCGCACTACGCGCACCACTACGGAGAGGAGTATCCGCTCGATACCATGCTGCGCAAAGCCTTGTATTGCGTTGATGAACTTACCGGATTCATCATCGCAGTCACCCTCGTGCGACCAAGTAAGAAGATCGCCGACACCGAAGTCAAAAGCGTGAAGAAGAAAATGAAAGACAAGAGTTTTGCCGCACAGGTCGATCGTGAACAAATTGCAAAATGCAATGAGCTCCTCGATATGGAACTCGATGAGTTGATCGCGATCACACTGGAAGCAATGAAGGGGGTGGCGGAGGAGATAGGTTTATAGACACACTACCGAGCGCCACTTTTCCCCTTACTTTTTCCTCAATAAATCCCTTCAACATTTCTCTTCCCTCCTCGATCCCCACTTCATCATTGTCAACCACGATTGCGGGATGTTCCGGCGCTTCATACGGATGATCGTCCGCTTCCAAGTTGGAGCGTTTGACGTACACCCACAACGGATCGCAAATCTCTGTCAGCTCATCGCGGACGGATTGGAAAGGCGCAATAACAGCAACGATGACAAGAAAACCGTGAGACTGAAAGAGCTTTGCCAGGCGCGCAACACGCAAGTTATGCCGACGGCGATCTTCACGAGAAAATCCTTCGTCGACGGATACAGTGGCACGCATTTCGTCGCCATCAAGGATGAGGATGCGACGGAAGAGCGGATGCATTGTGTCATCCTGAGGTGCAAATGTTTTGTGCATGGATTCGTGGCTTTCTCCACTTTGTTTCGAAAGCACCTCACCATGACACAAAACATTTGCCACGAAGGGTCGACACAATGCATCTCCATTGAAATACTCCTTCATCCCCTCCGCGAGCGTCGTCTTCCCGGCACCGGAATTGCCTGTTAGCCAAATTATGGGAAAAGTAGACATAGGTATAAGAGTATAGCAGTATCATCCTGAGGTGCTTCGACACGCGAAGCCACGAATCCATGCACAAAAAATCGTCTCGAAGGATCATCGAACTTTCTGCGGAGCGTTTTTGTCATACTCCTTCCCCGCTTCTTCGTAGAGCTTCCTGCGGAGATCCGTTGCGGAAATCTGCTCCGTCTGGGTGTCGAGCTGAATGAGTTCGTAACCCACATCGCGCCCGATGTAGACGGACAAATCCGCTCCAGGGTCGGAAATCGTCACAATACTCACTTGAGATTCATCCGGAAACTGTGCACGAATCATGGCAGTGCGCTTTGCTGTGTCGAACGGATTTTTCTCAGTACGCTCCGTATCACGCACGAGAATGATGCAATGATCGCGTTCTTCGAGAATCTTCGCCACGCACTTCCTATGTCCGTCATGAAACGGTTGGAAGCGGCCGATAAAGATGCCTGTTTTCATTGGATCCAGTACTATCATGCTTCTTGGTATCAATGCAATACTTTTTCTAACGATGCACACCAGTGAAATCCACCAGTGGCATGATGGACATTTTTACTCTCCCATCCCGGATAAGGAAGACGTACGTCAACGAAGAAAGTCACATATTCTCCATAAAGACATCCCCGGCATCAACCTTCGCGAACAGGAACAACTGCAGTTCCTGCAACAACTTGCGCCGCTATGCAGAGAGCAGCCGCTTCCTAAAACATCGGAACCCAACTGGCACTACAACTTCGAAGACGGGAAAAATTTTTCATATGCAGATGCAATCGTCTTGCAGGCGATGCTTCGTTTTTTGCGACCGCAACGCTGTATTGAAGTGGGCTCCGGTTGGTCGTCGTGCATATTTCTGGATATCCAGAAACATATGTTCGCACACGATTGTTACTACGCATGCATTGATCCTTTTCCCCATACACTACAAAAAGTCATGAATGATATCGATCGCGCACACTGTGATTTATACGCGCAACCAGTGCAGGATATTCCTACCGCCCTTTTTGAAGAACTGCAGACAGGTGACATTCTCTTCATTGACTCCAGTCATGTGTGCAAAGCCGAAAGCGATGTCCACTTCCTCTTCACGGAAGCGCTGCCGCGACTCCGCTCGGGCGTACACATCCACTTCCATGACATTTTTCACCCATTCGACTACCCGCTCTCATGGATAGAAGAAGGACGATCCTGGAATGAGGCATATGTTCTTCACTCTTTTCTCCAATACAATTCTCGTTTTGAAATTACTCTATGGAATGACTTTCTGTTTCAGTTTCACTGTGATGCATTTCTTTCCTCTATTCCACTGGCTGCAAACAACCCCGGAGGAAGCCTGTGGCTTCAGGTGCAAACCTGACAGTTACATTGTCCAGTATTCATACCCGAACCGCTCTATCGCTCTTTTATCTGCTTCCTGAACACGTTCGAGCAGTTCGGGCGTATACCGACAACGCTCCCTCCACTCGGGCAATCGATATGCCTGATTCTCCGGCGGCATAGCACGAATAGCTTGTTCTGAAAATTCTTCACCGGCACATGACAAAGCCAGAATGAGGTCGTCTATAAGGTTCTCGTACCGTCCAATATAATCTATCGGCGGTCCCTTATCGAGAAACTTCTCATACATTGTCGAGACCATTCCATGGGGAAGATGTTCAAGACACTGCTCCAAAAACCCCGTAAATGTGTCCGACCGGCAACATGCATCAAACGGTTTATCCATCTGCCATCCCGTACGCATCTTCCACGACCAGAATGACTGGTACCAGCTGCATGGATGTCGCACAAATGCAAATGTAAAACGAGAGGAAAGCACCTGGATATCCTCCAGCTCACAGTACACCGTGTGTTTGTTTCCTGCTTCCTGCAAAGTCAACTTTTGGTTTTTACAAATAACACGCACCCACGTTCCGCCCGTTTTCATGATATGGAAGAATGCCGAATGCGGAAGAATCAACGCCATTACCTAGCATAGGGGGAAACTTGTACGCACCAGTGATGAATACCCAAATCGCTCCATGGCATATCGCTCCAACCGTTCCACTTCCCGCAGCAAAGTTGTGCTATAGACACAGCGTTTTTTCCATTCACTCAATCCTGATGAAACATTTTTCGACGGATGATTGCGCACGGCATGTTCATCAAATGACTCGCCCGCTAGACGCAATGCCGCAATCACATCGTCCACAAGGTTTTCCTGTTTCCCGATGAAATCAACCTCTCCTTCCTCACCAAGCAACCTTCGGTAGATGCCCGACACCCACCCATGCGGATGCTCTTCCAATGCCGTGCAGACAAATTTCTCAAAAGAATCCGTTTGAAGCTGATGCATACGACGCCATCCTCTCTTCATTTGATAACACCAGAAAGATTGGTAGTACGTTGCAGGATGTCGCACAAATCCGAATGTGAAACATCCCTCGGCATCTATTTCTCGAATCCCATTGTGATGGCATGCATGAAACGACTCATCCAAGTACCCCGCATGCCAATTGCAACCAAGCAGACTATATGGAACGCTGCAAGCGCGCACCATGGAACGCACCCACGACCCTCCCGTTTTGGGAACGTGAATAAAAACTGAGTTCGGGAGCTTGAGTGCCATAAGGCATCAGTATGCTATTCTTTCCGGCCTGTATGCAATCGAGTCTGCATTACCTCTGGGAATACCTGCTGCAACCTCTGTTCGCCGCAGCTCATGTGCGCACGATTGTGGAAATCGGTGCCGAGCACGGAGAATGCACACGCGATCTTCTTCACTACTGCAAAATCTATGGAGGAACCGTCCACTCCATGGACACTCAAGAGCATCCAGGTATTACCGACTTGCGGAAGGAGTTTCCGGACATACTCGATTTTCATAAAGGATACAGCCTCAATATCCTTCCTACTTTGCAACCCTATGATGCGGTCATTATTGATGGAGATCACAACTGGTACACCGTCTATAACGAACTTCTCCTCATACAACGAGACGCACAAAACAAAGAATTTCCTCTCGTTGTTCTCCATGATGTCGAGTGGCCGTATGCACGAAGAGATTTATATCATGACCCGGAAGTCATTCCGGAGTACTTCCGCCATCCCTGGAAAATCGGCGGCATGAAACCGGGACAGGTGGAACTCGTAGAGTCATCTGCATTCCAATGCAACGCAAAACATTCGCTCTATGAGGGAACCATGCGCAACGGCGTGCTGACTGCGGTGGAAGATTTCTTAAAAGAGAACAGCCACATTACCTACACCAACATTCCGGGATTCTTTGGCATAGGCATACTTACCGATCAACGCACTCTCGCCCGACATGTGACACTGCAATCCCTTCTGGAAGAATGGAACATACCTTCGTCGGTCAAAAACCATATTCACTGCATCGAACGGGCGCGCATCGATGCATTGGTGATGCAAACATGTATACGACAGGAGTACGAGAAACAGGAATACGCGCATCGGGCACTTCTCAAGGAGCATCTCAAAGACGCCACAATCAAATACGCTGAATTAAAAGAGAACAATGAACATCTGTCACGGAAAAATGAGCAACAGGAACAACAATTGCAGGAGATGAAACAACGATACGATGAGCAGTTACAGAAGCTCACTGCCGCCAATGCGCACTACGAACAAACGCTTACACGCATGTCGCAAACGAAAAGTTGGCGCTGGACCCTTTGGATACGCTTGCTGCAAAAGCGGATACGCGTTCTGCTCTCTCCTCAGCCCCACACTCCATCTACGGAAAAGGAATCCCCTTTCACTCCACAACTTCCAGAACAGGTTCTGCCGTACTTTCCACAGATTGCACATCCAACTGTTTCCATCATCATCCCCGTCCACAACCACTGGAAATTCACTTTCCAATGTCTACAATCCATTCAGCAGTGCCGCACGCATCTTTCCTACGAAGTGATTATCGTTGATGATGCATCGACGGATGATACTGCAAAGAATCTGGAATGTATTGCCAATGTTACTACTATCAAACAGGAAAAGAATCAAGGTTTTGTAGCAGCATGTAACCGCGGAGCTGCAGCAGCGCGCGGCAGGTACCTCGTCTTTCTGAATAACGACTGTATCGTCCAAGAAGGATGGCTCGACGCGCTGATCGGGACATTTCATACCCACCCGAAAGCCGGACTTGTCGGCGCAAAACTTCTCAACGCAGACGGCACGCTGCAGGAAGCAGGCGGAGCCGTTTTCACCGATGGCAATGCGACAAACATAGGCAGAGGAAAAGACCCTGATGATCCCGCATTTTCGTACTTGCGCGAAGTAGACTACTGTTCCGGCGCGTGTCTCTCAGTGAGAAAAGAGCTCTTCATGACATTAGGAGGATTTGATGCACGGTATGCACCCGGATACTACGAAGATACCGATCTGGCATTCCAGGCGCGAAGCGTGGGGTGGAAAGTTCTCTATCAACCTCTTGCACAAGTGATACATTACGAAGGAATCTCTGCAGGAAGAGACATGCAAAGCGGCATGAAACAATTCCAGGAAGTGAACAGAAAAACATTCATGCGCAAGTGGCAGAAGGAATTGCAATCACCGCCATCAACCCGAAAGGCGCCACGCATACTCGTTCTCGATATCGTCACGCCGAAATACGACCAGGACAGCGGATCCTACCGCATGGTACAACTCCTCACGCAGCTCAAAACTATCGGAATGCATGTGACGTTTATGGCATATGACTACGCGCACAATCCCGAGTACGCACGCCACCTGCAACAATTGGAGATCGATGTGCTCCATGCGCCGTACATCACATCACTCCAGCAACACCTCTACGAACACGGAAAGCGGTATGATGCCGTGTGGCTCAGCAGAATTCCCGTCGCACGGACGCACTTCACCACTGTCCGGCGTTTCGCGCCGGACGCGAAAATCGTTTTCGACACTGTCGATTTGCACTTCCTGCGCACCGAACGCGGCGCAGCGCTCACACAGAGTACAAAACAACACAAAGAGGCACAGAAGCTCCGAACAGATGAACTCTGGCTCACGGAACACGCTGACGCCGTGACCGTCGTCAGCACGAGTGAGAAAGACGTTTTACAGTCAGCATGTCCGCACGCGTCGTTCTTCCGTATTTCCAACATTCACCCTTTTCACAAGAGGCATGCCCTGAGCCCGGAAAGGAAAGACTATCTATTCATCGGAGACTTTCTGCACGAACCCAACCGTGATGCTGTGACACATTTTATTGAATCCATTTTCCCACATGTGAAGGAGCTTCTTCCTGATCAGAAATTCATTGTTATCGGCAAGGATCCACCGGACATTCTCAGAAAATATGAAAAAGATGGTGTGCAACTCCTGGGGCATGTACCCACTATTGATGACATTTTTCACAAGGTAACACTATCCATCGCACCGCTTCGTTTTGGTGCAGGAGTAAAAGGAAAAATTACCATGAGTATGCAGTACGGCGTTCCCGTCGTCACAACGAGTATTGGCGCAGAAGGTATTCCCGGAGAACACGGAAAAGATTTCTTCGTTGCCGATGATCCCAAAGCATTTGCAGAAGCGATGCAGACATTGTTCCGGGATCCACTTCTCTGGAAAGAGATGTCCCAGCGCAGCCAGCAAATTATCATGAAAAATTTTTCCGAGTATGCCGCACGCAGAGAACTCATGCGCATGATGCAACACCTTGGGTTACAACATCTCGCGTCGCTTCGAGGTACGCCCGTCCCCACGTCGCATCAGGCTCAAGGTAATTCCCCTCACCCCACTCATTCCACGCATTAAGAAAAACAACGGGTTGAGAAGTTCCCTGTTGAAGAGATGAACGACGCATCACAGCAGACAGCCACTCCCCATACAGGAAAGGGTGGTCCTTCTGCACAATAATCGATCGGCGTTTCGCCCGCGGAGAATTATCCCAACGCGGAATCACACACTCGAAACGAGGATAGGGTACGTCTTTGACATGCATACAGACCCGCATCACATCTTCGTAATCGTAGAGACGCAGAGGCTTGCGCCGCACTATCATATCCATCAGCTGTTTTTTGGGCCGAAGCAACTGCGTCATACGCGGAAAGTTGGGTTGAAAATGCAACGCCGCGTCAAAACCGTACGGTCGCGGATCACGATGATCGGCAAAACCCGTTTCAATAGCCACAAGGTAGATATCCCCCATGCCGGCCATGCATACTTCTTCCCGCCACACCGATATCAATCTCTCAACACCCGGAATGTCAAACGGACGGTATATGAGAAGAAGCGGCTTGTTATCGATGCGAATCGCTCTCCTATCGGATAAAGAGGGAATGAGCCAGCGTATGTGCGCCCGTGCATCGTCGTCTCCGCCGTATGTTTGCTTCAGAAGTACATCGTGTTCACGTCCATCCCACCGCCTGGACCAGGTTTCATTTGCCCACGCCAGACAGAACGGAAAATCCGGTTTGCCCGATGCGAGCACTTCCCCAAACGGCCTTTCCAATAACCTCCTTCCTTCAAACCAGTAGTGCCAGTAACAAAATCCATGGATACCGTGCTCGCGGGCAAGTTCCGCCTGGCGTTCCCGTATACCAGGATCACGCAAGTCATAATACCCCAACTCACCGGGGATACGCGGCTGGCTATGACCCAAAAAAAGCGGCTTTGCTCTCTTCACGTTCGTCCACTCCGTAAATCCCTCTCCCCACCATGCGTCATTTTCCGCAATCGGATGAAATTGTGGCAAGTAAAAGGCAATAAGTTTACAATGGACGCTATGCATATGCCAACGCACTGTGACAAACTCATGAATATTGTCAATAGAACTGAGAATACTTCAGCGCTATCTGACGCATTTCAGCACGCTCGACCGTTTCCTCATGTAGTGATGGAGAACTTTCTGGAAGAAGAATTCTGCCAACAGTTATTGGAGGAATTTCCCTCCTTTAAAAAAGAACGTGCCATTGATGAAAACGGCAATGTCGGACGCAAAGCAGTATGCACATCTGTCCGTTCCCTCGGAGCGGCATTTCGCACACTTGATGAGATGATTCAGTCACAGGAATTCCTCGGAATGCTTAGTCGCATCACCGGCATTTCGGATTTACTCTACGATCCCGAATATTTTGGCGGAGGTACACATGAAAACCTGCATGGACAAAACATGGACACCCATATTGATTTTAATATGCATCCCCGTTATCACTGGCACAGGCGCCTCAATCTTCTCCTCTTCCTGAATCGAGATTGGCAACCGGAATGGGGTGGAAATTTTCGGCTTTTTGCAGATCCCGACACCCCGGATCCAACTGACCCCAGTGTGACCCCTTGCTTTAATCGTGCAGCAATGTTTGCAACCAGCGAATACTCCTGGCATGGCTTTGATCCCATCCATCTCCCAAAGCATGAGCAATCCCGATCCCGCAAATCCATAGCATTGTATTTCTACACGCAAGAACCTCCCCAAGCATCCGGAATCCGACCACGGTCAACCATCTATAAAGACACTGCACTGCCGGAACATCTGCAGCCCGGATATGTCTTAACCAAGAGCGATGTACGATGTATTCATGATCTCTATCAACGCCGGGGAGCGCATATCACACGACTCTACGAACACGAAAAACACTTCTACGAACGGATGCAGACACTGGAACAGGAACTGCGCACATTGAAGACACAACACAACCTCCTCTGTCCCCTGGAGGGACCGGTCACCCTGTATGACAGCCCCACAGGACTGTGGGACGATCACTGGGTTGCCGAGACGTTCCTCTGTCCACTTGCAGTGCAAACCTTCCTCTCCAACATGCATATTCACGGCTCTATTCCGGATTTTTTTCCACACGCAAGAACAGTAACCGTCGACGTTCATGGACAACGGCATATCGTTCGTCTTGGTAAAGGATCATTCATACAACAGATTCCTCTTCATATTTCTGAGGGACAGTACCTTCTTCGCATCACTTGCGACACAACATTCAATCCACGCGACGCGGGGCATTCGCAGGACACGCGAAACCTTGCCTGGCTTCTGGGGAAGCTCTCTTTTTCATAGACTCTTCCGTCAACTGCCCGTTCTCCATCCACAACATCCGATCGCAGAAGTTCTGCAATTCTGCCATATTCTGCCCCACAAGAATACCTGAACATCCTTTCTCTCTTAAAACAGAAAAATGTCGACGTGACACCTCGCGAAATTCCGCATCTCCAACCGCAAACACTTCATCAAGCAGATAAGCGGACGTTTCCGTGTGCATCAGGAGTCCGAATGCAAGCCGCTGCCGCATGCCAGCGCTGTAACAGTGTAACGGAAGGTCCCTATGGGCACTCACGCCTGCAACCGCAACCACTCCTTCGATGAGTGTATCAGAATCGTTTGTGGACATCCGGTGCAGTAACGCATGCTGCAGAATATTCTCCGCCGCAGTCCGCTCCGGATGAAATCCTGATCCCAATCCGAAAAAGCAGGATATATCCGCATGGCGCACCACTGTTCCCTCGTCAGGTTCCATGAGCCCTGCAAGAACGGAAAGCAGCGTCGTCTTCCCGCTTCCATTCGGGCCGCTGATTCCTACCCACTCTCCCGCATGCAGCGTAAAGGACAGATCGGAAAATACCTGCTTCTTCCAGTACACTTTCCGTTCATGCCAACGAAGGACACGATCCTGAACATGCACAGTGGGTACAATCGTTCTTTCAAAGGACTTACTGATGCCTGTTGCAACTACGCACGGTTTCATGATCAGTACTGTTCAACGAAGAAACGGCTCCGTCTGGAAAAAACATATGCACCAATGAAAAATACCCCAAGAACAATGCATGTCAGACCGATCGTATGACTCACGGACGGAATACCTACCTCCCTTGCATACAACAAGCTGCGACGTACATTATGTAACAGAAGTGCAAACGGCTGAAAACGAATAATGAGATCAATCAGCACTTCCAGAGATATATCCTTCAGACGATGCGGAAGTGCAACGACTTCATCAAACAACACTCCTTGTTTTCTGTACGGGTAGAAAATCGGCGTAAGCCAGAAGAGGATTTGCTGAAATACCTGCCAAATATGAGGAACATCGCGGTACTGAACGGCAAATGCACTGAGCAACAATCCGATACCAGTGCAAAGAAGAAATATATGCACAGTCACTACGCCTATGTACAGGATGCCCCATGACAAAGGAGCAGAACTGATAAACAGGAGAAGGCAAAAAATACACAGATGTGAGAAAAAAATCAGCATATTGGACCAAGACATCGCAAGGGGTAGCAGAATGCGGGGCATGGGAACACGCTGAATGAGATCTTTCTTCTGAAACACCACTGCAATGCATCCGGAAATCGTTTCGGTGCAATACTCCCAGACAATCAATCCCAGAAACAGGTACAGGGGATAAAGAGGAATCGCTTCGGCTACATATCGCCCGAAAACGCCGAATATGACCACAAAGCGCAGGGCAATTTTCCCGAGTGACCAGAAATATCCGCCAATAGCACCACGATATTTCAACGCAACATCCGCCAAACCCATGTACAGGATGACACGCAGGGAACGGCGAAAGGTAAACTGTGCGGACATACGCTCAGCGTAGCAGAAACTATACCTCAATTGCTTCATCCCGTTCGGGCTTCAGCACTTCCAACCCATCAATGGCATTTTTCATACGCTCTCCGAACGGGTCCATCTGCTCCGGTTCACCATGGACAAGAATGAGTCTTTGCAAACCTTCGATACTGTGTACGTACTCATCCAGATCATGCCGGTCGGCGTGGGCGGAGTAGGCATTGATGTAGGTGACTTCCGCTTTCTTCTGATACATGCGATCAAAAATGCGCACTTCATGCACATCTTCTTCAATCAGTTTGCGCCCCAGTGTATGTTCCGCCATGTATCCCACAGCAACCACACTACTGTGCTCATCCTGAATCTCATTTTTCAAATGATGACGGATGCGTCCCGCTTCGCACATCCCTGAACCCGCCATAATGATCATGGGGCCCGGCTTGTCATTGAGCGCCTTACTCTCTTCAACATTTTCGGTATACGTCACAAGAGAAAACTGGAACGGATTGTGTGCTTTACTTAAGAAGTCCCTGTACATGTCCTCGTCATAACATTCTGAGTGCTGCATGAAGACCTCTGTGACACGTGATGCGAGTGGCGAGTCAATAAAAATGGGAATTTCCGGAATCTGTTTCTTGTCCCACAGAAGGTGCAAGTCATACACAATCTCCTGTGTACGCTCGAGAGAGAATGCCGGAATGAGCACTTTTCCTCCACGCTTCGCGGTACGCACAATGACATCTCTCAGTTGTCCAACGGCATTTTCAATCGTCTCGTGTGTGCGGTTTCCATAGGTGCTCTCACAAATAAGCGTATCCACCGGCGGCATGGGGGCAGGGTCACGGATAATAGGCAGCATTGATCGCCCGAGATCCGCACTGAAGCCAATCGTGCGCTTCTCACGGTCTTTCTCCTGAATTTCCAATACCACCATTGCAGCGCCGACGATATGCCCCGCCTCCAGAAACTTCGCCTGCACTCCTGGAACAATGTCAATCCACTCGTTGTAATTGCGTCCTTCGAAGATCTCCATGCATTCCGTCGCATCCTGCTGCGTATAGAGCGGCCCTTCGCAGGAAAGCATGTCTTTGGGCAAATGTTTGCAGAAGAATTCTTCATCTTTCTCATGGATGTAGCCGCTATCCTGCAACATCACATCCGCCAGGTCCATCGTGGCAAACGTGCAGTACACAGTCCCCCGATAGCCCTGTTTATAGAGTAGTGGAATGCGCCCCACATGATCCATATGGGCGTGACTTAACACGACCGCATCAATATCCTTTGCCGGATCAAACGGAAACCGTGCATTCTTCTCCACTGCTTCTCTGCGCTTTCCCTGAAAAAGACCACAATCGAGAAGAATTCTTTTTAGGCCGTCTTTCGTTTCTACCTGTAATTCGTGACAAGAACCGGTGACTTCTCGAGCCGCGCCATGCGGGATGATTTTCATATCATAAAGTGTAAAGTGTTTAGACCTGTAATGCTACAAAAGAAACTTCTCGTCGGCTTCTTTGTTGTAACAGTGACTACACTGCCTCTATCCACTCATGCACAAAAAGCAGAACGTCATGCACATCAACTCTTTTCTCTCATCAACAGGGTACGATTACGAAAATATCTTCCTCAGTGGACAAAACAGATGCAGTTACAAACCGCAGCGAAGATGCATGCTGAGGATATGCGGGATCGGAAGTACTTCACACACGAAAGCCCCGAAGGAAATCGAGTTGGAGATCGTGTGAAACTTGCCAACTATCCAGACATAGATCTTGAAAACTGTGAATGTTCATTCGAAACACATGTCGGAGAAAACCTTGCAAAAGGACAGAAATCGGCCCGCCAAGTCGTCCGCGAATGGCTGCACTCACGCAACCACCGAGGACTCCTCCTGTCTCCTGTGTACACGGAAGCCGGAATCGGGAAAGCGGGAGAGGTATGGGTGTTGGTGGTGGGGCATACGGAGATTAAGAAGTAATCCCCACATACTCCAAAAGTTCCTCCTTCTCCTTCTCCTCCAATTCTCGCACCTTGCCAGGTTGCATTTTTGTGTCCTTCAGCGTTCCAATGCGAACCCTCTTCAATTTCGTTACACGTAAACCGACCTTCTGACACATTCGACGAATTTGACGATTTTTCCCTTCTGTTAGGGCTATTCTAAATTTATATGTACTAATTTTTTGTACAGAACTTTTCTTTGTTTTCTGTCCTAATATCCTTAAGCCTTCTCTCATTTTTTTGAGCTGCCCTTCTTTCATCTCCTGATCAACAGTAACTTCATACTCCTTTTCGTGATCGAATTTGGGATGAGTCAGTCGATAGGCAAGGACTCCATCATTGGTAAAAAGAAGCAGCCCTTCAGAATCTTTATCAAGACGACCAACGGGAAAGATTGTACCTTGAAGCTTCTTAGGTAAAAGATCGCGCACCGTTTTCCCTTCACTTGTCCTGCTTTCGTAGTTTGTCGAAATGACCCCTACCGGCTTATACAGGACGTAGTAGACCATCTCTTTCCGAGCATCAAGTACCTGTCCATCTACTGTAATTTCATCTTTTTCGGGATCTGCTTTCTGTCCGAGTTCCGCCACCTCTCCATTTACCTTCACGAGTCCCTGCACAATATACTCTTCCGCTTTGCGACGGGAACAAATGCCACGAGCCGAGAGGATTTTCTGAAGTCTCTCCTGCATACAAGCATCGTAGCAGAATTATGCTTTACCGATCTTTGCTGCTTAATCGAGCTTCTGCGTCTCATCAGTTTCTTGGTCTTTTCGCGTTAGTTCAAGAACTTTCTCACGAAGGCCAAACACAGAATCTGGATAATTCTGAAGCAGACCTTTCTTGGCCAAGTCTAACATCTCACTATAGATTTCAACAATTTTCCTTTTTTCATACACGTTACCATCTACATCTGTAAAACCTTGATTAGGAAGTGCTAACTTTATTGAACTCATGTGCTGACCAAGTTCACCCCAGTTTCTGCATGATGCAAAACCTGCCCTGATTTTCTCGGGAGTAAATTCCTCTTCTCGTTCCGGCATCCGATCTAATGGTGACATATGTTCGTATGGAAATATGTATGTTACTACATGCATTATAGCAATTTTCCTTAAAATTGACAAGATATCATTCTAATCTATAAAAAGCATTCGGATACTTACGCTACAATACTACACATGGACTGGACCTTTCTCCCCTTCGATATCATCGTTAAAATTCTCCTGGCAGCTGCTTTGGGTTTGGCATTAGGCGTAGAACGCGAGTGGAGTGGAAAAGCGGCAGGTGTGCGTACAAATCTGATTATCTCCGTCGGCTCTTGCCTGTTTACCATTCTCTCTATCGATGGATTCCCCTATAGCGATATCACAGATCCATCTCGCATTGCCGCACAAATTGTGACCGGTGTGGGTTTCCTCGGTGCAGGTGCACTGATTCATACAGAAGATCACGTACGAGGTTTAACTACCGCTGCCAACATCTGGCTCGTTGCCGCAGTTGGCATGGCATGTGGTATTGGCCTCCCTCTGCTGGCCATTTTTGTCACAGTGATTACTGTCTTCGCCCTCATTGCCCTACGTCCCTTTAGCTCTCTTTTTACAGGGAAAAGGCCAAGTTAAGAAAAATTGACTTTTCATGTAACGTGTTCTATAAATACCATGTCGCTATTTCACGTATCTCCAATGTTCATAAGGAGACAAATCCATGCCAACTGTTCAGAAAGGCCGGAGATCTCGCCTGCGAAAAAAAGGAAAGAAAGGGCAGACGCAGTACGCGGAAATCCCAATGGAGAAACCGCGAAAACTTCCTTACGGGGTCATGACTGTGGCACGCGCGTGCCAGCAGTACCCTATGATCAGTTTTCGCATTCCACAGAACACGAAACTCGTCATGGTCATGCGATACAGTGATTCGGGACTGACCTTCGCTCTTCCCTACGAGTAGCGTCAAAACGACCATCAGCCTAAGCTGATGGTCGGGATTTTTTGTACAACAAAAAAGGCACTGTCTTGGCGATGACCTACTCTCGCAGGGTAAAAACCCAACTACCATCGGCGCTGAAGGGCTTAACTTCCGTATTCGGAATGGGAACGGGTGTACCCCCTTCGCTAGAATCACCAAGACAGTGCCTTCTTTTAAATGAGCAGATTCTGCTCGCCTGTTGTGTTACATGAACAGTACTCTCCCGCATACATGCAGGAGATTGAAAGAAAACGTTCAATTGTCCATTCGTACCACTCGGCTAAGCACGTCACCGTGCGTACACCTGTGGCCGATCTAACCGGTCGTCTTCCGGCGGACTGATGGAGAAACGCAATCTTAGGAGGGGCTTCCCACTTAGATGCCTTCAGCGGTTATCCCTGCCGAACGTAGCTATCCTGCGGTGCCGTTGACACGACAGCAGGTACACCAGAGGTTCGTCCACTCCGGTCCTCTCGTACTAGGAGCAGCTTCCTTCACGTTTCTAGGGGATCACGGAGGATAGAGGCCAAACTGTCTCACGACGTTCTGAACCCAGCTCGCGTACCACTTTAATTGGCGAACAGCCAAACCCTTGGGACCTTCTTCAGCCCCAGGATGTGATGAGCCGACATCGTACATACATCCATGCTTTCACATGGTGCAGACTATATCTTCTTCCTATCATCGGCCGTAGCTCACCAAAAGTAAGCATAGCCTGATGTAATGAACATAGGACTCGGCGTATTACCCTACACAAGAGTGTAGAGTCTCCCCTTTCGGGTCAGTCGTTACGGGGTCATCCTTGATATAAGGAGACTTCCCACGGTATTGCCGGTTGGTGTGTTCTGTATCCATAACACCACTACGGGTTCACCGTTATAAGCCGAATTTTTGGTACAGGATTGCTCCTGCAGCACCCCGATATTTTAAGGTGCCAAACCGCTCCGTCGCTATGGGCGCTTGGGAGCGATCAGCCTGTTATCCCTAGAGTAACTTTTATCCGTTGAGCGATATCCCACCCACGTGGAATGAAACACACGGTAAAGCGTGTTTCTAGATACCGGATCACTATCACCGACTTTCGTCCCTGTTCGGCTTGTAAGCCTCACAGTCAGGCCAACGTATGCGATTATACTATCACGCCGATTTCCATCCGGCGCTAGTTGACCATAGCACGCCTCCGTTACATTTTAGGAGGCAACCGCCCCAGTTAAACTGCCCGGCAAGCACTGTCCCCCAGTCCGTTTCAGACATGGGGTGAGCATCATCAACATACAAGGGTGGTATCTCAAGGTTGGCTCCACGAGGGCTGACGCCCCCGCTTCATAGCCTCCCACCTATCCTGCACAAACAAATCAATAATGCAATACCAGCGTACAGTAAAGCTTCATAGGGTCTTTTCGTCCTTCCGTGACAAGGCGGCATTTGCACCGCCATTGAAATTTCACCGGGCCTCGCGTTGAGACAGTGCTCAGACCGTTATACCGTTCGTGCGGGTCGGAACTTCAATTGTTTGTATTCGAAGCACGTACCTTTTTACTGCTACACGATTTTGTAGCACTCCATGTCGCCATGGAGATGGGACTATATCATCATCGTTTCACTTGGTGAAACGAGCGTGGCGTGTAGTCTCTGAGGAACAGTAGCTTATACTCCGTTTTCACGGAGCCACTCCTCCAGTCTTTCGGACTGTCGGGCTAACTCTTCAATCTTTGGTCGATCTTCTGGCTGCGCACCGATACCAAGTCCTGCGACGGCCATAGACCAACCCTCGGCCAATTCCTCCATAGTTGTTGTGTGTAAAGAAATACTTTTCCTGCTGATTGTCCGCAACAGACGGATTGTGACTTAATTATTATTATAAACTAATAATTTATAAAAATTAAGTACCGCTGCATACTCGGATATTCCAGCATATAGCCACGTTTTGCACTGTTTTGAACGGTTATTAATAACATCTTTGAAATTCGATCTGTTTACCGTGTAGCACAATTCTCCAGTGCTGAGAGTTACCTCTCATGCGGGCAAGTTATCAAACCACCCGACAAGGAATTTCGCTACCATAGGACGATTATAGTTATCGCCGGCGTTCATCAGGGCTTAGGTTGGGAGCGTGAACCCCCTTCCGTGACCTTCTGACACTGGCCAGGCATCAGCCCCTATACGGCGCCTTGCGGCTTGGCAGGGACCTGTGTTTTTGGTAAACAGTCGCCTGAGCTCTTTCGCTGCGGCCCCGCGCTTGAAGCGCAGGGCAGTCCTTATCCCGAAGTTACGGACGCTTTTTTGCCGAGTTCCTTAACGCGAGATGACCCGTTCGCCTTGGTCTGCTCGACCACCCCACCGGTGTTGGTTTACGGTACGGTCTTATATGACTCTCGGGCGCGACGATTTTCTTGGAAGCAGAAAGAGATGGACTCCTCCGCCAAAGGCGGATAGTTGGGATGTACGCTCGACTCTCCCTGCGGATTTACCTACAGGAATCAACGTCTTACGTATTCCACGTGCATTCAATGCACACGCTCCAGTCTTCCCGCTCCGTCACGCCGCCCCTAGAACTACAGCATCCTTTTCGAGTGACATATCCGCCCGAAGGCGAACAGAGGCCAGTCAAACTCTCAACTATAGTCCTCTGACGATTCATACAAGGTACAGGAATATTGACCTGTTATCCATCGGCTACGCCTTTCGGCCTGACCTTAGGACCGACTAACCCCACGCCGATTAACGTTGCGTGGGAAACCTTGGGGATTCGGCGGGCAGGATTTTCACCTGCCTAGTAGTTACTCATGCCAACATTCTCGCTTCCGTCCGCTCCACACATACCTCGCGGTTGCGCTTCACTGCTGAACGGAACGCTCCTCTACTGCGCCCACAAAAGTGGACACTCACCGCTTCGGTACATCGTTTCGCCCCGGTACATTTTCGGCGCATAGGTGCAATAGACCAGTGAGCTGTTACGCTATCTTTAAAGGATGGCTGCTTCTAAGCCAACCTCCTGGTTGTCTATGCATCTACACTTCCTTTACCACTGAACGATGTTTAGGGACCTTAGCGAATGATCTGGGCTCTTTCCCTTTCGACGATGGCACTTCGCTGTCACCGTCTCACTCCCGTAGCCAAAGGTCAGGTATTCGGAGTTTGTCAGGATTTGGTAGGTCGGAAAGACCCCCGCATCCAAACAGTAGCTCTACCCCCTGACGTGTACTACGAGGCTGCCCCTAAAGGCATTTCGAGGAGAACCAGCTATCTCCGGGTTCGATAAGCTTTTCACTCCAATCCACAGGTCATCCCAACGTCTTGCGACACGTTATGGTGCGGGCCTCCAGTACCCTTTCGGATACCTTCACCCTGCCCATGGATAGCTCACCCGGTTTCGGGTCTAGCCCCTGCGACAAAAAAGCGCTCTATGAGAACTCGCTTTCGCTCTGGCTCCAGCTGTTATCTGCTTTAGCCTGCCACAGAGGACTAAGTCGTTGGCTCATTATGCAAAAGGCACGCTGTCACCCCCTCTCCGCCAACCTCCAAGAAGTCAGTAGTTTAAGAAGATAGTACGACTACCTTCTACCTTCTACTTTCTGGAAGGCCAGTGGAGAGGAGGCTCCAACTTATTTGTATGCAATACATTTCAGAGACTATTTCATCCCCCTTCCGGGGTGCTTTTCACCTTTCCCTCACGGTACTATCCGCTATCGATCTCTATGCCTGTTTAGCCTTGGATGGTGGTCCACCCGGATTCAAGCCGGATTTCACGTGTCCGACTCTACTTAGGAAACTCCTACCGATCTCATCCCTTTCGTCTACGGGGCTCTCACCCTCTCTGGCCGCCCGTTCCAGGGTCGTTCGCCTAGAGAAGAGAAATGGATATTGGAGTCCTACAACCCCACGCTAAAGCGTGGTTTGGGCTGTTCCCTGTTCGCTCGCCACTACTTAGGGAATCTCTGTTTGATTTCTTTTCCTCTGGTACTGAGATGTTTCAGTTCTCAGAGTGACCTCTGTGCGTAAGCACAGCACGTGGGCATGACCCCACGTAGGTTTCCCCATTCGGAAATCCCCGGCTAATAATGCCTGCCTAACGGCTCACCGAGGCTTATCGCAGTTGGCTACGTCCTTCATCGGAGCATAGAGTCTGAGGCATCCATGTATTGCACTGAGTAACGTTTTCTTTAATTTTAAGAGCTCAATTCAAAGATATTTCCTTGAAAAAGTCTTAGACCATCTGTCGTGCAAGCACGACATCTGGCCCGGTGTGTACTGTTCACGTACCACGAAGGCAAGCAGAATATGCTCACTTTCGCGACGTGAAAGTCATTCATTTAACTGCCAATGCTGTGAATGACCAAAAAAACGGGTGAGCTCACGCCCACCCGCAGAATTCGTACGTTTTATACCACGCACGCGAATCCTACGGGCAAGCACGAATACTAGACATTGGATTGCAGTCTACGTTTCTTGCAATTCCGGGTCAACAAAAAAAGAGGAGTTTTTAGAGAATATCTGCATCTGCAGCAGCGAGGATATCCTCCTCGACACTGACAGAGACTTCGTTCTTGGAATTAGGTACAGAAGCATCTTTTGGCCCCAACAGAACAATATTCTCTATCACGATTTCCGTACGGAACACCTTCGCTCCTTCCGGCCCCTCCCAGCTGCGCGTTTTGAGATACCCTTCAACAAAGAGCGGTTTTCCTTTGCGAACACTCTGATGGCAAAACTCTGCCAATGCGCCCCACGCAACGAGGTTATGGTATTCCGGCAAACTCTGCTTCTGTCCTGCAGCATCTTTCCATACACGGTTTGTTGCGAGTCCAAATGTACAAACCGACTGACCATTCGTCGTTGCTTTTAACTCCGCATCACGAGTGACATTACCTAAAAGGATGACCTTATTCACAGACTTCATAGTTATGGAAGTAAGAAATAGAACGAAATGCTACACCAGAAATTGTAACAAAAGGCTCATGGAAGACAAATACCTCTCACAGTGTTGAAAGTTTCCACAGGATCCATACCACATCTTTCCTCTGCACCCTGCTGTTCATGGCGACATCCGGCACGAAGAGAATGTCATGCTTCTGTGCATGCTCCTGAAAAGGTACGTACCATAGTTCATCGTCTTCCACTTCCCGCACACGAATACGGAATGCGGTGTAGGTCATCTTCAATGCCTCAGAGAACGTCACGGGATCATCGGGACGGAACGTCGTACTCCCATCTTTTCCGATAATTCCTTCTCGTTTGCCGTAACGCACATGGTAAAAGAACCATGCATCTTCCGGTACATCCGTGTACCCGCTCTGCTCAGTGATCTGCGTCAGGTCTTCCTCTGCAGTCGCCTCGACAACGAGCTTGAGAAGTTCTGCGCGTGACGCAATTTTCCCCGGCTGAAATGAACCATCGGGATACCCGTGCGTCACCCCCGCATCCTTCGCCCATGCAATGGCCGCACAGTACGCACTATCCAACGGTACATCACGGTAGAGCTGTTCCTCTAAGCCCCCACAGGGCGCAAACGGTGTCGTCTGTCTCGGCTGCTGTGACAGGGACCACATCCATACCGCAATAAAGAGAAAACACGCGCCTACAAACCCGCCCTGCAGCCATATGGATACACTCTGAGTGCGCTCTCTGTACCTCTGCAGTGCACTTTTCCTTTCGATGTCGGAAAACTCCACCGTATGCAGCTTTGCCAGCACATGGGCAATGCAACCAATCAGTGGTTGCTCCTGAGGACTCACCCAGGAAAATGCCTCTTCGAGCTTGACCGTTTGTAGCGTCACTCCTCTCTGCGCATATTCCTGCACGAGAGCTGTGAGCTCTTTCTGTATATGCTCTGCAGATGCATCCTGCGCGAGGAGCAATTCGTCAACAGGCCATCCATGCAGGAACACCGTGAGTGTTTTTTCCGGAACAGATGCTACGAGGAGCAGTGCTTCTTCCGTACGCGCCAGAGCATCGATATACGCAGAAGAACCGACGCTGCATGTACGCACGCGCAAACCTGCTTCAAGACATGCGGCACTATACCCTTTGATGAGGTCTTTCCGTGCTGCTGCAACTCCCACACGCAAGTGCTCTTTGGTGCGATCGAGAATACGAGAGAGAACTTCCAACTTGGTCACATCTTCCGGAATGACGGTGCTCAATGCCTCCTGTATGAGGGCAGTTTGACGCGCGTGCGTGGAGACAGGCAGCTCCAACAGCACGGTATAGACTTTTGATGTCGGCAGCAGAATATCCACAGCGCTGTTTTGCTGAATGTGTAACTCTTCGACTGCATACTGGACTGCATCTCCAATGGAGAGTTCACGACTGGCAAGGTCCACTTCCAACTGACGCATGACACGTGCATGTTCACCGTCTTGTCCCTTTTTGACATCCGCAACAAAGAGGGTTTTGTCTGTAAAATGGAAGACGAGAGACATAGAAGCAGTATAAGCAATTTTGAAAACCTGTATACTTCCCTCACGATGCGATTATGCGCACAATGCTGTCTTTTTGTTGCCACCGGAGCAGCACTTTCTCTTGTGGTACTCCGTTTTCCCGTTGCTCCACATGCAGATCTTGTCTTCCACGAAGAGAAACAGAAGTGGGAAGACCTTCTCTCACAAGAGGAGGACGCTCAGAAACGTGCTCAGGCACTCGCTGATGAAATACAACGCATAGAACTGCAGGAGCAGCGTACGGAAGACTTTCTGGAAGGCATTGCAGATCAATACGCTCTTGCTCTGCGAGACGTCCGTTTTCTCGCAGAGATCGTTCTCATACAGAGAGCGCCGCTCCGTGATCTTCTCACATCACAAACAGAGGAAGTGCCAAAACTCTACATGATACAGCTGCTGCATCCCGTATTGATCGATCCATTACCACACCACGATCAAGAGCGTGCCCTCCACCTTCTCACAGAACTCCGTGCAGACCCGTTTACCCTTCTTGAAGATCTGCTTTCCATCCCAAAAACCACTGCAGAATTGGCGCAAGAACACACTCTGGTCAAAGTGCAGCATGCGGCGGCAATAGAAGAGTACGAAGAACTACAGACACACGTGTTAGCTCCTACCAGGGACATTGAAGAAAACCGACGTATCGTCGCAAATGTACGTTCACAGATTGATCGATTGACCGCAGAGCAAGATCGCATCACTCTGCAACTGCAGCGCAGCATCGAACGACGACTGGTTCAGGAAGGAAAAATTCGTGGCAGAAAAGGATTCTACGCAAAGAATACCGGCTTCGGCTTCGCTCAGCACGGCTGGCCCGCTCTTGGTCCCATAAGCGCAACGTTCCTGGAACCCTCCTATAAACAGTACTTCGGTGTACCTCACTACGGCATTGATATCGCAGTGGAACAAGGAACTTCTGTGCTCGCCACGGCAGACGGTCTTGTATTCCACATCCAGGATGGGGGACCGAAAGGCTACTCCTACGTCCTCCTATCACACGCAGGAGGACAGGCAACACTCTACGGCCACCTCTCTGCTATCCATGTGCAAGTAGGACAGGAGGTACGACGCGGCCAAGTGCTTGGCTACAGCGGTGGCATTCCGGGTACCCACGGCGCAGGACCTATGACTACAGGAGCACACGTGCATCTTGAAGTCATTCAAAACGGACAACATGTTGACCCACTGGATCACCTCCCCTCCACTGTGCTCGTCACAAAAGATCATACAAAAGCAGCACTCGTCAAACGCAGAGAACCTGTGGATCCGATTGGAGGGCCGAAAGAAAAAGCTCCGGAGGAAACATCTCCATACATTCCCTTGCTAACACACACCCGCGAATTTGAAGGCGACACTCAAAAACAAGGAGTCCTGACATCAATACTCGATACAACAATCCTCCTTGTTCAAAACGCATGGAATGAAGTACGAAGTTTGTGGATGCTCTTGTCTATGTAGTCTAAATCGGTATCACGTATCTATCCTTCGTGGCAAAACATTTTGTGTCATGGTGAGGTGCTTTCGGAGCAGAGCAGAGAAAGCCACAAACCATACACAAAATGTTTTGCACCTCAGAATGACACTTGCAACTACGCGTTATACATCGCCTCCTCACTCGCCGCTTCTTCCATTTCTTCCTTTGCCGTTTCGCCCTGTGCTTCGACAGGTTTTCCTTCTTCAATACCTTCTTTCACTTCCTCGGAAGATTCAGTGCTCTCTTCCTGTAACTCCGCAATCTCATCTCCTTTAGGAACCACGCTTCCTTCCTCTTCTTCTTCGCTATGCTCGATGTATTGAGAAGCTTTCTCCACTGCATGCGCTCTATCGAAGTTGAGCAGTTCCACTTTCATGCCCAATGCCTGCAACTCTTTCACAAGCACGTTGAACGATTCCGGGATAGATGGACGCTGAATAGGTTCACCTTTTACTATGGATTCATACGCTTTTGCGCGGCCAATTACATCATCCGATTTGATCGTCAACATCTCCTGCAGTGTGTACGCAGCACCATACGCTTCCAGTGCCCACACTTCCATTTCTCCAAATCTCTGGCCTCCGTGCTGCGCCTTTCCGCCGAGTGGCTGTTGCGTTACAAGAGAATACGGCCCCACAGAACGTGCATGGATCTTATCTTCCACAAGATGGAGAAGCTTGAGCATGTATGCAATTCCTACAGTGGTCTTGTGCTTCATCGGCTCTCCTGTGTGTCCATCAAACAATTGCACTTTCCCACCACATGGCAAGCCTGCCGCCTCTAAACAATCTTCAATCTGCTTCGTGCTTATACCATTGAGCGCCGGGGTGGCAACTTTGATCCCTAACGCACGACATGCCCAACCTAAGTGTGTCTCGAGCACCTGACCAATATTCATACGCGACGTGACGCCGAGAGGATTGAGAATAATATCCACCGGCGTTCCATCGGCAAGAAAAGGCATATCCTCTTTCGGCACAATGCGCGAGACGACGCCTTTGTTTCCGTGGCGACCTGCCATTTTGTCTCCCACCTGCATCTTGCGCGTCTGTGCAACAAACACTTCAATTTGCTTCATGACCCCCGTAGGAAGTTCGTCTCCTTCCGCACGATCGAAGATGTGTACATCGACAATCTTTCCACCTGCACCACCGGGAAGGCGAAGAGAACTGTCCTTCACATCCTTCGCTTTATCTCCGAAGATTGCCTGAAGCAGACGCTCTTCTGGAGTCAATTCGCTTTCTCCTTTCGGCGTAATCTTTCCCACGAGAATATCTCCTTCGTGCACCGTTGCACCAATGCGGACAACACCTTCCTCATCCAGATCCTTGAGTTTCGATTCCCCCACATTTGGGATATCACGCGTTACCACTTCTGGACCCAGTTTTGTTTCGCGTACGTCAGTAATATAGGACTCGATATGAATGGAATCGTACAGGCCATCCTCCACAATGCGGTCGGAAATAATAACTGCATCCTCAAAGTTGTACCCCTGCCAGGACATGTACGCCACAAGCAGGTTCTGTCCCAAACCAAGTTCACCATCTTCCACTGCGGTCCCGTCGACAAGCACATCACCCTTCTTCACTTTCTGCCCACGATCAACGCGAGGACGCATGTGGAAGCATGTTCCGTGGTTACTGCGCATGAATGTCTGCAATGCATACGTTTGCTTTCGGCCGGATGCGTAAATAACTGACACTTTCTGCGCGTCCACGTACGTCACCTCTCCTTCTTCCTCTGCCAGGATGGCCGAACCGGATGCTGCGGCAACCAAGCCTTCCAGTCCAGTTCCCACAATAGGTGCCTCGGGTTGTATAAGGGGAACTGCTTGCCTCTGCATGTTCGTTCCCATGGATGCACGCGTGTTATCGTCGTGCTCCAGAAACGGAATCAGTGATGTGGTAAGCGATAAAATCTGCTTGGGCGACACATCGACGTGCGTCACATCCCGCACATGCGCCAGCTCCGGTTCACCTCCCTTGCGAGCAGATACACGCGTAGATAACAGTTCACCATGCTCGGAAAGATTTGAAGGCAACTGTGCCTGAGCAATGACCAAACGCCGCTCCTGCTCTGCATCAAGGTACACCACTTTGTCCGTAATGTACGCACGAACAGGAACATGTGTTTTTCCATCCTTCTTGAGCTGTGCAATAATCGTTTGTGCAAGACTTTTCGTCTCAACCACCTCACCTTCTTTCGCAAGAATCTTGCGACCATCTTTCATGTCTTCATCAAGGATGCGCCCCAGAAGCTTATCTGCGTTCAAAGGAACGCTGTGGCTTAACTCTTTGTACGGCGACTCAAGAAATCCGAACATATTGACTTTGGCAAATCCCGCCAGATGCACGACAAGTCCGATATTGGGACCTTCCGGGGTCGCAATAGGACAGATACGTCCGTAATGACTGGGATGCACGTCACGCACATCAAAGCTCGCTCGTTCACGGGAGAGTCCTCCGGGCCCCATTGCAGAGAGACGTCTCTTGTGTGCCAGTTCCGCAAGCGGGTTCGTCTGATCCATAAATTGCGACAGTTGCGAACTCGCGAAGAACTCACGCATGGCCGCAGTAATCGGGCGACAGTTAATGAGTTGAACCGGTGTCACCGTTTCGATATCCATCACCGTCATGCGGTCTTTCACAATACGCTCCGTGCGAGCCAGACCGACACGGAATTTATTCTGGACCAACTCTCCTACAGAACGAATGCGTCGGTTGCTGAGATGATCAATATCGTCCGGGACACCGATGCCGGAGTTCAGGCGAATAAGTTCACGGAGAATTTCCACAAAGTCATTCACTTGGAAGACACGATGCTCCTCATCGCTCGGCAAATCCGCACCAAAACGTCTGTTGAGTTTGTAGCGAGCGATGGCGCCCATGTCATACTTCTTGAAATCGAAGAACAGGGAATCAATGAGCTGTTTCGCGTTTTCAGGCGTTGCATAGTCTCCCGGACGAATACGTCGGTAGATGCTCTGGTACGCATCCTCAACGGTGTG
>Ga0210050_1000304_pt1 | contig 67233 bp, 70 predicted proteins | sample CryGey132114_all_FD_185463 | JGI IMG/M metagenome (GOLD analysis project Ga0210050, IMG submission 185463) | Groundwater microbial communities from aquifer - Crystal Geyser CG22_combo_CG10-13_8/21/14_all (SPAdes) (version 2) | ecosystem: Environmental > Aquatic > Deep subsurface > Groundwater ... | reverse complement strand
GATTTCGCTCTGGGTCTGCCGCGCACGATTGAGGTCAAGACCAATGGGGTGGTTAGGGCCATATCAAAAGAATTGCGCGAAATGATCAAGGCAGTTCGAGATGTGCTTCAGGAAACTCCTCCCGAACTTTCGTCCGATATTATCGACCGAGGCATTATTATGACAGGGGGTTCATCCCAACTGCGTAATTTTCCGGAACTTATGATTCGTCGCACCGGCGTCAAAGCGGTTATGGCCAAGGATGCATATTTTTGTGTCGCTAAAGGCACGGGCGTGGCGCTGGAACATCTCAATACTTACAAGAAGTCGATTATCGCTAAGAGGTAGTGGCCATTAAATTTTCCATAGAAAAAGAACTGATAGAAAGTTCAGATTCGTCTCTATGTAGAGGTCGGGCTGGAACTTTGGAGACTCCACACGGGAGAATTAATACTCCCGCTTTTGTAACTGTCGGAACAAAAGCTTCGGTTAAAGCTCTTACACCGGAGCAGATCAGAAGTACCGGCGCAGAGGTGGTTCTGGCCAATACTTATCATCTCTATCTTGAACCCGGTGCCGAACGGGTCAAAAGTTTTGGAGGATTGCATAAGTTTATGAACTGGTCAGGACCCTTAATGACCGATTCTGGCGGTTTTCAGGTCTTTTCTCTTGGCGCCGCGTATGGCAAAGAACTTTCTAAAATCACTAAAATCACCGATCCGTCGCAGATGATAGCGGAGAGATCGCTCGACAGCGAAACCCCACGGCTGGCCAGTATCGGCGCCGATGGAGTCTCGTTTCGCTCGCATCTTGACGGCTCTCTTCACTACATCACACCCGAGAAGTCGATTGAGATACAACATGATCTTGGTGCGGATATTATATTTGCTTTCGACGAATGTACTTCACCGACGGAAAATTATCGCTATCAGGAAGAAGCGTTGGAGCGTACGCACCGATGGGCCCAAAGGAGTTTGGAACATCATAAGAAGTTGTCAAGGTTGAACCTTGACATGAATTCTAAAGGTTCAATCTTTAGCCCAGCGTTGTTTGGGATTGTACAGGGAGGCAGAGAAGAAGGTTTGAGAAAAAAATCCGCAGAATTTATGAAGAGTTTAGATTTTAGCGGTTATGGGATCGGAGGTTCTTTTGCCAAGGAAGACATGGATACGGCGGTAAAATGGGTCAATGAAATCCTGCCCAAAGAAAAACCGAGGCATCTTCTGGGTATCGGCGAGCCGGAAGATCTTTTTATGGGAGTGGAAAATGGCGTGGATCTTTTTGACTGCGTTCTGCCCACCAGAAACGGCCGTGGTGGCACGCTTTACACATCGGCGGGAAAAATAAATATCAGAAATGCAAGTTTTCGCGAAGATACGGGGCCTATAGATGATCATTGTCAGTGCGATGTTTGTAAAAACTATTCCCGCGCTTATCTATGTCATCTCTATCGGGCGCATGAAATGCTCGGAGGTACTCTAGGCTCGATACATAATCTCTACTTCATTATTAATTTAGTCAAACGCATGCGCGAAAGTATACTTGACGGTACTTTCTTCGAATTTAAAAAAGATTTTCTAAAAGAGTATTATAGGTAGATGTCGATTTTCAATATTCAGAGTGAATTTGAGCCGACCGGTGATCAGCCCAAGGCCATAAAAGAGCTCTATGAAGGGCTTAAAAAGGGTCTCTGCTACCAGACTCTTTTGGGTGTGACTGGTTCCGGTAAAACTTTTACGGCCGCCAATATCATAGATAAAATAGGCAAGCCGACTCTGGTCATTGCGCACAACAAAACTTTGGCCGCCCAACTGGCCCAAGAGTACCGTGAATTTTTTCCGGATAATGCGGTCCATTATTTCGTCTCCTACTATGATTTCTATCAGCCGGAGGCGTATATGCCGGTAACGGATACATATATAGAAAAAGAAGCGATGATCAATGAAGAAATCGAGCGCCTTAGACACGCGTCCACTCAAGCTCTTCTCTCTCGTAAAGATGTCATTATCGTTGCGTCAGTCTCCTGCATTTATGGTCTTGGGAATCCGGAAGAGTATGAAAAGGTCAATATTAAAATTGAACAAGGACAGAGCATTTCCCGCGCCGATTTCATCCGCTCTCTTATTGATGTTCATTATTCTCGTACTAATTCGGACATAAAATCGGGCACATTCAGGGTTCTTGGCAATAGTCTTGAAATCATGCCTGTTTCGGAGCGAATAATATATAGGATCGAGATTGGGGGCGGCAAAATTGAAACCATAAAAAGAATTGATGCCATCTCCAGAGCGGTTATAAGCAAGCCTAAAACTTTCTTTATTTTTCCCGCTAAGCATTTCATTACCGCCGATGAGGCGGCCAAACAGGCTCTTTTGAGCATTAAATCTGAACTCGAAGAAAGGCTGAAAGAATTTAGAAAGGAAGGAAAAATGCTTGAAGCTGAGCGTCTCAAGCGTCGTACCACATACGATCTGGCGATGATTCGCGAGATCGGCTATACCAACGGCATAGAGAATTATTCCAGACATTTTTCCGGAAAACTTCCCGGAGAAGCGCCGTATACTCTTCTTGATTATTTTCCTAAAAAACCTAACGGCGAAGCGGATTTCTTAACCATCATAGACGAATCGCATGTGACAGTACCTCAAATTGGCGGTATGTACGCCGGAGACAGGGCACGAAAAGATGTTTTGATCGAGCACGGTTTTCGCCTGCCGTCAGCACGAGATAACCGTCCTCTGCGGTTTGAAGAATTCAAGGAACGAGTAGGGCAGGTGATTTTTACCAGCGCTACGCCAGGGAAATATGAAAAAGAAGTCAGTGAGAAAGTCGTGGAACAAGTGATCCGTCCCACAGGATTAGTTGATCCGGAAGTTTCCGTAAAACCGATTCAGAGCAAGGGTCGTTATGGGGGGCAAATTTATGATTTTATCGCCGAAGCCGAGAAGGCGATAAAGAAAGGTGGAAGAGTCATTGCCACCACTTTGACCAAAAAAATGGCCGAAGATTTGAGCGAATTCCTGAAAGATCCTTCGACTTCGCTCAGGACAGGAAAGAAAATCAAGGCGCGATACTTGCACAGCGAGATCAAAACTATCGAGCGTATAGAGATTCTGACGGCTTTTCGTCGGGGTGAATTTGATTGTTTAGTCGGAGTGAATCTATTGAGAGAGGGATTGGATTTGCCCGAGGTCACTTTGATAGGGATATTGGATGCAGATAAAGAAGGTTTTCTTCGCAGTGATACATCCCTTATACAGATCATCGGTCGAGCGGCGCGCAATGTCGAGGGCAGAGTAATTCTTTACGCGGATAATATGACTGGTTCTATGCAAAGGGCGATAAGCGAAACAGCGCGCCGCCGCACTATTCAGATCGCCCACAATAAAAAGCATGGCATTACTCCAAAGACCATCATCAAAAAAATAAAAGATATTACTGACACTCTCGAACGAGATCATCATCAAGTCGTCAATTTATTGCTGGAAACCGACCAGAAACTTTTTGCCAAATCTCCTCAAAAATTGATTAAGATGAAGAAGAAGGAAATGGAAGAAGCCGTGCGCGACCTGGATTTTGAAACGGCAGCCATATTGAGAGACGAAATATATAAGCTGGAAGGGAATAGCTTAAAAGCCGGAAAACCGCGAGTGCGAAAACGCAATTCTAAAAACTAAAAATAATTTGCGCCATAATATTCTCTATAATAGAGAGACTAGTGTAAGTTTTTGGAAAGTTATATACTTATGGCAACTTATTAAATAGTCATGGATGGTGCAATAAATCAAGATACATTTGAATGGCTTAAGGGCAAGAAAGTACTTATTATTGAAGACGATACCCTTCTTCAGGATCTGCTGGCAAACAAGCTTGCGGATTTGAGGTCTCACGGTCTTGAAGTGTATCCGGTTTTTGACGGTAGGAAAGCTTTGGAGGTTACAAAAAAAGAAAAACCAGACATTATTATTCTCGACCTAATGCTTCCAGGTGTAACTGGTTTTGAATTTTTAGAAGCTTTGCGCAAAGATGAAGAAACAAAAGATTCGGCAGTCATCGTTCTTTCCAACCTTAATCAGGACAGTGACAAAGAAAAAGCTATGAAACTAGGCGTAAAAGAATATCTTGTTAAAGCCGACATATCGCTTGATTCTGTTTCAGAAAAAATAGCGGAATTACTAAAGGGTTAGTGAGCCCATGAATGAACTTCTTGTCATCACGATAGGCTACGCAGTATCTCTTGTTTTAATAATTTGGCTGGGCACCTTCGTTCTCCTAAAGGATTGGAAGAACAGTACTAATCGCCTGTTCTTTTTAATGTGTTTGTCTATCGCGGGATTTCAGATATCCTTTATTTTCGGAGCGAATACAGCTGACCCGTCTTTGGCGTACTGGTTTTGGTTTGCCAATCTTTCCGATATTTTCATAGGTATATTTTATTTGCATTTTATAGTCCTTGCGCTTCATGTAATGCCAAAGTATAAATGGGTGGTAAGGGCTACATATGTAATCGGTTTAGGAATTTTTGCCGCTTGTATTCTATATCCTGCTTCTTTCCTGCTCCGTGTGATTCCTAAAATGTATTTTAAAACATATCTTGACGGCGGTCCGCTCTATGCTGTCATGCTCGGTTTCTTTCTTCTTTGTTTCCTAATTTCCTTGATAATTATGTTTCTTGAACAGCAGAAACATAGTATTGAAGGAAAGCGTCGAACCGACTATCATATTTTCGCCGTTTTTTACGGTTTAGCGACAGGTGTCACTGCTTTCCCGCTTGTTTTTAATGTGCCTTTTAATCCAATGCCGTCACTTTTAGTGGGAACATTTGTCATCCCAATGGTGTATGGGATGATAAAAAAGGATCTTTTGGATATCCGCATAGTGGCGCGTCGCACAACCATCTTTACGGTTATGATATTTCTTATCACCGCCGCTGTGACGGCGGTCTCCCTTCTTTCAAATTATCTATCGGAGCATATCCCGGGCTTTTCTTATTGGATGGTGCCATTTTTGACCGCTCTGGTCGCGACTTTAGTCGGTTATTTGTATTGGCAAAAGAGCGGAGAAGCGGAAATTCTGAAATATGAATTTATAAACATATCAACGCATAAATTCCGTACACCCCTTACTCGCATTCGTTGGGCGGCCGAGGCCATGCTCGCGCGCGCTGATTTGCCAAAAGAGACTCGTGGCTATGCCTCTCATATACGAGAATCTGTCATGGAACTTATTCATCTCTCAAACCTACTCATGAATGCTGTTCATGTTGAAAAAGAGCTCTACACATACACACATACAAATTTCTCATTAAAAGAGCTTGTGGAAAATGTGCTTGTGTTATTTCAAACCATAATCGCGAACAAAAATATTAAACTTACTGTAGAATCTCCGTCGAATCTGCCTTTGGTCCGCGGGGATCGGGAACGCTTATCTTCCGCCTTGCATGTTTTTGTTGAGAATGCCGTAAACTATACGCCACATGGAGGTAATATAGATATTAAGATGAAAGGTTATGTCGACGCTATATATTTGGAAATCACGGATTCTGGAATCGGCATATCCCCGGATGAAAAAATGCATCTTTTCAATAAATTTTATCGCTCGGAACGGGCGCAAAAAATTGATACCGGCGGCGTTGGTGTGGGACTTTCGATAGCGAAAAATATAATTGAGCGCCATCGTGGTACTGTCGGTGTATCATCAAAAGGGACTGAAAAAGGGAGTACTTTTTGGTTTACTTTGCCAATAAGCGTAAAGTAGCGACTTTCCGGTTTCAGGACGGGGTGATATAGTCACACCGTCACTGCCACACTATGGGCAGGATATTGCCATGAAAGAAAAAAAATTGCCCAATATGCCAGCCTGCGAGAATGGGCGGGCGCAAAGAGAAATGATAATAGTCAAAGGAGCCCGTACGCATAACCTTAAAGATATTACAGTGGAGTTGCCACGCAACAAAATGGTTGTCTTCACAGGTTTGTCTGGTTCAGGCAAATCTTCTCTTGCTTTTGATACGATTTTTGCCGAAGGCCAAAGGCGGTATGTAGAATCTCTATCTTCATATGCCAGGCAGTTCTTGCGACAAATGCAGAAGCCTGATGTCGACAAGATCAGCGGTCTCTCTCCGGCCATTTCTATTGATCAGAAAAGCCGCTCAAATAATCCGCGTTCTACCGTTGCGACCATTACCGAAATCTACGACTATCTGCGCATTCTTTACGCGCGTATTGGCCGGCCCCATTGTCTTGTCTGTGGTAATGAAATCAAGAAACTTTCAAACGAGGAGATCAAAAATTTCGTTCTAGAGAAAATAGCCGAGAAGAAAGATTCTCTCCGCAAGGAGCAGGTCGAATCCTCTAAATTTAAAGTTGAAATTTATTCTCCCATTGTTCGGGGCAGAAAAGGCGAATATTACCAGCTTCTCTACGATTTTTTAGGCAAGGGCTATAGCCGAGTTTTGGTAGACGGAGCGGATAAATCACTTCGTGAGAGGATTATTTTAACCAAGACCAAGAAGCACGAAATTTCAGTCCTTGTTGATTCCATAGATTTGGCCGAATTTAAAACAGATGAAAAGAATTCTCACGAGCGCTTGGCTGAAGCCATAGAAAAAGCAATTAATGAATCCGACGGATTGCTTCTGGTCCGTTTTGAAGAAGCTTCTTCATCCAAGGGTCGTGAAGGTGGGGCAGAGGAATTTCTTATGTCAGCCAAATGGGCTTGCCCTAAAGACGGTTTTTCTTTTCCGGAAATAGAGCCGAGACTTTTTTCTTTCAATTCTCCTTACGGAGCTTGTCCAGATTGTAATGGTCTGGGCACCAAATATCTTTTTGGCACTGAACCTTGCGAAACATGCCTGGGCAAGCGTCTCAGAAAAGAGGCTTTAAGTGTTTTGATAGGAGGTAAGAATATCGTTGAGCTCACTTCGCTTTCCATTAAAGATTGTGACATTTTTTTTAAAAATCTTAAGCTGACCGCGCGTGAGAAAAATATTTCTAAAGTAGTGACGAAAGAAATCGAGGCCCGCCTTTCTTTCATGCTTGATGTCGGCATAGAGTATCTTTCTCTTGATCGCCGGGCCCACACACTTTCCGGCGGGGAAGCTCAACGCATTCGCCTAGCGAGCCAACTCGGTTCTGGTCTGGTGGGTGCGCTCTATGTATTGGACGAGCCGACCATCGGTCTTCATGCCAGAGATAATGCCCGCTTGATCAAAACTCTCATCAATCTTCGCGATATGGGCAATACCATCATCATTGTGGAACATGATGAAGAGACCATTTATTCTTCTGATTTTTTGGTTGATATCGGTCCGGGAGCGGGTATACATGGGGGAAAAGTGGTAGTGGCAGATTTTCTTGAACCGTTACTTTTGGCCAAGAAAAATGATAGCAATTCTTTGACCCTCGCTTATCTTCGGGGGGAAAAAAGTGTTGGGATACCGGAGAAACGAAGAAGTTCGGAAAAGGGCAAAATCGCCATTCGCGCCGGCTCCATTTTCAACATAAAAAACATTAATGTTGATATTCCGCTGGCTCGATTAATCGCGGTGACGGGTGTGTCGGGTTCCGGAAAGTCTTCTTTCGTCTATGAGATTTTGCACAAGAATTTACAAGCTCGTCTCGATAGACGCTATAGAAACGGACAAACATTCAATTGCCAGTCATTTACTGGTTCTGAATATCTGGGCCGTTCAATTTTAATTGACCAGTCGCCCATTGGGAGAACTCCGCGTTCAAATCCAGCCACTTACACCGGCGCTTTTACCTTTATTCGCGAACTCTTTGCCGAGACTGCCGAAGCTCGTGTTCGCGGTTGGAAAGCGAACAGATTTTCTTTCAATGTTAAGGGTGGCAGATGTGAGACTTGCCAGGGTAACGGCGTGATTGAAGTGGAAATGCATTTTCTGCCCACGGTCTATGTTCCTTGCGATGTCTGCCATGGCCGTCGTTTTATGAAGGAAACTCTTGAAGTAAAATACAACAAGAAAAATATTTATGACATTCTCGAAATGACCGTTGAGGAGGCTCTCGTGTTTTTTGAGGAAATTCCGGCGATATATGACAGGTTAAAAAGTTTAAATGATGTTGGTCTGGGTTATCTCTGTCTTGGCCAGTCAGCCACCACTTTATCCGGTGGCGAAGCTCAAAGAGTCAAAATCGCTTCAGAATTATATCGTCCCCATTTGGAGAAAACCATCTATCTTTTGGATGAACCGACTATCGGCCTTCATTACGAAGATGTCAAAAAGCTGATAGAAATTCTTCAAAAATTGGTGGACAAGGGCAATACTGTTTTGGTTATTGAGCACAATCTGGATTTTATAAAAAGCGCCGATTACATTATCGACATAGGTCCGGAGGCCGGTGACGGCGGAGGCAGGCTTGTGGCTCTAGGCACTCCCGAAGAAGTAGCCAATACCGACACGCATACCGGCAAGTATTTGAGGAAAGCTTTGTACAAAAAATAACTGACAGTTCTGCATTTTATGAAAACATCCGATCTAACAAAATTTAATCTTCCAGATGCGCCTGGAGTGTATTTTTTTCTTGCCCACCGAAGAGGAGGGAAGCATGCCAAGAAAATTATTTATATAGGTAAAGCAACAAGTCTGAAAGATCGGGTCAAGAGCTACCTGCCTGCCGGCAGGCAGGTTTCTCAAAGAATTCTACTCACTCGCGGCCCTAAGATCGAGAAAATGCTTGAAGAAGCGACTGGCATTACATTCATTAAAACGGATTCTGTGCTCGAGGCCTTGCTTTTGGAAGCGAGCATGATTAAAAAATATCAGCCAGTTTATAATTCCAAAGAAAAAGACGATAAAAGTTACAACTATGTCGTCGTTACGAAAGAAGATTATCCCAGAGTTTTGATCGAGCGGGGACGAAATCTAGTATCTCTATCTGGCAAAAAAGGCTATAAACTGAAAGATCTATTCGGGCCGTTTCCACACGGGAGTGAGTTGAGAGTGGCCATGAAAATCATTCGTAAGATTTTTCCATACAGGGACACTTGTACGCCCTGCGAAATTTCCATGAAGAACAATAAATTTTGCAAGCCGTGTTTTAACGCTCAAATAGGTTTTTGTCCCGGTCCATGCGCCGGTTCTATCTCAAAAAAAGATTACCAGAAAATCATCAAACACCTCACACTTTTTTTTGAAGGCAAGAAGACAGCTTTAATACGCACTCTTAAACGCAATATGAATGAACTGGCAAAAAAAGAGCAATTTGAGGAAGCCGAAAGGATAAAAAGACAAATCTTCGCCCTTGAACATATTCAAGATATTGCTCTTCTCAAAAATAAGCAGGAGGACTCTGTGCGAGGTTTCGCCTCGCACGGGGGGTTAAGAATAGAGGCATATGATATTGCTCATATCTCTGGGACGAATGTGGTGGGAGCTATGGTGGTGGTTGAGGATGGAGAATTAGCGAAAAGCCAGTATAGAAAATTTAAAATTCGCCTTGACCGAAATAATGATACGGCTAATTTAAAAGAAGTTCTCTCAAGAAGATTTGCTCATACAGAATGGATACTACCTGATATTATCGTGGTTGATGGAGGAGTGGGGCAGATAAACGCCGCGAAAGAAGTTTTTAAAAACATAGGCTTTCACGTGGGTATTGTGTCTGTGGTCAAGGATCAAAGACATAAGGCACGCGAGATTTTAGGATTAAGAGACCTCGATGGAGGTGGTCATGCTTTAAAAAACATGAGTCTAGAAAAATCGATACTGCTTGCAAATTCTGAAGCCCACCGTTTCGCGATCAAATATCACAAAGTTTTACGTGGAAAAGATTTCAAAATATAATATAATTTAAGTATGAGTCTTTCTTCAAAAATTCGAGTAGCGGTTTTGCGTGGCGGACCGTCCAACCTATATGACACTTCTCTCAAGACCGGTGAATTCGTTCTCTCTGCGTTACGGGAAATGACAGATACTTACGAACCTTTAGATATATTCATTTCCAAGGGTGGCGAATGGCATAAGAGCGGTTTGGTTTATAAACCGCATCGCGCCCTAGAGCACGCTGATGTGGTATGGAACACTCTCCATGGTTCGTACGGAGAAGATGGACAAGTTCAGAAATTACTTGAGGGCATGAAGATTCCATTCACTGGTCCGAGAACTATGGCTTCAACTCTTGCTATGAACAAAGACATGAGCAAGCGCCTTTACAAAGAAAGATCTATGCTCACTCCGGCGTATGAACTTGTCACTATGGATGGTGTAAACGATGACAAACTTATCGCCATCTTCAGAAGCTTTCTTCAACCGGTTGTGGTTAAACCGGCAAATCAAAGTGGTTCTATTGGTATGTCTATTTCTTACACATTTGACGGACTCAAAGAATCTGTTGAAAAAGCTTTCGCTTACTCGCCGAGAGTATTGGTCGAGGAATTCATCAAAGGTGATGAAATATCATGTGGTGTAATTGAAGGGGTCAAGGGTGAAAATATCTATGCTCTCACACCGTATTCTAGTGAACCAGAGTCAGAATTTGGCGAAGTGAAAAATATGATTGCGGATAGAGCCAAAGAGGCGCACGAAGTGCTTGGTCTTTCTCATTACTCTAGTTCTGATTTTATCATCACACCGAAAAAGAAAATTTATATATTGGAAACAAATTCTTTGCCCCCACTCCATGAAGGCTCGCTAATGCACCGCTCGCTAGGTGCCGATGGTTGGCGTCACAATGATTTTGTGGACCATGTTCTTAGGCTTGCATTATGAGCGAAATATATTCAATAATAAGCGGCCGCGTGCAGATGGTCATGTTTCGTGACTTTGTGTGCCGTAAAGCAAGATTATTGGCCATTGTCGGTACTGTGCGAAATTTAGATGATGGTACAGTTGAAGTGGTCGCACAGGGGGATAAGGCAGAATTAGAAAAATTTATAGATTATTTGCACAAGGGATCGCTTTTCTCGCAAGTTGATGATGTGGCGGTTACATGGAGAGAGTCAAGCACTTCTTTGACCCACTTCAGGATATTATTTTAATTTATGACTATCGATAGAAAGATACCGGAATGTATCGGCATTATATTGGACGGTAATCGGCGCTGGGCCAAGGAAAAGGGACTGCCTACTTTTGAAGGTCATCGCGAGGGAGCGGAGCGTTTGCGAGAGGCGGCGTATTGGGTGCGTGATCGTGGCATCAAACATCTTGCCGTTTACGCTTTTTCAAGGGAAAATTGGAGTCGTAGCGCGGAGGAAATTTCGTATCTTCTGACATTGTTTCAGACCACAATAGATAGATTGTCCGCAAAAATTGTCCAAGAACGCATTCGCATAAAGTTTGTCGGAGAGCGCGAGCGCTTTGAAAAAAATATACGGGAAGCTATGGTTCGTCTCGAAGAGATGACCTCTAACAATGATGCCATGACGCTTTGGGTTTGTCTTTCTTACGGCGGGCGTGCGGAGATAGCTAATGCCGCCAGCGCCGCCTCCAAACAGGCGGGAAGTGATATGGAAATCACCGAAGAGATGATATCTCAAAATCTATGGACTTTCGGGATGCCTGATCCTGATATCATTATTCGCACCGGCCGGGAAAAAAGACTCTCGGGCTTTCTCACTTGGCAAAATATTTATAGTGAACTTTTCTTTTTGGATGAATACTGGCCGGACTTCAGCGAAGAGATATTGGATAGAATTCTTGATCAATATAGCAAGCGGGAACGGAGAATGGGGAAATAAAAATATTCTGTCTAAGCAAATCGCGTGGCGGGGCGATTTATTCAGCGATTTTGTAAATAGGTTCTAGTTTAGTACAATAAATACACAAATTAAATTTTGTATAAACCTTACTTCTTTATATTTCAAAATCATAAATTTCTTATTATGCGATATATCGTATAATAAGAAATTTAGCAGTAGTTATGAATGGAACAGAGATACTTCGGCACCGTTCTAATGATATCGTGAGCGCGATACTTCATCTCATCGGGGTGGTGCTTGCCACTGCGGTTTTAGTTGTACTCGTTGTCTTTGGGGCGCGCGAGGGAAGTGTATGGCATGTGGTCGGATATTCACTCTACGGCTTTGGTCTCATCGCACTCTACTTTTCAAGCGCACTGTATCACTTTGTACCGCAAACCATGCCGCGATTTAAACATATCGCCCAGCGATTTGACCATGCGATGATCTATGTTCTCATTGCGGCAACATACACACCGATAACATTTATCATGCTCTCGGGTGGGTGGCGTTGGTCGCTCTTCGGGATTATATGGGGGCTTGCTGTTATCGGGGTAATTATAAAACTTCTCTGGCTCCCGGTACCTAAATTTCTCCCCGTTGCCCTCTACGCCGGAATGGGTTGGCTTATTGTCGTTGCATTTTCGCCGCTCCTCGCCAGTATGGATTTTAACGAATTAATGCTTCTTGTCGCGGGCGGTTTTTCCTACACACTGGGCATCTTATTTTTCGCCCTTGAGCGAGTCTTTCGCCAGCGAAAATATTTTTGGATGCATGAGCTTTTCCATGTCTGTGTTCTCGGAGGAAGTGCTCTTCACACTATTGTTATGTTTTTTATTCTCTGAAATTGTGGACCTTATATCAAAAAGTTCGGACTCATTTCGTCGCCACAGGTGGTGCGGAAAAGGTGTCAGGAACCTTTTATGTGCTGCCACTGAACTATAGGCCCTTAACTTAAAATGTTACCGACTGGAATGTTCAAAATTAATTTTCCATTAATATTTATATCCAGATTTTATTGTGGCAGACAAGAATTAGCCGGTCAATCATCAGAAAAGAAAAAGGTTGCTATCTTGCGATAGCAACCTTTTGATCATCTTTTGGCCGTTAGGGAGAATGCGTCTTCAAGGTAAGCGCACATCGACTTCAGACACAACGCGTCTTCCGGTTCGGGTGTGCGCAAACAACTTTCGGCATCAATGCTTAAATTCGGAAACTCCTCAACAAGATGAGTAATCATATCTAGAGTCTTTGGTCCAAGTCCGCCCGCTATACCAAAGTCTAATTTTGGATAATTTGAAACAGCTCTAAGATACTGGGCCACCTTAATCACATCAAGAGGTTTCCCTCTGCCACCACTCACATCGATTAGAACCCCGTCAACTATCAGTGAGTATACACCGACAAGTTTCGTAAAACGCTCCATAGACTCAATTATAGTCACGGCCCGTTTTCCAATTTGGAGTAGAATATACTTATCTGGATTGGCCTCACGATAGTCATAAATGTGCGAGATCGGCGGCCAAGGCATATTCAGCTGAAAACCGTCAAAATACGGGCCAGCGAGTTTTGTGATTTCCATGAGTTGTGAAAGCAGTGTTTCAGGACAATTAGTCGAGTAGTGTACAAGATTAAATGTCCGCGGATCATTGACAAAGATCTCTCGAACTGCCTCCTTCTTAGGAAAACGGCCAGGCCACTTATTTGTCTCTCCGGCAAGCGTTTTGTCGCCCATAAGAATTCCGACCATGAGCCGATATCTTGATTCATGAGGCAAGACAGATAACGCCTTAATAATCTCGTCACGAAACATAAAGCCAATCACACCGATATAGGGACCGGTTTTCTTAGACATCTTTGTCCTCCTTTAGTTCATTATTTTAGTGTTAATGTACATTGCTAAGCTTACTCTAACAAAAAGTAACTAAATATCAAAAGGAATCTCCTCTTCTTTAAAATTGCCTTAAATTTAAAAAATATCCATGCGGAGATTTTTTAAATGTTGGTGGACCTAGCGAGAATCGCACTCGCGATTCGTCCATGCCATGGACGCGTGTTACTACTATACCATAGGCCCTATTGTCAGCTTTTAGCTTTTAAAGCTAATTAGCTTATTAGAGATTATTATACAAATTAGGTTGAAAATAGTCATTTTTTCAGATATCATTTTCAAATCTTAAGCTAACTAGCTCATAAGCCAGCCAGCTAATAGCTTTAAGAGGGCCCTTAGCTTAGTTGGTAGAGCGCCTCATTTGCAATGAGGAGGTCACCGGTTCGAATCCGGTAGGGTCCACCAAATTTGATTAGCATCAGAATTGACCAAGCCCGCGCCACTGCCTCGCAGAGCCTCGGCAACCCCGAAAGAAAAACACCCTTTCCTTTTTCAAAAGTAGCAGGCGAGCATTGAATTTAGACCAGAAAATTGCTAACATTTATGACATGTGTGGAATTGTCGGATACATAGGCAAAGAAAAGTCTTTGCCTATTTTAATCAGTGGACTAAAAGCGCTTGAATACCGCGGCTACGACTCCGCTGGTATTGCTGTATTTTCGAACGGAAAAATTCAAACAAGAAAAAGTGTGGGGCAGGTAAAATTATTGGAAAAGTCTTTAGAAAGTGAGAATGATTTAGTCGGCCATCTTGGTATAGGTCATACTCGCTGGGCAACACACGGAACCCCTAATGAAGCCAACGCACACCCACACAGCGATTGCACAAAACGTATATCCGTAGCCCATAACGGAATAATCGAAAATTACAAAGAATTAAAAAAATATTTACAAAATCGCGGACACATTTTTCGATCGGAGACTGACACTGAAGTTATTCCTCACCTTATTGAGGATTTTTTGAGGAGCGATGAGAATTTTGATACGGCACTTTTTAATACATTAAAAATGATAAAAGGAGCATATGCTTTGGCGATAATTGATTCAAAAAATCCCGATACTTTATATGCTGTAAAACTATCCAGTCCTTTAGTAATTGGTGTCGGTAAAGGCGAAAATTTTCTAGCCTCTGATCCATCTGCTTTAGTAGGAAAAACCAAAGATGTAATTTATCTAAAGGACGGAGAAATTGCAGAAATAACTAAAGACAAAATTAGTATTATCAATCTCGAAAAACAAAAAACTTCTCCAGAAATCGTACGTTTAGAATTGGACCTTGAGCAAGCGCAAAAAGGTAATTATCCACACTTTATGCTCAAAGAAATTTTTGAAGGCCCTGAAATTTTTCTTTCGGCGTTACGCGGAAGACTCAAAAGCAAAGATAATCTTGTTAAACTTGGCGGTCTAGAGCAAGTTGCTGAAAAATTAAAGGAAACAAAAAGGTTGTTAATTCTAGCGTGTGGTACTTCCTACTACGCAGGTCTAGTTGGCGAATATCTTTTTGAAGAAATTGCAAGGATACCGACTGAAGTCCACCTTGCTTCTGAATTTCGCTATCGGGATGAGCCATTTGAAAAAGGAACAGTAGTAATAGCAATTTCTCAATCAGGAGAAACCGCCGATACTCTTTCCGCAATTAAAAAAGCAAAAGAACATGGGTTGCTTACGCTTGGCATTGTGAACACTGTTGGTTCTACTATTGCCAGAGAAACTGATGCGGGAGTTTATAATCATGCTGGTCCAGAAATTGGCGTCGCGTCAACAAAAGCTTTTATCTCTCAGTTGGCAATCCTAACTTTGATGGCAATCTACTTCTCAAAAAATAATGGGAATACGACAAATCAGGTAGTTTTAGAAGAACTTGAAAAAATTCCAGGAAAAATAAAATTTATTTTAGACAGAGCTTCTCATTTGGAAAAATTAGCAGAAAAGTATCGAGATTATGAGAACTTTTTATTTCTTGGTCGGCGATACAACTATCCAGTAGCATTGGAGGGGGCTCTTAAGCTGAAAGAAATATCCTATATTCACGCGGAGGGTTATAGTGCTGGCGAAATGAAGCACGGCCCTATCGCAATGATTAGCAAGAACTTCCCAACTATGGCGATAGTTCCGCAAAATAGCGTTTCCGACAAAATGTTCTCTAACCTCGAAGAAATTAAAGTAAGAAATGGTCCGATTGTGGCGATTGCGACAGAAGGAGATAAAAATATTCTGTCCTTAGCTAATGATGTTTTTTTCATACCGAAAACTATTGAACCACTTGAACCGCTTTTGACAGTTGTCCCTTTGCAATTATTTGCATACTATATTGGAACTAAGCGAGGGTTTGATGTCGATAAGCCAAGAAATTTAGCTAAGTCTGTAACGGTTGAATAATGCTCGCCTGCTACTTTTGAAAAATTTTTGAGCATGAGGACGACGCGGGATTCCTCCCTAGACCCATCCTCCCGCGTCCGTCCGAGCACCGCATTTCGCCCCGCCACACTGCCCGAATATCTTTACGGGCAGAACACCAAAGAAAAATGTCCTTTCCTTTTTAGAAAAAATTGGTCGCGCGCAAATCCAAAAAGCAAGGAACATTTTTCTTTGGTGTCCGCCGAGTCCGCGAGGCGGTGGCGGGACGGTTCATTCGTTCAGCTTCCGCTCGAAAAAGGTTCGCGCAAATGCTAAAATAACACCACCAAATTTGATTAGCATCAGAATTGACCGCGCCCGCGCCACTGCCTCGCAGAGCCTCGGCTTATTCTTATTTGGCTAGATTTGATTTTCGCCGTGCATGATGGTGCGGGAAGAATGCGTAGCGGGATTTTTGGCGGCCTAGGTCTTGTATAAATGATTAAATTGTGGTAGGGTTTCTTTGGAAGAAATCCATGGTGGGTTTCTCGAAGTCAGTACCTTCAAAAACAGAGAGGAGATGCAAATATGTTACCCGGTCAGAATCTTCAAAAACTTGTCTTTAAGAAGGCATCGAAGTCGCAATATGTCTGGAACTAGTGTGTGGAGGTGGCCGTCACCGGTGAAGGTGCTCTCGTGCGAGACTCGAAAGATCCTTCTGGTCCGACCCTAGCGTTTAACACTGGCGAGTGGGAGGCATTCCTTGATGGTGTGAAAAAAGGAGAATTTGATCTTTCTCCTTGATCTTTACGCCACTCATTTTAGCCGTCGAATTTTACGATTCGACGGCTATTTTTTTCCACAACAATATTTTCATACTAACAGTAACTTTCTCTATATTTAGGTCTTTAACTTTTTGATCTATGGAACTATTAATTTTCCAATAATTGGGCCCCATTTTAATTAGGTCCACAATTTCATCGGTAGTTAAAGATATTTTGTAATCTAAAGATTGTTCGGAGTGAAGTAAAAAACTCTCTTGAAAAGCAGTTTTGATTTTGATTTCTTTGTCTGGCTCGATTTTCATTAGTCCAAGAGGTTTGACAACTTCTGATAAATGTTCGTCGCCAGGTATTACCATCAGTACTGCTCCGTCTTTATGAATTAGTCGTTTAAACTCTTCTAAATGTCTTGGTGCAAAAATGCTCATTAAAAGAGTAACACTCCCACTTCTTATTGGAATCTGTGAATATGTATTCGCTACTATAAAAGTTATGTCCTGGTGCTTCTTTGCAGCTAATTTCACAGCAGATTTAGACACATCTGTACCAAAATAAGTAAAGTGATCATATTCCAGAGTCGTCTCTATATTTTTTTTAATTCACTAATGTAATACGCAGAGCCACATCCAACTTCAACGATACCACTATCTATTTTTGAAGTTGACGAATCACTAAGGAAATTAGCCACCATACCATTTATAGTTTGAACAAGTGGTCCATAATATCCAAGGGAAAGGAATTTTGATCTTGCAAGAATCATGTCTCTATTATCACCTACTGTTTTCGGCAGCTTCTTTCTGGCCAAAAGCATATTTACATATCCCTCACGAGAAATATCAAAGGTATGGTTATTTTTACATATTAAAGAACCTACCTTTTTGCTCATATTCAATCCATCAATTGGGCAAATTAAGTATTTTATATACTCATTTGTATTATGTGTATTTGACATTATAATGATGGTGTGAACTATATACTAGTTGTATAAAAATTCAACATTAAATTTGTGAAATATATTTAATGAGAACTTTTATTGAAAATATCAAGCAGGGTAAATTATGTGCCCATGTCGGTAGTAATTTATATTCTAGATTTAAACTATTTTTATTACCATGTTTGAGTGAATCAACCTAAATGAAAAAATATAATAAAAATATTCAAACGGTAATTGATATCCTTAAGGGAGAAATTAATGGTGATATTCAGTCTGCACTTAAAAAAATGAGAAACTTCTTTTGATTTGAAGAGAACCACCCGCTATAGTGGGCGGACTTCTGTGTATGTAACTGAGTGAGCGGGGCAAAACTACTTTGAATGTGATTGATTAATTTTACCCAAATTCGACCTACATTTGATTGATAACTTCCACATGGTACTTGTTCCACCCGTACGGAGGCCATCTTTGGGGTAATGAAATCCTCTGATGGACTTTCTATACCTTCAGGGCAAATGTTTTCAGCTCGTACCATGCCTTCAATTCTTTGATGATCTGGTTAAAATCAAATATACTTAGGTCCACCGGGTCTTTATATACTCCTCTGTTTCACTCATGGAAAATGGTTGGGTTGAATTGCCTACACGGACAAAGAAGTCTTCTTTTTGATCGTCATTATGAAGATAGGCCGGTTTGTGGCTTTCTCCCACAGTTATAAGACAGACATCTAGATCATTTACTTTTCCAAATTTCACGCTGACATATTTTGTAAAAGGCAGTCCGATCATGCTCTTTACAAGCATGTTAAGGTGATTTTCAAATCCGTCCTTGTTTTTCTTGGGCAGTGTTTTAAAGTCATCTTCAAGGCCGACAACCTCTCCGGTGTCACTCACTCCAATAAGCAATATTCCGCCTTTGGCGTTAAGAAAGGCCGCAATGGTTTTCATAACGGCTCGCTCCATTTCCTTGCTGACCGTGTTTCTGTGCTTGTCATAACGGAGAGATTCTTTGAATTCAGAAAAGAAACCCTCTCCTTTTTCAATAAGGTAGGCGATATTATGCGAGGGCAGAAGACCGGAGACATTTAGCGCCATTTGTTTTATCACCTGGAAATACTCGTCCGCGTTCGAAACATTTTTTATTTTTGTAATTCTGCCGGTGCTATGGTGGATAAAAATAGAGGCATGGCGCATCAATCGTCCGAGTGGCGAATAGTATGTTTCGACAGACACTACGCTCGAGAGACTGACCGATTTTCGATAGCGGAATAAAAGACCCGATTTTTTGGTGATTTCATTTTCTGTTATCTCAAAATGCGTAAAATACCAATCAAGAAAGAGCAGGGAAACATAAATCAATTGAAAAAGAGAGGAGGCGATTATTAAGAATGTTTGATAACGGAGATAATTAACGAGACCCAAGCTTTGATAAAGCATCTCGTAATTTTCTAAAAACGATATGGCATAGAGAAAGACCGCAGCCACGATTTCCATAACCACCACATTTCTTAGGAAAACCAAAGGTCCTTCTTTGAGTATTATTTTACGCACAAACTTATTTTACCATATTGACTACTCTTGATATACTGACATCGTCATGTTTGAGATTTTTCATATCATGGTCCTGTCCATGTTGCCGGTCATCGAGCTTAGGGGGGCTATTCCTTATGCCATGGCCGTCTACGGTTTTTCCGCATGGAGCGCTTTCTTTATAGCCCTGATCGGCAATATCATTCCGGCCCTCATCCTTGTTCCATTTATAGGCGGGGTGGGGGAATTCTTTTCCGAAAAATCCGATTTATGGAAAAGATTCTACCCCCGCTTTTTGGCCAGGACCAGGGATAATCATCAAAAGAAATTTGAAATGTTTAAAGAATTTTCATTAGTCGCGCTCGTGGCCATACCTTTACCACTGACAGGTGTCTGGACAGCATCGCTGGTGGCTTATATTTTTGGCATTCCATTCCGCAAGGCCATTCCTCTGATGTTCATTGGGGTTATCATAGCCGGAACGATTGTGACACTAGCCACCATGGGGTTCATCACGCTATTTTCACTAGGTGGTGCAGTTCAGATTTGAATTCGGGGTACACTGCTTGACTTTAATGTTATTATGTAGTATACTGATAGACAGATTAAGCTAAGAGAAAGAAGTACTTTATAGAACAAAAAAAGGTATAGTTATGTTAGACGATTTGATCTCTTACACAAAATAACAGAAGGAGGAAATATGGCTAATTTATCTTGTTTCTGGTGCAAAAAAAGTATTCAGCTTTATCACGGTCGAGCGACAGTCAGAGACAACAACGGCAACGGTACGCCAGTTTTAGACATCCACATCTCGGAGTGCCTTGTCGAGTGGTGCAAATCTCCAAAGTATAGCAGTTGGAATATTCTCACTTATTGTCCAAATGAGGCTATTTGATGGTCAGAATCAACACTAAATTCCTTGACCCTGTGATTGGGAGTTTGTCGCTGTTCGTAAACCAGGAGGATTGAGCCATGAGTGACATTATTACCTTTGTTTTTGTTATCTGGCTTCAAGGGTCATTAGGATATCTAGCACCGCATGCGCTGTCTTATGAATTCAAGGAATACTGCGAGGAAGATAGGCTAAAGTTTGCCTCATGGGGGTTTACGGTGTCTAGCGAGTGTAAACAACGAGATCCACCGCCGTCAAAATTCACCCTACCGAATTCGGCCTGAAGGGAGGTAAACACTAACCTAAAACCTAAAGGGCAATTGACTTAATGTTGATTGCCCTTTAACTTGTGAGAATCGAGAATTACGCAATTGCAAATTATGTTGACTTTAATGTCTTAATGTAGTATACTCTTACTTAGATTAACTTTAGAAAGGAGTACTTATGAGAGTTCTTATTGTTGAAGATGACAAAGACATTCAGTTCGTTATTCGCGAAGTGTTTAATGATGCTGGTTGCGATGTTCTCGTCGCAAGTGATGGCGAGGAGGCGTGGGAACTTCTTCAGAAAGGAGAGAAGTTTGACAAGATACTGTCGGACCAGTCCATGCCTCGGATGAATGGTTTGGAGCTCCTTCAGAAGGTGAGGTCGTCCGACATCACCGCCAGTGTGGAGTTTGTATTAATGAGTGGTGGTTTGGTTGTCTCAGAAAGCGATCAAACTCCAATCAGGATTGCCTGCAAGCGGCTCGGTATCCTCTTTCTAGAGAAGCCGTTTCCCTACGGCGCCCTTCGTTTTCTCTGTACAGAGAAAGAAGGGAATAATTGAGACGAAGCCTCGTGCTGACCACATCGGTTTAGCACGGGGCTTTTTTATGTTATAATGGCAACTAGTCAATTTTAACCGTTAAAATCATCATTATGGACGAAAAAATTATTGGATATTGCGTGAAGTGCAAAGAAAAAAGAGAAATGAAAGATGTAGAGAAAGTTGAAATTAAGCCAGGCCGTCCAGCTGCCAAAGGCAAGTGTCCAGTCTGTGGTACTGGCATGTATCGCATTCTTTCCAATAAAAAATAAAATACTCATCGGCAATCCTTGGGGCTCAATAAATTGCAAATCTTTCTAAAATATTGTATAATTAAAGTAGACTGAAAAGATCTTTAATTTAAACGGTTAACAATTCACATAAGGAGGAAGCTATGCCATGCATGCGGTTTGTTCCAACCCTTAATTTGTCTTTACCCTTGGTTTATCAAGGCAAGATCAGGGAGACTTATTCACTGCCGAATGGAAATCTTCTGGTAGTGGCGAGTGATAGGCTGTCGACCCACAATATTGTCCATAAAAGTACGGTATCGCTCAAAGGTGAGATTATTTCAGCTTTGACTATCTTCTGGATAAGAGAAATATTGGATGCCAATCAAATTCAGCATCATCTTATTGCTTCAGGGAGAAATATTTACGAATATCTGCCTGAAAAATATTCTGACAACCTGAATAGTCTTCAGTATCGAGCAATAGTCGTTAAGAAACTTGAAATGTTGCCAGTCGAATTTATCTTTCGGGGGTATTTGGCGGGCAGTCTTTACAAAGAATTTTATGCCAAAAGACGGTTCAATCCCTATGGCATCATTTTGCCCGCCAGGCTTCCTCGCATGAAATTGTTTGACGAGCCTCTTTTCACACCGACAGATAAATCTGAAACGGATGACCCCCTTAACACTGAAGAAATAGAGTCGAAATATCAAAAAGCTACCGAGATTGCGCGCCGGTCCTACAAGCTAATCCGAAAATTTCTTAACAAGATCGGCATTGAGCTGGTAGACGGCAAGTTTGAACTCGGTGTTGATAATCATGGCTCTATCTTGCTTGCAGATGAAATTGCCACGCCGGACAGTTGTCGGTTTTGTCTCTTAAAGGATATAGAGGCGGGTCGTGGGCTGGCATGGCTTGATAAGCAGATTGCTCGTAATGAAGCCGAACGGATTTGGGGGAATGGTGAGAAAGTGCCACTCGAATTTAGTAATAACATTACCCTTAAATTGTTGTGCACTTATCTGGAGGTTTTCAAACTTATCACCGGATCCACGCTCGAGGAATTCGATTATGACTATTTGAATCCTTCTTTAAGTTAAAGATTTTTCCGCGTGAACACACAGGATTGCCATAAAAGATGGCAATCCTGTTTGATTTTATTAATTTTTGGTTTGTTATAATCATAATCGTGAATCCCGTAGTGAAAAAAAGCATTATTAGCAAAGCAGGCTTCTTGGAAGCGATGCTTTTTTCTACTACGGGATGAACTTAATAAAAATAATATTCGCTTTTGGTCTCGCCGCGGTGCTTTTCATGGCTTGGGATTTTCCGAAGCTACCCGAAAACCATATTGCCTGTAGTGAACCGATTTCATATGTTGTTGGTGTATTTGACAGAAGATTTGATATTTCATACGGAGAATTTCTCGACACGCTTAATGAGGCGGAAGCAGTCTGGGAAGAATCCATTGGTAAGGAACTTTTTGTCTATGAGCCCGAGGGCGGCGATATCGCCATCAATCTTATCTATGATTCTCGTCAGGAAGCAACGACTGCTCTGTACAGCATAGAAAGTGCCGTGGAGAAAGATGATGCTGTCTATGATGCTCTTAAAACAGAATATGCCGGCAGAAAGTCGGAATATGACAGAGCGAAAAATATTTACGATATGCGCGTTAAAGTGTTCAATGAAAAAAATAATATCTACCAAAGACAGGTCGAATTGTGGAATACTGGAGAGAGAACATCTCAAAAACAATTTGATGAATTAGAAAGATACATGATAGAACTTGAGACCGAGGTGGCAGAATTGAAAACACTGGAGACCGTGCTTAATAATATGGTCAGAGAGATAAATACCATGACTGGAACTCTTAACCGTCTGGCTCAATCTCTGAATCTAAACGTGGAAAAATTCAATACAATAGGAGCTTTGCGGGGAGAATCTTTTACGGGGGGAGTTTACTATCAGGACGAAGAGGCGAGTGGAATCGATGTTTATGAGTTTAGTAGCCACGAAAAATTGGTGAGAATTCTTGCCCACGAGCTTGGACACGCTCTTGGACTTGAACATATCGATGATCCTCTAGCCATTATGTATACCTTTAACGAAGGCGATACTGCGACTCTTTCAGAGACTGAACTGGCGGCATTGCGAGAAATGTGCGGAACAGAATGAAATTTTATTGGTATACCCCCACACCTATTTCTCCGAAAATAGGTGTGGGGGTATACTTAAGAAGTTATAAATAAATAAAACATATGGCCAAAGGCAACAACGCTAGAAGGAAAGAAAAAAAGAAGCCGAAAAAAGATAAAAAGTAAGTTTTTAGTGAGTTTTCTTTGTTAATAGGAAGACTCCGATAAGGGTAATGATTAGCACTGTCACGAGAAGGTCGATTGAACCGACTATCGTCCGTATGATTTCAGTGGCAAAAACTTCCTGATTTATGATGCTTGCCAAGGAAAAACTCGCTGTCAGTAAAAAAATTTCCTTATGAGAGTATTTTGCTGTATAATCGCAGAATATGGGAATGTTTAAAAATTTTCTGCTACGGCAGACGCTCAAGGCCAAGATGAAGGGTGTGCCCGAAGCGGAACGGGAGAAAATGCTTGCCATGATGGAAAAGAATCCGGAATTCTTCAAAAAGATCGGCGAAGAAGTGCAGAAAAAGGTCAAAGCCGGCCAAGGTGAGATGGCCGCCACCATGGTAGTGATGCGCGAACATCAAGCGGAATTACAGAAATTAATGAAAGAATAGAGACCGTGTTTTTCACCAGAAAGAAAAAAATATTTATATTGCTTGGCCATCCGGATAAGGACAGCTTCAATTGCACTCTTGCTGACGAGTATGAAAGAGGCGCCGAAGAAGCGGGACTCGAAGTGCGTCGGATGAATTTGGCCGACTTGAATTTTGACCCCATTCTTCACCATGGCTATAGATTGGTGCAAGAACTGGAACCGGACCTGGTTTTATTTCAAGACAATATGCGCTGGTGCAATCACTTCGTTGTTTTCTATCCATCTTGGTGGTCTACGATGCCCGCTCTTCTAAAAGGTCTCTTTGATCGCACTTGGTTGCCCGGTTTTGCCTATAAATTTACCGGCGAATTCTCTTGGCAAAGATTGCTTAAAGGCAAAAGCGCAATGATGGTAGTGACTTCAGATACCATTCCCTTGGCCCAGAGAATTATCTTTGGTGACACGACCAACGAACTAAAGTCTGGTATCCTTTGGTTCGCCGGATTTGGTCCTATTCGAGTTCGTAAATTTGGCTATTTGAAACACTTCAGCAGTGCCGCTCGTCGGGACCGCATTAAAAGAAAAGTCTTTAATTTAGGAAGAAAAGGAAAGTGAATCCGGTACTAGAAAATGGTATTAATAGCCAGTGAAGTAATTAAAATTGTGCAAAAACTTAATTTTAACAGCTTAAATTTAAATAAAATGGTCCGCTCATTAGAGCGATGCCATTTTTCAGTAGCCGGATGAAAACAAAAATAATAGCCACTATCGGACCCAGTTCCGATAGTGTGGAAATGTTGTCTAAAATGATAGAAATCGGGATGTATGTAGCGCGTATGAATTTCTCACATTGTACTTATGAAGAGTATAAAAAGCGCCAGGATATTATTATTAAAGAATCGCATAAAATAGGTAAAAAAGTGCTCATTATGCAAGACCTTCAGGGCCCCAGGATCAGGGTGGGTACTTTACCGACCGAGGGTAGGGAACTGGTTAAGGACGAAACAGTGCTGTTTACCACAAGTAAAAATAGAGAAGGTATTTTTATAGATGAACCTTCTTTATCGCAGGTACTTAAACTAGGCCATCCCCTCTATCTTTCAAGTGGTGAAATGGAGCTTACGGTGACGAAAAAAAATGGGGATAGTTTTGAAGCCAAAGTGGTGCACGGAGGCATTCTTTTTTCCAGGAAGGGGGTAAATGTACCGGAAACCAAGTTAAATTTTAACGGACTGACCGAAAAAGATTTAAAAGATATGGAATTTGGTCTTTCTGAAGGAGTGGATTACATAGCAGTGTCTTTTGTTCAATCGGGTGATGACTTGAGGACCGTTAAAAAACTTATCAATGGTAAGGCTAAACTAGTGGCCAAAATTGAAACTGCTCAAGCTTTAAAAAATATTGACGATATTGTTAAAGAATCAGACGCTATTATGATTGCTCGAGGTGATTTGGGAGTTGAGATACCGATGGAGAAAGTACCTTTTGTACAGAAAAATTTTATCAGACATGCGCATTGGTATAACAAAGGTGCCATTGTTGCCACTCAAATGCTTCTTTCTATGGTTGAAAACAAGAAGCCGACACGCGCTGAAGTTTCTGATGTGGCCAATGCAGTTCTTGATGGCACAGATGCCCTGATGCTTTCTGATGAAACGGCCAGCGGGCAATATCCCTTGGAGGCTTTGGAGACTATGGTCAAGATCGCCAAAGAAACTGAAAAGCTTTTTCACGAGACAGATAATCTGCTGTAATGAAATACCCATTATATCCAAACTTTCTGTAGGTATGAGGTGAACGCAATGCAACCTGTTATTCCTTTCTCATTCACGATAAGAATGCCTAGGTTACAAAACATTTTTGGAAATAAATAAAAAATACGCCAACCATGAAAAATGCTGTGCTCATAACTTTTTGTGTTTCTAGCTCTTATATATGTGATAACATTTATTAATCAACCTATTGATTAAATGGCTTTTTTAATGTAATGTCCCACCCAGACAAGAGATCCTTAACAATAAATCCGAAATCCCAAAGGAGAGAAAAAGTATGAAAAAGATTCTTCTCATTCACGGCTGGAATCATGATAATTACACATCATCAGGATGCAGTGATGCCTGGAGTAACCGTTCACATTTTGTCGAAGCTCTATCGGCGCACTTTGAGGTTGTACGTTTTAATCTTCCTGGATTCTGCGGAGAGAATGGTCCAGAATATCCATGGACTCTCACTGACTTCACTCAGTATCTAAATGTGGTGATCCAGAAGGAGAAACCAGACATTGCACTCGGTTATTCTTTTGGTGGAGCAATTTTACTCCATTGGAAGGCGAAGTCTGGTGACAAAATAATCAAGGCGTTTCTTATTTCTCCAGCTATCATTCGTCGATATGAGAGAAAAAGTGTCTCGATTGATTGGATTAAAGCTGTTCTGCCGAGGAGGATTATTGCACTTGCTAGAGACTTCTATCTGGTAAGTGTGGTGAGAAACCCATATTACGCTAAAGCAATCCCAATGATGAGAGAAACTTATCGAAACATCGTTGGTCTCGACCTGAGAGAAGACCTGCTGAAAGTTTCAGACGAACTGGTTCTAATCTACGGAGAGAAAGACACTGCTACTCCGCCAGAGATTGTGAAAGACTTTCTCGCTTCGCACGAAAACAATCATGTACTTCGTATCATTAAGGGAGGTGGGCACGATATCGCCAACACTCACACCAATGAGATAGTTTCCGTCATCGTTAGCTAACCCAAGGAGGACAAAGTGCAAATAAGCATCGAAACGATCCGAGCCATCTGGGAAGCAGAGGTTTATAATATCAGTGAAGGAACCTCATTCAACAGACTAAACGTCGTTCATATAAGAGAGTTTGAGACTGGTAACGTGTGAGAAGGAAACGAGCTTTACTTCGTTGTCTACGAAGATAATCCAAAAGAAGAGGGTTGGTACATCAATGCATTTGATCGTACCATAAACATTTCCAATCTAAGACATAGAAGTAATATTGTTTTCGTGGTCGATAACAGAGTCTCAGACAGCAACATGAGTGACTTGAGATATATACGTGTTCCGAATGTGTTTCTGGCCATCGATCAGTTACGTGAGTATATTCTCTCAACTACCCATCCATTAGTGGTGAGAGTCACGGGAAGTGTCGGTAAGACCACGACAGTGGCTATGATCCAGAGTATTTTATCCAGACAATTTGAGTGTGGGCGCATTTATTCGAAGCGCCTGACTCCTCTCAATCTTTCGTCTTGGATAGTCAATTATCTGGAACCATCACATCAGGTGCTCTGTCTCGAGTACTCGATGTATAGACATCATCACATTGAGGCTTTGACGCATATTCTCAAACCTAGTGTTGGTCTGATACTCAATATCAAAAGGGTTCATCTCGGTGTTGCTGGGATCAATACTCTTCTTGATATTAGAGATGCAAAGAGATCTCTCGTTGATAACTCAGAGATAGCTATTATCAATGCAGATGATTCGCTTATAGCATCTCTGAAGAGGAAAAGAGATCTCACGTTCTCGTTTACTGATGACAATGCCGACGCTTTCATAGAGAGTGACAGTGATGTGGTTAGCATGCGCTTGAACTTTACTGGTCAGTTGGTTCGCTTCAGACCATATGTCAGGACAGATTTGTTTTATTATCAGTCTTTGGCCTCGGCTCTAGTCACTTCTTTTATCGGCATACCAGCGGAAGTAATCGCGGATACACTGAATCAGTTTACTCCAGCCGAGAACAGAATCGGGTGGATTACCATTCTTGGAGAGAAGTTTCTCTTCGATGGTGATGTCACTTTTGCCGGTCGTATATTAGCACTTGCAGAAAATCGCTACTCCACATCCATCCTCTTGATCGCCGAATTTAATTTCGGCGAAGAAAACGTCTTGTTGCAAGTCGAAGATTTCTCTAAGGTTTTCGACCAGTTCAATGAAGTGAGAATTCTTGATAGTCACGCAAATCGAGAAGTGCTTTCGCACTACCGTATTAGAAATTGTTCTCTTGTTTCTAGGGAACAATTTCTCTACGAAGTCTCGAGATTCGAGTTCAAGGTGATACATTTCGGAATATACTTCCGTAGATACAAGGGTCTAGGCCACCTACTAACTTCCATAGGCGTGTGATCATTATGCACCTGAAGTTCTATTCTCTTTAGTGAAACATAGAGGGCGTACTGCTTTATTGTCAGTTCGCCCTCTTTTTTGATTAATTTTTTAATTAAGCTATTCTGGAGTTCTTATGGCAAATATTTCAGTAGGTATGGTATGAACACAATGCAACCTTTCATTCTATTCTTCTTTACAATAAAATTACGTAAACCTCAAAAACTATTCGGTAATCGCCAAATAGATATTAGATAACATGCAGATCAAATCAACACTTACAAATAGGTTTAAACAAGTATTAGATTATATGTACCATGAAGATGCTGACCCAATGAAAGACTTGGATGGAATAATTCTTTAAGCAGTGCATGCATGCTGTTTTTATGGTGACAAACTTGTTGTCGTGTATTCTGATGAAAAGAAATATTGGTCACTGCCTGGAGGCGGAATTGAGTCGGGGGGAAAACTTTGAAGAAGCAGTTGTTCGAGAGGTTAAGGAAGAAACAAACATGAAAGTATTACATCAATAACTCATTGGATTTATTGATATTTATGAACCAGGCCGAACTGTGCGTCAGACACGATCATTTTGTATCGTCGAACCATATGGTGATTTTGTAGCCGATGCAGATGCTGAAGGTGATGTCACAGAAATTAAACTGATTGATCCAAAAGATTACAAACAATATTTCGATTGGGGTGAAATAGGGGAAAGGATAATTAAAAGAGCTATAGAATTAAATGATGAGTACCATCTTAGAAGATAATCTAGGTAATAGCAGTAAAATTCCCAGGACACATCGATTCTATATTGTGATGTGCTCGAAAATAGGGGAGATCAGGAATTACTGTTGCACCCTGCAAAGATAGACCAAGGAGGATGTCCTCTCTACGGACAAGTGCATTCCGTTTGAATTTAAGGTCTCCATTCCTCCTCCGCGTAAGTTTTTTAGAAATCCTTAAAGTGTTATACTATTGGTCTTATGAAGATTAGGAACCACGGACAGGCTTCTTTGCTGACAATTATCGTAATTGTCATAGTTGTATTTGGAGCGTCGTCTCTTGCATTTCATGGTATGACCCATGATGGTCAGATGACGGGCTGTCCTATATTGATGGACAAGGATGTTATTTGTAGCATGAGTGCACAAGAGCACTTATCCGCTTGGCAAAGCATGTTTAGAGCTATCACACCGCAAATTCTTCTTCTCACTGCACTTCTTTTGATAGTTGTCCCAATATTCAGATATTTATTATATAAGCCACCACGACTTTTATATTTTCAACACAAGGAGCGATTCGTATCCATCTTGGACCACTTACAAGAAGCTTTCTCTAGCGGCTTAATTCACTCCAAAGCATATTAGCGACTAGCCCGGTTCGGTATTATTCGCTAATGTTTTGCTATGGATCAAGAATCATCACCTAAACTAAATTCTCTATCAATTCCTGTAGCTATCATAGTTGCCGGCGCTCTTATTGCTGGAGCGGTGTACTTCGGAGGCAATAATCCTCAAGTCGCAGATACAAGCTCTAGGCAAGTAGCTCATGGCGCTGGTATGTCTACGGTGGTCTAGGCAAATTACTAATTCAGAAGTATAACTTCACCGGCGAGCAAGTAACTGAAGTCTGGAATCTATCTGATGGCTGTGGCGGGGCCGGCGATCATGTTACTCACTAATTAAAAAATAATAACATTCAATATGAAAAATTTCCTCATTGGAATTGTGCTCCTGATTATTCTCTTGGCCGGGGCTACTTGGTGGTCTAAATCTCTTCAATCGGAAGACCCTGGTGTGATTTCTCGCTCCGGCTTACATTGGCATCCGCAACTTACCATTTATGTAAGGGGTGAGAAGCAGGAAATTCCTGCAAACATTGGCATTGGGATGCAGTATGCATCAACCCCCACATTCGATCAGGGCATGCGCATGACTGCTATGCATACACACGAACCGGACGGCACGATCCATTTTGAGTTTCCAGCTCGTGTGACGCGAGAGGACACCAAGCTTAAAAACTTCTTCGCAATTTGGGGCAGGAACATGATGTCATTCGGCTCATCGGTTACCATGATGGTGAACGGCGAAGAAACCGCTGAGCTTGGCGAGTACGAAATGAAAGATGGTGATAAAATTGAATTGAGATACGAATAGGTAACACTTCTAGTTATTCGCAGGCTTATTAATTGACTTATAGGGTATAGGGGTATATCCTATGTATATAGGTTGATATTTAGTACTAATTAACTATATTCATGTTAGATCAAAAATTAAAAAAAAGAGCCGTGCATAGAGCAAAAATCCTTCGAGGGCAGTTAGATGGGCTCATCAAGGCTATTGAGGAAGAGGTGTACTGCCCAATTCTATTAGAACGATCGCTATCAATTCAAAGGTCGCTCAAGAGTCTAAATGCATTTCTCCTTGAGAATCATTTGCGGACCCATGTAAAGCATCAGATGCAGAGCAAGGGAGACAACGAGAAGGCGATTAAAGAGCTGATTAAGATATACGCATTATCAAATAAATAAAAATATGATGTACGGAATATATAATGGTTGGGGTGTTGGTAATATGATAGGTTGGTTCGGAGGAGGAATTATGATGATTGTCTTTTGGGCTTTGGTTATCTATTTTATTATTTGGCTTGTTCGCAATAATAAAGTAAATGGAGAAAATGACAAAAAAGCCCTTGATATCCTAAAAGAAAGATACGCCAAGGGTGAAATTGATAAAAAGGAATTCGAAGAAAAGAAAAGAGACTTACAATCATAAATATAAAAAATATGAATTACAGTATTAAAAAACAAATTAGTCACACCTTTACTGATGTGGTTGCAAAAACTAAAGCAGCGCTAGTTGAGGAAGGATTTGGTATTTTGACGGAAATTGATGTAAAAGCAACTCTCAAAAATAAGCTTAACGCCGATTGGGATAATTACATAATTCTTGGCGCTTGCAATCCGCCGCTTGCTTTTCAGGCACTCCAAGCGGAAAAAGAAATCGGTCTACTACTTCCCTGCAATGTAATTGTTTATGAAGATGGAGGTAAAGTATTTGTTTCTGCAATTCAGCCCACGGTGGCAATGGGACAGATTAAAAATCCCGCGTTGACAGATATAGCCGAGAAGGTTGAGGAAAAATTAAAAAAAGTCATTGATTCACTTTTATAGAATAGAAAAGAAATATAAATTTATGGATCACAATCATAATCACCACACTCCTGAATCGTCAAATGTTGGTGACAAGGTTGTTTATACCTGTCCTATGCATCCCGAAATTAGGCAGGAAAGCCCTGGCATGTGTTCTGAATGCGGGATGCAACTTGTACCGGCGAAAAAGAAAAAAAGTGATATGGAACAGGGCACACACGATAAACACGCCGGTCATAGCACTGCCATGTTCCTCCGAAAATTCTGGGTGAGTTTAATTCTAACAATCCCTGTAGTGTTATACGCCGATATTTTAAAGACTATCTTTAAATGGTCTTTACCTGAATTCCCAGGGCTTGAATATATGCCGTTAGTGCTTGGTTCGATTGTTTTTTTCTATGGTGGTTGGATATTTCTTGCCGGAGCAGTGCGAGAAATACAAGGTCGTCTGCCGGGCATGATGACATTGATTGGTATTGCTATTTCAACAGCTTATATATGGAGCATCTACGCCGTATTTGCTGGTGCGGAAACTTTGTTTTGGGAGCTGACTACGCTTATCACCATCATGCTTTTGGGACACTGGATTGAAATGCGCGCGGTTTCTGGGGCTCAAGGAGCATTAAAAGAACTTTCAAAATTACTGCCCGATACAGCGGAAGTTATTCGCGACCCCGAAGGAAAGCAAGCTTCCAACGGGGCAGGTGGAAAAACAGAAATCGTTCCACTCTCCGAACTTCGAGAAAATGATGTTGTTCTGGTCAAACCAGGAACCAAAGTTCCTGCTGACGGTACGATTATAGATGGAGATTCTGATGTAAATGAGTCAATGATGACTGGTGAATCAAAACCGGTTTCCAAAAAGGAAGGAGACAAGGTAATCGCTGGGGCAATTAACGGAGACGGAGCGTTAAAAGTAAGGGTGGCAAGCATCGGAGAGAAAACTTTTCTTGCCGGTGTGATGCGTTTAGTTGCCGAAGCTCAAGCTTCTAAATCACGGCTTCAAATTCTTTCTGATCGTGCCGCTTTCTATTTGACCATCGTTGCTGTCGGTGGAGGTATTATCACTCTCATTGCCTGGCTTCTCGTCGGAGCTGAAGTCGGGTTTGCTGTCGCACGCCTTGTGGCTGTACTTGTGATTGCCTGTCCACACGCCCTGGGTCTGGCTGTGCCTCTCGTTGCATCCATTTCCACAACAAGGGCGGCACATAACGGCTTTCTGGTAAAGCAGAGGATTGCTTTAGAAGCCGCGCGGACGATTGGTATGGTACTTTTTGATAAAACAGGGACACTAACCAAAGGAGAATTCGGGGTTGTAGATATGTGGAACACTTCCGGTCACACAACCGATGAAGTTCTAACATTAGCGGCTTCCCTTGATGCCCTATCAGAGCACCCGATCGCAAAAGCGGTTGTTTCCGAAGCCAAGAAGAGAGGATTACCTCTAATGGAGCCGAAGAAATTTGAAGCACTAAAAGGTAAGGGTGTGAAAGCGCTGGTGGAAGAACCCGTATCTGCCCAAGGCTCCGGTCGCACGCCGCCAGAGCCTCCGGCGACGGAGCGCTGGGCGCAGAAAGAGGTTATGATCGGCGGGCCAGCACTTCTTGAGAGTATCGGAATAACTATGCCAAATGAACTTTCTAAAAAAGTGGATGAGGCGGGGGGAAAAGGCCAGACAGTAGTATTCACAGTCAGAGACAAAACACTATTAGGCGCCATTGCTCTTGCCGATGTTGTCAGGGAAGAATCTATGGAAGCAATCTTGAAGCTTAAAGAAATCGGAGTCCGCACCGCCATGATTACCGGCGATTCAGAGGATGTGGCTAAATGGGTAAGTGAGGAGCTTGGTATCGACGAATATTTCGCCAGAGTCTTGCCACATCAAAAATCAGAAAAGGTAAAGGAGCTCCAGACGCGCAACATGAAAGTCGCTATGGTTGGTGATGGCATCAATGATGCACCGGCTCTTACGCAAGCCGATCTCGGTATAGCTATTGGAGCCGGAACAAATGTAGCCATTGAGTCGGCCGGAATCATTTTAGTTAGAAATGACCCACGAGATATTGTAAAAATAATCAGGTTATCCCAGATGACATATTCGAAGATGATTCAGAATCTTTGGTGGGCGGCTGGTTATAACATCTTTGCATTGCCACTTGCGGCTGGGGCTCTCGCTTTCAAGGGGATACTCTTGGAACCAGCGTTTGCAGCTGTCTTAATGTCGGCAAGCACTGTTATTGTGGCTGGGAATGCTCTGCTTTTGCGCCGACATGAATTGTAATCAATTAAACTAATCTTGGGAATTATTGCGGTTGTGATCGTTGTTGGTGGAATTATTATCTTACAACAATCGAATACCAGCAACGAAGTAATGATCGGCACTTTTTCTACAGATATTACTGGTTTGCTAGAGGCCAAGGCATCGGAAACGGTTGATCTTAAAAACGGCGACACATACGATTTTACGGCTTCAATCGTAAAGAAAACAATTGGTAACAGTGTGGTCAAAATGCTTGCCTATAACGGCATGATTCCGGGGCCCTTGATCAAGATAGAACAAGGAGCGGAAGTAACACTAAATTTCACTAATAATACTGACATTGATACTACGATCCATTCGCACGGTGTTCGACTTGAGAATAAGTTTGACGGCGTTCCCGGCATGATTCAGAAAGAGGTCAAGCCCGGAGAATCTTTTACTTATAAAATTAAATTCCCTGACGAGGGTATGTACTGGTATCACCCCCACATTCGGGAAGATTATGCCCAAGAGCTTGGCCTCTATGGCAACTATCTTGTCGTACCGAATGATCCGAACTATTGGTCACCGGTCAATCGAGAAGTTGCGCTGTTCGTAGATGATATCTTGATGGACGACGGCAAGATTGCAATGTTCAGCAAAGCATCAGCCGACCGCACCCTCATGGGCAGGTTCGGCAACACCTTGCTTGTAAACGGTGAGACGAATTATTCACTTCAAGCGAAAGCAGGAGAAGTAATCCGCTTTTACATCACCAACTCGGCCAATACCCGAACATTCAATATTTCCATTCCTGGCGCAAAGATGAAGTTGGTAGGAGCTGATGGTGGGAAATACGAACGCGAAATATGGAGCGACGGGGTAATCTTGAGTCCCTCCGAACGAGCCATTGTTGAGGTTCTTTTTGCAAACACCGGATCGTATAAGATTGAGCACAAAACTCCGGAACGCACCTATACTCTCGGAACAATTGCCGTTGCAAACGAGAAGGTTGCCACTTCTTATGAAAAAGAATTTGCCGTCCTTCGTTCCAACAAGGACATTCAATCAGAGATTGATGCATTCAGACCATTCTTTAATAAACCGGCAGACAAGAACTTGAAGCTCACCATCGAGATGGGTATGCAAATGCAGGGCACGATGCAAAACAATACCGGTGATCACAATATGAACATGATGGGCAACGGTCAGATGATGCCAAATAGTCAAATGGTAGCAACCGGCGATTCTATTGAGTGGGAAGAAGGCGACTCTGCCATGATGAACGCCATGTCCAATCCAGACATGATGAAGTGGGTTATAGAAGACGAAGACACCGGCAAGCAGAATATGGATATCGATTGGAAATTTAAAGTTGGCGACAAGGTAAAAATCAAAATCACCAATGATCCGAATTCCGCGCATCCGATGCAACACCCCATTCACTTTCACGGCCAGCGATTCTTGGTGCTCTCGACGAATGGCAAACCAAATGACAATCTTGTATGGAAAGATACCACGCTTATTCCAAACGGTGACATCGTCGAATTACTTGTAGAGATGACAAATCCCGGCGAATGGATGGCGCACTGCCATATTGCGGAGCACCTTGAGGCAAATATGATGTTTGGGTTTACAGTTGAAAGCTAAATTGCGTTATAATAATAGCAAATGACACGATACCAAAAACTCTTTCTGTTTTTGTTTCGCATTGAGAAGTTTGCTGGGATAAGGGAGCACCGTTAGCACTTCTTCTTATAGTCAGTTGGCCCAAGACTTTAAAAGATTGGTTTAAATAGGAGTATAATTAAGGTATTATCAGTTTAATTAACTTCCATGATGTACGGATATGGCTCAATGATGGGTGGCGCTGGTTTATTCGGTTTACTGACCTGGATTGTATTATTTGTTGATCTCGTATTATTAGGCATATGGCTCCGGCAAAATATTTCCAGGAAGTGAAAAGTTAAAATGAGATTCAAAAATCGTGATGAAGCCGGTCAAAGACTTGCCGAACGATTGAAGAATTATGCTAAAGAAGATGTGGTGATCTATGCTTTACCGCGTGGTGGCGTAGTGGTAGGAGCGGAAGTGGCTCGTATTCTTCAAGCACCACTCGATATTCTTACCGCGAGAAAAGTAAGTCATCCAGATTTCCCGGAGTTTGCCATTGCTGCCGTAGGGCAAGACGGATATGTGGTAAAGAACGAAGAAGCCGTGCTGTCGATTGGACAAGATAAGTTTGATAAGTTAGTTAAAGATGCTCAAGCCGAAGCACAGAGAAGACATGGCCTATATCTTAAGGGTATTTCTGTTCCGGAAGCGGCAGGGAAAATAGCCATTATCGTCGACGATGGTTTGGCCACCGGGCTAACTGTGAAAGCGGCAATCAGTGATCTTAGGTCACGCAAACCGAAAAAGATCGTCCTCGCGGTTCCGGTGGCTCCGGATATCGCACTGACCGCGATGGTCGACGAGGTTGATGATTTCGTCTGCCTCTACCCAGATCCGAATTTCATTGCTGTCGGCGCCTATTATGAAGAATTCTCGCAAGTCTCTGATGATACGGTCATTGAGATTCTGCGTAAAATAAATAAGCATAAAAATGAGGAATCATAATAAAATAGATAAGAAAAAATTATTGCGTGAGCAGGACCATCTCACGGTACCGCCTCGGCTTGAGGGGGTAGTCAAGAATGCCAAGATGAATCCGATCCGCAAGAAAAAGAAGACAAATTGATACATTTATATGACATCAACACTCCACCCGAATGATTTCGAGAGCAACAGTGGCCGTAGAAAGGTCATTAGTTTTCTCCGTGAGTTAGAAGTGAAGATTCACAGATTGGAACAAAACATCCTTCATCTTAAGAGTGGCGAACTCCATTTAAAAGAAGATGTTAAGGATATCTTTAAGGCGGATGGATGATTTGTGATAATGTAACTTCATGAGTTTAAAAATAGGCATCGTCGGTCTGCCAAATGTCGGAAAATCGACACTTTTTAATGCGCTTACCAAACAGGGTGTACCGGCTGAAAACTATCCTTTTTGCACCATTGATCCCTCTGTTGGTATTGTGCCTGTGCCTGACGAGAGGCTTGATAAGCTTGCCGAGATGAGCAAATCAAAAAAAGTCGTGCCAGCCGTGGTGGAATTCGTAGATATTGCAGGCTTGGTCAAGGGGGCTTCGGAGGGGGAGGGGCTTGGTAACAAATTCCTTTCTCATATTCGAGAAGTAGATGCTATTATCGAGGTGGTAAGAATTTTCGAAGACAAGGAAATCATCCATGTGCATGACAAGATAGATCCCTTGTTCGATATTGAGATTATCAATATGGAACTCGAGATGGCTGGTATTAAGAAGCCGGTGCTCTATGTCGTTAATACTTCTGAAGCTTCGGAGAATAAGCGCGAAGTGCTTGATAAAATTCCTGGACCCTATGTTGAGATCGATCCGATCTTCGGTACCGGACTCGATAAGCTCATAGTTGGGGCGTATAAATTACTTGACCTCATCACCTTTTTTACTACTGGAGAAGATGAGTCGAGAGCTTGGACGACCAAGAGAAGCGCAACCGCTCCAGAGGCGGGGAAGTCAATCCATACTGATTTCCAAGAAAAGTTTATTCGCGCGCAAGTGGTCTCATACCCAGATTTACTTACCGTAGGTTCGTTTGTTAAGGCTCGCGAGAAAGGCCTTGTCCGCACCGAAGGAAAAATGTACATAGTCCAAGATGGCGATGTTATCGAGTTCTTGATATAATGGTTCGACCACCTCGACAAGCTCGTGGCAAGCAAGCTCACCATAAATGGCTTAATTAAATAAATATATAAATATGACCGGAAAAATAACCGCCAAAGATTTCTTCTTGCATATCTCTGTTATCGCCCTGCTCTATGTCGGCACGGTGGCGCTTCTTAATATTTTGTTCCGCGTTATTAACGTCGCCTTCCCTCAAGTTACTCAATATGGTTATTATGATTCAGCATCAATCAGTCTGCCGGTAGCCACGCTTATTGTCGTTTTCCCGCTTTTTCTTTTTCTGGCGAATTTGTTGCACAAGGGATACAAGGAAGACCCATCTCGTAAAGAATACCCAGTGCGCAAATGGCTCATCTATATCACCCTTTTTATTGCCGGCGCTGTATTGGCGGGCGACCTTGTCACTCTCATTTATTTCTTTTTAGATGGACAGGAAATGACAGCGGCTTTTCTCCTGAAAGTTCTTTCAGTGCTCTTGGTTATTGGAGCCATTTTCAGTTACTATCTTGATGATCTTAAAGAAAGATTAACGGATGCTCGCAGGAACATGTGGAGAATATTGGCAGCAATTTTAGTAATTGGGTCCATTGTTCTCGGTTTCAGTGTTCTTGGCACGCCGCAGAACCAAAGAATGCTTCGCTATGATTCACAGAAAGTGTCTGATCTCCAAAATATTCAGTGGCAGATCGTAAATTACTGGCAGCAGAAAGGAGAATTGCCTGAATCACTTGGAGAAGTGGAAGATCCCATTTCGGGTTTTATGGTGCCTGTTGATCCCCAGACCAATGATCCTTACGGATACGAAAGAACAGATATCCTATCTTTTAATTTGTGCGCGGAGTTCAACAAAGAATCTCAAATAATAAATGGCTCCATGCCACGCATGCCCCAGATGGCTTATCCTGAGCCAATGGGCAAATCTGGAAGTATTGGAGACAGTTGGCAACACGAAGCTGGGCACAAGTGTTTCTCTCGCACCATTGACCCGGAACTTTATCCGGTAAGACTGAAACAATAGATTTTTTGGTATACTAGCCAGTATGGTTGGGGAATATAATCCTAAAGAAATTGAAGGGAAGTGGCAGAAGGAGTGGGAGAAATCCGGCATGTATCATGCCGACGATAATTCAAAGAAACCTAAATATTATTCTCTAGTAGAATTTCCTTATCCGTCTGGAGACGGTCTCCATGTGGGACATGTCAGAAGCTATACTGCGATGGACATTATCGCCCGGAAACGGCGGATGGAGGGATTCAATGTCCTGTATCCTATCGGCTGGGACGCCTTCGGTTTACCTACGGAAAATTATGCGATTAAAACCGGGCGTCCTCCCAAGGAGATCACTAAAGAAAACAGTGATACTTTCCGAGTACAGCTGAAATCTCTCGGTCTGTCATTCGATTGGTCGCGGGAGATTAATACCACTGACCCAAAGTACTACAAGTGGACGCAGTGGATATTTTTAAAATTTCTTGAAAAAGGCTTGGCTTATAAGAAAAAAATGCCTATTAACTGGTGTCCGAATGACAAGATAGGCCTTGCTAACGAAGAGGTCATAGACGGTAAATGCGAACGATGTGGGACGGAAGTGGAACAAAAGGAGAAAGAGCAATGGATGCTTGCTATCACCAAATACGCTGATCGACTTATTGATGACTTAGACTTAGTCGATTTTCCGGAACGAGTCAAAATTCAGCAAAAAAATTGGATAGGAAAATCGATAGGTGCCGAAATCGATTTTAACCTTGACGGAGGTCAGACCTCCGTCAAGGTTTTTACCACAAGGCCCGACACCATTTTTGGGGCGACATTTCTTGTTAAGGCCGGCAAGGAAGATAAGTTTACAGGCAGATACGCCATCAATCCCGCAACTAAAGAAGAGATTCCTATCTGGGAGGCAGAATATGTGCTCTCCGACTACGGTACCGGTGCCATCATGGGAGTACCAGCCGATGATGAGAGAGATATGGAGTTTGCTAAAAAATATAATCTGCCAATCGTCGAAGATTATACTAAGGCAGGCTTTGAAGAATTCGGGAAAAAGACGACAAAATACAAACTCCGCGACTGGATTTTTTCCAGACAACGTTATTGGGGGGAGCCAATACCTGTCATACACTGCGGTAAATGCGGTGTGGTACCTGTTCCGGAAAAAGACTTGCCGGTAAAATTGCCGAAACTGGATAAATATGTACCAGGGCCGGATGGCGAGTCTCCTCTTGCCAATATTTCAGAATGGGTGAATGTGAATTGTCCTTCTTGCGGGATCAAAGCGAAAAGAGAAACGGATGTTATGCCCAACTGGGCCGGTTCTTCATGGTATTTCTTGCGCTATTGCGACCATGAAAATGGTAAAGAATTTGCATCTATGAAGAAGTTGCAATATTTCATGCCAGTTGATTGGTACAACGGCGGGATGGAACACACTGTTCTTCATCTTCTCTACTCGCGTTTCTGGAATAAGTTTCTTTATGATCTCGGTCTGGTTTCGACGAGTGAGCCGTACAAGAAGCGCACTTCGCATGGTCTTATTCTTGCCGAGGGCGGGGAGAAGATGAGCAAATCAAAAGGGAATGTCATTAACCCTGATAGCATTGTGGTGCAATTTGGCGCGGATACTCTAAGGCTTTATGAGATGTTCATGGGTCCGTTTGAACAAGCTCTCGCATGGAGTGAAGATTCTTTGGTCGGGCCGCGACGTTTCTTGGAAAAAGTCTGGCGATTGCAATCCAAGATTTCGCGATCGGAAGGATTTACGGATGTTTTTTTGACAAATCAGACCATTAAAAAAATTTCTGAAGATATTGAAAAGATGGGATTTAACACCGCCGTTTCAGCTATGATGGTTTTTGCCAATGCTTTGGATAAACAAGAAAAAGTCACTCAAAAAGAATTTGAAGTTCTTCTCCTCATTCTCGCACCGTTTGCTCCGCATATAACCGAAGAATTGTGGCACAAACTTGGCAACGTCGGCTCAATTCATAAAGAACCATGGCCTCTATATGATTCGGAGAAATTAGAGAGAAACGAAGTGACTTTAGTGGTACAAATAAACGGCAAGGTCAGAGCAAGTCTCTATATTTCTCGTGATACAGGCGAAGAGGAGACCAAATCTTTTGCCCTAAATTTGCCGGAAATTAAAAAGTGGCTCAATGGTAAAGAACCTAAAAAAGTGATCGTTGTACCGGAAAGGGTCGTGAGCATTGTCACTTGACAGGCATTTATATAGGTGATACAAATATAGCAAACATGAACAAAAAAATTGCTATAAGCTTTAAACCTAAAGAAACAACTCGGCGCCTTTTATCAGTTCTTAGCAAACGCGGTCAAGATGTCCTTATTAGCCGGTACGGATTGGGAGCCAAACCAACTAAATCGACTCTAGATGCCATTGGTAAGAAATATAACATTACGCGCGAACGCGTTCGTCAGATCGAGAACCATTCGTTGGTCGCTATTCGCAAATCAAAAACATATAAAGAATCCGAACCCGTCTTTATCGAATTAAAAGAGATTATTCTTAATCTAGGCGGCATAGTTCACGAAAAAGATCTTTTGAATCATCTTAGCGATAATCAGAGCATCCAGAACCATTTTCATTTTCTTCTTGTCATAGGAGAAGCATTCACGCACGAAAAGGAAGACGAAGAATTTAGGTCGCGATGGCATGTCGACACGGACATATCCAACAAAGTTAAAACTGCTCTGCGCAAATTATATTCTAAGCTTTCTGATGATGAATTGGTCTTTGAAGCGGATATTATCAATTCTTTCATAGAGGAAGTGAAGGATTTGAATGATAAATACAAAAATGAGGAAATTATAAAGCGCTGGCTGTCTATTTCTCGCAAGATCGGTAAGAATCCCATGGGGGAATGGGGGCGCTCTTCTTCTTCAAATGTTAACGTCAAAGGCGTTCGTAATTACGCTTTTTTAGTGATAAGAAAACATGGTTCACCCATACATTTCAAAGATGTGGCCAAGGCTATCACCCAGTATTTCAATAAAAAAGTGCATGTGGCAACAACCCATAATGAATTGATCAAAGATCCAAGATTTGTACTAGTGGGACGCGGACTCTATGCCTTGGCCGAATGGGGATACATGTCTGGCGTCGTAAAGGATGTCATCAGGAAAATTTTAGAGAAAGAAGGATCTTTGTCGAAAGAAAAAATAATAGAAAAGGCTCTCAAAGAGCGCTATGTCAAAGAGAATACCATTTTGGTTAACCTTCAGAACCCAAAGTATTTCAAAAAAGATAAAGACAATCGCTATTATAATGTGTAAATCCCCACACTTACTTTTTGTTTTTACATCAAGGTGATTTCTAAGAGTGGTATAAAAGTAAGTGTGGGGGTAAAATAAGGTAATGTTTGAGGATTTTATTTCTCTTTTTCAAACCGATTTTTACCTAAGGATCTGGAATCTAATTTATGCCACTTGGCCTATTTGGTTGCCTCTCTTAATATTTGGCCTTCTATTAAATACTTGGTTTTCTTACACACGCCGGTATTGGATCAGGGCGCAAGGCAGTGTACTTCTAGAGATCAAACTGCCGAGAGACATAGAGCGAACGCCGGCCGCCATGGAAATGGTTTTTCATGGGATATTTGAACCGTCGGTCGGCAATCTGGCCGATTCATTGCTCAAAGGTCGGGTCAGAGACTGGTTTTCTCTTGAAATAGTTTCCATCGGCGGAGAAGTGAGGTTTTTTATTTGGGCGTTTCCTAAGTGGAAAAATATCATAGAATCGAGAATTTACTCTTTGTATCCAGGTGTAGAAATATTTGAGGTTGATGATTATGCTCTGGATGTTGTCTATGAACCGGAGAAAATGAATATCTGGGGTATCACGACGAAACTTAATAAGCCAGACGCGTATCCCATCAAAACATATATTGATTATGAGCTTGATAAAGGCAATAAGGAGCAGGAAGAAATAATTGATCCTCTTGCTCCGCTTTTGGAATACCTGGGGTCTCTTAAGCATGGTGAGCAAGCATGGGTGCAAATTCTGATTCAGGCGCATCGCAAAGAAGGACTGCAGGATGGGCGAATTTTCTTTCAAAAACCGGACTGGAAAGATGGCATAAAGTCTGAAATAAAGAAATTCATTGAAAAAGAACCATTCATTAAGCCTGAACTAGGAAAATCCGCCAGTCTTTTGAATCTCTCTAAGGCTCAAGACAATACTATTACGGCCATTGAACGTAACGCCAGTAAATTGCCTTATGACACGATGATAAGGGTTGTCTATACCGCGCCGATTGATATTTTTGATAAAATAAAAGGTCTTGGTTTGATCGGCAGTCTGCGTCAATTTAGTTCCCAGTATCTTAATGGCATACGCCCCAATTGGTTCTCCGGCATAGATAATCCTTGGGAAGATTTCCGCGATATCAGAAAAAAAAGAAACCAAAGAACTCTGCTCGATGCTTACAAGCGCCGCTCTTTCTTTAATGTTCCATACAAAAATCTTAACGGCACTCCTTTTGTTCTTAGCACAGAAGAACTGGCGACAATCTTCCACTTTCCAGGAGCGACAGTCACTACTCCGAATCTTACTCGCATACCTTCAAAGAAAGGCGAAGCACCTTCGAACTTGTCAGTATGATTTTAAAAATATCTCTTTTTTTAGCGATCGTAATTTTGTGCGTCATACCTTTATATGCTACCACTCCTCCGTCGGCGTTTCCTTCCGGCTCTTTGGTCACTGTCAGGGAAGGGACCGGACTTTATACCCTTGCGGAAAAATTAAAACAGGATCGGGTAATACGCTCTCCATTTCTATTCAGGATGGCCGCCGTTGTGCTCGGCGGAGAGCGCGACATGAAAGCTGGCCAATATTTGATGCCTCATCCACAAAATGTTTTTACGCTGGCCTGGCGCGTATTTCATGGAGATTATGGCATAGAGCACATTAAACTGACGATTCCGGAAGGTTTTACAGTCATGAAGATTTCCGCGCTTTTTGACGAGCGATTCGTATTATTCAATCACGCGGATTTTATGAAAAATGCTCCAGAGGGATATCTTTTCCCGGATACTTATTTTGTGCCCATCATTGCCACCGCCTCTTCAATCATCAAATTGCTGAATGATAATTTTACCCGCAAAATATCTTCGGTTGCTCGTGAAATTGATAATTCTCGACACACTCTTGAGGAAATCATAACCATGGCGTCTATAATTGAAAGAGAAGCAAAATATCAGGAAGATCGCACGACCATCTCCGATATTTTATGGAAAAGAATTGAGCTTGATATTCCTCTTCAAGTGGATGCCAGTTTTGTCTACATTAACGGCAAGACCACTAAAGATCTCACTCTCGATGATCTGAAGATCGATTCTCCTTACAATACTTATCTATATAAGGGTATGCCTCCGACTCCCATATCAAATCCCGGGCTTCCGAGTATTGTGGCCGCTCTCAATCCAACAACTACTCCTTACTTCTATTTCTTGACAGGCAGTGATGGTACCATGCATTATTCTCGTACCTTTGATGAACATGTGGCTAAAAAACATAAATATATTACAAGATAAAATAGTAAACACCCGCTCGCTTCGCGAGCTCACACTAAAAACCTTTGGTGTGGGGGTAAACCTTTTCGCCGGGTCAGCATCCAAAAAACCGAAAGTTTTTGTCGGTTTGTCAGGCGGCGTGGACAGCGCCGTCTCGGCGGCTATTTTAAAACAGCGCGGATTTGATGTTACAGGCGTGTTTATCAAGGTTTGGCAGCCGGATTTTTTACCATGCACTTGGAGAGATGAGCGACGCGATGCTATGAGAGTCTCAATCGCCCTCGATATTCCTTTTTTATTTTTGGATTTTGAAGAAGAGTATAAAAAGGGAGTAGTGGACAAAATGATAGCCGAATATAAGGCTGGTCGAACTCCAAATCCCGATGTGCTTTGCAACAAGGAAATCAAGTTTGGCTCTTTTTGGAAAAAAGCCAAAGAGATGGGGGCAGATTATATTGCCACAGGCCACTACGCCCGCATTGAGCGCGAATTTACAATTTCCAATTCTCAATTTTCAATAAATGAATCAATTTCCAATGAAAATTTAAACATTGAAAATTCAATGAAAATTGAAAATTTTAAATTGAAAATTGGTATTGATTCTGAAAAGGACCAATCATACTTTCTCTGGACTTTGGCTCAAGATGACCTCTCTCACATTCTCTTTCCCATTGGCAATCTAAAAAAAGAAGAGGTGCGCAGGCTTGCTCGCCAATATGGTCTGCCTGTTTCCGAGAAAAAAGACAGCCAAGGGATCTGTTTTATAGGCAATATAAGAATGGACGAATTTCTAGCCCACTTTATTCAGACGAAACCGGGTAAGGTGCTTGATACCGTAGGTCACGAAATTGGTACTCATGACGGCGCCGTGCTTTACACCGTCGGAGAAAGACACGGCTTCACAATTTCCCAAAAAGGTCCGGAAGATAAAGCTTTTTATGTTTTGTCTAAGGACATTATGCTCAACACTCTGGTAGTATCAAATAAAAAGTCTGAAATCATTTCTCATTCGCCGACTAAAATAGAGATAAAAAATGTTAATTGGATCACTGAACCAGTCGATCACGCGCTTTTTGCCAGGATACGCTATAGGGGAGAGAAAATACCGGTCAAGCTATTTCTTGCCAATCATCGGCTTGCAGTTGAATTTAAAAAACCCGTCCGAGGTCTTTCTCTCGGTCAATCGATAGTGTTTTATCTCTCTCTAAATGCCAATGAGGAGAAAAGTATAGACGAGAGTGATATCTGTCTCGGCGGAGCAGTGATGGATAGGATAATTTCATAGGGTATAATAATCAGGTGGCAGAGATAACGAATAAAGTGTCGGTCCTCAAGGCTGACGGCAATCGAGAAATTTTTGACGAGGAAAAACTTCGTGCCTCGCTTTTGCATTCCGGAGCATCAGAAAAATCTGCCGAGAATGTTATTTCACACATATTGTCGGAGCTTCATGATGAAATAACTACAGGTGAGATTTATAGGCATGCTTTTTCTGTTCTTCAAAATATAAGTAAGCCGGTTGCCAGAAGTTACTCCCTTCGGCGCGCTATCATGGATCTTGGTCCGTCCGGTTTTCCGTTTGAGGATTTTATCGCAGAAGTGCTTAAGGCTAAAGGATTCAAATGCGAAACTCGTCAGACAGTACTTGGTGTATGTGTGCCTCATGAAGTGGATGTCGTGGCCTATAATGACAGCAAACTTATCATGATCGAAGTTAAATTCCACAATGAGCTCGGTACTAAGTCTGATTTGAAGGTGGTTCTATACATTAAGGCACGTTTTGATGATCTTGCCGGAAATGTTTTCAAATATGGCGGTGTTGATAGGCGTATCACCGACAGTTGGCTCATCACAAATACTAAGTTCTCCAGTACTGCCATACATTACGGCGTCTGCAATAATATGACCATGATTGGCTGGAATTATCCGGAGAAAGGCAATTTGCAGGATATGGTTGAAGAAGAAGGGCTTCATCCTATAACCTGCCTTTCTTCTCTCTCCGCCGGTGATAAAAAAATGCTTCTTGAGAAAAGGGTCGTCCTTTGCTCCACCATCAAAAAGGATCATAACTTGTTGAGTGAAATTTTGGGCGGTGGTTTTGATATTACACCAGTTATTAATGAAATAAATGAACTATAATGGAAATTTTCTTTTCTCTGATAATGGCTCTTTTACTGGGTTCCGCTCTGGGGCTCGAGCGTTCTCTCGCCGGCAAGACTGCCGGTATTCGTACCTTCGGCTTGGTGTCAATGGGTTCTTGTCTTTTTATTCTTATAGCAAGGTTTGTCATTCCGACCGTTGATACCTTTAATTATGATCCTTTGAGGATGGCCGCGGGGGTGGTTGTGGGCATAGGATTTCTATGCGGTGGAGTGATTATCCTTAAAGATTCTACCTTGACCGGCTTAACTACTGCGGCGGGTTTGTGGGTAGCGGCTGGTATTGGCATGGCTGTGGGATATGGATTATTACTCTTGGCGCTTTTTGCCACCGTGGCCACTCTCTTGGTGTTTACGATATTTTGGTTTATTGAACATAAGATTATACCCAATAGTTACGATGGCTGAAAGGGACAAAGCTTTAAAGGAAATTAAAGAAGAGATAATAGGCCTCAATGCTTCGCCGCTTTATTTGGAGCGAGTAAGCAATAAATATTTTCCCGTGATAGGGGAAGGCAGTTATTCTGCGGAAATAATGTTTATTGGCGAAGCGCCGGGCCAGAACGAAGCAAAGACCGGTCGACCCTTCTGCGGGCGGGCCGGGAAAATACTTGATGAACTTTTAGTTTCTGTCGGGATAGAAAGAAAAGATGTGTATGTGACAAATATTGTCAAAGATCGCCCGCCCGGCAATCGTGATCCCTATCCGGATGAAATATCCATATATGCTCCGTTTCTTGATCGCCAGATTGAAATCATTCGGCCCAAAGTAATCGCCACGCTGGGCCGGTTTTCCATGAGTTATGTCATGAATCGTTTCGGCCTTGAATGGGAACTCGGACCCATAAGCGTCCTTCATGGTAAAGTTTTTTCCTCTTCAAATTTTAAATTTGTACCCTTATATCACCCGGCGGCGGCCATATATAATCAGCATCTTCTCGCGACTCTCAAAGAAGATTTTAAAGTCATTAAGACCCTGATTTAATTATGCTATATTGTCTCCAATGCAATCGAGAGAAATAAGGCAAAAATTCTTAAAATTCTTTGAACAGCGTGGGCATGTCATCATTCCCTCGGTTTCTCTCGTCCCGGAGAATGACCCGACCGTCCTTTTTACCACCGCCGGAATGCAGCCCTTAGTGCCGTATCTCTTAGGCAGAGAGCATCCTCGGGGCAGACGACTGGTTAACATTCAAAAATGCGTTCGCACTCAAGACATAGAAGAAGTCGGTGATAATACTCACGATACTTTTTTTGAAATGCTCGGCAACTGGTCTCTCGGCGATTATTTTAAAGAAGATGCCATAAAATGGAGTTTTGAATTGCTGACAAGCAAGGAAGAAGGTTTCGGGCTTGATCCGGACAGGCTCTACATAACGGTTTTTGAGGGAGATCTAAATGCGCCAAGGGATGACGAAGCGTATGAAATTTGGAAAAAATATATGCCGACAAACCGTATCTTCTTTATGGGCGCCAAATCAAATTGGTGGAGTGTTGGCGATAATGGTCCGTGCGGTCCCGATACCGAGATGTTTTACGACATAACTTCGGAAGGTCTTGGCGATCTGACCAAGGAAGAATACGAAAAAGCTGATGACGAACAAAAGGTGGTGGAAGTCTGGAATGATGTCTTTATGGAATACGAGAAAAAGGACGGCAAAATCACTAATAAGCTTCCCCAAAAGAATGTGGATACCGGTGCCGGACTGGAGCGTCTGGCTATGGCTCTACAGAATAAAAATAATATTTTTGAGACCGATTTATTTGAACCAATAATTTTGTCGATCCAAAAAAATAGTGATATAGCCAATACAAGGCATGAAAGAATAGTAGCGGATCATATTCGGACATCAGTTTTTTTGATCAGCGATGGTGTTTTGCCGACAAATACAGACAGGGGGTACATTTTAAGGCGTTTGCTTCGTCGCGCGTATGTTCATGTTAAAAAATTAGGGGGTGATTTGAAAACTATAGGATTTGTTGCGGATACTATTATCAACCACGAGAGTTATAAAAATATTTATACTTTTAGTTCTGAAACAGGTAAAATCATGAGCACGGAAATAGAAAAATTCGACAAAACTTTAGAATCTGGCCTCAAACAGTTTGAGAAGGGTATAGATCCGTTTATCCTCTTTACCACTTACGGTTTCCCTTTCGAATTAACGGAAGAATTGGCGAATGAAAAAAACATTAAACTTGATAAAAATGAGTTTCAAAAAAAATTTTTAGAGCATCAGAGAGCTTCGCGTGCCGGAGCGGAACAAAAATTCAAAGGGGGACTTGCCGGGCATAGTTACACGGAAGTGAAGTATCACACCGCCACTCATCTCTTACACTATGCCTTGCGGGAAGTCTTGGGAAAAGAAGTTTTACAAAGGGGTTCCAATATAACGCCCAAACGGCTGCGTTTTGATTTCTCGTTTGCCCGTAAAATGACTGATGAAGAAAAAAAGACCGTAGAATATCTGGTGAATAATAAAATAAATGAGTCACTACCTGTCAGTTATCAGGATATTTCTCTCGAAGAAGCCAAAAATTTGGGGGCGATAGGCTTATTCGAAGAAAAATACGGAGATAAGGTTCGGGTTTATAATATCGGAAACTTCAGCTTGGAATTCTGTGGCGGACCTCATGTCGAGTCCACGAGCGAATTAGCTCGTGGACGAGATCCCGAGGATAATCCGAGGGACATGAAGTTTAAAATCATAAAAGAAGAATCGGTATCTGTCGGTACGAGAAGGATAAAAGCAGTATTGGAATAAGAAAAAATAGTTCGACTATGCTCACTATGAATAGTTCGACTTGCTCACTATAAATAAGTTATAATAAAATCAATGACCAAAAACATCGAAGACATAATTATCCCAGAGAGGAAAAGAAGCATCAGAGATATTCCTATTCCGGAAAGACGAAAGAAACAAGAATCGCCTGACCATCAATTTCTTCATAAAGAGAATTATCCTCCGGAACCACAAGAAGATTTAAATGCCTATCATCAAAATAATAAAAATAACTCTCCATTTCCCCAAAAGCGACTCTGGCTTATAGTAACGGCTGTTTCTACCTTAGTGATTATTTTTGCCCTATTATTAATATTTAACGGGGCTACTTTGACATATGTACCTAAATCGTCCGCCATTTCGTTCAACGAGGATGTATACACGGCCAGTAAAACCAGTGACAAGGGGCTTCTTTACAGTATTGTTAAACTTTCTGTAGATAAAGGTGTCGAAGTACCGGCATCCGGAGAAGTAGAGGTTGTAAGAAAAGCAAGTGGCGTGATCATCATATACAACAACAATAATGCTTCACAAAGATTAAGAGCGACCACGCGCTTTGAAACTCCTGACGGCAAGATTTATCAAATAGAGGATTCTATTATCGTGCCGGGCAGATCAATAGTTGGGGGCAAGGAGCAACCAGGCACTCTGGAAGTCAGAGTCCTCGCTGAAAATTATGGAGAAGATTTTAATATTGGTCTTTCAGACTTCACTCTTCCGGGCCTTCAAGGAACATCTCTATTCTCGACTATTTATGCCCGATCCAAGACCGAGATGACCGGAGGTTTTGTCGGTACGGAGAAAATAGCGAGCGAACAGGACAGAAGACAGGCAAAAATCGAACTCGATGCTTTATTGAGAGAAGAACTTATTTCTGAAGCCAGAGCTCAAGTGCCGGAAGATTTTATTATGTTCCCTTCGTTATCTTCAGTCACTTTTGATGATCTTCCGCAAACACAATCCCAGAGCGAGGATACGACCATGATTAATATGCGGGGTAATTTGTCCGGCCTCATGTTTAAGAGAAGCGATTTATCGAATCAATTGTCACTCAATAAAATTACCGTTAATCCGGGTGAATCTGTGACAATTCCTGAACTCAAATCGCTTGAGTTGACTTTTGTTGGTATTCTTTCGGTTGATTTACTGTTGCCCAATGAAATAGAATTCACCGTGACTGGTGATGCGACAGCAGTATGGCAGACTGATGAGGTGGCTCTTAAAGCTGATTTGATAGGTAAACACAAGAAAGATATACCTTCCATTCTTAAAAATTATCCGACTGTGTTATCTGCAACCGTCACTATCAGACCATTTTGGAAAAGCTCATTTCCTAGAGACGGTTCGCGTATCACCATAAAGAAATCTCTTACCGAGTAATTTATGTCGCATAACAAAGTCTCTCCAATAGAAAAAATGGGTGTAGTCGTTGAATCACTACCCAATATTATGTTTCGCGTTAAGTTGGATGATGAACCCGCCTCCGCCGAAGGCACCGGCGAGGCAAAGGAAATTCTCGCATATCTGTCCGGCAAAATGCGTCTTCATCGTATTCGGGTTTTGGTTGGTGATAAAGTGTTGCTTGAACTTGAGCCTTATGGTGGCAAGGCCAGAATTATCAAGCGCCTTTAAGCTTGATTTATTCCAAATGAATGATTAATTTAAAATCCGACAAGAGATTGTGGGCTGGTATAGGTATCATTTTTGTGGCTTTGTTCGTTTTTCTCATGGGCGAGGATTCGTCCTATCACAAGGTTACGCGTCTTGAGCGTATCGTTCATACGGTAATGTATTCAATTGATAATAGCGCTGTGGCCGCCGCCAGATTTTTCATAGGAGAAGATTCTTTTTACCTGACAATGCCGTATTATCGGCAAGAGAACGGCTTGACTTACGAGGTGGCAGCCTTAAGAACGGCACTTAATTACCAAGGAATTTATGTGTCGGAAGGCGAACTCTTAGAAAATTTAACTTTTGATACGAGGGAACCCATGAGTCGCAACGGTATTTGGGGTGATCCTGACATCAACTTCCTAATGATGTGGCTGATAAATGCATAGTTGTAGCACGTAGACTCGGTCTTCGATTCGGATGTGTTGATTTGGCTTTTTCTGCAAACACTGGTTATACTTTCTTTGAGATTAACCCTCAAGGACAGTGGTTGCCATCAGAGTTGCAGTTGGGCTATACTGTTGCTGATTCGCTCATTGATGCACTTACGCGATAGTAATTCGGGTTTCTATCTCGTAAACACAACCACACCCCGAGAAAAGGAGTCTTGTGCCATGCCAAAAACAGCATTAGCTATACAAGATGTTCGTCGAGACCTGAAGATCACCTCTCGCAAGAAGAAGGCGGTCAACTCTGGAGAACCGATCACATCGCTCGTCGCGAGACATTCGAGAATGAACATTCTGGATGAACCACTTCCTGACATCGTGGCTGAACACGATACATTCATCTCTGGAACTGGAGATGGTGACACCATCTAGACTGCGCAGGCGGTTATGCTGGAAAGCCGGTTGGATTCACTCCAACCGGCTTATTTATTACAATGATATTATTATGAAAAATTCTCACCCGCTTCTTGAGCTTCTTGAAAAAGACCAAATTGGTATTCGTCAATATAAGGATGAAAAAATTGATGCTGAAAAATATAATAAAATCAACCAAGAAGTTATTTATGAGTTTAAGGAATATATAAAAAATAACGGATTTCCATTTAAAAATTTATACGGGCAAGATGTTTATAAAGCAGCCGTTGTTTTAGCCCTTCACACTAGTAATGATTTTTTAGAGAGTATTTTTGAAATTATTAAAGAAGCTGGAGAAAATCAGATTGATATTAAAGATAAGGCGTATTTTATAGATAGAATTCTGGTTTATAGGGGCAAACCTCAAATATATGGAACGCAGTTCAAAATATCAATTGATGGTTTAATGGAACCACTTTCCATTGAAGATCCACATAATGTAAATAAAAGAAGGGCTGAAATTGGGCTCGAGCTGATAGAAAAATATAAAAAGAGAGTGGAAGAACAGGGTTAAACCACTGGCAACTCCACGTAGAAAATAGAGCCTTTGTCGGGCCCGGCGGACTCAACCCAGATGTGGTCTTGGTGTGCTTCTACAGCACTCTTCACAATAGAGAGACCATAACCGGCGGAGTCGGTGTTGATTTTCTGGGAATTCTTGTCTCTGCCACCTTTAGTGAAGAGTTTTGGTTTCATTTCGTCTGAAAGTTCAATACCGGTATCCGCGACTGTAAAGAGAATTTTATTATTCTCTCTGTCCAACCGAACTTTCACGCTACCGGACGGAGTGTCTCTGATGGAGTTATCAATCAGATTCCTGACAGCTTCTTTGAGCTGACTTTGGTCGCCGACCACATCATAGCCGCCGTCTGCATTTGGAAGCACGACTTCATACTTCAACCCTTTTTCTTCCGCCAGTTTACTCATTTCCTCGTTGACATTTTGCACAAGCTCTTTCATATCACGGGTGGGGTAGACCCCCGCACCTATTTTCTATTTTCGCATCAAACGAAGAATCTCAAGAAGTATGTTCTAGAAAATAGGTGCGGGGGTAGACATAAAAACAAACTTAAGCTAGAATACAAACTTGTTATGAAAGTTAAGGCGGCGGTTAGGAAGTTATGTGCCAAGTGTCAAATAGTCCGTAGAAAGGGCTATGTTTATGTAACTTGCAAAACTAATCCTCGACATAAACAAAGACAAGGTTAGATGAGTCCCGTTAGAAGCCGCAGTCACGCCTGCCTGCGGCAGGCAGGGTTTCAATAGTTGGCTTTAAGTAAATATGAAAACAAATCAAAAATTTACAAATAATATACACAGGCGCGGTTTACTGACCGCGACCTGCTTCTAACGGGATGAGAATACTTGGTATTACTATTCCAGAGGAAAAGCGTCTTGAAATTGGTCTCACGACCATTTTCGGCATTGGCCGTTCACGCGCCAGATACATTCTCACAGAAGCCGGGGTGCCTTTAGGAAAAAAATCAAAGGAAACTAGCATCGAAGAAGAAAATAAAATCCGTTCAGTCATCGAGAAATTGACTCTCGAGGGCGACTTGAAAAGAGTTGTTTCCGGAAACATCAAGCGTCTCAAGGACATCAAGACTTATCGTGGTTTGAGGCATACTCGTAATCTTCCGGTACACGGCCAACGGACAAAATCAAATGCCAGGACAAAAAGAGGTGTGAGAAAGACCATGGGTACGGGGCGCAAATTAGCAGAGAAAAAATAATGGGTAAGAAACGCATAGTAAAACCAGAAGGAGAATCAACAAGCACTGCAGATAGCGCTACGGTTGAGGTTGAAAAGAAGAAAGAATCGAAATCATCGCGTCGGCGCATTGATTCTGGTGTTTTATATGTTGAGTCAAGCTATAATAATACCAAACTGACCCTCACTGACGAAAAAAACAATACTTTGGCATGGTCTTCAAGCGGTAGTCTCGGATTTAAGGGGGCTAAAAAGGGTACGCCATTTGCCGCCGCTAAAGTAGGGGAAACTTTGGCGCTTAAAGCTCAGACCATGGGCATCAAGGAGGTCAAGGTTGTCGTCAAGGGAGTTGGTTCCGGTCGCGAGTCCGCTATCAGGGGCTTCATTTCTAAAGGAACAAATTTAACTACTATTCAAGATAAGACTGCCGTACCTCATAATGGACCTAAGCCACCTAAACCTCGACGCACTTAATTTCCAAACTCTATTATGAAAATAGGACCTAAATACAAAATAGCAAGACGTCTCGGTGCACCTGTCTTTGAAAAGACTCAAACTCCTAAATACGCCCTTTCGCTTGCTCGTAAGGAAAGGGCAGACAAAAAGGGTCGAAGGAAGCCTAAAAGTGAATTTGGTCAAGAATTGATAGAAAAACAAAAAGCCCGCTTTAGTTACGGCATTACTGAAAAACAATTTAGAAATTATGTCGATAAGGCTCTTAATTCTCCGGATCCGATTCAGAAGCTTTTCAGTATTCTTGAGAGTCGCCTTGATAATGTGGTATATAGAGCTGGTTTGGCTAAAACACGGGCCCAAGCTCGTCAAGCTGTAAGTCACGGGCATATCATGGTTAATAATGCCCGCGTGACCATACCTTCGATCATTGTGTCGAAGGGGGATGTTTTAAGTCTTCGGCCCAGCTCTGCCGATAGCCCATTGTTTACGGATGTTTCGGACAGAATGAAGGAGGTAGGCCAGCCGCCATGGCTCAAGGCTGATCCTGTGAAAAAGTCTGTGGTCGTAGAAGCACAAGCGGTTTACGAAGCGCGAGAGCATGTTTTCGATCTCGGGGTTGTTATTGAATTCTATAACAGATAGTGTTACAATTAAATCTTAATTTTTATCTTTTATTATGGCTGATTACACAATACTTTTACCCTCTAAACCAAAGGTAATTTCAGAAGAAGGGGAGAGCGGCGTTTTTGAAATCGAAGGCCTTTATCCCGGCTATGGCCATACTTTGGGCAACAGCCTTCGCCGTATTATACTTTCCTCTTTGCCTGGGGTAGCCATTACTTCGGTTAAAATAAAGGGTGTCAGCCATGAGTTCACTGTTTTGGACGGTGTGAAGGAAGACATTGTCACTATTCTCCTCAACCTTAAAAAGGTTCGTATGCGTTTTAATACCGATGAACCTCAGACTCTTTATATAAAAGTTAGCGGTCTGCCCGAACAGGAAGGTGAAAAAGTGGTTCGAGCTTCTGACCTTGAAGTGCCCGGTCAAGTGGAAATTCTTACACCGAACGAGGTTATTGCCACTATCATCGGCAAAAATACGGCGCTTGACATGGAGATCAAAGCGGAAAAGGGCTTAGGTTTTATGCCTAAAGAAATGATCGAAAAATCAAGGGTTGATATCGGCACCATTGCTCTTGACGGGATCTTTACTCCTATTCGCCGCGTGAGCTATGAAGTTGAGAATATGCGTGTCGGAGACAGGACAGATTTCAACAAACTAAGAATATCCATAGAAACCGACGGTACTCTTTCTCCTTCATCCGCCCTTTCTTCTGCCATTGAGATCATGATAAACCAGCTCAAGGCCATTGTGGGATTTAAGGAAGACAGTCCAATTTCTAAACCAAACAGTATTGAAGATCAAAACAGTTCAAATTCAAAACCCTCTTCCGACCCGGAAGTGCTGAAAACTCGCATAGAATCTATGGATATTTCTCCCCGGACTCAAGGTGCCCTTTCTCTTGCCAATATCCGCACTATCGGAGGCTTGGCGCGCAAGAAAGAAAAAGATCTGCTTGAAATTGCGGGCATGGGGTCAAAAGGTGTTCAGGAAATCAAGAAAGCTCTGGGAGAATTTGGCATCACGTTGAAAAATTAGCGAGGACTGTGTATTGTTCTCCCATGAGATTTACCTCTCATACGGGAAAGGATAAATTACATGCGACATCATAACAAAAACAGAAAATTCGGCCGCGAAAAAGATCAGAGAAAAGCTTTGCTTAAATCTCTTGTGTATTCTCTTGCTCTCAAGGGTAAAATCAAAACTACGGAGCCAAAGGCGAAATCTCTTCGTCCATACATGGAGAAATTGGTAACCTTAGGCAAAAAGCATACGGTTGCCTCACGCCGCGCTCTTGAAAGTCGAGTGGGTCAAGAGGCCGCCAAAAAAATTTCCAATGAGCTTTCTGTAACATATAAGGATAGGGCGGGAGGTTATACTCGTATCACTAAAATAGGGCCACGGATGACAGATGCCAGTCCCATGGCCATCATAGAATTTGTGTAATTTGATTTATTATATGAACAAGTATGTTATAGATGCAAAAGGAAGAGCGCCGGGGCGAGTAGCCACAGAAGTCGCGGTGCTATTAATGGGTAAAAACAGGACGGACTTTGCCAGAAACCGCATTCCGGAAGTTGAAGTTGAAGTGATTTCAAGCTCCCAAATGACGCTTAATGCCAAAAAGTTAAAGGATAAAATGTATTCAAGGCACTCTGGTTTTCCGGGCAGTCTAAAAAGGCAAACGCAAGAATATATTGTTAATACCAAAGGACATCAAGAAGTCCTGCGACGGGCAATATATGGTATGCTTCCCAAGAATAAATTACGTCCCAGAATGATGAAAAATTTGAAGATAAAAGCATGATAGTAGAAAAAATCACAATTAAAAAAGAAAACACTGTTAGTTCCGCAAGTCGAGGTGACGACAGTAGATATATTGAATCAGTGGGCAGGAGAAAAACTTCTGTGGCCAGAGTGCGCATCACTCCCGCCTCAAAATTTTTCATATCTGTCAATGATAAGGATATGGAAAAATATTTTCCTACTCCCGCTCTTCGAGCAACGGTTCTCTCAATTTTTAATGATATTGAAAAAAAGTTTCTGATTACCGCGAAACTCAAGGGCGGTGGAATTTCTTCGCAAGCCGAAGCTTTGAGGCATGGTCTGGGTCGAGCTCTTGTGTCATTCGATCAAAATCTTCGCACTCAGCTTAAACTCAAGGGATTCTTAAAACGGGATCCTCGCGCCAAAGAACGCAGGAAATTCGGCCTAAAGAAAGCTCGTAAAGCGCCGAAGTGGTCGAAGCGTTAGCGAAGATCCTGAGCGACTTGTCCCGAGCTTGGTCGAGGGGAGTCGAAGGAAGTAAACGTTAAAACATTTGTTTATGGATGAAGAAAATGACATTGAATTAGATAAAGAAGATCTAGACGACTCCGTAGTGGCGGACGAGAGGACCCATGAATCATTAAAGAAGCTTCGGGAAAAGCTAAAGGCTTCGGAAGCAAAAGCCAAAGAATATCTTGATGGGTGGCAGAGAGCGCAGGCAGATTTTGTCAATCTTCGCCGCCGAGATGAAGAGTCTAAGGTTGAGTTTATTAAATTCGCCAAACTCTCTCTCATTGAGGAATTGATTCCGGTGCTGGATAGTTTTAATATAGCTCTGGCGCAGGGACATAAAGACCTCGATCCGCTCTGCAACCAGTTGATGGCTGTACTTAAGGTTAGCGGACTAGAAGAGCTTAATCCGGAGAACGAGACTTTCAGTCCGTATGAGCACGAAGCGCTGACGACAGTTATGACAAATAATCCCGAAGAAGATCACAAAGTGCTTGAGATTTTGCAAAAAGGGTATAAATTGAATGGCAAGTTAATTCGCCCAGCAAAGGTAAAGGTGGGAGAGTATGGAGGAAATTAACAATTAACAATTTACAATTATCAATTTTCAATCAATTCCCAATGAATCAATTTTCAAACGTTTGACACATTGGAAATTGAAAATTCAATGAAAATTGCAAAATTGAAAACTGAAAATTAATATAAAAATATGTCAAAAATCATTGGTATCGATCTAGGTACGACAAATTCCGCAGTAGCGGTCATGGAAGCAGGACAGCCGAAAATTATAGAAAATGCCGAAGGGGTGCGCACTACGCCCTCTATTGTGGCCATTTCAAAAACCGGCGATCGTCTGGTGGGGCTTTTAGCCAAGCGCCAAGCCGTAACTAATCCTAAAAATACAATCTTTGGCATCAAGCGCTTCATCGGCCATACTTTTTCCGATCCAGCGGTTCAAAAGGATAAATCTACGGTGCCATATGAAGTTAAGGAAGGGGCCAGTGGAGGCGTTTTGGTCAAGATGGGTGACCCTTCGACTGGTTCGATAAGCTCCCCTCAACCAAGTTCCCTCGACAAAGCTCGGGACAAGTCGGGACAAGCAGGGCAGGCAAAAGATTATCGTCCAGAAGAAGTTTCGGCCATGATCTTGCAGAAACTCAAGACCGATGCGGAGGCAAAATTAGGCGAGAAAGTAACGGAAGCCATCATTACCGTACCCGCCTATTTCAATGACTCGCAACGCCAGGCTACTAAAGACGCCGGACAGATCGCCGGACTTGATGTTAAGCGCATCATCAACGAGCCGACTGCCGCGGCTCTGGCTTATGGTTTCAATAAAAAGAATAATGAAAAAATCGCCGTGTTCGACTTCGGTGGAGGAACATTTGATATCTCGATACTGGAAGTCGGCGATGATATCGTTGAAGTCAAATCTACCGACGGTGACTCTCATTTGGGGGGCAAGGATATCGATCAAAAGATACTTAACTATATTGCCGAAGAATTCAAAAAAGAGTCTGGCATAGATGTCAGAAAGGATGCTTTGGCGCTCCAGCGCCTTGATGAAGCTGCGGAGAAAGCCAAGATCGAGCTTTCGACGGTGACTGAAACTGAAATCAACATCCCCTATATCACTTCCGACGCATCAGGACCGAGGCATCTTCTTTTGAAGCTTTCTCGGGCCAAGCTCGAGGAACTTTCGGGAGAATTTGTCGATCGGGCCATGGAGATCACCAAACGCGCTATGGAAGCTTCTCCGTTTAAAGTAGATGTTATAGACGAGGTCATATTAGTCGGGGGACAGACGCGCATGCCGGCGATAGCCGAGGCGGTTAAAAAATTCTTCGGCAAAGAACCCAATAAATCCATCAACCCTGATGAAGTGGTAGCTCTTGGCGCGGCTATACAAGGGGGTATTCTTTCCGGTGATGTCAAAGATGTACTTTTGCTTGATGTTATCCCGCTCTCTCTTGGTATTGAAACCATGGGTGGCGTAGCAACCAAGCTTATTGAAAAGAATACGACCATTCCCTCAGCCAAATCGCAGGTGTTCTCTACAGCTGCCGATAATCAGACTTCCGTTGAGATTCATATTATTCAAGGTGAACGCAGTATGGCCTCGGATAATAAGTCACTTGGTCGATTCATTCTAGACGGCATTCCACCGGCATCGCGCGGCATGCCACAGGTTGAAGTGACTTTTGATGTTGATGCCAACGGTATATTAAATGTCAGGGCTAAAGACAAAACCACCAACAAAGAACAATCAATCAGAATAGAAGCAAGCTCCGGACTATCCAAAGAAGAAATCAATAAAATGCAAAAAGATGCTGAAGCCAATGCGGCGGATGATCAAAAGAAAAAGGAAATGGTGGATGCTAAAAATTTGGCCGAGCAACTGATTTATACGGCAGAAAAATCATTGAAAGACACTCCATCAGTGCCCGACGATATCAAAACATCAGTGAATGGTAAAATTGAGGCGCTCAAAAAAGAAACAAATCCGCCTGCCGGAGGATCGGCGCCCAGTTTGGAATCTATTAAATCCGCGACAGAAGCGCTCTCAACCGAATTGCAGAAGATAGGGGAATATATGAGCAAGAACCCGCCGAATCCTTCGCCTGCTGGCTCAGAACCTACTACCCCTGAAGGGGATGTTCGGGATGCTGAAGTTAAGGAGGAAAAACCCAAGGATGATTCTGAACCAAAAAGCTAGCACCTAGCACCTAGAAGCTAGCACCTAACCCATGAAGGATTACTACAAAATTTTAGGAGTCAAAAAAGATGCTTCGGAAGATGAAATTAAAAAGGCCTTCCGTAAATTAGCACATGCTTATCATCCAGATAAGTCCGGCGGTGATGAAGCTAAATTCAAAGAAGCAGGCGAAGCTTATACTGTACTCTCCGATAAAAATAAACGCGCGCAATATGATGCCTATGGCTCCGCGGGTTCTTTTACCGGACAAAACGGCACAGGAGCGGGCTTTGATCCTTCAGGTTTCGGTTTTGATTTCTCCGGTTTCAACAATGCCGGTTTTGATGCGAGTGACTTGGGTGATATTCTCTCAAGTATCTTCGGCGGCCGTCGCGTCCGACGCGGGCGTGACATAGCTGTCGACATCGAACTTTCTTTCCATGAATCGATCTTCGGCGCGGAGCGAAAAATCGTCATTAACTCAAAATTTGTTAAGCAAAAAGAAGTGGCCATCTCTGTTCCTGCTGGAATCGATGACGGGCAAATGATCCGTTTGTCAGGAATGGGGGAGACTTTGGAAGGAGGGTTACCGGGAGATCTGTATGTAAAAGTGCATGTGCGTAAGCATCCGTACCTGCGCAAAGAAGGGTACAACTTGATAATGGATTTAGAAATAAAGCTTTCCGAAGCGCTTCTTGGCGCTGAAAGACTCATCCATGCTCTTGACGGGGAAATCACTTTAAAAATTGTGGCCGGCACCAAGCACGGCAGTATTCTGCGAGTAAAGGGCAAGGGTGTGCCTTATCATGTCTCTGGTCGCCAATCGGGTGCACGCGGCGATCTCTATATTCGTGTCTCTGTCGCTATCCCGGAGAAACTTTCAAAAGAGGCGAGAAAAGCAGTTGAGGAATTAAAGAAGCAAGGACTTTAATGTCAAAGGCAGACACTTATCGCTGGTTGGAGAAAGATTCAAAAAGAACTCAACAATGGATTCGTGCGCAAGAAGAGCAAACTAATAAATATTTTAGAGACACACAGTCAAGAAATATATTAAAAAAGCGATTCAAAAACCTGTTAGATGTTGATGTGGAACTTATACCTGTAGTCAGAGATGGACAATATTTTTTCCGTAGAAGAAAAAAGGGAGAAGATCAAGCCTCATTATTCCTAAAACATGGATTGAAGGGTAAACCAGTTTTACTGATAAACCCAAATACTCTTAGATTTGGGAAAATACAAAACTGGTGCGTATCAAAAGACGCCAAATACATTGCCGTTGATTTTTCTTTGGTTTCCAATGATCGTTATGTCATAAAAATCTTTGATGTAGCTAAAAAGAAATTTCTCAAAGACACGATAACGAGTGATGGGTATCCGCGCTTTAACGCTTGGCATGTGAGTTCTAACGGATTTTGGTATTCAAAGGGAGAAAAAGGTCACTCTATCGCAGAAGAAAAGTATTTTAAGCGTATCTACTACCATATTTTAGGTCGATTAATTGAAGAAGACGAACTTTTCTTTGGTAAAGATCTGGTGAAGGAAGATTATCCCAGTATCAAATGTTCTCACGATGGTAGATACGAAATTGTGACGGTGCACCATGCACTCAAAACTACCACAATATATTTTCGCGATACACAAAATTCTGAATCAAAGTTTATAAATATAACGGGTAATATTAAAGCACTTTCTTATGCCAAAGCAGAAGACGACTATATTTATTTATTTACTGATCACAAAGCTCCGAACTCTAAAATCTTGAGAAGAAAAATACTGAAAAATTTTCTCGGTAAATGGCAGGTTTTTGTTCCAGAATTAAAATTTAAATTAGAAGATTATATTTTACTCAAAAATTATCTGCTCATTGAATATATCGAGAACGTATCTTCGAGTATATATCTGCTTAATCTAAAAAGTGGGAAAAGGAAAAATATAAAACTTCCTAGTTGTGGCTCCATGGGTGGATATAGTAATGAATATAATGATCGCGAATTATTTTTTAGCTTCTCTTCACTCAATGTACCAAGTAGCATCTATAGACTAGATCTTCGAACTTTGGGGAAAAAATTATACTGGAGATCAAAGATTAATTTATCATCCGCCATGTCTTTAAAACAAGAGTGGGTTATCTCTAAGGACGGTATTAGGATTCCTTTTTTTATTCTGAAGAATAAGGATAACAATCAGATTAGTCCAACTCTAGTTTACGCTTATGGAGGATTCGGGTTTAGTTTACTACCAGGATTTCGAAGCTCAGTAATACCTTTTGTGGAAAACGGCGGAATATTTGTTCTTGCTAACATTCGCGGAGGAGGAGAGTTCGGGAAGGAATGGCATGAAGCAATTATAAAAAATAAGCAACATAAAAGATTCGAAGATTTCGCTGCTATTTTGAAACATCTTGTAGATCAAAAATATACTATTCCAGAAAAATTGGGTATCTGGGGTGGCAGTAATGGCGGTTTGCTTATGTCGGTCATGGCTTTACGCTATCCGAACTTATTCAGAGTTGCGTTAATAGATGTGCCTGTAACTGACATGTTGAGATTCCAACATTTTCACGGCGGTAGATACTGGTTCCATGATTACGGTAACCCAGACGACAAAAAAATGCGTAAATACCTTTTAACTTACAGCCCTTATCATAATGTAGGTAATGAGAACTATCCTGCCATGATGATTATGACAGCAGAACATGATGATAGGGTACATCCAATGCATTCATACAAACTCTTTGCAGCACTTAAAGCTAATAAAAAACAAAATAATACTTTATTATTGAAAATTGAAAGACAAGCAGGACATGGAGGATCTGGTAAACTTGAAGTGACAATTAATAAGTTAGCAGATATGTTCTATTTTCTGTGTAAAGAGCTAGGTATAAAAGTTTAAATATTTTGTTACTATGGATTACCAAAATAGAGCCCCCCAACCATAAAGATGGTTGGGGGGCTCGTGAGGCTGACGAAGGAAAATTACGAGGATGATTCTTCGCTATAATCATCACTCTCGGGCACATAGCCCCGATCTGACATCTGATTTATGCTCATTTCTCTCAACTCCTTTCCGTATAAAGTCTAGTTGTAATATATATAAGGTATCTGATCATGTCAAACTCATTTAATTATGTGCCGAGTGTTTCTCTCGCTAAGCTATCTCTTATAAGCAGGCTTGCTAAGAACAAAGTAGTTGAAGAATTAAAGAAATTGTGGTTATAATGAATCCCATGCATTTCGGTGAACATTTGACAATTGATGGTTATGACGGAGACAAAGATCTTTTGGATGACAAAGATCTTATTCTCGATATCCTAACTAATTTACCAAAAGAACTTGGCATGGGGATTTTGGTCGGTCCCCAAGTTACTCGCGCTCTCGGCAATGATATAAAAGATCCGGGCGGCTGGACAGGCTTTGTGGTCATAGCCGAAAGCCACATCAGTATCCACACTTTTCCTTTACGCGGATTTGTCAGTATTGATGTCTATACCTGCAAAAATAATATGGACACGGATTTTATATTGAAGTATTTCAAAGATAAGTTTGGTCTGAAAGATATTGAAGAGAATTTCATAAAACGGGGAACTCGTTATCCAGGACAAAATATCCATTAAATACGCGGATTTTAAAACTTGTTAATCTGTATTTATTGCTAGATTCAACATTTTAATGCAACGCCAAGTATTCTATACTAGGCCTTGCATTTCATTGTTGAACTCGGGGTGCGAAAGATTGACAAATTCATATATTTTGTTATCTTAACGAGAGACTTATTAGTCGTGCGGAAAAAGGAGGTGCCTTATGCTCCCTGAATTTCAAGAAAAACTAGAAAGAGAGTTTCGACACGGACAAAGGGACGCCACGGAAGGGAAAGAGAAATATACTTCTTTTTCGTATCCATCACACTTAGAACCGAGGCCAGGAGTGGTCTCAAAGTTCAAGGAGTCATATGACGATGGGTTCTATTATGGGAAGATTTTGCGTGTTGATAAGCACAAACACCTAAAGACAAACGCATTACTAATAATGCAAAAATAGCAGGGGAGCTATATTCTCCTGCTATTTTTTTTGCAAAATCCACTCGACTCGATATACGTAAAATATTGACATTAAAGTACTTATCGTGATATAATATTAAAAGAATAATCTTCTTAGAAAGAAGAAATTAATGAAAAGCTTGGTGTTCTGTCTTATTGTTCTAACACCTCTGTTAGCGTGGGCGGAAGAGAGTGAAATCGGCATTTATCATCAAACATTGGTGGAGAAGGGTGGAAAGGTGACACCTCGTTTTTTTTCTCCAAGGATATTCCTATCTGGGAGAGAAATATGGTGTATGGGGTTTTGCGTATTTGGAGAAGGAGTATTTTTCTTCTGTCGCGGGTTTCTTTTACAAGCTCCATACCTTCAGTAATGATGCTGTGCTTGAAGCCGGGCTTGCGGCTGGGGCCGAAACTTTTCCGAAAGATGGGTCCGGCTACAAACTTTATCCGCGGTTTGCTGGCACAGTTTTTGCCGGCAATAAGAAACTGTTCTCAGAAATATACTACGAGAACGGAACTTCTGGGGAAGGCTGGCTTCGAGCCCATGTCCTATGGCAAGTCCAGAAGTATGTGGGCGTTAGGGCAATTCACTAAACAGGTGATGGTGTCGGACCAAAAGCCGAATTTCTCGTGCCTCGCACGTCCTTTTCTTTCTGGACAGCTCCGATGATCAGAAACGGACCGAAGCTTCTATTCGGAGCAAAAATGTTTTTTGATTTTTCATGATGTGTAGCGGGTTAGTGTCTTTGGATACTAACCCGCTTTTTGTTTGGATTTTAAAGGCTTTAGTTGTCTGATCTATCTAATCAAAACTTAATATTGTAATCTTTGACAGATTTTCCTATCTCGTGTATACCTTAATCAGGCTAACGTTTTATTAGGATATTAAACAATCTAGCTCTTTGAAAAGGAGGTTAAGAAATGCCCAGACAATCAACCATAAAAGAGTGCTACTCATGTCATCGACGATTTACGGAAGAATCTTTCCACTTTCTTGAGCTGTGTGCTTATCCCGATTTCGGTAAGAACACTATTCTTGAGGTCAGGGAATGCCGGTGTGGAATACTGATAGGCGTGGAACGCGATTACTCCAATCTCCGTCGTAAGCCAGTTCTCGAAATATCATCACACTCTGACGTTAAAGGAGGTATTCATGAACGAATCGCGCACTGAAAGGCACCATCGTCGTTCAAAGTCACGGGGCGGAAAAAATAACAGATTAAATATTTCATATCTGCCTCACATCAAACATGTGGCATGGCATATTCTCTTTGGAGACATGGATGTTGATTCAATTGTAGAAGAGATAAATAAATCGTTTATTGACCCAGACTATAGACTAGTGGTTAAAAGTAGAAATAATTTGCAGCATAGTCAAAATTTCTTCAGAAATGGCAATAGATATTCAGGTTTACCTTTTGCTAAGGAGGTGAATAAAGATGGCTGAGCTAATTTTACTCATGATCTTCATGATAGATATTCTTTCCTGACCAAAAAGGGAGCCGTAATTTCACGGCTCCCTTTTCTTGTCTATCTTCAAATATTTTTTTAAAAAAATACGAGGCACTTGTATAAATTATTAAATCGTGGTAATGTGATTTAAGAAATCTACGATTGGTTTCTCAAAACCACAGTACATTCAAAATAAAAAAATGGGGGGTCATCAATGAAACCTTTGTTTGACAGCGTTATTATCCAACCAACATCTCTCTGTAATCTCAACTGTAAGTATTGCTATCTTGCCAATAGAGACATGAACCGTAAGATGGCACCTGCGGTGATTGATAGAATTGTCGATGCGATGAAGGTGTGCCGCCATACGTTTAGAGTCACATGGCATGGCGGAGAGCCTATGAGTTCCGGACTGGAGCACTTCCAATCATTGGTCCAACCTATGCAAACTCTCATGTTACGTGGACTCGTTCAACAAGTGATCCAGACTAATGGCACGCTCATTGACGAACACTGGTGCGATTTTTTCAAGGAATAAATTCAATGTGGGCGTGAGTATCGATGGTCCAGAGTGGGCAAATAGGAATAGGATTAATTGGAGTGGTCATGAATCTTACGATAAGATTCTCGCAGGAATTAAATTCCTTAGAGAAGCGAACATCAAGTTCAGTGCAATTTGCGTGGTAACTGAATCTACGATAACAAGACCGGAAGATCTCTACGAATTTTTCTGTAATCTCGGATGCTTTTCCTTGGGAGTCAATTTAGAGGAAAAGATCGGAATTAATCGCGCAATGATTGACTCAAGCGAGCTTGTAGTTGATTTCTGGCAGAGACTCTTCCGTGTGTGGAGACAGAATCCACAGATCGAGATTCAGTCATTCAGAAGAACTCTGTCACGACTGGAGGATCTTTCATCTGGAAGTCCAACGGCTATCCAGCGTGTTGCTGACAAGGTTGATCTCTTCCCAAGCATTTCGTATTGCGGAGATGTCGTCCTATTGTCTCCGGAATTCTTAGATACAAAGTCTATCGAATATACGGATTTCGTCGTCGGGAATGTCTTACAGGAACCGTTTCTTGATATCCTAGAAAGGTGTCGTAGCATACAGTATGTGTCAGATTTCTTGGAAGGAGCAAAGAAATGCCGAGAAATCTGTCAGTACTTTCCAGTCTGCGGAGGTGGACAGGCGAGCAATAAGTTTTTCGAGCACGGTTCCATAAACACTACGGAAACTGACTTTTGCAGGAACGCTTACCAACATCTCACTGAGGTAATAGTGAGTGAACTCTAACCATCGTTAATTGAAAGGAGGTGATCCAGATGACGACCAAAGCCGCAACAATCGAGGAACGCATCGCGGAGAAGAAAGACTCTCTCAAGAGTCTGAAGATCTCTGTCGGCGAACACCACTTCAGTGGTTCCGTGATGGCCGGCCCGAAGGATTGGGACAAGAACTGGGAGAAGGGTTGGAACAAAGACGGGCACTGATTCTATTGGTGAAATTCACGGGCGGACACGTTTGCGTGTCCGCCCGTTCTTATAAAAATGAAGAAAATATTATCATATAAAAAATATCGATCTCTTAATCATCCAACACCGTATATTTTTCATATACAAAAGGATGGGCAACACCTTTTTTACTTTGGCGCCAAGCATAGTTTTGATCCAAGAGACTCTCAGTATAAGAAGATAACAGCATACTGGAATGCTTTTATAAGAGCGACACGTAAAAATAATTGCATTGTGTTGATCGAAGGTGGAAATAGGAAGATATTAAAAACTAAAGAGCAAGCCATTAGAAACGGTGGGGAGATGAGTTACCTTGCATATCTCGCCAGTAAAAAAGGCGTTGAAACATTTTCGCCGGAACCGTCGGCAAAATATAGATATAAAAAGCTTCTTAAGAAATTCTCAAGAAAGGAGATAGCATATTATGATTTCGCTCTAGTATGTTACCAATGGAATAGATATAAAGATAAACCGGACTTTGAAAAGTACGTAAACCGCTTTTTGAAGGCTGATGAGAAAAGTAGTGGATGGAAGAATTTTGATTTCAGTCTAAAAAATATGATCCGTATTCATAGAGGATTGTTTGGTAAGAAATTTAATGAAAATAACAAACTATTTTTCCACGAAATTTTAGATCCGCTCGGAAAGAAAAGTGTCATCAATAAGATTTCTTTATTTGAAGAATCGGAAATAAGAGACGACTATATAGCAGGAGAAATCGAAAGATTATGGAGAAAAGGAAAACATCTGTTTATAATATATGGAACAAGTCACGCTGTCAGACAAGAAGCCGTCATTAGAGACTTTGTTTCTCGTCAAAATTAGAATGGGAGAAACTAGGTAATACCAATGTGTCACCTTGGCATATATTAAGGTGAATGGGGACAGTCACGATTAATTGACTGACAACGTGGTCTCATGTATGCTTTCCCTATGCCTCGTCTCGCACGGGTCGACATTGGCGGAGAAATCTATCACGTGATCAATCGTGCGAATGGTCGCATGCAGATATTCAATGAAAAGGAGGACTATCTCCTCTTTGAAAAACTCCTCAAGGAAGCAAAGGAGCTCACCGACATGCGCATTCTTGCCTATATCCTCATGCCAAACCATTGGCACCTTGTGCTCTACCCAAGGAAAGACGGCGATCTCGGCCTCTTCATGCACCGTCTCACGAATGCACACACGCGCCATGTGCATACTCGCACCAAAACAATCGGGAGCGGCCACCTCTACCAAGGACGCTACAAGTCGTTCATCGTCGATATAGACAAGTACCTTTTGTCACTCATCAAATATGTCGAACGCAATCCCGTCCGCGCAAAACTCGTTCGCACCTGTGAAAACTGGCAGTGGGGGAGTGCGTGG